>Ga0137403_10000157_pt1 | contig 81991 bp, 81 predicted proteins | sample CZOMad2_1_16fung_FD_122057 | JGI IMG/M metagenome (GOLD analysis project Ga0137403, IMG submission 122057) | Vadose zone soil fungal communities from Angelo Coast Range Reserve, California, USA - CZOMad2_1_16fungal (Hybrid Assembly) | ecosystem: Environmental > Terrestrial > Soil > Vadose zone...
GACCTGCTCACCGCCGTCCGCGAGGAGTTCAAGGAGAACGAAGACCTCCCCAACACCACCAACCCCGACGACTGGGCGAAGATCGCCGGCAAGAAGGGCGAACGGATCGTCTCGGCGCAGACGCTCCGGCACGAAGCGCCGACGCCGACGCGAAGCGTCGAGCGCATCCCCGCGACCGGGCAGTATCTCTAGGACAGCTTGCGGCGCTCGCTAGCGCGCCCGGCGGGCGGGCGCCGTCGGGCGGGATCCGGGGATTCCGACGACGGCGTAGCCGCGCGCGCGAATCTGCCACTCGAGCTCGAGGTGGTCACGTCGCTCGGCCACGCGCTGGTCCCGCGCCGCCGTGCGCCCGCCGGCGCGGCGGCTCGCCCGCCGCTCGGCGCGGCGGCGATCGAGCACCACCTGCACGGTGTCGTCACCACGGAAGGTGCGCCGCAGGGACTCGTAGAATTCCGGCCGGCGGCTCCCCACGATGAACAGGAGCCGGCGGATCGTCGTGGCCATGGCGCGCGGCCTCGCCTCTCCTACTGGAGGCTCGAGCGGACGGACGGAAACCAGCGCATGAGCGGCGAGTCCTCGCACAGGATCGTCTCGGCGCGCTGCGCACCGGTCGAGATGAGACAGAACGGCGTCCCGATCAGCTCCTCGAGCCGCTCGAGATAGCGCTGCGCCTTCGCCGGCAGGTCGGCCTCGTTCTTCGCGCCGATGGTCGGCGCGCGCCAGCCCTCGATCTCCTCGTAGACGGGCTCGGCCTCCGCCACCACGTTCTCGTCCTCGGGGAAGTCGGTCAGGGTCTCCCCGCGGTGCCGGTACGCGACGCACACCTTCAGGGTCTCGCACTGGTCGAGCACGTCGAGCTTGGTGAGGGCCACCGCGTCGAGGCCGTTGATGCGGGCCGCATAGCGGCCGACGACCGCGTCGAACCAGCCGCAGCGGCGTGGCCGGCCGGTGGTGGCGCCGTACTCGTGGCCGCGCGCACGGATGGCCTCGGCAACTGCGCCCGTCATCTCCGTCGGGAACGGCCCGCTGCCCACGCGCGTGGTGTAGGCCTTGCTCACGCCGATGACGCCGTGAATGCGCGTGGGCGGCACGCCCGTGCCGGTCGAGGCGCCGCCGGCCGTCGTCGAGGACGAGGTGATGTACGGATAGGTGCCGTGGTCGATGTCGAGCATCGTCGCCTGGGCGCCCTCGAACAGCACGCTGTAGCCGCTGTCTATCCAGCGCGAGAGCAGGAGCGCCGTGTCGGTGATGTAGGGGGCGAGCCAGCCGGCGTAGCGCAGGTACTTGTCCAGGATCTCCTCGACCGTGAAGGTCTCGGCGTCGTAGATCTCGCGCAGCAACCGGTTCTTCTGGGTCACGTTCAGCTCGAGCTTTTCGCGGAACAGCCGCTCGTTCAGGAGGTCGGCCATGCGAATGCCGACGCGCGCGGCCTTGTCCACGTAGGCGGGCCCGACGCCCCGGCCGGTCGTCCCGATCCGGCGCTTGCCGAGCTTGGCCTCGGAGGCGAGGTCGAGCGCCGGGTGGTACGGCATGATCAGGTGCGCGTTCTTCGAGATGAAGAGGTTGCCGTCGAGGGTCACCCCGCGACGCACGAGCGCCTCCATCTCCTCGATCAGCGAGCCCGGATCCACGACCACGCCGCAGCCGATCACGCAGCGGCAGCCCGGGTGCAGGATGCCCGAGGGAATCGTGTGCAGGACGTACTTCTCGCGCCCGACGACGACGGTGTGGCCGGCGTTGTTCCCCCCGGCGTACCGCGCGACGACGTTCACGTGGGGCGCCAGCAGATCGACCACTTTCCCCTTGCCCTCGTCACCCCACTGCGTTCCGACGACCACGATGTTAGGCATGGCGCAGCCCTCCAAATACGCGCTCCGGATGCTCGAGAATCTCACCGACCGGCAACATGCGCTCCGATCCGTCCGCGAGGCTCATCGCCAGCACCTCGCCGGCACGGGCCCGCGCGTGACCGACGACCAGGACGTGACGCACGCGCTGGGCGCGCGCGTAGGCGACTGACTCGTCGAGCCCGCGGCTGATGATATCGCGCGCGACGGACGCGCCCAGGTCGCGCAGCCGGCGGGCCAGCGACAGCGCCACCGTCTTGTCCGGCGTGAAGTCGATGATGAAGAAATCAGGGCCCGGCAGCGTCACCGCGACGCCCTGCGTCTCCATGACCGACAGCGCGCGGCCGATGTCGAACGCGAAGCCGACGGCCGCGCAGTCGTAGCCGAAGCGGCCGAGCATGTCGTCGTACCGGCCGCCGCCGGCGATCGCCGCGCCGAAGCCCGCCACGTACGCCTCGAAGTACGTTCCCGAGTAGTAGTCGAAGCCGCGGACCTCGCCCAGGTCGAGCAGCACGCTCTCGCCGAGCCCGTAGATCTTCAGGAGGCGATACACCTCGCCCAGGTTCGCCAGCGCCCGGGCCGCGCGCTCGTTACGCGCGAAGCCCGCCGCCTGCTCGAGCACCGATTCGCGGCCGAAGAGCGTCGGCAGCGCGAGCAGCGCGTCGCGCACGTGCGCGGGCGGCGCCAGGTCGGCGACCAGCCGCTCGAGGGTCGAGCCGTCCTTGCGGGCCAGCGCCGCGCGCAGCTCGCTCACGGCGGCCGGGTCGGCCTTCGCCTCGTCGAGGAGGCCGCGGACGAAGTCGGGGTGCCCGAGGTCGATCTGGAACCGCTCGAGCCCGAGCGCGCGGAGCCCCTCGATGGCCATCGCGATAATCTCCACCTCGGCCTCGGGCTGGTCGAGCCCGACCAGCTCGACCCCCGCCTGGTAGAACTCGCGGTAGTGCGACACGCGGGGCTCGTCGTAGCGGAACACGTTCGTCACGTAGCCCAGGCGGATGGGCTTGGGCTCGTCGCGCAGCCGGGTCGCCACCACGCGCGCGATCTGGGGCGTGATGTCCGGCCGGAGCGCCAGCATCCGACCGGTCTCCCGGTCGACGAGCGTGAACATGTTGCTTTGCACGGCCTCGTCCGTCCCGGTCGCGAGCACGTCCGAGTACTCGAACGTCGGCGTGACGATCTCGCGGTAGCCCCACCGGCGAAAGACGTCGAGCAGCTCCGCCTCGACGTGCCGCTTGCGCTCCGCCTCGTCCGGCAGATAGATGCGCGCGCCCTTGGGGAGCTGCGGGTGGCGCGGCTTCACGACGCCACCCCGTCGAGATGGGAGACCGTGTTCATGCGATGCACGGTGGCCCAGTCGGGCTCGTACTCGATCTCGGTGATCCCGGCGGGCGCGGCGTCGACCGTCCAGAGGCGGTCGAGCCCGAGTCCGAGGGCGGCGAGCACCATGACGCGCATCACGATCGAGTGGCTGACCAGCACGATCGTCTGGTCGGCGTGCGCCTGCTGCAGCTCCGTGAGGCCCGCGCCCACGCGCTCCGCGACCTTGGAGACGGTCTCGCCGCCCAGCGGCGCGCAGAGGTGCGGGGCCGAGCGCCACTGTTCCCACCCCTCGGGAAAGCGCGCGCGGATCTCGTCGCGGGTCAGTCCCTCCCACGCGCCGAAGGCCATCTCGGCGAAGGCCGGGACGATCCGGACCGGCAGGCGGTGCGGCTCCGCGATCACCTCGGCGGAGGCGCGAGCGCGCTCGAGCGGGCTCGCGTAGATGGCGGCGACACCGGTGGCCGCCAGCGCCCGCGCGACCGCCGCGCACTGGCGGCGCCCCGTGTCCGTCAGCGGGACGTCCCGCGAGCCCGCGAAGCGCCGCTCCCGGACCCACGTCGACTCGCCATGCCGTATGACGAAGACCCTCAGCTTGCCCACAACCCGGCCATTCTATCTCGATTCCGACCCCGGTCCAGACCGCCGGCCTTCGGGCCGCGGCGCAGGCACCACCCGCCCCGAACGTCAGCGGGGTTGAGAGCGCGAAAGCAGGTTGCTCAAAAGGGTCCAGATGCGAGGCGGCGACGAGGGCCCGACCGAGGCGTATGCCGCATACGCCGCAGGGAGGGGCCGAAGTCGCCAACGAAGCAGATGGGCCCTTTTCAGCAACCTGCCTAGAGCTTGACGAGCTTGGCGAGGACGATGTCCGGCATGGCGCGGATCTCGTCCAGGGCGGAGGGCGGCATGGGGTCGTCGAGGTTCAGAAGGGACACCGCGCGGCCGCCGCGACGCTCCCGGCCGAGCTGCATGCCGGCGATGTTGATGCCGTGCCGCCCGCAGAGCGTGCCGATGCGGCCGATCACGCCCGGGACGTCGAGGTTGGCGAACACGAGGATCCAGCCGTGCGGCAAGGCCTCGAGCGAATAGCCGTCGACCCGGACGAAGCGCGGATCCCGCTTGAAGAAGACGGTGCCGTCGACCGACACGACGCCGCGGTCCGTGCGCAGCTCGGCGCTCACGAGACTCGCGTAGTCGGAGCTCTCTGTCGTGGAGGTCTCGGTCACCCGCAGCCCGCGCGCCTTCGCGATCAGCATCGCGTTCACGTCGGTCACGTGCTCGGAGAGGATCGTCCCGAGGAGCCCCCGCACGAACGCGAGGGTCAGGCTGGCGGTCGGCCGCCCGACGATCTCGCCCGCGTACGTGAGCCGCGCCTCCTGCATCCGGCCCTCCGCCAGCTGCGCGAGGAAGCGGCCCATGGTCTGGGCGAGCCCGACCCAGGGCGCCTGCTCCTTGTAGGTCTCGGCGTCCACGGCCGGCAGGTTCACGGCGTTCACCACGACGCCGCGCAGGAGCGCGTCGGCGACCTGATCGGCAATGGCGAGGGCCACCGCGGTCTGCGCCTCGTCGGTCGCCGCGCCGAGATGCGGCGTGACGACGACCTGCTCGAGCTTGAGCAGCGGGTGGTCGGCCGGGGGCGGCTCCTGCTCGAAGACGTCGAGGGCCGCGCCCGCAAGGCGGCCCGACTGGATCGCGCGGGCCAGCGCCAGCTCGTCGACCAGCCCGCCGCGGGCGCAGTTGATGAGGCGCGCCCCCGGCTTGAGACGCGCCAGCTCGGCCTCGCCGAGCAGGTGGCGGGTGTCGCCGGTGAGCGGCGTGTGGATCGTGATGAAGTCGGCGCGCGCCAGGAGCTCGTCGAGCTCGACCGACTCCACGCCCAGGCGCTCGGCGGCCTCGCGCGTCAGGTAGGGGTCGAAGGCGATCACGTGCATGCGGAAGGCGGCGGCCCGCCGCGCGACCTCGGAGCCGATCCGGCCGAGGCCCAGGATGCCCAGCACCTTGCCGAACAGCTCCACGCCCTGCAGGCGGCTCTTTTCCCAGCGCCCCGCCTTCAGCGACAGGTCGGCGGCGGGGAGTCGGCGGGCCATCGCGAGCAGAAGCCCCATCGTGTGCTCGGCGACCGCGGTGGTGTTGCCGCCAGGCGTGTTCATGACGATCACGCCCCGCTCGGTCGCGGCGTCCACATCGATCGAGTCGACGCCGGCGCCGGCCCGGCCGATGACTTCCAGGCGCGAGCCGGCCTCGATGACGGCGCGCGTCACCTTGGTGGCGCTGCGGACGATGAGGCCCTCGTACTCGCCGACGCGCGCGGCCAGGTCGCGCTCGCCCAGCGAGCCCACCACCTCGACGTCGAGGCCGTGCTTGCGGAGCGCGTCGACGCCGACCGCCTGCAGGCCGTCGGTGACGAGGACCCGCTTCACGACTTCTCGGCGAAGATCTTCTGCGCGGCGCCGACGCTCGCGCCGAAGTCGACGGGCTGGCCGAGGTCGGCGAGCACCTGCTCGAGCGCCGCCAGTCCGGCGATGACGTCGAACTCGGCGGCGTACCCCATGTGGCCCAGGCGGAAGAGCTGGCCCTTCATCTCCCCCTGCCCGCCCGCGATCGTGATGTTGTGGCTCTGCGAGTACGCGGCGACGATCTTCTCGCTGTCGACGCCTCGGGGCGGCAGGACGGCGGTCAGCGCCGGACTGGGAGTCGCCTTGGCGAACAGCTCGAGCCCCAGCGCCTCCACTCCCGCCCGCGTGGCCCGCGCCAGCCGGTCGTGCCGCTTGAACACGTTCGGCAGCCCCTCGGCCTCGAGCAATCTCAGCGCCTCGCGCAGGCCCACCATGATCGACACGGCGGGCGTGAATCGCACCTCGTTCTTCGCCACGTACTTCAGCTCGTCCGCGAGGTTGAAGTAGAACTTCGGCAGCGTCGCGCTCCGGGTCTTCCGCCAGGCCTTCTCGCTGAGCGCGCAGAACCCGACGCCCGGCGGGAGCATGAGGCCCTTCTGGGAGCCGGACACCACGAGGTCGACGTTCCAGGCGTCCATGGGCAGATCGGCGATCCCGAGGCTCGACACCGCGTCGACGATCAGGATCGCGTCGTGCTGATGGGTGACCGCCGCGTACGCCCGCACGTCGTGCAGCACGCCGGTGGAGGTCTCGCTGTGCTGCGCCAGCACGGCCTTCACATCGGGCTGAGCCTTCAGCACCTCGGCCAGGCGCGCGGCCTCGACCGTGTGCCCGAACGGCGCGCTGAGGTCGACGACCTGGAGCCCGTACGCCCGGGCGAGGTCGAGCCAGCGATCGCCGAACTTCCCGGCGCGCACCACCGCCACCTTGTCGCCCGCCGAGAGCGTGTTGACGACGGCCGCTTCCATCGCGCCGGTCCCCGAGCACGCGAGCGGCACTACCTCGGCGCTCGTCTGGAAGAGGCGCTTGAGCGCGGCGCGCACCTCGACGAAGACGGCGTCGTACTGCGGGGTCCGATGGTGGATGATCGGCCCCGCCATCGCGAGGAGGACCTCGCTGGGAACCGGCGTCGGGCCCGGCGCCATCAACTGGTACTTCTTCATGCGGACGGCCTCCCTCGAACAGTCAGATTCGAATCGATCGTAACACGGCCGTCCGCGGCCGACCGGCCCAGGGCGGTCACGAAGATCGCGTCCTTGCCGGAGGCGTGCGGCGAGAAGAACTGCACAACGTCCGCGTCGTAGAAGGTGAGCCCGGAGGCGCCAAACCCCTGTGCGTACGCGGCGAGATAGGCACGGCCGCCGGCGAGCCCCGCGTCCAGATTCGCCAGGCGGTAGCCGCGATCGCCGAAGAGGTCGGTCAGCTCGTTGAGCCGTGCCAGAAAGTAGATGACCGCCGCCGCGTCGCCGCCGAGCGGCTGCTCCAGGCAGAGATACGCGGACCGGTTCCGGAAGTCTCCGGCGGCGAGAAGCTCGAGGGCGTGCGTGGTCGGCCGATAAACGTATGCCCCGGCCGGAACGCCCTCCACCGCGTTGACGACCAGATAGAGGTCGACCAGTCCCGCCGGCACGTCGGCCTCGAGGCCGCGCGTCGCCGCCCACAGGGCGGTCCCGAGCTCCTCGGCCGTGAGCGCAGCGTGCCCGAACCGCCGGGTCGAGCCGCGCCGCTGGATCGTCTCGCCGAGTCCGCGCCCCACCTGCTTGCGCGGCGGCGGCAGCGCCACGACGCGCGCCCCGGCATCATCTAAAATCGTCGGGCGATCGCCGCCCATCGCCGCATGCGGCCCGCCCGGCCACCGCCACGCGCGTACCGCGTCGGCGGTCGCAAGAGACGATGCCGTGTGGATCGAGCGGATGAGCGGATAGTCGACCTCGGAGGACGAGAGCGGGAGGGTCGCGTGCTCCACGGCCTCGAGCGGCGGGCCGGCCGGCGCGGGCGCGGTGTTGGGCCCGAGCGCGACCAGCTCCAGGGCGGCCTCGCGCGCCGCGTCCACGCCCAGCAGCCGATTCACCTCGGCGTCGACGAATCCGGTCAGGACGCGCGGCGCGAGCCCGAGTGCACCGGCGACGGCGAGCAGGTTGGCGAGCATCGTGCCGGAGTCCCAGAACAGGTGCCGGTAGGCGCGCGCCTGATACTTCCAGGCGTTTCGCCAGTAGATGCCGGTGAGCAAGACGGTCGCCGCCCGGCTCGCCAGCGAGTCGTCGGCCGCGGAAGCCGCGAGCGCCCCGCGGACGTCACCGGGGCGCAGGCGGCGAAGCGCGAAGTCGCCGGGACAGAAGTGATAGAGCCCGGCCTCGAGCCCGGAGACCGCGCTCACCGCCACGTATACCTCGGTCTGGAAGAGCGCGCCCGTCGACGCGGCGGCGCGAAAGAGAACCTCGCCGCCGCCCGGGTACGTCTTCTTCCTCGTCACGCCGGCGGCGTAGTAGAGCACCGCCGTGAGCTCGCCGAGGCCGAGCTTCGGCGTGGCCGGCGCCGGCCCGGCGAGCGCGGCAAGCGTATCGAGGGCCACCGGATCGATCTCGCGCGGCAGCGGAATCGCCGGAAGATCCGAGTAGACCTTGAACGGGAACGGCTTGATGTCCCACTCGAGCGTGTGGCCGCTCGTGTGCACCGACGCCGGCGAGTGGGCCGTTCGGTCGTGGTACTCGCGCGCGGTCAAAAGCGATACGGCGGACGCACGACGCCGCGCTCGGTGACGATCGCCGCGATGAGCCCCGCGGGCGTGACGTCGAAGGCAGGGTTGAACACCGGCGAGTCGCTCGGCGCGGTCTGCTGCCCGCCCACCCGCCGAACTTCCGACGCGTCGCGCTCCTCGATCGGAATCTGGGCGCCCGAGGCGATCGAGGGGTCGATCGTCGAGAACGGCGCCGCGATGTAGAACGGCACGCGGTGGTGGGCGGCGAGCACCGCCAGGGAATAGGTGCCGATCTTGTTGGCGGTGTCGCCGTTGGCGGCGATCCGGTCGGCCCCGGTCACGACCAGGTCGACCTCGCCGCGCGCCATGACCGACGCCGCGGCGACGTCGGCGATGAGCCGGTGCGGGATTCCCTCGCGCACGCACTCCCACGCGGTGAGCCGGGATCCCTGCATGACCGGGCGCGTCTCGTCCACCCACACGAGCGCCACCTTGCCCTGCGCGTGCGCGGCGCGCACCACGCCGAGCGCGGTGCCGTACCCGGCGGTCGCGAGGGCGCCGGCGTTGCAGTGGGTCAGGATGCGCGCGTTCGGCGGCACGAGGGCCGCGCCGTGGGCGCCCATCGCGCGATTGGCGGCGATGTCCTCGTCGCGGATCGCCTGGGCCTCGGCGAGCAGGCGCGCCCGCATCGCGTCGAGCGGCAGCGCGCGCGAGGCGACCGCGGCCTGCCGCATTCGATCGAGCGCCCAGAAGAGATTCACCGCGGTCGGCCGCGTCGCCGCGAGCCCCTTGATGGCCGTCTCGAGATCCGCCAGCAAGCCGTCGAACGTCGCCGCGTGGCTCGCGCGCGCCGCCAGCACCACGCCGAAGGCCGCCGCCACACCGATCGCCGGCGCCCCACGAACCACCAGCGTCCGGATCGCCGCGCCGACCTCCTGCCAGCTCCGGTAGTCGCGCTCGATCTCGCGCTCGGGCAGCACGGTCTGGTCGACGAGGATCAGCCGGTCGGTTTCCCAGCGGACGGGCGCGATGTCGCTCACGCTGGCCTCGCCGCCCCGGCGAGGGCCAGGCGGCTCCGGACCTCGGCGGCGCCGAGTCCCGCGACCTCGACGATCTTCTCGCGCGCCTGGAGGCCCTTCACCACGCTGATGGACGACGGGGGCACGCGGAGCGCCCGGGCCAGCAGTCGGGCGACCGCCGCGTTCGCCTCGCCGGCGACGGGCGGGGCCGTGACGCGCAGCCTCAGGGTGGCGTCCCGCCAGCCGACGATCTCGTCACGCGCGGCGCGCGGCTGGACGCGGAGCGACAGCCGGGCCCCCTCAGCTCTTGCCGTCGTCCTTGTCCTCGCCGAACTCGGCGGACATCATGCGGTAATAGCTCTCGAGCGTCGCGCGAAAGTCCTCGATGAGCTGCCGGCGGACGCGCCGCAGCGTCAAGATCTCGCTTCGGATCCTCGCCTCCTCGGCGCGCCCCTCCTCGATGATCTTCTCGCTGCGCAGCTCGGCCTCGCGCATCTGGAGATCGGCCTCGCGCCGCGCCGTCGCCTTCATCTCGTCGCCGAGCCGGTGCGTGGTGACCAGCGTGTCCTGCAGCGCCCGCTCGCGCTCGCTGAGGCCGCGGGCGCGGTCCTCAAAGGTCGAGACCTGCTCCTTGAGCTGCGCGTTTTCCTTCAGCACCGTCTCGTAGTCCTCGGCGACATCGTCGAGGAAGGCGTCGACCTCGTGGATGTCGAAGCCCCGAAGCCACTTGACGGTGAACTGCTGTTGACGAATGTCCAGCGGGCTGATGCGCATCGACGCCTCCGGCCTCCTACCCGATCTCGGTGGCGATTCGGAACAGCACCGGAACCAGGAATTCCTTCAAGAAGTAAAGCACGAGAATCACGATCATGGGGGAGAAGTCGAGCCCGATCTGAAAAGCCCCCAGTCGCTCGCGCACCGGCCGCAGCACCGGCTCGGTCACCCGGTGCAGGAAGCGCACAAGCGGATTGTACGGATCGGGGCTCACCCAGGAGAGGATCGCCCGCGCGATGATGATCCAGATGTACGCGATGATGACCACGTCGAGCAGACTCGCCACCGCACGGACGAAGTAGCCGACGATGAACACTACTTCGGTCCCTGGCCGAGCTCGCGCGAGCGCTGGGTCGCCCGCTCGACCGCCTTGATGAACGTCGTGCGCAGCCCGCCCTCCTCGAGCGCGGCGATCCCGGCGATCGTGGTGCCGCCCGGCGAGCTGACCATGTCCTTGAGCGCGCCCGGGTGCAGCCCGGTCTCCAGGAGGAGCTTCGCGGCGCCGAGCACGGTCTGGGTCGCGAGCGTCATCGCCGTCGCCCGGTCGAGACCCATGCGAACCCCGCCATCGGCGAGCGACTCGATCACGATCGCGACGTACGCGGGCCCGGAGCCCGACAGACCGGTCACCGCGTCCAGCAGCTCCTCGCCGAGCACCACGACCCGGCCGACGGCGCCGAAGATCTCCCGGGCGACGTCGAGGTCGCCGGGCTCGAGCCCGTCGGCCTTCGCGATCGCCGTCACGCCCTCGAGGACGAGGGCCGGGGTGTTCGGCATCACCCGGATGAGGCGCGAGTCCTTGTGCAGCCGCGCCCGGATCTTGTCGGTAGCGACACCGGCGGCGATCGAGATCAGGAGCTTGCGGCGCGTGACCACCGGCGCGATCTCCGTCGCCACCGCGTCCATGATCTGCGGCTTCACCGCCAGGATCACGATGTCGGCGCGGCGCACCAGGTCCGCGTTGTCTGACGAGACCTGGATGCCGTACTGCCGGTCGAGCTCCTTGAGGCGCTCCGGGCGCACGTCGGTCGCGAAGATCGCGTCCGCCGGCACGAGCTTGGCCGCGAGGAGCCCCTTGATGAGCGCCTCGCCCATGTTGCCGGCCCCCAGGAAGCCGACGGTGCGCCCCTTGATCGTCATACGCCTCCTCGCGGCGGGCGCGGGCCGAAGATCGCGGTGCCGACCCGGACAATCGTCGCGCCTTCCTCGACCGCCACCTCGAAGTCGCCGCTCATGCCCATCGACAGCTCCCTCAGGCCGTGCTGCTCGCCGAGCTTGCGAAGCGCGCGGAACCAGACGCGCGAGTCGTCGGGCTCCTTCCCCTCCGGGGGGATCGCCATGAGCCCCCGCACCTTCACGCTGGGCAGCGCCGCGATCGCCTCGAGCAGCGCGCCGAGGCCGTCCGGCATCACGCCGCTCTTCGAGGCTTCACCGCCGACGTTCACTTCCACCAGCGTCTCGACGACGCGGTCGCGGGCGCGGGCGCGCTTGTCGAGCTCGCGGGCCAGATCGAGCCGGTCGAGCGACTGGACGACGTCGAACTGCTCGACGGCGTCGCGCGCCTTGTTCGTCTGCAGGTGCCCGATGAGATGCCAGGGAACCGGATGGCCGAGCTCGGCGATCTTGCCGCGCGCCTCCTGGACCCAGTTCTCGCCGAGCGCCGGCACGCCGGCCTCGATCGCCCGGCGGATCCGGTCGAGGTCCACGGTCTTCGAGACCCCGACCAGCAAGACGTCCTCCGCGCGGCGCCCGGCGCGCTCTGCCGCCCGGGCGATCCGCTCGCGTACGCGCGCGAGGTTGGCTTGGATGTCAATCATGGCTGCAGGGTGATTCTAGCAGGGGCCTCGGGGCCGCGGGGAGCGCTCAGGCGGGCCGCTAGGGGATCGCGGCGAGCGTGGCGAGGCGGCCGCGATTGCCCTTGCGATACGAGTACAGGAGCTCCGGGTGGCACGCCGTGCAGAGTCGGGGGTTATCGATGGACGCGGGCGCCACTCCGGCCTCGCGCAGGAGCGTCTCGTTGGCTGCCCACAGGTCGAGCATCACGTGCCCGTTGCGTGCGGGCGCCCCCCACGCCGTCCAGCGTTGCCCGAAGGCGCGCGTGAGCTCGGCCATCACCGGCTCGTCCACCTCGTAGCAGCACGGGCCGATCGAGGGCGCGATCGCGACCCGCAGTCGGGAGGCAAGCCCGCCCTGCTCGCAGACCGACCGCACCGCCGTCTGCGTCGCGCCGCGCACCGTCCCGCGCCAGCCGACGTGGGCCAGGCCGAGCACCCGCGCGACGGGATCGTAGAGGACGATCGCGAGGCAGTCGGCGGTGAAGATGGCGAGCGGCGCACCGCGCTCGGTTGTGGTGAGGATGTCGACCAGCCCCGCAAACCCCCCGCCTGCCGGCGCCCGCCCCACCTCGGCTCCGTGCACCTGCCTTGCGTAGCTGACCCGCGCGAGATCGAGCCCGGCGCCGCCAAGCGTCGAGGTTGCGTCGGCCCGAAACGGCGCCCGCGGCGCCTCCGGCACGATCGGCTCCGCAAACGAGGCGATTCCCGGACAATGCCGCGTCGTCGTCGCGTGCGGCACCCCCAGCGCCGCAAGCGAAGCAAACGTGAAGTAAGCCGCGGGCTCCCCGTGCGCCTCCAGCTCCGAAGTCATCTCGCCCAGTATGCCGCCTCACACCCACGCGGCAAGCCAACGGGCCGCGAGGGAGCGGGAGGCCGCGGGCGGGGACAGGGGTCGACGAGACCCGTTCCCGTAGAGCGAGCGGCGGGCGCACCGCGCCCGGATGGAGCCCAGCCGCAACGGGGCAACGCAAGCGTGCCGCGTGGTCGAGCGACCCCTGTCCCCGCCCGCGGCCTCCCGCTCCCTCGCGGCCCTAGTCCGCTTGGCGCCGAAGGAAAGCGGGAACTTCGAGATCGCCGTCGCCAGGCTCGGTCTCCCCCTCAGCCCGAGGCACGGCGACGCGATGCCGCCAGGGCGTCGCCGCCGCCGCCGCCGCCGGGAGCGAGCGCGAGCTGCGCGGCAGATCGACCACCTTGCCTCCGACGCCCAGCGCTTCCTTCTTGTCGGCGAAGCCGGTCGCGATCACCGTCATGCGGACCTCGTCGGAGAGCTGCGGGTCGATGACGGCGCCGAAGATGATGTGCGCCTCTTCGTGAGCCGCCTCCTGGACGATCCGGGCGGCCTCCTCGACCTCGTGGATCGACAGATCGGCGCCGCCGGTGAAGTTGATGAGAATGCCGCGCGCGCCCTCGATCGACGTCTCGTCGAGCAGCGGGCTCGCCACCGCCTTCTGCGCGGCGTCGAGCGCCCGGTTCTCACCCTTGCCGGTGCCGGTGCCCATCATGGCCAGCCCCATGCCCGACATGATCGTGCGAACGTCGGCGAAGTCGAGGTTGACGAGCCCGGGCACCAGGATCAGATCGGAGATGCCCTGGACGGCCTGCTGCAGCACGGAGTCGGCCACGCGAAACGCGGCGATCAGGGGCGTGCCTCGGTCCACCACGGAGAGCAGCCGCTGGTTGGGAATCGTGATGAGCGTGTCCACGACCCCCCGGAGCGCCTCGAGCCCGGCCTCGGCCTGGAGCATCCGCTTGCGGCCTTCGAAGACGAAGGGCTTGGTCACCACCGCGACCGTCAGGATCCCCAGGTCCTTCGCCAGCGATGCGACCACCGGCGCGGCGCCGGTGCCGGTGCCACCGCCGAGCCCCGCCGTGATGAACACCATGTCGGCGCCGCTCAGGAGCCGCGTGATCTGGTCGGGATCTTCCTGCGCGGCGCTCCGCCCGACCTCCGGGTTCGAGCCGGCGCCCAGTCCCCCCGTCAGCTTCGTGCCGAGCTGGAGCTTGATCGGCGCCGGCGAGGCGTGGAGGGCCTGGACGTCGGTGTTGGCCACGACGAACTCGACGCCCGTGAACTGCGCCGCCATCATTCGGCTGACCGCGTTGCCGCCGCCCCCACCCAGACCGAACACCTTGATCTTGGCTGCCTGCATCGGCGGCTCGAGCTCGAAAAGCGGGCGACGCGCACGATCCTTCTCCATCACGTCCTCCTCTGAGGGTTCACCGGAAGTGGCGCGCTTCCGGCCGCGTGGACGGACCGCATCCGACGAGAACAGCGCCGGCTGGCGCCCGTCCCGGCCCGACCTAGAAGATGTCACTGAGGAATCCAGTCACGAGCCGCGTCAGGCGGCCCATCGGCGTGGCACTCGGCGCGGCTCCGGACTCGGACCGCGCCTGGCTGCCGTAGAGCGCGAGGCCAACGGCGGTCGAATAGATCGGGCTCTGGATCACGTCGGCGAGTCCGCCGACCCCGATCGGGTCACCGCGTCGCACGGGTTGATCGAAGATGCCCTCGGCCAGCTCGGGCACGCCTTGCATGATCGAGGTGCCGCCGGTCACGACGACGCCGGCCGTCGCCGCGTCCTGAAAGCCCGCCCGCGCCAGCTCGCGCGCCACCAGCGTGAAGATCTCCTCCACGCGCGGCTGGATGATCTCGGACAGGAGCTGCCGCGAGAGCTGCCGTGGCTTTCTCCCGCCCACCGCCGGCACGTCCACCGTCTCCTCGGCCGGGACCAGCGCGGTCAGCGCGCACCCGTAGCGCTTCTTGATGTCCTCGGCGTCCGCCGTCGGCGTGCGCAGCCCGATCGCGATGTCGTTGGAGATGTGATCGCCGCCGAGCGGCAGCACCACCGTGTGCCAGACGGCGCCGTTGCGGAGCAGGGCGACGTCGGTCGTCCCGCCGCCGATGTCGATCACCACCACGCCGAGCTCCTTCTCGTCGTCGTAGAGCACCGCCTCGGCCGACGCGAGCGGCTCGAGCACGACGTCCTGGACGGTGAGGCCCGCGCGATTCACGGAGCGAACGACGTTCTGGATCGAGGTGACGGCGCCGGTCACGATGTGCACCTCGACCTCCAGGCGCACGCCCGACATCCCGATGGGCTCCCGGACCCCGTCACCGTCGTCGACGACGAAGCTCTGCGGCAGGACGTGGATGATCTCGCGGTCCTGGGGCAGGTTGACGGCGCGCGCCGCCTCGACGACGCGGTCCACGTCGTCGGCGCTCACCTCGTGATGCTTGCCGGTGATCGGCACCGCGCCGCGGCTGTTGACGCCGCGAATGTGGCCGCCGGCGATCCCCGCGTAGACCCCGGAGACCTCGACACCCGCCATCTGCTCGGCCTCGCCGATCGCGGTCTTGATGGCCTCGACCGTCGAGTCGATGTTGACGACGATGCCGCGCCGGATCCCCCGCGAGGGCGCGGTGCCGACCCCGATGACGTTCAGCGCGCCCCGGGCCGCCGGCTCGGCGATGAGCGCGCAAATTTTCGTGGTGCCGACGTCCAGCCCGACCACGAGGTCCGGCGTCTTCGGGCGCCTCATCGCGTTGTCGCCTTCTGGAAGACCACCTGGTCCCGGAACCGCAAGTCGACCGCGCGCACGTCCTGGGTCGCGACCTGGGTGAGGACGCCTTCGAGGCGCGCCAGGCGCTCCTCCCAGTCCTCGCTGCCCAGGCGAACCTCGACGCCGTCGATCGTGTAGAGCACCGGGCCTTCTCGGCGGCTCATGTCGATCTCCGAGATCTCGGCGGTCAACCCGCCGCCACTCCGGAGGAGAGCGCGGATCACCGCGATCGCCGCCCGGGCCTTCGGTCCGGGAGACGTGCGCATCGACGCGAGCTCGTCGGCGGTGAGGCCACTGATGACGGGAAGCGGCGACGAGACCGCCGAGGGCGAGGCCCCGAGCAGCCGACCCTCCTCGTCCATCCAGTGCAAGCGGCCGCCGTGGACGAGCGTGAACGGGCGGCGCTCCTCGACGCTGATCACGACCCGGTCCGGCAGCTCGCGCACGACGTCGGCCCGCCGAACCTCGGGCAGCGCCTCGATCCGGTCGATCACGTCGGCCGTATCGAGACGGAAGATGTTCGTCCCGCGCGGAATGGCGGCCGCCGCCATGACTTGCTCCGGCGACATGCGGGATGCGCCGCGGACTTCCACCCGCGCCACCGCGAACCGCTGCGTCGTCAGGAGCCAGCGGCCGCCGGCGCCGAGAGCCAGGAGGCTCAGCCCGACCACCGCGACGAGCCCGGCGACACGGCGGAGCCGGGCTCGCCGTCTCGCGCGCCGGCGCCGCGGCCGTCCGACCCGCTGGCCGTCGACGAACGCCGAGCGCTCGCCCAGATCGGCGAGCACCGCGGCGCGGTTCCTCGGTGAGGTGAGGCCGCTCGGCATCTACTCGCCGATGGTCCTGATCTCGTGCTCGAGCGCGACGGAGAAATGACCCTGGACGCGCTCGCGCGTCAGATCCATGAGGGCCAGGATGTCGGCGGCGGTGCCGCCGCCGCGGTTCACGATGAAGTTCGCGTGCTTCGACGAGATCTCGGCGCCGTTGACCCGCTTGCCCTTGAGACCGCATTTCTCGATCATCCGCGCGGCCACGTCGCCCGGGGGATTCTTCCACACGCACCCGGCGGAGGCGAGCGCCAGCGGCTGCGTCGACTTCTTGACCTTGAGCCGCGCCTTCATCTCCTTCTGGATCTCCGCCAGCGGCTTGCGGTGCAGGCGCAGGCGGCAGCCGATCAGCACGGCGCCGGCCGGCGCGTTGAAGTTCCGGTACGTGAACGTGCCCGAGGAAGGCTTGTACTCGCCGAGGGTGCCGTCCGGATGCAGGTAGTACACGGCGCTGACGAAGTCGCCGATCCACCCGTCGGCGGTTCCGGCGTTCATCGCCAGGGCGCCGCCGATCGTGGCCGGAATCCCCACGAGACACTCGATGCCGCCGAGATTGATGGCGGCGGCCTCGCGAATGAGCGCCGAGAGGCTCACGCCCGCGCCGGCGATCGCCTCCTCGCCGTGGAATTCCGCGCGCCCGAGGCACCCCTCGAGCCGGAGCACCACGCCGCGCACGCCGCGGTCCTTGACCAGCAGGTTGTTGCCCCCGCCGATCACCGAGACCGGCAGCTGCTCGCGCTCGGCAAACATGAGCGCGTGGCGGATGTCGTCGACATCCTGCGGCACGACGAAGATGTCGGCCGGTCCGCCGATGCGGAGCGAGGTGTGGAAGCTCAGGGGCTCCTTGAACCGGACTTCCCCCCGGATCTCTCCTAGCATGTGGACCTCCCAGTCAGCGAGTCCGCGTTGAGGCGCTTCAGCAGCTCCGGACCGAGCTGGCTCACGTCGCCGGCGCCGAGCGTGATCACGAGATCGCCCCGCCGGACGATCTCGCAGAGGTGCTCGACGACCCGTGTCCGGTCGCTGCCGAGGTATGTGACATCGCGATGGCCGTGCGCGCGGATCCCGTCGGCGAGAGCCTCGGCGGTGACGCCGGGAATCGCCGCTTCGCCCGCCGCGTAAATGTCCATCACGATCAGCACGTCGGCCAGGTTGAACGCCGTCAGAAACTCTTCGCGCAGGTGCAGGGTTCGGGTGAAGCGGTGCGGCTGGAACACCGTGACGACCCGGCTCTCGAAACCGGCCTTCGCGGCGGCCAGCGTCGCGCGAATCTCGGCGGGATGGTGACCGTAATCGTCGACCACCCTCACGCCACCGGCGCTCCCGAGGATCTGGAACCGGCGCTGGACGCCCGAGAACCCGGCCAGCGCCTTCTGGATGGCGGCGAACGGAATCTCGAGATCGAGCCCGACGCCCACCGCCGCGAGCGCGTTGAGCACGTTGTGGCGCCCGGGAATCTGGAGCGTCAGCTCGCCGAGCAGGCTCAGGCGGTGGAAGACCTCGAAGCGGCTCGTCATGCCGGTCAGGCGCACGCGGCGCGCGACCAGGTCGGCGCCCGACTCCAGCCCGTACGTGATGATTCGCTTCTCGATGCGCGGGATCAGCCGCTGGATGTTCGGCTCGTCCAGGCAAAGCACGGCCGATCCGTAGAAGGGCACCCGGTTCACGAACGCGACGAACGCGTCGCGAATGGCGTCGAGGTTTCCGTAGTGATCGAGGTGCTCGGCGTCGATCGTCGTCACGACCGCGATGGTCGGCGCCAGCTTCAGGAACGAGCCGTCCGATTCGTCGGCCTCGGCGACCAGGAACTCGCCCTGGCCGAGCCGGGCGTTCGAGCCGAGGCTCGTCACCCGCCCGCCCACGACGATGGTCGGATCGTAGTGGCCCTCGGCGAGCACGGCGCCGACCATCGAGGTGGTCGTCGTCTTGCCGTGGGTGCCGGCGACCGCGATGCCGTACTTGAGGCGCATCAGCTCGGCCAGCATCTCGGCGCGGGGAATCGTCGGAATCTGGTACTGGCGGGCCGCCTGGACCTCGACGTTGTCCCGCGAGACGGCCGAGGAGTAGACCACCACGTGGGCGCCCTCGACGTTCGTCGCCGCGTGGCCGATGAAGATCTTGGCGCCCAGCTCGGCGAGCCGCTCGACGGCGTCGTTCCGCTTCTGGTCGGAGCCGGTCACGCGGTAGCCGAGGTTCAGGAGGATCTCGGCGATCCCGGACATGCCGATGCCGCCGATCCCGACGAAGTGGATCTGCTGGTAGCGCTTAAACATGGGCGTGCTGGGAGATGTTCAGGAGCACTCCCGTCGAGAGCATCGTGACCAGCAAGGCGGAGCCGCCGAACGAGAGGAAGGGCAGGGGGAGCCCCTTCGTCGGCAGGAGCCCCGTCACGACTCCAAGGTTCACCAGGACCTGCGTCGCGATCAGCACGGTGATCCCGAGCGCCAGGTAGCCGCCGAACGGATCGGGCGCCCGTAGCCCGATCCGGAGCCCGCGCCAGATCAGCACGACGAAGAGCGCGACGATGGCGATGGCGCCCACGAAGCCCAGCTCCTCGCCGAGGATCGCGAAGATGAAATCCGTGTGCGACTCCGGGAGGTAGAAGAGCTTCTGGCGGGACGCGCCGATGCCCTGGCCGAAGATGCCGCCGTTGCCGAGCGCGAGCCACGACTGGATGATCTGGAAGCCGCTGCCGCGCGGATCCGACCACGGGTCGACGAACGCGACGATGCGGCGAAGCCGATAGGGCGCCGCCCAGATCGCCACCACGAGGGGCGGCAGTGCCGCCGCCAGGATGAAGCCCAGGTGACGCGCGCGGCCGCCGGCGAGGAACAGCAGCGTGAACGTCAGCGTGATGAGCGTCAGGCAGTTGCCGAGGTCCGGCTGCGCGAGGACGAGCGCGGCCAGGAGACCGGCCACCGCGAGCGGCGGCAGGAGGCCGCGGCGAAGGTCGGTGATCACCTCGCCCTTCTTCGCGAGGAACGCGGCGAGATAGAGCACGAGGGCGAGCTTCGCCAGCTCGGCGGGCTGGAACGACACCGGCCCCAGCCGGATCCACCGGCGCGTGCCGTTGATCGTCTGACCGAGCGGCGAGACCAGCACCAGCACGAGGAGCACCCCGGCGAAGATCAAGAGCGGAACCACGAACCCTTCCAGCCGGCGATAGTCGAGCCGGATCGCCATCCACAGGCAGCCGGCGCCGAGCAGGGCCCAGAAGACCTGCTTCTTGAGGAAGAAGTACGGATCGTGAAAGCGATCGGTCGCGACGATCGCGCTGGCGGAGTAGACCATCACCACTCCCGCCGAGAGGAGCACAATCGCAATCCCGAACAGCCACACGTCGGGCGCCAGCTGTCTGGGCAGTTTAGTCAGACTGGGGGGGAGCGAGCGCCGCTCCTCCCCCAGACCCCCCCACCGCTTCGAGCCGCGTGTGCATGGGCTTCATCAGCGGAGCTGCGTTCTCGACATCAGTCGAGGCGCTCCACGAGCTTCTTGAATACGTCACCCCGGTGTTCAAAATTGTCGAACATGTCGAAGGAGGCGCACGCCGGCGAGAGCAGCACGACGTCGCCCGGCGCGGCGACCGCGCGCGCCCGGTCGACGGCCTCCTGGAGCGACCGGCAGTGCGTCACCGGAATGGTCGCGGCGGCGAGCGCGGCGCCGATCGTCTGCGCGTCTTCGCCGATGAGGAGCGCCTGGGCCACGCGCCCGCGCGCCGCGTCGGCCAGCGGTCCCCACGCCTGCCCCTTGCCCTTGCCGCCCGCGATCAGCACGATCCGCTCCGAGAAGCTCTCGAGCGCCCGCAGGGTCGAGGCGACGTTGGTGCCCTTCGAGTCGTTGTAGTACTGCACGCCCTTGAGCTCGCGGACCCACTCGATGCGGTGCGCGACGCCCCGGAAGCGCGCGATGGCCGCGCGGATCGCCGCCGGCGAGACGCCGGTCCACAGCGCGCACGCCGTCGCCGCCAGGACGTTCTCGACGTTGTGCTGGCCGCGCAGGAAGATCTCCGACAGGGGGCAGATCTCCTCGACGTGGCCGTTGAGCCGCGCGACGATCCAACCCCCGCGCACGAAGACGCCGTGGGCCAGATCGCGCTGCCGGCTGAACCAGACGACCGGCGCCTGCGCCCGCGCGCCGAGCGCGCGCGTCGCCTCGTCGTCGGCGTTCAGGACGGCGCAGTCGGTCGGCCCCTGATTCGCGAAAATTCGGGCCTTGGCGTCCACGTAGGCGGCGAACGTGCCGTGCCGGTCGAGATGGTCGGGCGTGATGTTGAGGACCACGGCGACGCGCGGCTGGAAGGTCTCGGCGCTCTCGAGCTGGAAGCTCGAGACCTCGCAGACGACGAGCCCGTCGGCCGGGAACGAGAGCGCGTGCGCGCAGAGCGGCGTCCCGATGTTGCCGGCCACCAGCACCGGCCGCGGCTGCTGGGCCAGCACCGCGCCGATCAGCGCGGTGGTGGTCGTCTTGCCGTTGGTCCCGGTGATCGCGGTCGTCTCCGCCTCCATCGCCCGCCAGCCGAGCTCGAGCTCGCCGATGATCGGCACCCGGCGGGCGCGCGCGGGCGCGAGCTGGGCGCCGTCGAGCGGCACGCCGGGGCTCACCACGACCAGGTCGGCGCCGACGAAGGCCGAGGCCGCGTCGCCGCTACCCCCGATCAGCCGCACGCCCAGGTCGGCGAGGCCGGCCGCCTCGCGGCCGAGGGCGGCGACGGGCTTCACGTCCGTTCCGGTGACGTCGGCGCCCGCGGTGCGCAGGAGGCGCGCCGCCGCGACGCCGCTCTTGGCGAGCCCGACCACGGTGACGCGCCGCCCGGTGAGCGAGTTGAGATAGGCCCGGCCCCGGGTCACCGTCGCCACCTCCTCGAGCGAGCTCATACGCGCCTCATCTGAGCTTCAGGGTGGTGAGCGCCAGGAGCGCCAGCGCGAACGACACGATCCAGAAGCGGACGACGATCTTCGGCTCCGACCAGCCGGAGAGCTCGTAGTGATGGTGCAGCGGCGCCATCCGGAACACGCGCCGTCCGGTGAGCTTGAAGCTTGCCACCTGGATGATCACCGAGAGCGCTTCGACCACGTAGAGGCCGCCGATCAGCGGCAAGAGCAGCTCGGCCTTGGTCAGCACCGCCAGCGTGCCGATGGCGCCGCCGAGGGCCAGAGAGCCCGCGTCGCCCATGAAGATCTCGGCCGGATGGCAGTTGAACCAGAGGAATCCGATCGCAGCGCCGATCAGCGCGCCGCAGAAGACGGTCAGCTCGCCCGCGCCCCGCACGTTGAGGATCTTGAGATAGTCGGCGGCGCGGAAGTTGCCCGTGAGGTACGCGATCACACCGAACGCGGCGCCGGCCATGATGACCGGACCGATCGCCAGCCCGTCGAGCCCGTCGGTCAGGTTCACGGCGTTCGAGGCTCCGACGATGACGAGCAGCGCGAACGGGATCCAGAGCCAGCCCAGGTTGAAGAGCCATCCCTTGAAGAAGGGGATCGCCAGCACCGGGAGCCAGGCGCTGGCCGGCTGCCAGTAGACGAGCTGCAGCACGGCGAGGGCCACCACCAGCTGCGCGCCGAATTTCACGCGGCTCGGCAGCCCCTTCCGCGTGCGCAGCTTGGTCATGTCGTCCCAGACGCCGACGAGCCCGAAGCCCGCGGTCGCCAGGATCACCACCCACACGTACCGGTTCGCCAGGTTCGCCCACAGGAGCGTGGTGGCGAGGATCGCCGTCAGGATGACGATCCCGCCCATCGTCGGCGTGCCCTTCTTGGTGCGATGCCGCTCGGGCGTGTCCTCGCGGATCGTCTCGCCGCCGTGCTGCGCCGTGCGCAGGCGCCGGATCAGCCAGGGGCCGACGAGGAGCGAGATGATGAACGCCGTGATCAGCGCCATGAAGGAGCGGAACGTCAGATAGCGGAAAACGTTGAAGATGATGTGGTCCCTGGCCAGCGGGACCAGGAAGTAGTAGAGCATCCGTCTCCCTCATCGGGCCAGGCGCGCCACCAGCGCGTCCACGACCCGCTCCATGCGCATGCCCCGCGAGCCCTTCACGAGCACGACGTCGCCCGGGGCCACTCCCTTGAGCAGGTGGGCCACGGTATCCTCGAACGTCGTGGCGTGATGCGCCGCGGCAAGGCCCGAGGCGCGCGCGGCGTCGACGGCCAGCCGGGACAGCCGCCCCACGCCGACGAACTCATCGGCGCCGGCCGCCACCACCGCCCGGCCCATCTCCTGGTGCGCCCCCTCGGCGATCGCACCGAGCTCCAACATATCTCCCAGGACTACCACGAGACGGCCTGACCGTGCTGCGGCCCGCCGGGCCGCGGCGGTCTCAAGGGCGGAGCGGACCGACACGGGGTTGGCGTTGTACGTGTCGTCGAGAACCCGCACGCCGCCGGCGTCGCGCCAGATGCAGCGCCCGGCCACCGGCCTCGCTTCGGCAAGACCGCGGGCGATCTCGTCGAGCGACCAGCCCAGCGCCACGCCCACCGCCGCGGCGGCGAGCCCGTTCGTCACGTTATGGCGCCCGGCGAAGGCCAGCTTCACCGGCGCCCGCACGCCGCCGCTCTCGATCGTGAAGGCGAGCGAGTCGCCGTCCTCCACGATGTCCCCGGTCGCCCGCACGTCGGCACCAGCCGCCCGGCCGTACGTGATGACGGGCGCCCGGCTGTCGCGCGCCATGCCCGCCACGCGCGCGTCGTCGGCGTTGAGCACGACCCGGCCGTCGGAGGCCACGGCGCGGACGAGCGACGCCTTCTCGGCGCGCACGCCGTCGAGGGAGCCGAGATACTCGGTGTGCGCGTGCGCGACCGTCGTGACGGCGGCGATGGTCGGCCGCGCGAGCGCGGCCAGCGAGGCGATCTCGCCGGGATGCTGGCTGCCGAGCTCGAGGACGATCGCCTGGTGTTCGGCGGTGAGCCGCAGGAGCGTCAGCGGAAGCCCCCACTGGTTGTTGAAGCTGCCGCCGGGCTTCAGCACGTTCCAGCGCGTCCCCAGCACGCCCGCGATGAGCTCCTTGGTGGTCGTCTTGCCGTTCGAGCCGGTCACCGCGACGACCGGGATGGAAAACCGCGCGCGGTGAAACGCCGCCAGCATGCCGAGGGCGCGCGTGGTGTCCTCGACGAGGACGAGCGGCACGTTGGCCGGCACGTCGTCGTGGAGCGCGTGCACCACCAGGCAGGCGGCGCCGCGCGAGGCCGCCTCGGCGAGGAACGCGTGGCCGTCGAGACGATTGCCGCGGATGGCGAAGAAGGCTTCGCCGACGCCGAGCGCGCGGGAGTCGACCGACACGCCGGTGATGGGGACGCCGAGGTCGCCGGCGACCAGGGCGCCCTGAGTGGCGCGAACGATGTCCTGTACGGTGAATGGCGGCACGGGCGCTCCTAGCTCCTTGCCTTCGACAAGATCTGGCGCGCGACCTCGCGGTCGTCGAACGCAAGCACGTCGGCGCCGACGATCTGATAGGTCTCGTGACCCTTTCCGGCGATGACGACCGTATCGCCGGCCTCGGCCCAGGCGAGGGCCCCGCGGATCGCCGCGGCCCGGTCGACCTCCGTCGCGTAGCGGCTCGCCGCCGCCCCGGTCCGGCGCACGCCGGCCACCACCTCGTCGATTATCGCCTCCGGCCGCTCCGAGCGCGGGTTGTCGGAGGTCACCCACACGCGGTCGCCGAGGCGCGCGGCGATCTCCCCCATGATCGGTCGCTTGCCCCGGTCGCGGTCGCCGCCGCAGCCGAAGACGACGCCGAGCCGGCCGCGCGTGAGCTTGCGCGCGGTCGTCAGGACGCGCTCGAGCGCATCGGGGGTGTGGGCGTAGTCGACGACCACCAGGAACGGCTGGCCGGCCCGCACCTGCTCGAAGCGTCCCGGCACGGTGCCGACTGCCGCGAGGGCCTGGGCGATGGCGGGCGGCTCGAGGCCGAGCGCGAGCCCGGTCGCCACCGCCCCGAGCAGGTTCATCACGTTGTGCTCGCCGATGAGCGGCGACGTGAGCGCCACGCGCCCGCGCGGCGTTTCGAGCGTCATCCGGATCCCCTCGATCGACGAGGCGTGCTCGATGGCCCGCACGCGCGCCCCGGGCCCGAGGCCGAAGGTCAGGACGGCCACGTCGAGCCCCTCCACCATGGTCGCGCCCGCCGGATCGTCCGCGTTCACGACGGCGGTGCGAACGGGCTTGGGCGATTCGGCGAGCAGCTCGAACAGCCGGCGCTTGGCGAGCCGATAGCTCTCGAGCGTGCCGTGAAAGTCGAGGTGATCCTGCGTGAGGTTGGTGAACACCGCCACGTCGAACGCGAGGCCGTCGGCGCGGGCGAGCGAGAGCGCGTGCGACGAGACCTCCATGGCGACGCCGCGCACGCCGCTGTCGCGCATATGCGCGAGCATCGACTGGAGATCGAGGGCCTCCGGCGTCGTCTGGCTGGCCGGACGCGTCTCGTTGCCCAGCACGTACTGGATCGTGCCGATCACCCCGGTGGCGAGGCCCCGCGCCTGCAGCAGCGCCTCGACCAGATACGATGTCGTCGTCTTGCCGTTGGTGCCGGTGATGCCGACGAGCGTGAGCTGACGCGAGGGGTGACCGTAGAACGCGCCCGCGAGCCGGGCGAGCGACACCCGGACCGACGGCACCAGCACCTGGGCGACCGAGAGCCCGGCGACCGGCTCGCCCTCGGTCACGACGACCGTCGCGCCCCGGCGCACCGCCTCCGGGATGAAGCGCCGCCCGTCCTGCTTGAACCCGGGCACCGCGACGAAGCAGCCGCCCGGCTCGACGCGGCGCGAGTCGCCGGCGATGGACGACACGGATCGGGGCGGCTCGCCGATCACCCGCTTCTCGGGAAGCGCTGCGAGCAATTCGCTCATGGCCGTGCCCTGCCCCGCCATCTCACCGCTCACCTCGATCACACGATGCCTCGCTCCGAGCGCCCTCGCCACGCCGCTCGACGCGCCGCGGCTCGCACGGCGAACCGCCACCGGCCGCGGGCGTCAACGTCAGGCGGGCGACGGCGCCCGGCTCGAGAGCCTCGCCGGCCGCCGGAATCTGCCGGACGATGCGGCCCTGCCCCGCCAGCCGCACCTCGACCCCGAGGGGCTCGAGGGCTCCGAGCGCCTGGCGCAGGGTCTTTCCGGTGAGGTCGGGCATGCGCTTCGTGCCGTCGGCATCCACCGGCTCCGGCGCCGTGCTGACCAGCCTCACGCGCGGGACGACCGCCTCAGGCCCGGTCACGATCTGCAGGGGCTGGGCGTCCCGTGGCGCGACTTCGAGGTAGCGGAGGATCTCGCGCCCGATCGCGTTGAAGACCGGCGCGGCCGCCTCGCTGCCCCATTTCTCGTTCTTGGGCTCGTCGAGCAGCACCAGCATAGCGAAGCGGGCATCGTCGGCGGGCGCGAAGCCCACGAACGACAGCACGCCCGGCGCGCGCGAGTAGCGCCCGGTCACCGGATCGAGCTTCTGCGCCGTGCCGGTCTTGCCTCCGACCGCGTACCCAGGGATCGCCGCGAAGTGCCCGGTGCCCGACTCGACGACCCGGACCAGGAGGCCCGTGAGGGTCCGCGCGGTCTCCGGTGAGATCACCTGGCGCACAGCCCTGGGCTCGAAGCGGCGGGCCTCGCGGCCGTCGGCGTCGAGCGTGGACCGCACCAGCCGGGGCTGCATGAGCGCTCCATCGTTGGCGATGGCCCCGAACGCGGCGACGAGCTGCAGCGCCGTGACCGAGATCTCCTGACCGATCGACATCGTCGGCAGCGACAGGAGCGACCAGCGCTGAGGGTCGCGCAGCATTCCGCGGCTCTCGCCGGCGAGCCCCACGCCCGTCGTCGTCCCGAAGCCGAAGGCCTTCATGTACCGGTGATAGCGCTCGCGGCCGAGCGCCAGCCCCACCTTGATCGAGCCGACGTTGGACGAGTTCTGTAGTACTTCGGCGAACGTGAGCCAGCCGTACTTCTTCCAGTCGTGAATCGTCGTGCCGGCGAGCGTGATCGCGCCGTTCTCGCCGTTGATGCGGTCGTCCGGCTTGACGACGCCCTCCTCAAGGGCTGCGGCCGCCAGGATCGCCTTGAAGGTCGATCCGGGCTCGAAGGGATCGGTCACGGCGCGATTGCGCCAGTAGTCCGCCGACGGCACGTCGAGGAAGGTGTTCGGGTTGAACGTCGGGCGGATCGCCATGGCGAGGATATCACCGGTACGCGGCTCCAGCACGATCGCCATCGCGGCCTTCGCGTGGGTTCGCCGGTAGGCGGCGTCGATCTCGCGCTCGGCGATGTACTGGATGGTGCTGTCGATCGTCAGCGCCACGCCGTGCCCGGGCTGGGGCGGCTGGAGCAGGTGCGGAGTGGCCACCTCGCGGCCGAGCGCGTCCCGTCCGGCGATCGCCTTGCCCGGCACGCCGGCCAGCTCCGCGTTGAAGGCCCGCTCGATCCCTTCGAGCCCGCCCTCGGCGCCCTCGAAGCCGACGACGTGCGCGGCCAGCTCGCGGTTGGGATAGAGCCTGAGCGACTCCGGGAGGAAGCCGAGCCCCGGCTCGCGGAGCGCCCTCACCTGCTCGGCCATCGTCGGGGGAAGCTTGCGGCGCAGCCACACGAAAGGCCGGGCGCTCGTCAGCGCGGCGTGCACCTCACGCTCGGACAGACCGAGGACCGGCGCCAGACGCGCGGCGACGCGGACCGGATCGCCGACGCTCCGGGGCTGGACGAACAGCGACTCGGTCGCGGTCGACGTGGCGAGGGGGGCGCCGCGGCGGTCGAGGATGGGCCCGCGCAGCGCCGGGAGCACGACGGTCCGGGAGTACTGGCGCTCGGCGATCTGCGTCAGCTCGCCGCGCTTGACGATCATCAGCCAGGCAAGTCGACCCGTGAGGCCGCCGAACGCGAGGGCGAGGATCGCCGCCAGGAGCAGCACCCGCGTGCGGACGGCCACGTCCCTCACTGGGCGGGCGGCCTTGGCACCGGCAAGGACGCAGCGCGACGGCCGGCCGCAGCCAGACCCGTCCCGCCGGCCACGTACTCCTTCGCCAGCCGGATCTGATCGCGCGCGGCCACCACGAGGCCGATCTGGCGCGCCCGCGCCTCGATGCGGCCGGGCGACCGAAGCGTGGCCACCTCGATCTCGAGCTGGCGGATCCGGTCGTGCGCGCGCCCGCGCTCGCTCCGAAGCGAGTCGAGCCGATACGCGAGGTGAACCTGCTCGATGCGCACGCCGACGACGGTGAGAGCGCCGGCCGCCAGCAGCGCCGCGGTGGCCAGGGCCACCACCAGGGAGCGGCGCACACGTCGGTCGGGTTCGCGATGAAGCCGCTGGTCCTTCTTCATGAGAGCCGCTCCAGCACGCGCAGCTTCGCGCTCCTGGCGCGAGGGTTCTCTCGCACCTCGTCGTCCGCGGGCTGTCGGGGCGACGGCTCGAGCTCGGCGAATCCGGCCGGCTCAAGAGCTCGGAACGTTTGCTTCACGATGCGATCTTCGCCCGAATGAAACGCGAGGACACCCAACCGACCACCAGCCTCCAGGAGCCGGGGCGCCTGGGTCAGCGCCTGGCGGAGGGCCCCCGGCTCGTCGTTGACCGCCATCCGGACGGCCTGGAACGTCTTCGTGGCGACGTGCAGGCGTCGCGGCCACGCCGCGCGGGGCACCGCGGCGCGGACGGCGGCGACCAGGTCACCGGTCCGGTGGAGGGGCCGCCGGCGGACGATCACCCGCGCGATCCGGCGCGCGTGGTGCTCCTCGCCGTATTCGAAGAGGAGGTGCGCCAGCTCCGCCTCGGAGAGCCGGTTCAGCAGGCCGGCCGCCGTCTCGCCGGCTGAGGGGTCCAGGCGCATGTCGAGGGGCTCGTCCCCCTGAAAGGAGAATCCGCGGCCCGACTGCTCGAGCTGCCAGGACGACACGCCGAGATCCAGGAGAATCGAGCGGACGCCGTCGATGCCTTGGGCGGCGGCGGCCCCCTCGAGGTCGCGAAAGCTCGCGTGCGCCAGGCGGACGCGGTCGCCGAACGGGGCCAGGCGCGCGCCGGCCCGCGCGAGCGCCTCGCGGTCGACGTCCAGGCCGAGCAGCCGTACCGAGGAAGCGCTGAGGCTCAAGATCGCCTCCGCGTGACCGCCCATTCCCACCGTCCCATCGATCACCCATCCCTCGCCGCGCGGCCGCAGGAGAAACGCGACCTCGTCGACGAGCACCGGAACGTGAACCGCTATACTCCCTGGCTTGACAGCCTCTCGAACAGCGTCGGGAGCCGCTCCTGCCGCGTCCGCTCGTACTCGTCGAACCGGCCGCGGTCCCAGACCTCGAATCGCGGCAGCCCCCCGCCCACGAGCGTGACCTCCTTCTTGGCGAGCCCGGCCTGCTCGCGCGCGTCCGGCGGGATCAACATCCGCCCCGCCGCGTCCAGCGTCACGTCCTTCGCGCGCGAGACGTAGAGCCGGCCCAGCTCCTGCACTTCCGCGCTGAAGAACGACTGCTCGCGCAGCCTCGCCTCGATGCGCTGCCACTCCTCGAGCGGGTGCACCTCGAGGCAGTGCTCGTTCGGGACGACCACCAGCGCGCCGTCGAACTGGGCGAGGGCGTCCCGGAACCTGGCCGGCACGCTCAGGCGCCCCTTCGGGTCGATCGTGTGCTGATAGCGCCCCCTAAACATGGGCCCGCTCGACGAGACCTGCCCTCCACTTCATCCCACTTTGCCCCACTTAAGAGGCGACATTAGCGTTATCCGGAATATCGTGTCAAGGGAAAAACTACCGATTTTTCAGGGACATTAGGCTCAAGATGGGCGCAGCCGACGGGTGGTGGCCGGAATCCCACTTTGCCCCCCCCAATGGTGGTGTTAGGGGGGTCGGGAGGAAGGGGGGCTTCGGTGGTCCTAGTGGATCCAGCGCGGGCGGTCGGAGCTCCCGGCCGCCACCGCACGAATCTCACTCATAGGTAACAGGGCGGCGCCGCGCGCCGCGGTCAGCGGTTGCGCAGACGTACGCGCGTCGAGAACACCGTTACCGGCGTGCGCGGCGCATCGAAGATGCTTTCGGTCACGAGCGTGATGACGACGGTGCGGACATCGTCCGGAGTCGTGACCGGTCGGTCGAGCGCGTCGAGATACTCGAGCGCGAAGCTCCGCACGCCGTCGATGATCGGCTGGGCGCCGCCGCCCGCGTCGCGGCGCAGCGTCTTCCCGGCGAGATGCCACGTGATCGTCTCGCCGGCACCGGCGACGACGCCGTCTCCGTCGAGGTCAGAGTGGAGCACGATGCGCGTCGGCTCGGCGAGGGAGATGGCCGCGAACGTCGCGGGCCGCGGACCGAGCCCCGCGGTCCGGATTTCGCCGGTCAGGCGCTCGAGCGCGACGCGCCCGCTCTGCTGCGACTCCGCTCGCGAGGCGCCGATCGTGTAGCCCTGGAGACCTTCCTGGAGCACCGTGAGCACGGCGGCCGACACGACGCCGAACACGGCCGCGGCGACGAGCAGATCGGCGAGATGCACGCGAGCAGCGTCGCGGGAGCTCGCGCGTTCGTCAATGTCCAACGTGCGATACGCCGAATGTTGCCGCGGCGCGTCCGCGTTGCGTCCGGACGCGCGGCCAAGAACGGCGGACGCTCGGTCATTCACCCCGCGGTAGCCCGCCCGTAGCGTGATTCGCATGGACCGCCGCACGGAGACGAGGAGGACACGGCCATGAGTCTCACCGCGACAACCCTGAACCGTCTCGCGGGCGCTCACTATCGCGCGGCGGGAGCCGGCAAGGGAGTCGTGTGCCTGCACGCGAGCGCAAGCTCGTCGGCCCAGTGGCGGCCCTTGATGGATCGCCTCGCGGGCCGCTTCCACACACTCGCCGCCGACCTGTACGGCTCGGGCCAGAGCCCGGCGTGGTCGGGGGAGCGGCCGCTGTGGCTCGCCGACGAGGTGGCGCTGCTTGCGCCCGTGTTCGCGGCGGCGGGCCCGCGGTTCCACCTCGTCGGTCACTCGTACGGCGGCGCCGTGGCCCTGCTGGCGGCACTGGCCGATCCGGCGCGCATCGAGTCGCTCGTCCTGTTCGAGCCGGTGCTGTTCTCGCTGCTGACCGCCGAGGACCCTGCGCAGGCGGCCGCCCTGGAGATCGCCGCCGTCCGCGACGATACCGTCGCGGCGGTGCACGCCGGCGCGCTGGACGCGTCCGGGGCCCGGTTCGTCGACTACTGGATGGGGCGCGGCGCCTGGGCACGCATGCCCGAGGCACGCCGCGAGACGATTGCCGCCCAGATGCGGCAGGTGAAGGCCGAGTGGCACGCGGCGTTCACGGAGCCCACTCCCCTGTCGGCGTTCGCGGCGCTCGACGTGCCGGTCCTGTTCCTCACCGGCGCGGAGTCGCCGGCATCGTCGCGAGCGGTGGCCCGGCTTCTCACGAAGACGCTGCCCCGAGTCACCGCGGTCGAAGTCAGCGGGGCGGGGCACATGGCGCCCCTCACGCATCCGGAGCGCGTGAACGCCTTGATCGACCGCTTCCTCGACATCGCCAACACCTGACGATCGTGAGACCGACATCGGACCCGGTGAGGCGCCGGTCCGATCGCCGGGGCTTACGGCAGCCGCACCACCGTCCAGCCGCGGGTCTCGATCTCGCTCTCCTCCTGCGGGCGGGCGCGGCGACCGAAGCGGCGACGCTCCATCGCGGGCGGCGCCTCGTGCCGACGGCGACGCTTCACGGCGCGCCGGTCGAGGATCACCTCGACGCCGCGCTCTTGTCCGAACACCACACGCAACGAGTCGTAAAGCTCTCGACGCCCTTGCGACACGATGAACAGGAGCCGCTCCACGGTCCCTCCCGTCAGTCCAGCACCGGACGGTGGTGGGCCCACGGCCGGGCGCGCTCGAAGGCCGCGGAGGCCCGGAGCACTGTGACGTCGTCGAAGCGACGGCCGACGATCTGTAGCCCGATCGGCAGGCCGTCCTTCGTGAAGCCGCACGGCACCGACGCGGCCGGCTGGCCCGTCATGTTGAACGGGTACGTGAACGGAATCCAGGCGTACGCCTCGACCGGCTTGCCGGCGATCTCCGTCGGGTTGTCGAGCCCCACCGCAAACGGCGGGCACGCGATCGTGGGCGTCAGCAGGAGATCGTACGTCTCGAAGAGCGCGCGCGGATGCGACCACCACGCGAGCCGATCGAACCACGCCTGCACGTACTTCGTCGGCGAGTTCTTCAGCGTGGCCTCGATGAGCCGGTAGAGACCGGGCTCGATGTCGGCGCGGCGGTCGAGATACGGCGCCATCCGGGTCGCGATGCCGCCGCAGAAGAGCTCTCCCCACGCCTCGCGGGGCGACGGCCAGCGCGGCGTGACTTCCTCGAGGCGGCAGCCGAGCTCGCGGAACGCGCGGGCCGCCTTCGCGCACGCCGCGCGTACCTCGGGGTCGACCGCGTCGGCGAAGCCGAGGTCGTCGGTGTACGCGACGCGCAGTCCCTTGAGGCTCCCGCGCAGCGCCTTCACGTAATCCACGGGCGGGCCGGGCAGCGAGTACTGATCACGCTCGTCGGGGCCGGCGGACACCGTCAGCATCAGCGCGGCATCGGCGACCGTGCGGGTGAGCGGGCCGATGTGCGAGAGGCTCCACGCGCCGCTCGTCGGGTACGTCGGGATGCGCCCATAGGACGGCTTGTGGCCGAAGATCCCGGTGCACGCGGCCGGGATGCGGATCGAGCCGCCGCCGTCGGTGCCGATGTGCAGCGGCCCCAGACCCGCCGCCGCGGCCGCCGACGCGCCGCCGCTCGAGCCGCCCGGCGTTCGCTCGAGGTTCCAGGGATTGCGGGTGATCCCGAAGACGAGGTTGTGCGTGGCGCCGATCCAGCCGAAGGTCGGCGTGTTCGTCTTGCCCAGCATGATGCCGCCCGCCGCCTTCATGCGCTCGACCATCGGCGCATCCTCGGTGGGGACGTTGTCCCGATAGAGCGGGGTCCCGAAAGTCGTCCGCACGCCCCGGGTGATGACGAGGTCCTTCACCGAGAACGGAACGCCGTGGAGCGGCCCGAGCCGCGCCCCGCGCCGCATGAGGGTTCGCTCGGCGGCCTTCGCGTCGCGCCGCGCCTGCTCGTCGGTCAGCGTCACGAAGGCGTTCAGCCGGGGATTGAGGGCCTCGATGCGCGCCAGCACGGCGCCGACCACCTCCACCGGCGACACCGTCTTCTTGCGGATCAGCCCCGCCAGCTCCGTCGCGGACAGCCAGGCGAGCCTCGCGTCAGCCATCAACAGTCCTCCTGGGGTGCCCGGGCTCTCATCGGCCGGCGGCTCGCGTCACGGTCAGGTTCCGCGAAGTCGAGGGTCGAGCGTGTCGCGCAGCGCGTCGCCCAGCAGGTTCGAGGCGAAGACCGCGAGGCTGATGGCGAGGCCGGGGAAGAGCACGAGGTGCGGCGCCTTCTGGGCGTACTCGGCCGCCGAGACCGACAGCATGCGGCCCCACGACGGGTACGGCTCGGGCACGCCGAGTCCGAGGTACGACAGGGTCGCCTCGACCAGGATCGCGCTGCCGAGCTGAGCCGTACACAGCACGATGAACGGCCCGATCGTGTTGGGCAGGATGTGGCGGAAGGCGATGCGCAGGTGGCGGACGCCGAGCGAGCGCGCCGCCTCGACGTACTGCATCTCGCGGATCGAGAGGACGCTGGAGCGGATCACCCGGGCCGCCCGCGGAATGATCGGGATCGAGATGGCGATGACGACGTTGTGGAGCGCCGGGCCGAGCGCGGCCGACATGACGAGCGCCAGCACCAGCAGCGGCAGCCCCTGGAGGATGTCGAGGATCCGCTGGGTCACCAGGTCGGTCTTGCCCCCGACGTAGCCGGACAGGAGCCCGATGATCCCGCCGAGCACGGAGCCCAGGAGCGTCGAGGCGAGGCCCACGACCAGCGAGACGCGCGCGCCGTGGACGATCCGCGAGTAGATGTCGCGGCCGAGATGGTCGGTGCCCAGCCAGTGCTCCGCGCTCGGCGCGCCGAGCGTATAGGCCGCGTCGGTGGCGATCGGATCGTGGGTCTGCAGGAGCTCCGCGAAGATCGCCGTCAGCACCATCACGAGGATCAGGGCGCCGCCGGCGGCGCCGAGCGGCTTCTTGCGCGCGAAGCGCAGGAGCACGGCGCCCGCGCCGGTCCGCGCGCGGGGGGGCGCCGGAATAGCGATCGCGGCCGGCCTAACTGCCATAGCGCACCCGCGGATCGAGGACGCCGTAGAGCATGTCCACGAACAGGTTGGACAGGATCACCACGATGGCGATGAACATGACGAGGTTCTGGACGACCGGATAGTCGCGCCAGAGGATCGCCTGGACCAGGAAGCGCGCGACACCGGGCAGGTTGAAGACCGTCTCGGTGACGACCAGCCCGCCGATGAGGAACGCGAACTCGATGCCGATGACCGTGACAACCGGCAACATCGCGTTCTTGAGCGCGTGTCGCCAGATGACGATGCGGCCGCGCTGGCCCTTGGCCCACGCGGTGCGGATGTAGTCCTCGCGCATCACCTCCAGAAGCGACGAGCGGGTGATGCGCATGATCAGCGCGGAGGAGCGGTAGCCGACCGCGAGCGCGGGCAGCAGGAACTGCACGGCGTGCAGCTTGAAGTTCTCGCCCGGCGACACGTACGTGAGCGGTGGAATCCAGGCGAACCACGTGACCAGCCCGAGGATGATCACCATGCCGAGCCAGAACGAGGGCATCGCGAGCCCGGCGAGGCTGAACACGCGCAGCAGGTAGTCGAGCGTCGTGTCCTGGCGCACCGCGCTGACGACGCCGGTCGGCACGCCGATGACGACCGCAAACACGATCGAGAGCGCGGCCAGCTCGAGCGTCACCGGCACCAGCGGCCGGATGATCTCCCAGGCCGGCTGGTCGTACCGATAGGATTTCCCGAAGTCTCCCGTGACGATCTGACGGAGCCAGTCCACGTACTGGACCCAGTACGGCCGGTCGATGCCGAGCTCCTTCATGATCGCCTGCTTCTCGGACGGGCTCACATACCCGGCGGTCGAGAAGAGAATGTCGACGATGTCGCCCGGCGCCAGGCGCAGGAGCGTGAAGATCACCATCGACATGCCGAGAAGCGTGAGGAGCGCGATGACGAGGCGCTGGGCGAGGTAGGTCTTCACGCGCTCGTCACTGGGCCCGAAGCTACTTGTCGGTCCACACTTCCTGCATCCGGCCGAAGTTGTAGATGGACTGGTGCGGGATCATGTTCTTCACGTGCGGCCACACGGTGAAGTAGTCGATCTTCCAGTCCAGGATCGGCCGCGCGGCGTCGGCCTCGAGCTTCCGCTGGATCGCGACGTTGAGCGCCAGTCGCTTCTTCGGATCGAGCTCCTGCGACTGGCCATCGAACAGCTTCATGACTTCCTCGTTGCAGTACTGGCTGTAGTTGCGCGGCGAGCCGCAGGCGTAGTTCTCGTAGTAGTTCGCGTCGGGGTCGTCGGGGCCGATCCCGGTCAGGTTGGCGCCGATCTGGTAGTCACCGCGGGTGGCCATGGCATGCCACTGCGCCGTCTCGATCTGCTTGAGGGTGGCCTCGATGCCGATCTGCTTGAGCTCGTTGATGACGAACGAGGCCATGTCCACATAGACCGCGATCGCGCGGGTGACGATCTCGACCTTCAGGGGCTTGTCGGGTGTGAAGCCGGCCTCGGCCATGAGCTTCTTCGCCAGCGCCTTCTCCTCGGCCGGCTTGGCGCCGTAGCCCGGCAGGCCGAGCAGGTCCTTCTCCCCGATCCCCCAGAAGCCCCACGGCTTCGGCGCGAGCCCGGCGCCGATCACGGCGCCGCCCTGGTGGACCGCCCGGATCAGCGCCCGGCGGTCGATCCCGTGGCTCACCGCGAGCCGCACCTTGAGGTTGTCGAAGGGCGGCTTCTTCACGTTCATGATGATGTTGTCGCTGACGTTCTGGCTGAACGGCGTGACCACCAGCTGGGGCACCGCCTTCTTGAGCTGCTCGGCGGCCGTCTTGCTGGTCTCGCCCGGAAACGCCACGTCGAGCTTGCCGGCCTGGAGCGCCGCCTGGCGCGTGCCGCGCTCGACGATGACGAAGTACTTGAGCCCGTCGAGGTACGGGCGGCCCTTGACGAAGTAGTCGGGATTCTTCACGTACTCCACGAACTCGCCCTTGCGCCACTCCTTCACCTTGAACGGCCCGGTGCCGATGCAGCCGGTCCGGTAGCTGGCGGGCGGGACGTGGGCGGCGTAGACGGGCGTGTAGCCGGAGGCGAGCATCAGCAGCAGCGACGGCTGCGGCCGCTTCAGGCGGAACACCGCCGTGTACGCGTCGGGCGTCTCGATCGCCTCGACGTTCGCGTACCAGTCCTTGCGCGGATTGATGCGGAGCTTCGCCGGCGCGTCCGGCGCCTCGCGCAGCATGTCGAACGTGAACTTGACGTCCCTGGACGTGAACGGCTGGCCGTCGTGCCACTTGACGTTCTTTCGGAGGAAGAACACCAGATTCCGGTAATTGTCCTGCCACGACCACTTCTCGGCCAGCTCGCCGATGATCGTGTCGACGCTCTCGGTCTTCTTCAGCGGATCGAACAGCACGAGGTTGTTCAGGCACGGCATGGCCGGCCACACGGTCGAGATCGTCGAGGTCTCGTGGATGGAGAAGCCCTGCGAGAGATCTTCCCGCAGCATCATGTTGAGGACGCCGCCGGATTTCGCCGTCGGGGTTGTCTGGCTCGACGCCGGCGCGATCAGCGCGACGGTGACGAGGGCGGAAACGACGGCCAAGCACAGCAGACGGCGCGGACGCGACATGGACACCTCCCGAACGATATGTGCGAAAGAAAGTTTACGTGAAAACGCGAGAGGGAACAACGCGGTTCGGCCGCGCGGGCCCCTCAGACGAGCCCCAGGACGAGGCGGATCGCGTGGAGCAGCCCGCCGGCCAGCCCGCCCACGACCGTGCCGTTCACCCGGATGTATTGAAGGTCGTCGCCGGCATGCTCCTCGATGAGCCGCACCGCGCCGTCGGGACCGAGCGCCAGCACGCCGTTCTCGATGAACTCCGCGAGGCGCTGGTGGTGGCGCTCGACCGCCTCGAGCACGCGCGATTTCGCCCACCGGTCGAGCTCGCGCCGGAGCTCCTCGTCGTCGGCCAGCGCGCGCCGGGCGCGCTCGAGGCGCTCGACGATCCAGGCGCGCACCTCGGAGTCCGGCCGCTCCAGGTCGGCGAGCACCGTGCGATGCACCGCGGCCGCCGCATCCTCCAGGACGCGCGTCGCCACGGGCGTGGCGAGCAGATCGCGCTTGGCCGCTTCGACGCGGGCGACCAGTCCCGCGTCGGCACGAAGCCGCCCGGGCAGCTCCTCGACCGCGGCGGCGAGCCGCTGGCGCACGGGATGATCGGGCTCCTCGACGACCTGGCGAAGTCCCGACTGGATCGCCGCCAGCATGCGCTCGCGGTCGACGAGGCCGAGAAGCCGCGCGACGCCGATCCAGAGGCGTGGGGCGAGACTCATCCCCTCGCGATAGCGCGCGAGCAGGTCGTCGACCAGGTCGCCGGCGGTCGCGCGAAACGCCGGCCGGTCGAGGGCCTCCGCCAGCGCGCCGGCCCCGGCCGTCACGACCCGACGGTCCCATTCGTTGCGCCGCGCGAGCTCCAGGAGGCCGGCGAGCACCGGCGCCAGCGGCCGGGCGAGCACGAGATCGCGTAGCCGCGTGATCAGGTCGCCCGCCATCTTGGGCGATAGCTCGGCCGCGAGCCAGCGGGCCAGCTCCTGCGTGGCGGCGTCGAGGTCGCGCGACGAGATGGACGTGGCGCCCCGCGCGATCAGCGACGAGATGTCGATGCGGGCGATCTCCTGCGCGACGTAGTCCTTCGTGAGCACCCGGCTGCCGACCATCGTGCCGACGCGCGCCGCCATCAGCTCCCAGTTGGCGGGGATGAGCGCGGTGTGCGGAATCGGCAGACCGAGCGGGCGTCGAAAGAGCGCGGTGACCGCGAACCAGTCGGCGAGCCCGCCGATCACCCCCGCCTCGGCGACCGCCAGGATCCACCCGCCCCACCAGGTGGAGCGGAAGGGAAACATCGCGATCGCCAGGGCGGCCGCGGCGAGCAGCACGCCCAGCGCCAGCCGCCGCGGCTGCCGGGGCCGCGCGCCACTCACCGGCCTGTTCCGATTCGAAGGGCTCGGCTCGGCCGTCGCACCGGCTCACCTCGCACGGCGACGGGACGGGAGAAGGATCCGGCTCCGCTTGACGTCCCAGACACCGCGCGGCGAGAGACGCACCACCGGGAGGAAATCCGCCGCCAGGAAGAACAGCGTGTAGAGCGGCTCGTGGTGCGGGTAGCCGCGCTCGACGAGCAGGCGGCGCAGCTCGTCCTCGCGGCCGGCCACCTCGTCGAGGGAGCCGGGGGTCATGATGCCGCCGAGCGGCAGCGGCAATTCCCAGACGACCCGCTCGCCGTCGACCAGCACGATCCCGCCGTGCACGTCGAGGAGCCGGTTGACGGCCCGCGCCATCGCCGCCGGACGGCGACCGAGCGCCAGGATGTTGAAGTCCGTGCTGATCGTGGCCGCGAAGCCGTCGAGCCGCTCGGCGAAGCGCGCGACGACACCGGGCGCGACCCACCGTCCGCGCCGGTCGAGGAGCGCGGCGTGGAGATCGCCGGGCGCCAGCGCGCGCTCCTCGAGCCGGGTGATCACCGCGCTCGACAGGCTGATGACCGGATAGCGCGGGCGCGCCGGCAGCTCGAAGTCCTCGGGGCGCACCCGCCAGCCCGCGGCCAGGCGCGCGGCGGCCGAGGTGAAGATGCGCCGCCAGGGCGGCTCGGGCACACGGCCGAGCAGCCGGCCGCCGGCCGCGATCACCTTGCCGCGCGCGATCACGGTGAGCGGCCGCGGCGCCGCGAGATCCTCGAGCAGGCAGATGTCGGCGTAGCGGCCGGGCGCCACGCCGCCGAGATCGGCGTCGAGCCCGTAGTAGGTCGCCGGGTTCAGCGTGGCCATGCGGTAGGCGTCGATCGGCGGCACGCCGCGCTCGAGCGCCACGCGAATCAGGTGATCGACGAAGCCGTGGGTCCGGATGAACGCGGGCATCGAGCCGTCGCAGGTCAGCATCAGTCGCGAGGCGAGCGCCGGCGCCGTCTTGAGCGCGTCGAGCAGTCCCGAGAGATCTGGACGCAAGGACGACTCGCGCAGCATCACCGCGATCCCCTGACGCGCGCGGTCGAGCACCTCCGCCGCGGTGATCGGCTCGTGGTCCGAGGTGAAGCCGGCCGCGGCGATCGCGGGGATCTTGTCGGCGGAGGCGCCGGCGGTGTGGCCCTCGACCCGGGCCCCGCGCGCGACGGCGAGCCGCCGCAACAGCTCGGGATCGCCGCGCCAGGCGTCGGGCCAGCGCGTCACCTCGCCGATCGCGAGCGCCCGCGGATGCGCCATCGCCCGCGCGAGCGTGCGCGGCTCGAAGCGGCGCCACTCGCCGGGCGCGCGGCTCTGCGCGTGCGGGCGAAGCATCCAGTAGAACCGGAGCGGCGACGCGAGGAGCGCATCGGCCACCGCCCGGAACGCGGCGAGACCGCCCAGCTCCCAGAACTGGAGCGTGTCGGCGACGACCGTCGTGGTGCCGAGCGGCAGGATGAACCGCGCCAGCGCGGCCGGCGTGGTGAGGGTGGCCGGATGCACGTGCGGGTCGATGTAGCCGGGGACCAGCACCTGCGCCCTGGCGTCGACCACGCGCGTGCGCGGCCCGACCATGTCGTCGCGGGCGCCCACGTAGGCGATCCGCTCGCCCTTGACGGCGACGGCGGCCGGATAGATCTCACCGGTATAGACATTGAGCAGCGAAGCGCCGCGCACGTAGAGGTCGGCCGGGGAGGCGCCGCGAGCGACGTCGGTGAGGCGCCGGCGCTCAGCGATGGTCACGACAGAAGATTACCCCACGGCGTGTGAAAATGGCTCGATGAGCCGCGCGATCAGCGTCACCAGCACCGTGCGCGTGCCCGAGGCGGCGATTCAGGTCCGCGCCGTGCGCGCCTCGGGCCCGGGCGGTCAGAACGTGAACAAGGTCGCGACCAAGGTCGACCTTCGCGTCGACCTCCACGCCGTCGAAGGTCTCTCGGCCGCCGCCCGCGCGCGCCTTGCGGCGCTCTGCCGTCACCGGCTCGACGCCGACGGCCGCCTGATGGTCTCGAGCCAGGCCACGCGCAATCAGGCGCGCAATCTGGAGGACGCGCGCGAGCGCGTCCGGGCGCTCATCGCGGCCGCATTGCGGGAGCCGAGGCCCCGCCGGCCCTCCGCGCCGTCGGCGGGCGCGCGGGAACGGCGAATCGAGGCGAAGAAGCGGCGGGGCTCGCTCAAGCGCGAGCGCTCCCGCGAGGGCTGGTAGCCGGTGAGCTGATCCTAGCGCTTCGGCGCGCGGCTGGCCCGGTAGGCGGCGGCGCCGGCGCGGACGCCCACCTTGAAGCTCCGGCTCAGGAGCGTGGCCTGGGCCACCGCCTCGCGTACTCGCGGCTCGGCGCGGCGCATCGCGCGCGCGAGCTCGACGCGCGTGCGTCGCTCGAGCCGCTTCATGCGCCGGCGCGCCTCACCCCGGGCACGGCTGGCCTGGGTCTTCAGGGTCTTGAGATGCTTCTGGAGCGTGGCCAGCTGCCGCTCGATCGTCATCGCGGCCCCCTTCCCGTCACGCGTTCGGCGCGCTCAGAACCCGAGCGCGCGAACCTCGTCGCGGAAGCGCTGCACGTTGCCGAGCTTGATCTCTTCGTAGCCGCGGATCACGTCCGGCAGGCTCGCCAGCTTGACGGCGCGCTCGTAGCTCTCCGATGACAGACCGACGAGCGCCTTGTCGACGAGCGCGCGATATTCCCCGGGGAGCTGCCGCTCCACGCGCCGGACCGCGGCGAATCCGAACGGGTCGAGCCACGTCCCGCGCAGCGCCTTCATCCCCACGAGCGTGCGGAAGAAGCGATCGAACCACGAGCCGAATTTGATCTTCCGCTTCATGCCGAGGGCGCGGAATATGGGCGGGTGCAGGTTGTAGTGGAGGGTGACGCCGCCGGGGAACTCGACCGCGAGCGCGCGCGCGATGTCGGTCTTGAGATGCAGCCGCGCCACCTCGTACTCGTCCTTGTATGCCATCAGCTTGAAGAGATAGCGCGCGACCGCCTCCGACAGGCGCGACTCGCCGGACACGGCCGCCAACTCCGCCTCGCGGACGCGCCGGACGACGCCGGCGTACTCCCGGGCGTACCCGATGCTCTGGTAGGCGATCAGCTCGGGCACCCGAATCTCCAGGAGCCGCCTGAGCTCACCCGTGGCCTCCGTGCGGTCGACGAGCGCCCGCGCCTCCGCGGACAGCTCCGGCGTCGCCGCGACGGCGCCGAGGCGCTGCCGGGTGACCGTCTGGACCCAGGCCGGGTCCGCGACGAGCAGCCGGCCCGCGCGGAACGCGTGGGTGTTCATCTGTACCGAGACGCCGTTCAGCTTGACGGCGTCCTCGATCGCGTCCGCGCTCACCGGGATGGCCCCGGCCTGCCAGGCGGCGCCCAGCACGATCATGTTGGCCGCCATGTGGTCGTCGAAGAGCGTCTCGGCGAGTCCCAGGGCGTCGAGGTAGACGTTCTCGTCCTTGCGGGTGACGCGATCGATCGACGTGAGGAGCCCGTTCGCCTCGGGAAACTCGACGGTCGTCGACGTCACCATGGCGCCGGTCGGCACCTGGCTGGTCGAGACGATCGCGATCGTCCGGTCCGGTCGCGCGTGATCGAGATTCTGCGGCGCGGTCGCCACGAGAACGTCGAATCCGAGGTAGCAGTCGGCCGAGCCGGCGGCGACCTTGTTCGACGCGTCGGCGGCGCGCTCGAAGATCTTGAGGTGCGAGACCACCGGCCCGCCCTTCTGGCTGAGCCCGGTCTGATCGAGTCCGCGGACGTGCTTGCCGTCGAGGAGCGCGGCGGTGCCCAGGATCTGGTTCACCGTCACCACGCCGGTACCGCCGATACCCATCATGAAGATGTTGGCGTCCTCGGGCACATTGAACGGGGGCGCCGGCAACGGCCGGTCCACGATGAAGACGCGGCGCTCCTTCTTCCGCGCGACGCGCGGCACGACGGTGAGGAACGACGGGCAGTCGCCGTTCAGGCACGAGTAGTCCTTGTTGCACGACGATTGATGGATCTGGGTCTTCCGCCCGAACTCCGTCTCGACCGGGTGCACCGACAGGCAGTTGCTCTTCACGCCGCAGTCGCCGCAACCCTCGCAGACCGCCTCGTTGATGACCACGCGCATCGCCGGATCGGGGAGCTTGCCGCGCTTGCGCAGCCGCCGCTTCTCCGCGGCGCACCGCTGGTCGTAGACGAGCGCCGTGACGCCCGGGATGTCGCGGAGCAGCCGCTGCGCCTCGTCGAGCCGGTCGCGATGCCACACCTCGACGCCCGGCGCCCACGCGGTGGACTTCGGATATTTGCCCGGCTCGTCGGTCATCACGATGATGCGCTTGACGCCCTCGGCCGCCAGCGACCGCGTCAGCTCGGGCACCGGCATGGCGCCGGCGGCGTCCTGACCGCCCGTCATCGCGACCGCCGAGTTGTAGAGGATCTTGTAGGTGATGTTGGCGCTCGACGCGACGGCCTGGCGGACGGCGAGCGAGCCGGAGTGGAAGAACGTGCCGTCGCCGAGATTCTGGAAGAGGTGCTTGGTCTCCGTGAAGGGCGCGATGCCCACCCACTGGACGCCCTCGCCGCCCATGTGGGTGAGACCCATCGTCTGGCGGTCCATCAGGAGCGCCATCCCGTGGCAGCCGATCCCGGCGCCGGCCATCGAGCCCTCGGGCAGCACGGTCGAGCGGTTGTGCGGACAGCCCGAGCAGAAGTACGGCTGCCGCGTCAACGTCAGGGGCGCGGGCCGCTGGCGCAGCGCCTCCAGGAGCGCCACGCGCGCCGTGATCGACTCGAGTTGAACGCGCCGCTCGAGGCGCGCGGCGACGATCTGGGCGATCCGGTCGGCATCGAGCTCGCTGTCGGCGGGCACGAGCGGCCGGCCCTCCTCGTCGGATTTGCCGACCACCCTCGGGCGCTCGGCCTGGTTGTAGAGGATGTCGCGGATGAAGAGCTCGCAGAACGCGCGCTTCTCCTCGACGACCAGAATCTCCTCGAGGCCGCGGGCGAACTCGCGGACGGTGCCCGGCTCCATCGGGAACAGCATCTCGATCTTCAGCAGGCGGATGCCGTACTGGCGGAGCGCGGCGTTGTCGAGGCCGAGCTCGGCGAGCGCCTCGCGCAGGTCGTAGTACGTCTTGCCGGGCGCGGCGATGCCGAGCCAGGCGTCGGGTGTGGGGATCGTGATGCGGTTGAGCCGGTTCGCCGCCGCGAACATCTTCGCAGCCTCGAGCCGTCCGTAGTGGATCTCGCGCTCGGCCTCCAGGCCCCACGGCGGCATCAGCATCGGAGTCTGGCGCGCCTGCCAGGGCCGCCCCTCGTAGACGAAGCCGGGATTGGCGACGACGATCCGGTCCGGCGCCACCTCGGCGGTGGCGATCTCGTCGGCGACGTTGGTCACCACCTTGAAGCCCACCCAGAGCCCCGAATAGCGCGACAGCTCGAAGCCGAGACGGCCGAGATCGAGGATTTCCTGCGTGCTCCCGGGAAAGAGCACCGGGAACAGCGCGTCGTAAAACGCCACCTCCGAGTGCGACGGGATCGTGGACGACTTCGAGAGCGGGTCGTCGCCGCCCAGCGCCAGCACGCCGCCGTTACGGCCGACGCCGGCGAAATTCGCGTGCTTGAAGATGTCGCCGGTCCGGTCGACGCCGGGGCCCTTGCCGTACCACATGCCGAGGACGCCGTCGTATTTCGGCTGCGGGAACAGGTTGGCGAGCTGGCTGCCGTAGACCGCCGTCGCGCCCAGATCTTCGTTCACGCCCGAGAGGAACACGACGTTGTGCTCACGGAGCAGAGCGGGGTTGCGCTCGAGGGTGAGATCGAGACCGCCGAGCGGCGAGCCGCGATAGCCCGAGATGAGCGTGGCGGTGTTGAGTCCGCGACGCTTGTCGGCCCGGTGCTGATCGAGCGGCAAGCGCACCAGCGCCTGGATGCCCGAAAGGAGGATGAGCCCTTCTTCCTGGCGATACTTGGCGTCCAGGGTGAATTCGCGCGCGGTCGCCATGCCGTCTCCTCTCGAGATGCTGAACGCTCGAATGCGCTGGACGTATGATACGGGCGCCCCCGATGGGGCGCAAATCTCGAATGGGCCAGGAATCGCGCGCGACGATCGTGATCAGACCCTGCCGCGTCGAGGAGTGCGCGGCGGTGCTGGCGCTCTGGGAGCGCGCCGGCGCTATCCCGAGTCCGACCGACACGCTCGAGGAGCTCCAGCGGCTCGTCCGGACGCACGGCGACGGCTTCCTCGTCGCGATCCAGGGCCACGCGGTCGTCGGCAGCGTGATCGGGGGCTGGGACGGCTGGCGGGGCAACATCTATCGCCTCGCGGTCGCGCCGCAGGCGAGGCGGCGCGGATTAGCGCGGCGGCTCGTCCGTGAGGCGGCGCTCGTCATGAAATCGAAGGGCGGTCGCCGGCTGTCCGCGCTCGTCGAACGCCACGAAGCCCACGCCGTCGGCTTCTGGGACTATCTCGCCGAGGACGGCTGGCGGCACGACGAGCGGATGACGCGCTACATCATGACTGATTGACGAGCCGCGGTTCGAGCGCCGGCGCCGGCTTCCGAGGCGAGCGCTTTGCCGCGCCGACCATTTCTGCTAGGGTTCCGCCATGGGCGTGAGCCTGTCGCTCTCGTCTCGTGTCAAGATCTCCGAGCACACGCTGTTCCAGGAGTTGAGCGGAGAGGCCGTCCTCCTCGAGCTGTCCCGCGGCGTCTACTTCGGCCTCGACGAGGTGGGCACCCGGATCTGGGGCCTCCTGGGCGACGGACGTTCGCTCCAGGAGACTGTCGCCGCGCTGGTCGACGAGTACGACGTCACCGAGCAGCAAGGCGCCGAGGACCTTCTGGCTCTGGTCCGCGAGCTGGAGGAGCGACGACTGATTGAAATCTGTAGCTGAGCGAATCAGCCGTCTGGTCCGTCTTGCACCGCGTGAACGGCACCTGCTGCTGCGCGCGTGGTGGCACCTGCTCTTCGTCGACATTGCCCTCCGAATCGTCTCCGTTGCGCGGCTGCTCCCGCGCACCGCCGCGGCAACTCCAGCGACGCCGCCGCTGCCGCTGGCGCGAATCGGCTGGCTGTTGGAGGTCGCGCGACGCTATTCGCCGGTGCCGTCGACGTGCCTCAAGGACGCGCTCGTGCTCGTCCGGATGCTGCGGGCCGAGGGCATCGACGCCGCGGTGAAGATCGGCGTCGCGCGCGGCGACGGCGGCTTGCGTGCCCATGCGTGGGTGGAGCATCGCGGAGCGCCGCTGTTCCCGTCGGCCGACGGCGAGACCTACACCGCGCTCTCGGCGGCCACGGAGCCGCCGGTCGCGCGATGAGCGGCATCGTCGGCATCGTCAACTGGGATGGCACGCTCGTGGATCCGCGACTGCTGTCGCGTCTGACCGATGCGCTCAAGAACGCCGGACCCGATGGTCAGCACACCTGGCTCGGCGGCGCCGTCGGCTTCGGTCACGCGTCGCTCAGGACCTCTCGCGACGCGGCACCGGAGACGCAGCCATTGAGCCTCGACGGGCGGACGTGGATCACCGCCGATGCGCGCGTGGACGGCCGCGCCGACCTGGTGCGGGAGCTCACGGCGCACGGCTGCGACGGGCTACGCGACGCTACCGACACGGCCCTCATCCTGCACGCCTACCGTGTCTGGGGCGAGTCGTGCGTGCGGAACTTGCTCGGCGACTTCGCGTTCGCCATCTGGGACGGCGAGCGTCGCCGGCTGTTCTGCGCGCGGGACCACTTCGGGGTCAAGCCGCTCTTCTACGCCGAGGGCGCCGGCTTCCTCGTCTTCAGCAGCTCGCTGAGCTGCGTCCGGCTGCACCCGCGCGTGTCGAGCGCGCTCGACGATCAGGCGATCGCCGATTTCCTTCGCGTTGGGAGCATCGAGGAGCCCACCCGGACGTGCTTCGCCGGCATTCGGCGGCTGCCGGCTGCGCATGACCTCATCGGCGAGACTCGCGTGCGCGCGAAGCGGTACTGGACGCTTCCGGTGGACGGTGAAGTCCGATACCGTCGCAGCACCGAGTACGTCGAGCACTTTACGGGCCTCTTGACGCGGGCGGTGGCCGACCGTCTGCGCAGTCGTTCGGCCGGAGTGCTGATGAGCGGTGGGCTCGATTCGACCACGATCGCCGCGACCGCGAAGCGATGTCTCGCCGACGATCCGCGCCCCTTCGACCTCCGCGCCTACACGACGGTGTGCGATCGCCTCGTCGCCGACCCGGAGCGCCGCTACGCGCAGCTCACTGCCGACGCGCTCGCGATTCCGATCCACTATCGCGTCGTTGACGACTACCAGATGTTCGAGCGATGGGACAAGGCGGAGTTGCGTCGGGCCGAGCCCGAAGCGGATCCGCTGCTGGCTGTCCACGTCGACCAGCTCAGCGACGCGGCGGCCAATGGTCGCGTGCTCCTCACGGGCCACGGCGCCGATCCCGCCGCGCGGATACCCGCACGCTATGCGCTCGATCTCGTGAAGCACGGGGAGTTGGGTCGGCTGTCCGCGGAGGTCGGGCGCTACATCATGCAGTGTCGGCGGTTGCCACGGGTCAGGATCGGCACGCACGCCCGGCGCTGGCTTGGCTTCGCGAAACCGGCGGCCGACCGGCCGCCGAGCTGGCTGAACGCGACGGCGCGATCGCGGCCGGCCTCCGCGACGGAAGCGCCGCCCGCGATCCACCCGACCCGTCCACACGCCTATGAGCTGCTGACGTCTGCCGACTGGCCGGCGATCTTCGAAACGTACGATCCGGGCGTGACGGGCGTGCCGGTCGAGGTGCGCCACCCATTCTTCGACCGTCGCGTGGTCGAATATCTGCTCGCGATTCCTCCGATGCCGTGGTCGTTCGACAAGACCATCGTGCGTCTGGCCATGCGCGGGGCCTTGCCCGAGCCCGTCCGCCGCCGCCCGAAGACCGTCGCCGCGAGCGACCCCATCGTCGCGCTGCTCCGGACGCCGCACGCACGGTGGGTGGACCACTTCGAGGCCGTTCCGGCGCTTCACCGATACGTCGACCGAGAGCGCGTGCCCCGAGTGTGCGGAGAAACCGACCAGTACGCGATCTGGACGAACGTGCGTCCGCTCTGTCTCAACTATTGGCTCAAGGCGCAGGACGCCTTTTGATCAAGTCACGAAGGAGACGAGGATGACCTCATCGTCCGACCCGAAGAGCGCGAAGAAGCCGTATCGTCGTCCCAAGCTGACCGTCTACGGTGACCTCCGAGATATCACCCAGACGACGTCGGGGGCCGGCGCGGTCATGGACATGGTCACCGGGATGAACAAGAGCGGGTAAGGATTCCCGGATACCGATGCAGGCCTACTCGGTGTTCGGCCTACGCGTCGCGGCCACCGGTCGTCTCCCCGGGCTGCTCCCGTGTCGGGAACCCGGTGTGGCGGACGTTCACGTCCATCTGCAGGCGACGCCGGAGTGGCTCGCGGATGAACGGCCGCAGCCGCCCGCCGCCGTGTACGTGAGTCCCGACCGCGACGAATCGGGACGGCCTGTCCTGACCGTCGAGCGGCTGGGCGGCGATCGGGTCTTCCGGCTCCGGTACGCCGACGACATCGAGTTCATCGTCGACGGCGCCGGTCGCGAGATCTGGAGCACGTGGCCAGAGCCGTGGACGGTCGACGACGTCGCCACCTACCTGCTCGGCTCGGTCTTCGCGTTCACGCTCCGGTGCCGCGGCGTCACCTGTCTGCACGCCAGCGCCGTGGCCCTCGAGGACCGCGCCATCGCCGTCGTCGGCAGTCTGGGCGCCGGAAAATCGACGCTGGCGGCGGCGTTCGCCGCGCGCGGATGTGCGGTCATTTCAGACGATGTCGTCGCACTGAGCCGTATCGCTCATGAGTATGTCGTCCACCCGGGACCACCGCGGATCCGCCTGTGGCCCGACTCGGTCCGCGCCTTGTATGGCTCGACGGATGCGCTGCCAAGACTGACGCCCACGTGGGACAAACGGTTCATCGACCTCACGGAGACGCGCTATCGGTTGGAGACGAGGGCGCTTCCGCTTGCCGCCATCTACGTTCTCGACGAACGCGGCGCGCGTGAGGCGTTGCCTCGAGTCGAGCGGCTATCCGCCCCCGCCGGGTTGATGGCCATGGTCGCCAATACACAGGCCAACCGGCTCCTCGACGCGCGCATGCGGGCACAGGAGTTTCAGTGTCTGGGCCGCGTGGTGGCGTCGTTCGGTGTGCGCCGTCTTGTCCCGCCCGATGATCTTGACCGTCTCCCGGCCCTGTGTGACCTCATTGTTGACGATGTGCTCGAGTCCGCCGTCCATGTATAGCGTTGCCGCCTACGGCGACATGATTCGCGATCGTGGGCGGATGGCCGCGTACCTCACCGCGCTGCGCCACGCCATCCGGCCGGGGGCCTCGGTCGCCGACATCGGCACCGGCACGGGCATCATGGCCTGTCTCGCTTGCCTGTGTGGCGCCGACCGCGTTTATGCCATCGAGCCGTCGAGTGCCATCGAGCCGGCCCGGGCGATTGCCCGGGCCAACGGACTTGCCGAGCGGATCCACTTCATCGAGAAGATGTCGGCCTCGGTGACCCTGCCCGAGCGAGTCGATGTCATCGTCTCCGATCTGCGCGGCGTGTTGCCGCTGCTGCAGCACCACGTCCCGTCGATCATCGACGCCCGCCGGCGATTCCTGAAGCCCAACGGCATCCTCGTTCCTCGCCGTGACGTCGTCCGCATCGCCGTGGCGAGTGCACCCGACCTCTACGAGCGTCATGTCACGCCCTGGGAACGCAACGACTACGGTCTCGACATGCGCGCGGTCAGTCGGATCGAGACGAACGCGTGGCGGAAATGTCGCGCCCGAGCAGACCACGTGTTGCTAGCACCGCAGAGTCTTCCGGCGCTCGACTACGAAACCGTCGAGACGGCCAACCTCGCCGGAGAACTGCGCTGGGAAGTCGCCGCCGCCGGAGAAGCCCACGGCCTGGTCGGCTGGTTCGACGCCGATCTGGGCCACGACGTGACGTTCACGAACGCTCCAGGCGCGCCCGAGCTGATCTACGGCCAGGCGTTCTTCCCATGGTCGCGGCCTGTCACGCTGCGCATCGGTGACGCCGTCTCGGTATCGATGCGGGCCATCCTGGTCGGCGAGGATTACGTGTGGACCTGGGATACGCGCGTGGTGGACGCCACGACGGGCGAGACCAGGGCGGACTTTCACCAGTCGAGCTTCTTCGGCGCGCCGCTGTCGCCGGAGACGCTTGCCAGGCGGTCGGCCGACCACGTTCCTTCGCTGAACGAGGACGGTCGCCTCGATCGCTTGATTCTGGAGCTCCTCGACGAGCACGCGCCCCTTGGTCGCATTGCCGATGAAGTCTTCGCGAAGTTCCCCGGCCGTCTGGCGACGCGCGAGGCAGCACTGGCCCGGGTGGCGGACCTGTCCACACGGTACAGCGACTAGGCATGGTCACTCCGCTCGACGGCGCCGACCTTATCTTGCTGGCGGCCGCGCACCCGGTGCTTTGCCCGAAGCGTCAGGCCCGGTTGACGGCGCTCCTCGCGGGCACCGTGGACTGGCCCGCGTTGATGGAGCACGCCCAGCGCCACGGCGTTGCGCCGATCCTGCACGGGCATCTTCGTGCAATGCCCACCGTGCCGGTGCCGCGCGACGTCATCGACACCCTCGGCGCGCTCGCGCGCGCCTGCGTCTCCTCGAACCTGCGTCTTCGCCACGAGCTCGGTCGCCTGCTCGCCGGGTTCACGCGAGCCGGCATTGCCGCGATGCCGCTGAAGGGCCCGGTGCTAGCGGACCAGCTCTATCTGACGCCGTCGCTGCGCCCCAGCAGCGACCTCGACGTGCTGGTGCGGGCGCACGACGCCGCCGCGGCCGAGGACACCCTCGAAGCGCTGGGATACGCGCGCCGACCCGATGAGGAGCAGGGCGCGGACTACCACACGATCTTTACCGCGCGCGGCGTCGACGTGGAGCTGCATCGCGACCTCGGAGAGCGACACGCCTCGCGGTTGGACGTGGAGACGGTCTGGTCGTCGGCAACGGCGACAACCTGGCAAGGGCATTCCATCCAGTGCATGTCGCTATCGGACCAGCTCGTCTACCTCGCGTTCCACGCGGCCAAGGATGGCCTCGCGTCGCTGAAGGCGCTTGTCGATATCGCGTTGCTCGTCGACCGGCATCGCGACGTGCTGCCGTGGACGGCGCTCGTCGTCCGCATCAAGGACGCTCATCTCGCGCCGGTGGTCTACCTGGCGCTGAGCGAGACTCGCGCGTTGCTCGGTGCGCCCGTGCCCGACGAGTTCCTCGACGCGATCCGTCCACGGCACGCCGGATGGTCGCTGGCAGAGCGGCTGTTCCGCTGGCGCGGCGGCGTGCTCCACGTCGCCGACGAGCTGCTGGTCGGGCCGTTCATGGCCGCGCTCATGTTCCTCTGGGAGGACACGGCTCGGGCGCGGCTCCGGCACGTCAAGCGGAACCTGCTGCCGTCGGAGCGTCTACGCGGACGCTGGACCTCGTCGCTGGCGCCGGTGTCGTGGGTGGTCTGGTTCCCGATGTGGGGCGCGCATGCCGTGCGCTATCTCATCCGGCAACTGGCCGTTCGGCATTCGCGGCAGGCCGCGCGCTCCTGAGCTCCGGCACACCGAAGAGACGGGCCCAGTTCTCCGGCCGGAGCAGCGCCGCGCTCCCCTTGGGGACGAAATGAAAGAAGAGCAGCTCGGCGAATTTCCGACCGGGCCCGGCGGGGATGGCGTCGCGATAGTGCCACTGACTGCTGCCGGAAAACACAACCGCCTGTCCAGGCTCGAGCGTGTAGGACGTGAAGCGAAGCGACGGTGACCGCTTGATCTGTTCTTCCCAGTCGCCGTCGCGCCAGGTGTCAGACGCTGACTCCGGCCAGGGGCACACCTGGCTAAAGTAGATGGGCCACGGAGTACTCTGACCGACGCAGAGGTCGAGCGTCCACTTCGCCTCCGGTGAGTCCATGTGGGGCGGGCAGACGCCAAGGTTGCCGTACAGGCTGAGGAAGTTGTACGCCGGTTCCACCGGCTCGCCGACCACCCCACTGACGATCGGGACGACCCGGTGATGCAGCGCCGTGAAGTACGGGTGATCGTGAACGACGAAGCGCCCGAACGCGCGCGCTTCGTGCAGCTCCAGGGCGGTCGGGCGCAACGATCTGACGACGCGCCTGATCTCCGCCATCGTGTCGTCGTCGAAGATCCGCTCCAGCAGTCGCACCCGGAAGCTCGGCGGTGTGTGGAAAATTCGGAAGGCATCCACGAACGCACGCAGGACTTCCGGTCGTGTTGTCTCGATGGTGCTCTTCGCTCTGGTGTACTCCGCGAGCCACACGGAGTCGTACCACGGATAGACGTCGCTCCTGGAAGGACGATTCGGCACGCCGCTGATTGTGGCACGGTGAATGGTGACGCGCCACGGCATCGCGTCGTCACTAGACGCCGCGCCAGAGACCGCGGCCGGCGTCGCGGGCCTCGCGCTGTAGCTTTACGAAGAGCTCCTGATGCTTGACGTTCGGCGGAACGGTCATCACCTGGGCGTAACCCAAGCGCACCAGCTCGGCGTTCACCATCAGGTCGCCGACCCAGACGTACGCCAGGAGCCGCCCATGCCGGTCCCGCGCCCGAACGTCCAGCTCGAGCCGTACGCGCTGGCCTGCGACGAGGCGCCGGTTCATCTCGGCCGCCTCGCGACCTCCTGGCTCCTCGCCGCGCGTCGGATGATGGGTCTCCGGCGTATTCACGCCGATGTAGCGGACCTTCTCGACGCGCTCCCAGAGCTTCACGTGGATGGTGTCGCCGTCCACGACGCGGACCACGGTGCACTCGATCGCCTCACCCGGCGCGGCCGGGGCCACGAGAAGCGCTAGAAGCAGGAGGGAAAGCTGCCACGGCCGGAGCGCCACGCCGCCACCGTGTCACCCCAGATCGGCGAGTGTCAAACTCTAGATACTGTTGTAGCGGGGTCCGTGAGGCCGGCTTGATTCGGGGGTGGCCTAAGAAAGGAGCGGCGTGGCTCCGATTCCGCGGTCAACCGTTTGGGGAGTCGGGGGCTGCTGGGTCGGGACTTCTACTCGACGCGGAACATGGCGTAGCCGAGCGATCTGAGCTGGGTGTCGACGAAGGGCTGATGACGCCGGTCGGCGGATCTCCGATCGACGGTGTTTCCATTGCCGTCTGCCATGCGCCGGTCGTGACCAGATCGGCGGTCCAGGAAGACCGCGACGTTTTCCTCGGATTCGAACTGCCGGACGAGGTATTCGCACAAGCTCGTCTGGTCGCGCGCCACGATGAAGTAGTGTCGGGTCAAGACGGCCACGGGAATATTTTCCACGAAACGCTCGTGAGCGTCAAGGTTGGCGGAGCCGACCCAGGGCGCGTCGGGCCCTCCGTGCTTTTTTGGAAAGACGGCGGGGATTGCCGCGCTTGTCCCGCACGGGTTCGGCGTCTGTTGCCGCGAGGTCTTTGGGCCCTTCGGCTGCCGGGTCTTCGTGGAACGTCAGGCCTTCCAGAAATTGGTCGGCGGTCAGGACAGCGCTGCCGGACCGACGGGCTGCGTCCTGGATCTTCCGGTCAGAGCTGACGACAACCGCCCCGCTCTTCCACTGCCGCGCGAGTCTCATGAGCTCGTCGTCGGCCGTCAGGGGAGGGCGTGAGAAGATCGCGCGGATCCGGCCCCCCGGCGGCGGGGCCCCGCCGGCGACGCGCGCGCCGTCGAAGACAACGGTGAACTCGTCGCGCGGGTCGCGGTAAGCCCGCGCCAGCAGGTGCAGTAGCGCCCGCCGACCCGCCTCGAGGCTCTCGATCTCGCGGTCCCGAAGGTCAGGATCGCGCCGGATGAGGTTGTAGCCGTCGATGAGCCAGCGCATCAGGTAAACATCCTATCCCCTAGGGGGCGAGGCGCCTCCACCATCTGCTACCATCGCGCGCGTGACCGAAGGGACCCGATGGCCCGAGGCCCGCGCGGTGCACGGGCTCGTCGCCGCGCCGCACGCGCTGGCCTCCCAGGCCGGACTCGCGACCCTGAAGCGCGGCGGCAACGCGCTGGACGCTGCCATCGCCGCTGCGACCACCGTCGCCGTCGTCTATCCGCACATGAACGGCGTGGGTGGCGACAGCTTCTGGCTGATCTTCGACGGACAGCGCCGAACTCTCCACGCGCTGAACGCCGCTGGCCGGTCCGCTGCGGCCGCCGACCTCGACACCTATCGCGCACGGTTCGGCGCGGCGATTCCAGAGCGAGGCGGCGCGGCGGCGCTGACAGTGCCCGGGGTCGTGTCGGGATGGTGGGAAGCCCACGTCATGAGCCGCGACCGGCTGGGCTCGCCGATCGGCTGGAGCGCGCTCTTCGAAGACGCGATCAGCTGCGCCCGCGACGGCTTTCCGCCCTCGCCCGGCCAGCGTCGCGAGACGGCGGACGCCGACGATCTGTTCGGCGCCGCCGCGCCGGCCGAGCTGCGGCCGGCGCTCTGGCGCATCTACCATCCCGCGCTCCTGGCACGCGAGCGCTTCGTGCAGGCTGACCTCGGCGCGACGCTCGAGGAGCTTGCGCGGGGTGGCATCGACACGTTCTACCGCGGGGCGCTCGGCCGACGGATCGCACTGGGCGCCGCCGCCGCGGGCAGCCCGCTGACCGTCGAGGATCTGGCCGCGCACCGGGCGGAGTGGGTGGAGCCCCTGCGCGTTGCCTACCGCAACGGCGAGGCGGCGAGCCTGCCCCCGCCGACGCAGGGCTTCGCCGCCCTGGCGATCCTGTCGATGCTCGAGGGGTTCGACATCGGGTCGCTCTCCGAGGCCGACTACGTCCACCTCGTCGTCGAGGCGACGAAGATCGCCTTCGATGACCGCGACCGTTACCTGACCGACCCGACCTTCGAGCGCATCCCGGTCGAGCACTGTCTCGACCCGGCTCGGCTCGCCGTGGGGCGCCGCCGCATCTCCCGGCGCGCGGCGAGGCAAGCGCGCGGCGCGGCGCTCGAGGGCGACACGATCGCAATCGTCGCGGCCGACGCGGCCGGCAACGCGGTGTCCGTCATCCAGAGCCTGTACTGGGAGTTCGGCTCGGGCGTGATCGCCGGGGACACCGGGATCCTCCTGCAGAATCGCGGCGCGTTCTTCTCGCTCGACCCGTCGCATCCGAACCGGCTGGCGCCGCGCAAGCAGACCGCGCATACGCTGATCCCGTCGATGTACCTGGTGAACGGCCGCCCGCACCTCGTCTACGGCACGATGGGCGGCGAGGGCCAGCCGCAAACCCAGGCCGCGCTGGTCACGCGCAGCCTCGACCGCGGGCTCGGGCCGCAGGCCGCGGTCGAGGCGCCGCGCTGGCTCTACGGGCGCACCTGGGGCGACGAGACCCGGGCGCTCAGGCTCGAGGCGCGCTTCGGCAACGACGTGAGCGAGTCGCTGCGGTCGCGCGGCCACGACGTCGAGATCGTCGAGGACTGGAGCGACCTCATGGGCCACGCCCAGCTCATTCGCATCGATCCGGACGGCCTCCGCGGCGGCTCCGACCCGCGGGCCGACGGGGCTGCCCTCGGCACCGCCCCGAGACCATGACCGGCGAAGCGTTCTCGGTTCGTTCCGTCCGCTTTCCCGCCGCCTACGGCGCTCCCGGAGGACCGGACAGCCTTCTGCCCTGGAGCCACGTCGAGAAGCGCATGCGGAGCGCCTCGAATTACTGGATCGTGACCGTTGGTCCGAGCGCGCGGCCGCATGCGCGGCCCGTCGATGGCGTCTGGGTCGACGGGGCGCTCTGCTTCGGCGGCTCACCGCAGACGCGCTGGGTGCGCAACTTGATGGCGAACCCGTCGATCTCCGTCCATCTCTCGAGCGAGGCCGAGGCGATCATCCTCGAAGGCACCGCCGAATACGTCACCGACCCTTCACACCCGCTCGCCGTCCCATCCACCGCGGCCTCGAAAGCGAAGTATCCGCAGTATTACTCGGGCACCGAGCCCCCGTTCCGTCCGTTCTGGGCGCTCCGTCCCACGACGGCGTTCGCGTGGACCCTGGAAGGCTTCCCGCGAGGCGCGACTCGCTGGCGCTTCGCAGAGCGCTGACTCGTCAGCTCAGGGGGATCTCGCGCTCGAAGACGACGAACGGTGAGCGGCGCGCCGCGTCGAGGGCTTTCCTGATGTCGGGCTCGCCCGCCCCGGCGCCCTGGCGCAGCAGGATCTCGAAGAACCCGACGTAGAACGCGTCGGGCTCGACGACAACGGCCAGGCGCGCGCGTGTCCCCGCGCTCGGCACTTTCACGCGGAACGTCAGGATCGCGCTCTGTCCCGGCCGGAGCCGCGTGTCGAAGACCTCGCGCGACAAGTCCAGCGCGACCTCGCGGCCGACGATCTTTTCCTGCCGGCTGCCGGCGAGCGCCAGCCCTGTCGCGTCCAGCAGCTCGCCGCTCAGGACGACCCGCGGGGTGACGTAGGTCGGAAAGGCGTGACCGATGCGCGTGCTCGTCACTCGCAGCGTGACGACCGCGACGTCGCCGGCACGGTACCGGGCGGCGCCCGGTCGCGCGGTGATCGTGAGCCCGGAGCGCACCATGTCGGCGTCGTGAATGCCGCGCCACCGGTGCCGCCGCTCCGGCATGTGGCAGTCCTGGCATTGCACGCCCTCGCGGGCGAACCGGCTCGCCTTCCACTCGTTGTAGGTGTTCTCGAGCAGCTTGCCGTTGAGCGCGAACCCGTCGGGCGCGAACTGGTGACAGCCGCCGCAGAATTCCGCCCTGAGGAAGGCCGGCGTGCGCGTGACGCCGTTGTGGGGCAGCGTCTCCCGCGGAGCCGCGCTCGCGAGCGAGCCGTCGCGGCGCGGCGGGCCGAAGCGCTCGTGACCGCGCACGTGGCAGGCGGCGCACGGCACGCCCTTACCACGGAGCGCCGCATCATAGTCGGGGTTTTGCCCCGCTTGTCCGTCCCTCACGATCAGCGGCGCCTGCTCGGCGAGCGGCCCATGACACACGAGGCACCCGATCGCCGATTGCGGGTCGGTCTGGAGCATCTCGACTAGCTGGCCCTCGAGCCCCGGGCCCATCGCCGCCGCGTGAGTGCTCTCGCGCCAGTCGGCGTATTGCGTGGGATGGCAGGTCCCGCACGCCTCCGGGTTCAGCGAGGCTTCGAGCGGCGAGTAGCGCGCGGGCGGCGGGCCCTGCGGCGCCAGCGGCAGGCGCCAGTGGCTCCGGAGAAAGTCCTGGATGCCATCGGCGCCGACGGCGGCGGTGCCGAGCAGAACGGCCGAGGTCACCGCGCACGCGGCGCGAAGACGGAAGCGCATCGACGCAGGCATGATAGCGCGGGCCGACTACGGGTGAAGCACGGGCGACTGCTGTACAGTATGGACCGCAGTCATCCTGACCGCTTCCGGAGAGCATCGTGGATCCCTACCGTCTGCCGCGACTTGCCCGACCGACTCGGTACGAGCTACGGCTCGAGCCCGACCTGGCGACGCTCAGCTTCACGGGCGAGGAAACGATCACGCTCGAGATCACCGAGCCGACGACCGAGATCGCCCTGAATGCGGTCGAGCTGGCAATCGGCGAGGCGACCATCACGAGCGGGCGCGGCGACTCGCACCGCGGCGTCGCGACGACCGATGAGGGCGCCGAGCGCTGCCGCATCACCTTCCCGGCGACGCTGGCGCCGGGCACGTGGCGACTGCGTCTGGCCTTCACGGGCATCCTGAACGACAAGCTCCGCGGCTTTTACCGGTCGAGCTACAAGGATTCGAGCGGCGAGATGCGGCTCATGGCCGCCACGCAGTTCGAGGCCACCGACGCCCGCCGCGCGTTTCCGTGCTGGGACGAGCCCGAGTTCAAGGCCGTCTTCGCGGTCACCCTCGTGATCGACCCGAAGCTCACCGCGGTCTCGAACACCGCCGTCAAGGGCGAGCGGGTCGCCGGCGGGCGCAAGACCGTCACGTTCGCGGACTCGATGAAGATGTCGACCTATCTCGTGGCCTTCATCGTCGGCGAGCTGGAGGCGACGGACCCGATCCCGGTGGGCCCGGCGTCCGTGCGCGTCTGGTGCGTGCCGGGCAAGCGGAGGCTCGCCGCCTTCGGTCACGAGATCGCGGTCGCCTCGCTGCGCTTCTTCGAGGGCTACTACGGCCTGCCGTACCCGGGCGACAAGCTCGACCTCCTGGCGATCCCGGATTTCGCCGCCGGCGCGATGGAGAACCTCGGCGCGATCACCTTCCGCGAGACCGCGCTCCTGGTCGACGAGCGCGCCGCCTCGCACAGCGAGCTCGAGCGCGTGGCCGACGTGGTCGCCCACGAGAACGCGCACATGTGGTTCGGTGACCTCGTCACCATGACCTGGTGGAACGGCATCTGGCTCAACGAGGCGTTCGCCACCTTCATGGAGATTCTCGCGGTCGACGCGTGGAAGCCCGAGTGGCAGCGCTGGACAACCTTCGGCGTCTCGCGCGCGGCCGCGCTCTCGGTCGACGGGCTGCACTCGACGCGCCCGATCGAGTTTCACGTCGAGGCGCCGCGTGACGCTGACGCGATGTTCGACGTCCTGACCTATGAGAAGGGCGCGTCGGTGCTGCGCATGCTCGAGCAGTACCTGGGCGCCGCGGTCTTCCGCGACGGCGTCCGCGAGTACCTCCGGCGCCACGCGTACGCCAACGCCGATACCGGCGACCTGTGGGCGGCGCTCGGGCGCGCCGCGCGCCAGCCGATTCCCGAAGTGATGGACGGCTGGATCTTCCAGCCGGGCTATCCGCTCGTGAGCGCCCGGCTCGACGGGCGCCAGCTCGTGCTGAGCCAGCAGCGCTTCACGTATCTGCCGGAGCCCTTGCCCGGATCGACGCCGACACCGCCGGACCAGGCCTGGCAGGTTCCCGTCCAGGTGCGGGTCACCGCCGGCGGCCGCGCGTCGGTGGAGCGCCGCCTGCTGGCGGGCGCCGAGAGCCGATTCGACATCCCGGAGCGGTTCGGCGCCGCGCTCGTCAACGAGGGCGGCCACGGGTTCTATCGCGTGCGCTACAGCAGCGACCTGCTCGAGCGCCTCCTCGGCGCCCTGCCCGATCTCGCCGCCATCGAGCGGTTCAATCTCGTAAATGACGCGTGGGCCGTGACCGTCGCGGGGCTCATGGCGCTCGGGGACTACCTGGAGCTGACGGCGCGCTTCCGCGGTGAGCGCGACCGGAACGTGTGGTCGGTGCTGTTCGCCTCGTTCGGGACGCTCAACCGCCTCATCGATCCCGCGCACCGTCCGCGCCTCGCCGCGCTCGTCCGCGACCGCGTCGCGCTCGTCTTCGGCGAGCTGGGCTGGACGCCCCGGTCCGGCGAGGACGAATTGACCCGTCAGCTCCGTGGTGATCTCGTGCGAGTCATGGGCGTGCTGGGCGACGACCGCGCGGTTCAGGCGAAGGCGGCCGAGCTGTATCGATCGGCGGCCGACCTCGATCCCAACGTGCTCCCGGCGATCATCGGCGTCCTCGCCCACGCGGGCGACGCCGCGCGCTACGACGAGTTCCTGACGAAATTCCGCTCGGCGGCGACGCCCCAGGAGGAGCAACGCTACCTCTACGCCCTGGCCGCCTTCCGGCAGCCCGACCTCGTGGCACAGACGCTCAGGCGGACGATCAACGGCGAGCTCCGGACGCAGGACGCGCCGTTCGTGGCGCGCTCGCTGCTGATGTCGGTCTACGGGCGGGAGGCCGCCTGGGACTTCGTCAAGACCAACTGGGAGACGATGGAGCGGCAGTATCCGAAGGCTGGGCTCCGGCGGCTGGCGGAGGGCGTGATCGGTCTCGCCACGCCTGAGCTCGAGCGCGACGTGCATGCCTTCTTCGAGGCTCGGCGGCCGCAGTTCGGGGGCAAGACGCTCGAGCAATACCTGGAGCAGCTGCGCATCGCGGTGCGGATGCGCGAGCGAGAATCGGCCGGGCTCGCGACCTTCCTCGCGCGGTTCGCCTGAGGCGAGCATGCGACGGATCAGCGGAGCGACGACGGTCGTGGCGCTGACCGGCCTTCTCGGAGGCGCGGCGATCGCGTGGGGTCAGCACGGGCACACCGGGAGCCACGACGAGGGCCATCGGGCCGCCCAGGCGTGCGCGACCGAGTTCGAGCAGGTTGTCGGCGAGGGCCGGGGCTTCGGCATGGCGTTCGCGGCCGATCAGAACGGCTATCCCGGCCCGATGCACGTGCTGGAGCTGAAGGACCGCCTCAAGCTGACCGCCGAGCAGGAAGCGAAGATGCAGCATCTGATGCACGCGATGTTCGCCGAGTCGAAGCCGAAGAGCGCGCGGCTGCTCGAGGCCGAAGCGAGGCTCCGGCGCCTCTTCGCGGAGCACGCGGCCGACGATGCGGCGGTGCGCGCGGCGGTCGACGCGGTCGAGCGCGCGCGGCGCGAGGTACGGCTGGTCCATCTCCTCACGCACCTCAGGACGCGCGATCTCCTGACCGAGGAGCAGCGCCGGATCTATCACGAGGCGCGCTGGGGCGGTCGCTAGCCGGGTCGGGTTCGGATCACACTCGCACGCCGACGACCAGCCGCCCCGCCGCCGCCCCCAGGACGCACACGGCCAGACAGAGCGCCGTCGTCGCCAGGACGTTGACCCACGCCTGGCCCCACGCGCCGACCTCCATCAGCCGGATCGTCTCGTAGCTGAACGACGAGTACGTCGTGAGGCCGCCCATGAGGCCGACGGTCAGGAACAGCCGAGTCGATTCGGGGATGATCGGCGTTGTGGTGCTGATCGCCTGGATGAGCCCGATGAGGAACGAGCCGCCGACGTTCACGATCAGCGTGCCGTAGGGGAAGTCGGCGCCGAGCCAGCGCGCCGCGACCACGGAGATCAGGTAGCGGAGACCCGACCCGATCGCGCCGCCCAGACACACGAGCATGAGGCGCCCCATCTGGTTCCCGTCGCCTCAGGCGATCTCGATCGGCTCGTCGACGTACACGGTGTACGAGCGCGGCCGGCCGCGCTCGGCGTCGCTCGGATTCACGTACATGATCGACGTGCGGCCGCGGAGCTCGCGCGGGAGGATGGCCACCCGGATGAAGCTCGTGGGCTCGTCCTTCGACGCGACGGCCAGCACGGGCTCCCGCCCGCTCTCGAACCACGCGCCGCCCGGCGTGACCCGCCGGGCGGGCGCGTCGCCCACGGTGACGTCGAGCGTTCCGACGATGAGACAGCGGATGCCGCCGCCCCGGTGGCGGTGCGGCAGCGCGACACCGCCGGGCGCGAAGTCGACCCGATCGGCGCGCATCAGGTATTCTGCGCGCGGGTCGAGGTCGATCGCGTGCTCGAGGAGAACTCGCGTCGCGCCGGCGGGCTCGCCGAGGGGCACCGCGCCGCGGATCAACTCGTAGCGCAGCACGGCGGCGCCGGCTCCGCGCGCCTCGAGCTCGCAGGCGCCGGCTCCGTGCCAGGCCTGGTTCTCGACCACGCGCGTCGCCTCCGAACCGGTCACCACCGAGAAGGCTCCGCACCGCGCGTAGAGCACCCGATTCCGCCCGGGCAGCGCATAGCGGCCCGACGCGGTCAGCGTGTCCTCGCACAGGCGCAGCGCGTAGCCGGGATCCTCGGGCGACACGAGCCGTCATTGTACGCTGCGCGCGCTCCGTGGTACGGTGCCAGCCTATGAGAGCCTTGGTGTTGGGGCTCCTGGTCGCGGGCGCCTCCGCGCTCGCCGCCCCCCACGGCGCCGCAGCGCTCTCTGTCCAGGAAGCGATCCTTCGCGTGAAGCCCGCGGTCGTGCTCATCACCGCCGAAGTGCGCGCGGACGTCACGATGAACTGCGGCAGCGGTCCGGTGACCGTGAGCCCGCCGCCGTTCCTGGAGACGGGCACCGGGTGGTTCGTCGACGGGCGCGGCTTCATCATCACGAACGCTCACGTGGTGGACCCGGCGTTCCGGCTTCCGGCGTGGGTGACGCACGAGCTGAAGAAGAAGGCCATCGACGAAGCCTGCGTGCTGCCGCAGCTCCGCGCCCGCGGGCTCATGCGCGGGGAACGACCCGATCTGGAGGACGACATCCGCCGCGGGGCCACCAGCCGGGCGCTCGCGAGCGCGAAGGTCGAGGCGCAGCCGGAGATCACCGTCCTGCTCTCCAACGGGATGAAGCTGAAGGCCGAGGTCAAGAAGTTCAGCCCGCTGCTCCTGCTCGACAACGCCGGCAAGCCGTTGCCCGACTCGGGGCGCGACCTGGCGCTGCTCCGGGTGGCCGACGGCGTCTACCCGGCGATCGGGCTCTCGAAGCGCGACCCGCAGATCGGCGACCCCGTGCACATCCTCGGCTTCCCGGGCGTCGTGCTCTCCCACGAGCTCCTCAGCCGGAGCGCCTCGCTCGAGGCGGTGGTCACCAACGGCGCCGTGTCCGGCATCAACAAGGACCAGATCGGCCAGGATCTCGTGCAGACTGACGCTTCGGCCGCCCACGGCAACAGCGGCGGCCCGGGGGTCGGGGCGGATGCCAGGCTCGTTGGCGTGTTGGTGGCCGTCACGCTCTCGTCCACGGGCGCGCCCATTCAGGGCTTCAACTTCCTGATACCCGCCGGCGACGTCGCCAAGTTCCTGCAGGGCACCGAGGTCACGCAGCCCGGCGACAGCAAGTTCAACGCCGTGTGGGCGGCCGGCATCGATCTGTTCTTCGATCAGCGCTACAAGGCTTCGCTCGCGAAGATCGCCGAGGCGAACAAGCTGGTGCCGGACCTCGCCGATGTCAAGCGCATGATGGGCGAGGCCGAGCGAATGGTGAAGAACCCGCCGCCCCGGCCGTTCCCGTGGGCGTGGGCGACGCTCGGCGTGACGGTGCTGAGCGTCGGCGCCTACGGCGGCATGTGGGGCCAGCGCTGGTGGAAGAACCGCTTACGGGTCATGCCGACGCAGGTGATCACGTTCATCGAGCGAGGGCTCAATCCGGTGCTGCTGGACGTGCGGACGAAGACCGAGTTCGAGACGAGCCCGTTGAAGCTGCCGGGCTCGATGCGGTTCGAGCCCGAGACGGCCGAAGAGACACCCCTCAACCTGGAGCCCGAGCAGCTCATCGTCACCTATTGCACGAGCCCCGAGGAGCAGCACAGCGCGCGGGTCTCGCACCTCCTGCGCCAGCGTGGCTTCAAGAACGTGCGCATCCTCAAGGGCGGGCTCGGCGGCTGGACCAACGCGCGCCTGCCGGTCGAGGCGAAGTCGGCGCTGCCGTCGGTCGGGCTCGAGCTCTACAAGAACCTCACGCTCGGCGACATCGAGCGGCGTCGGTTCAAGCCGGGCGACTACATCTTCAAGGAAGGCGACGAGCCGCGTGGCGAGGCGTTCGTCATCCATGCCGGCACGGTCGAGATTCGCCGGAGCTTCGACGGCACCGAGCGCGTGGTGAACCGGATCGGCGAGGGCGAGCCGCTGGGCGAGATGGCGCTCTTCCGCGGCGTCGCGCGGCGCTCGGCGGCGGCGGTGGCGGCGGACGACGTCGAGCTGCTCGTCATCAAGGAAGAGCGGCTCGAGTGGCTCGTGCTGAACCGCCCGCGGCTCGCCCTCGAGCTTCTCAAGCGCCTCTCGAACCTCGTCGTCTCGACCGATCAGGGGCGGTCGCAGACGGTCAGATGACCCCGCGCTCGGCGAGCCGCGCCAGCGCCTCGCGCGAGAGCCCCAGCCGCGCGCCGTAGATCTCCTCGTTGTGCTCCCCGGGCCTCGCCGGTCCGGCCGCGTCGATCCGCCCCGGCGTCAGCGTGAGCCGCGGGACCACCCCGGGCATGGCGAGCCGGCCGAGCAGCGGGAGCGCGACCGAGACGATGTTCTCGCGGGCCCGCACGTGCGCATCCTCGAAGAGATCGCGCACGCTCGCCACCAGCGAGGACGGCACCTCGGCCGCCTCGAGCGCCGCGAGCGCTTCGGGCGCCTCGCGCGCCGCGACCCACCCGGCGACCAGCTCGTCCACCAGCGCGCGGTGCGCGAGACGCGCAGGCGTCGTCGCCATGCGCGGATCGCCCGTGAGGTCGGTCCGCCCCATCGCCTGCAGGAGCCGCGCGAACATCCGGTCGTTCGTGCACGCGATGGCGATCCAGCGCCCGTCGCGCGTGAGGAAATGGTTGTGGGGCACCGCGCTCTCCGTGCCCGAGCCGATCCGCTCCCGCACGTGGCCGGTGGCGCCGTACACCGCGATGGCGTCGTCGAGCACGCGCAGGACGGGCTCGTAGAGGGCCAGATCGACGACCTGGCCCTCGCCGGTGCGCTCGGCGTGGCGGAGCGCGACGAGGGCGCCGACCGCGCCGAAGACGCCCGCGAGATAGTCGGGGACCGTCGGAGTTCCCGGCGATACCGGCGGGCGATCCGGATAGCCGGACAGGTACGCGAGGCCGCCCACCGCGGCGGCAATGCGCCCGAAGCCCGGACGCTCGCGGCTCGGTCCAGTCTGGCCGAACGCCGAGATGCGGACCATGACGAGCGAGCGGCGGATCGCGGACAGCGCCTCCCACCCGAGATTCCAGCGCTCGAGCGTCCCGGGTCTGAAGTTCTCGGTAACCACGTGCGACTCCGCGATCAGATGCCGGATCAGCGCCTGCCCCTCCGGGTCCCGGAGGTTGCAGGTGATCGACTTCTTGTTGCGCGACTCGACGAACCACCAGTAGGAGCCGCCCGCGTCGGGGCCGGCGGCGCGGCCCAGGCGTCGCAGGTCGTCGCCGACGCGCGGCTGCTCCACCTTGATCACCTCGGCGCCGAACTCGCCGAGCAGCGTCGCGCAGACCGGTGCCGCGAGATAGGTCGCGAGGTCGAGGACGCGAACGGAGTCGAGCGCGCCGGGGGAGTCGGGCACGGCGATCATCTTACCCGCACGTGCTACGATCCGGACGGCCCGGGAGACGATCGTGAAAGCCATGCTTGCACGCGCGTGGGGTGAGCCCTCGACCTTGGAGTATGCCGAGGCGCCCATGCCGCGGCCGAACGCCGGTGAGGTGGTCATCGAGGTCCGCGCGATCGGGTGCAACTTCCCCGACATCCTGATCGTCCAGGGAAAGTACCAGCATCGTCCCGAGCTCCCGTTCAGCCCGGGCTGCGAAGTGGCCGGCATCGTCCGCGGCGTCGGCGCCGGCGTGACCCAGGTCGGTCTGGGCGAGCGCGTCTTCGCGACGATGGCCTGGGGCGGTTACGCCGAGGTGGTCGCCGTCGACCAGCGGCACGTCTACGCCCTCCCCGACTTCATGACCTTCGAGGAGGGCGCGGTGTTCGGGCTCGCGTATCAGACCGCCTGGTGCGGCCTCGTCCACCGCGCCGCGCTCCGGCGCGGCGAGACGCTCCTGGTCCACGCGGCCGCCGGCGGCACCGGCCTCGCGGCCGTCCAGCTCGGCCGCGCGCTGGGCGCCCGGGTCATCGCCACCGCGGGATCGCCGTCGAAGCTCGAGGTCGCGCGCGCCAACGGCGCCGACATCTGCATCGACTATCGGAGCGAGGCGTGGGTCGAGCGGGTGCGGCGTGAGACGCACGGCGCCGGCGCCGACGTCATCTTCGATCCGGTCGGCGGCGACGTCTTCGACGGCTCGACCGGCTGCATCGCCTTCGAGGGGCGGCTGCTCCTGATCGGGTTCGCCGGCGGGCGCATCGCCGAGGTCGCCACCAACCGCGTCCTACTCAAGAACTTCAGCGTTCTCGGCGTGCACTGGGGACTCTATCGCCAGCGCGACGCGGTGATGGTACGGCGCTGGATGGTGGAGCTCCTGAAGCTCGCCGAGACGCGCGAGATCAAACCCGTCATCTGGCGATCGTTCCGGCTCGAGCAAGCGGCGCAGGCCCTGGGGGCGATCGCCGCGCGCGAGAGCTACGGCAAGGTCGTGCTCGTCCCGTGATCAAGGTTCTCGTCAAGCGCCTCGACCCGTCGATGCCGCTGCCCGCGTACGCACGCGCGGGCGACGCGGGGCTCGATCTCCACGCCGCGCACGACGTCATGCTCGAGCCGGGGGCGCGCGCCCTCGTGGGCACCGGGCTGGCGGTGGCCATTCCCTTCGGGCTCGCGGGGCTCGTGCTCCCGCGCTCCGGCCTCGCCCGGGCGGAGGGCGTGACGGTGCTCAACGCGCCGGGGCTGGTCGACGCGGGCTATCGCGGCGAGCTGAAGGTTCTGCTCGTGAACCACGGCGCGCAGCCGGTCACGCTGCGCCGCGGCGAGCGCGTGGCCCAGCTCGTCATCCAGCGCGTGGAGGGAGCCGAGCTGATCGAGGTCGCCGATCTGCCGGCGAGCGAGCGCGGCGACGGCGGCTTCGGTTCGACGGGCGCCTGAGCGGCGCCGAGACTCAGTACCCGCCGCCCGAGGACGTTTCGCAGCGCGTCCCGCGCCACGTCCCGCCCGCCCGCTCGCACGTCTGCTGGGCGGTCGCCGCCGGCGCCGGCGCCACGGACTCGGCGCAGCCGCCGACGCTGAGCATCAGCAACAACCATCCGAGGATCGTTCGCGGTGTGGTCCCACGCAGTCTCACGTCAGCTCGCATCGTCTTCGGCCTCCCTCCCGCGCGCGACGTACTCGGCGACGGCCGCCACCGACTCGGCGTCCAGCGTCGCGAACTGAACGCCGGCGGCGTCGCCCCGGCGCGACACGATCGTGCCCTCGGCGAGGATCCGGCGCGGCAGGTCGCCGCCCTCGACGCGGATCTGGACCCTGGTGCCGATGTCCCACTCGGGGGGCACGCCCGCGAGCGCCAGTCCGCCCTCGCTGATGTCCGCGGCGCGCGCGCGGCAGACGCGCCCGTCGCCGAGCGCGGTGAGGGTCACCGCCGCGGCGAGCGCCGCCCGCTGATGCCGGCGCACGCTGGCCGGCACGACGCCGTAGATCTTCACGGGCTGCGACTTGCCCTTGACCGTGACGTCCCCGAGCTCGCGCGTCGGGAACCGCCCTTTCACGAGGGCGTAGGTGTACTCGCTGATGATGATCGGCGCGCCGTAGTCTTTCGTGGCAGATTCGAGCCGCGAGCCGAGATTGACGTGGTCGCCGAGCGCGGTGTACTCGAAGCGCTGGCGGGAGCCGAGCGTACCCACCAGCATCTCGCCGGTGTTGATGCCCACGCCGATACGAATGGCGGCGCCGAGCCGCGCCTGCCACTTCGCGGAGACCGTGAGGGCCCGCTCCTGGAACTCGAGGCCGGTGCGGACCGCGTTCAGGGCGTGCTCGGGATCCTCGAAGGGCGCGTTGTAGAGCGCCATGATGCCGTCGCCCATGTACTTGTCGACCGAGCCCCGGTGCTTGAAGACGATCTGGGTCATCTCGGTCAGATACTCGCCGAGCATCTCCTCGACCTGCTCCGGCTGCAGGCGCTCGGAGATCGACGTGAAGCCGCGGATGTCGGAGAAGAGCACGGTGGCCACGCGCCGGCGCGGGCCGAGGCTCTCGACGTCGCGGGCCCGCACCAGCGCGCGCAGGACGTCGGGCGAGAAGAACGGCGAGAGCCGCCGCTTGTAGAGCTGGGCCGACACGAAGTTCTCGACGACGGTCGCGCCGTAGCCCAGGAGGAGCCCGAACGTGCACCCGACCCCGCGGAGCCAGAAGTCGCCGTACTTGAAGCCGGCGTAAGCGGCGAGGCCGCTCGCGACCAAGAGGCCGAGCGCGACGACCAGCGCGCGGAACGCCTGGAGGCGCACGACCAGCAGCGAGCCGACGAGCGCGAAGGCGATCGCCAGCGCGGTCGACACGGACCCGGGCATCGCGCGAATCGGGTCGCCCCGGATGAAGGTCTCGAGCGCGTTGGCGTGGATCTCGACGCCCGGCATGGTGCCGGCACGCGCAAACGCGGTGGCGAAGACGTCGTGCTGCGCCTCACTGGTGGAGCCGATCAGCACGATCTTGCCGCTGAACAGCCCCTTGATCTCCTTGAACTCGTCCGTCACCACGCGGTAGTACGGCACCCACTGAAACGTCCGGGGCCCCCCGCGGAAGTTGATCAGGACTTCGCGGGCGTCGGGGAGTGGCTTCGCCGGCAAGCCGGCCGCCTGCGCCTGCCGGTGGAGCTGGGCGTCGAGGGCGAGCCACCACTCGTAACCCTTCTGCGGGTCGGGTACCGCCACCCGAACGGGGACGCGCCGGATGTGGCTGTCGGGATCGGGAACCAGATTGACCGGAGCGACGGCCGCGGCACCCTTTCGGATGACCGGCAGCGGCAGGTTCGAGACCTCACGCTCCACGCCCGTCACCTTGCCGCCCTGGGCGACGAGCGGCTGATCGTCCTGCGCGCCGGCGGCGGCGAGCACGACGTTGCCGGCGCGCGCGATCGCCGCGCCGAGGGCCTCGTCGTCCCTGGGTCCAAACATCGAGGGGCTGTCGAAGATGACGTCGACCCCGATGGCGATCGGCCCGTCGGCGCTGATCCGGTCAATGAGCTTGCCATGCAGCGCGCGCGGGAACGGCCACGGGAGGTTGAGCTCCTGGAAGGTCGACTCGTCGATGGTGACGATGACGATCGGCGCGGTGGGCGGCCGGACGCCGCGTAGCTCGAAGAGCTGGTCGAGCCACAGATGCTCCCACCGCTCGAGAGATCCGGTGAGCGCCAGCGCCGCCACGCAGAGGGCCGCGCCGATGCCAAAGAGCAGCCGGCGAGTGTGGCCCAGCAGACGGGCCCCGATGCGCCCCATCACCGCAACTCTATGCCAGGGCCGTCGCCCTCGCTATCGCCATTCGCACCGCTCGGCCTTGACGGTCACACCGCGCGACGGTACGCTTTTCAGGTCTCCATGGCTCAGCTCGTATTCATCGTCTCCCGGCACCGGCCCAAGCTTCGCGACTACCTGCAGCGAGAGTTCGCCGGCAACGCCGAGGTCACCGTCATCGTCGACCGGCGGCTCGGCGAGCGGCGCCTGGACAGTGCGTCGGGCAGCCCGGACCGGCGGCACTCCGGCCGCCGCCGGGAGCAGATCGACGAGCGGCTTCGCTCGATGGGCTGGGCGATCGTGTGGCGGGACGACGTCACCACGGTCTGCGTCCCGAGCGAGGAAGCGGCGATGGCGCCGGAGGCTGGTCCCGGCTAGGCGTCAGTGCTTGCGGTATCCCACGAGCCCCGCCGCGAGCGCCCGGCGGTCCGCTCGTGAGAGGTTCCGGGTCATGCCGGCGGTGAGAAGCCGCCTGTGCGGAACGTCCACCAGGTGCTCCGGGATCCACCAGACGTCGTCCTCCGCCGTCATCCAGCCCGGGTGCGCGCGGTCGAACCGCCCGAGGTCGACAGGCGGCGAGTAGGCGCGCAGGGTCCGTTCGCCGCGCAGGTTCATGTAGCTCTCGAAGTAGCTCATCACCAGCTCGCGCACGCTCCGGTACACGGGATCGCGAAACCGGAGACCCGAGAAGTTCGACTTCGCGATGGCGCCCCAATGACCGCGCAGCCGGTACACGGCGATCACGTGATCGCTGTCCTGCACGGCCTCCAGATCGAGGAGCAGCGGCGGGAATCCGAGGGTGCGCAGCGCGGCCGCCGCGAAGATGGCACCCTCGAGGCAGTGCGCGGTGCCCTCGCGCAGCACGCGGCGCGGGGACCACGCGGTGGTGGCGACGTGATACGGCATCGCCTCGAGTGCCTTCTGGATCCCGACCGGAGACGCGAGCGCGCGGAGGGCGCGCCACTCCCGCGGTGTGAAGCCGAAGCGGCTACCCGCCGCCCTCACTGCGTGCGGCCGACGTCTTCCTCTTTCGTGCCGGCGACCGGCACGAACAGCGTCCGGCCGTACTTGTCGACGCCGAACGTCCTGACGATCTTCTGAACGTCGGCCGACACCATGAAGTCGGCGAAGGCGCGCCCGCCGGCCGTGTTCACCTTGGGGCCGTTGGCCGGATTGACCTCCATCACCGAGTAGAGGTTGAGGAGCGGCCGGTCGCCCTCGAGCAGGATCGGCAGGCGCACCCGCTTCTGGAACGCCAGGAAGGTCCCGCGATCGGTCAGGGTGTACGCCTTGCGGTCGTCGGCGATGCCGAGCGTCGCGCCCATTCCCTGCCCGGACTCGATGTACCAGCCCGTGTGCGGCTCGACGCCGGCGAGCTTCCAGAGCTCCTTTTCCAGGTTGTGGGTGCCGGAGTTGTCGCCCCGGGAGACGAAGCGCGAGCCGGTCGCGGCGATGGCCTTCAGCGCGTCCGCCGCCTTCGTCATGCCCCTGATCTTCGCCGGGTCCTCCGCGGGCCCGATGATGACGAAGTCGTTGTACATGACGAGGCGCCGGTTGAGCATCGTGCCGTCCGCGATGTACTTCTTCTCGAGCGCGGGCGCGTGGGCCAGGACGACGTCCGCTTCGCCCCGTCCCGCCAGCGCCAGGGCCTGGCCGGTCCCCACCGCGATCGTCTTGACGCTGTAGCCTGACTGGCGCTCGAACAGCGGCACCAGCACGTCGAGCAGGCCCGAGTCCTGGGTGCTCGTGGTGGTCGACAGGATCACCGGCGACCGCTGGGCCTCGGCGGACAGCGGGAGGATCGCCAGCACGAGCGCGATCAGCAGTGCGCGACTTCGCATCACACCGTTTCCTTTCGGCCGGAGGGCCTCAGTACGACCAGACGACCATCATCGTGTACACGTTGCGGGTGTACTGGAACAGCGCGATGTTCGAGAGGTTGATCGTCGACTGGTACTCGAAGGCGAGCGTGAAGCTCCAGGGCAGCGGCAGCTCGGCGCGCACGATGTTGACGAACTCCTGGTCCTGTCGCCGAACGGTGCCCGGCGCGGTCGTGGGCAGGATGGTGTTCTTGTTCTGGTAGTTGCGCAGGTGGACGTCGAGGTCGTACTTGAGCCGGATGGCGTACCACGGCAGCGTGTACTGGCCGCCGGCGGTGAAGCGATTGCCGACGTACTCGTAGTTGCTCCCGATGGTGTCGTCCCAGTCGAACTGGTAGCCCGCTTTCAGGAAGTGCCGGTCCTCCGAGAAGCGGAGGAACTGGGTTCCGCCGATCATCCAGTTGCTGCCGTCCCGGTCCTCGGCCGGCAACGTGTCGATGGTCTGATTGAAGTTCTTGTGCTGGTAGCGCGCGAACACCTGGGTCAGATACCGATCGCTCTCGACGAGGCTGGCGTAGGCGCTCCCGGTGTGCCGCTGGACGAACCATTGCTGGTCGAGCCACAGCGCGTCGAACGCGTACTGCCCGCCGAGGAGCAGCGGCATGTTGTCGATCGCCGTGCGGTACGAGACGCCGAGGCTCCCGAGTTGACTCATGATGTTGAACGAGGGCAGGTTGTTGTTGTACGTGCCGAAGAACGAGTAGCCGATCGTCGCTTCCCACTGATCCGTCCTGAGCCACGCGTAGTCCCCGCGCAGCCCGAACAGCTCACCGGTCGAGCTGCGGTTCGCCTTCCGGAGCAGCGTGATGAGCGGCTCGCTCGGATCGGCGTCGGGGATGACCGGCACGTTGTCGTCGTAGAAGAAGCCCAGCTTGAGCTCGGCGGACAGCCGGCGCTGGCCCTGGCGCGTGGCCACCATGGAGTCGCGCAGCCGCTCGGCGGGTCCGGTGAACGCCGAGGCCGGCGCCGCTCGGATCGCCTGATCGATCTCGGCAGTCGCCTGCCCGGGCAGACCGAGGGAGCCGAGAGCGAGCCCGGAATAGAACTTCGTCAGCTGCTGCAGGTCGGGGCTGCTCGTGCGGCCGGCCTTGAACGCGTCGAGGGCGCCGCGATAGTCCTTCTTCCGGTAGCGCAGGAAGCCCACGTAGTATCCGAGGCCGTCGAGCGTCGGCTGCTTCTGGAACGTCTCCTCGAGCAGGGGCTGCGCCTTGTCATACTGCTGCTGCGCGAAGTACGCGAGCCCGAGCTGAAAGGCGATCGAGGGATCGGTGCGCGAGCGCGCTCGCGCTTTCTCGAGGAACGGCGTGGCCTCCGCCGGCTGGTTCTTGGCCATCAGCACGACGCCCGTGTAGTACAGGGCCTCGACGTGGTCGGGCTCCGTCGCGAGCGCCTTCTTGAGGTTGACCAGCGCCGCGTCGTACTTCTTGTCGGAAAAGTCGAGCACCGCCTGCGCGACGTAGACGTCGGCCTCGGTGGTCTGCGCGGAGGCGCGCCCGGCGACGCCGAGGGGCGCGGCCAGCGCCGCCACGAGGAGCAGGCACGTCAGGCGCGTCGAGAGCCGGGACCGCCGCGAATTCCGGAATCTCCACATAAACACACACGTATTAGCCGTCTCCCCCTTGACAGTCAAGCACAATGACGTGATCATGCGCGTCTACTCTCTCGCGGTGAGGCTCTCGACTTATGGGTGGATGGCGAAAACCGGCGCTCGCGTGGCTTGCTCTCGCCGTCTACCTGCTGCCCGCGACGGCGTTCGCGCAGGCCACGAAGGCCGGTGTCGTCACGACGCTCGAGGGCAACGTGACGGCCGCGCGCGCGGTGGCCGCACAGCCGGTCGTCCTGAAGTTCAAGGACGACGTGTTCCTGCAAGATCGCGTCGTCACCGGCGAGCAATCGTTCGCCCGCCTCCTGCTCGGCGGCAAAGCCGTCGTCAGCATCCGCGAGCGCTCGGCGGTCACGATCACCGAGGTACCCGGGCGCTCCACCATCGACATCGAGTCCGGGAAGATCGCGCTCAGCGTGGCGCGCGACCGCATGCAGCCGGGCGAGGTCATCAATATCAAGACGCCGAACGCGGTCGCCGGCGTGCGCGGGACGGTCGTGATCGCCCAAGTGACCTATCGCCAGGGCCCTGGCGGCGTGCGGCAGCCCCTCAGCGACCTGTGGGTCCTCCGCGGCCGCGTCGATGCCACCCACATTAGCCTCGCAGGCGTACGGCTGAGTCCGGCGGTGCCGTTGGGCGCACGGGAGTCGTTCCGGGCCGACCCGACGACGGCGGCAAAGGGCTCGTTCACGCCGGAGCAGATCGGTACGATCGTGGAGGGCCTCCGGCCGCAGCAGCCCCAGGATCCCGGCACCGCCAGCCAGGGTCCCGCCCGCCTTGAAGCGGTCAATACCGCGATGGCGCTGCTCACCAGCTTAACCGGGCAGCAATTGGCGACCGGCCTTTCGTCAGAAATCACCATCCCGACCGGCACGACACCGAAGCAAACCGTCACCGAGGTGATGGATATCACGTCATCGCCGATCGTACTCAGCACCGCGCCGCTCTCGCCGCCGACATCCAACATGATCACGCTCCAAAGTGGTCGACCAAGCGGTCAACCCGACGGCGGGCCTGGTTGCGAGGCCCGATCACCGCACGGCTCGCGCGATCAAGGTCGTTGGGTGCACGGACGCCCGGGCCTTCGGCGATGATCTTCGCGATCGTGTTGCGGGACCACCGCGCCGGCGACCATCGATGAGCCCCGTCACGCGAAGCAAAGTGGCCTGATCCAGACGTCCCGGCGCCGCTGACGGCGGGCCGTGCGCGCTTTGGATTGACACCGGCTCTCGAGCCACCTAGAGTCCAGTCGCACTCACACCGACCGACCAGGCATCGAGAGGTCGATCGAGCCATTCGGGGAGGAATACATGAGCGGGACTGCGTCATCACATAGCCGACGCGCATTCATCACGACGGGCGGCCGCACGCTCGCCGGAATCGCCGGAATCCTTGCCGCCGGCCGCGCGCCGGCCAGCTGGGCCGCGCGCGAGCTGAACCTCCTGACCGCCGTGAACTACGCGCCCGCGTCGGACACGAAGCTCGACGAGCTGGCCAAGCGGTTCACGAAGGCCTCGGGCGTCACCGTGCGCGTCGACCACATCCAGAGCGTGCAGATGCCGGCGAAGCTGGCCGCGGAGATCATGGGCAAATCGGGCCACGACATCATCAGCCTCGAGATGCACTATCCGTGGCTCTTCCAGCCCGGGCTGGTGGATGTCTCCGACATCTGCAACGACCTGTCGCGAAAGCACGGCGACTGGTACACGTTTGCCAAGGAGCATGCGCTGGTCAAGGGTCAGTGGCTCGGTGTTCCGTACATGTACACCTCGTTCCCGGGCAGTCACCGGATCGATCTGTTCGAGAAGGTCAGCGAGCGCGAGCCCGATACCTGGGACGACCTGCTACGCGCCGGGCGCAAGCTGAAGAAGATCGGCCACCCCGTGGGCTTCGCCATCAGCCAGACCACCGACTCGGTCTCGACGCTCTATTCCATTCTGTGGTCGTACGGCGCCAAGGACGTGGCGGAGGACGGCAAGACCATCACCATCAACTCCAAGCAGACCGAGGCCGTCATCGACTACGTGCAGGCGCTCTACACCGACGCGATGGACCCGGCCGTGCTCTCGTGGGACAACGCCGGGAACAACCAGTGGCTGAACTCGGGCAAGGGCTCGTGGATCCACAATCCGATCAGCCACTACGTCGTCGCCAAGCAGGAGAAACTCCCCGTCGCCGAGCTCACGGGCTTTCATCCCTCGCCGGCGGGGCCGGCCGGGCGTCACACGGTCGGCGTACCGCGCAGCCTCGGCATCTGGAAGTTCAGCAAGAACGTGGACGTCGCTCGGGACTTCCTGAAGTGGTTCTTCGAGCCCGCGCAGTACCAGGAGTGGATCATGTCGGGCGACAGCTACAACCATCCCACCTGGCGCGACATGGAAAACCACCCGGTGTGGGACGTGGACAAGAAGTACAAGCCCATCAAGGGCATGGCAAAGTATTCGCACCTGTACGGCTGGCCGGCGCCGCCCGACGAGAAGATCCAGCTCATCACGAACAGCTACATCATTCCCAACATGTTCGCGCGCGTGGTCACGGGCGCCTCGAAGCCCAAGGAGGCGATGCTCTGGGCCGAGACCGAGATCAAGCGGGCCTTCGAACGCGGTTAGTGTCCGGACGAGACGGGGGCGACGTGCCGATGCCCCCGTCTCGTTTCCTGGCGGCGACGGGACAACGCATGAAGTGGTGTGGGCCGTTGATCCTGGCCGCGATGGCCGTGGGCTGCGGCGTCTCGGTCAAGGATAAGGGCGCCGACGTCAACGTCAGCGGCGTCAGGCTCATCTATACCGATTGGATTCCTCCCAGCGACAGCAACTGGGACAAGGACTCGTACGAGTGCGACCGCGAGGCCCGGGAGGCCGTCCCCGGCCTCATCCGCATGCCAGGGCGCCGCCAGGTACTCGCCGAGCGATGCCTCATGGCGCGGGGGTACGTGAGGCGGTGATTGACCTCAGCCGCCGCGACGTGCTGCGCAGCATGGCCGGGCTCGGCGTGGTCACGCTGACCGGCGGGGCCGGGACGCTGCTGGGCGCCTGCACCGCGGCGCAGTCCGGCGCGGACGTGCTGGCGGCCGATCCCGAGATTGCGGCGCTGGTGGACAGCATCGTCGGCGTCGACATGCATTCCCACGCGGCGGGCGCCACCGGGCGGCCCAAGCCCACCTACGACCTGGCCGAGCGCATTCGCACCGGGCGCATGACGGCGGTGTGCCTGGAGCACTCGGCTGACGCGCCCGTGATCCGGCGCGAGCCGAACAACCGCATCCGCACCGTCCGACAGCCGGAGCCCGGTGAGCTCTGGCGCCATACCCAGCGGCGGCTGACGTGGTTCGACGACCTGGTCACGGAGCAGGGATTCCGCCGCGCGCTGCGACCGGGAGATCTGGAGGCGGCACACCGGGACAGGGCGGCGACCCTCGTGCAGGCCATCGAGGGCTGCCACTTCCTGGAGGGCAAGCTGGAGCGCATCGCCGAGGTGTACCAGCGGGGCGTGCGGCACCTGCAGCTGGTGCACTTCTTCCGGAGCGACATGGGCGACAACCAGACCGAGCCCGCGGATCAGGGAGGTCTGACGCCGTTCGGACGCGATGCCGTCACCGAATGCAACCGGCTGGGCGTCGTGATCGACGTGGCCCATGCCACCATGAAGCTCGTCGAGGCGGCAGCGAAGGCCAGCAAGACGCCGCTGATCCTGTCCCATACCGCCGTGGCCGAGGGGCAGCCCGCCGCATTCTCCCGGCGCATTTCACGCGAGCACGCCAAACTGGTGGCGAGCACCGGCGGCGTGGTGGGCGTGTGGGGCAGCCCCTCCACCTTCAGGTCTCTCGGCGACTACGTGGACGCCATCGCGCGCGCCGTGGACGCCGCCGGCGCGGAGCACGTGGGGTTCGGCACCGACAATTCTGGCTTCGGTACCACGCCGGCCGTGTGGGATGACTACCGGGACTTTCCCGTAGTCGTCCGCCTGATGCGCAAGCGCGGCTTCGCGCCCGACGAAATACGCAAGATCGCCGGCGGCAACTATCTCCGCGTGTTCAACCTGTCGGTCAGGACCAGCTAGGCGACTCTCGCGTCTCTCGGAGGCCGTCATGACGCTCGACGTGCCGTCGCTCAGATTGGACACGCCCGGCGTGGCCAACGTTCTCCACTTCAACAACGCGGGCGCCGCCTTGCCGCCGCGTCCGGTTCTCGACGCGGTGACGGGCCACCTGGCGCGCGAGGCCGCCATCGGCGGCTACGAGGCGGCGGCCGAAGCGGCCGACCGCATCGCGGATGCCTACGACGCCGTCGCCGCACTGATCGGCGCGCGCCCGGACGAGATCGCGGTCGTGGAAAACGCCACGCGCGCCTGGGACATGGCGTTCTACGCGGTGCCGTTCCGGGCGGGCGACCGCGTCATCACCGCGCGGGCCGAGTACCTGTCGAACTACCTCGCATTCCTGCAGATGAAGGCGCGGGTGGGGATCGAGATCGACGTGGTCGACAGCGACGCGTCCGGGCAGATCGACCTCACGGGGCTCGAGCGCGCGATCGGTCCGCGCACGAAGCTGATCGCGATCACGCACGTGCCCGGGCGAGGCGGGCTCGTCAATCCGGCGTCCGACGTCGGCCGCATCGCCGCGCGCCACGGTCTCCTCTATCTGCTCGACGCCTGCCAGTCGGTCGGCCACCTCGCGGTCGACGTGCGGCAGATCGGCTGCCACATGCTCTCGGCCACCGGCCGCAAGTATCTGCGCGGGCCCCGCGGCATCGGCTTCCTCTACGTGCGGCGCGACACCCTCGGGCGGCTCGAGCCGCCGTTCATCGATCTGCACGCCGCGTCGTGGGCCGACGCCGACACCTACGTCGTCCGTGACGACGCGCGCCGGTTCGAGAACTGGGAGCGCTTCATCGCCGGCCAGATCGGCCTGGGCGTGGCCGCCCGTTACGCGATGCGGGTGGGCATCGACGCGAGCGAGGCCCGAGTCAAAGCGCTCGCGAGGCGGCTGCGGCTAGAGCTCGCGAAGCGGCCCGGCGTGAGCGTCCACGATCGCGGCGTGGAGCAGTGCGGGATCGTCAGCTTTCTCAAGGACGGCGAAACGGCGGCCACGACGCGTGACCGACTGCGTGCCCTCAACATCAACGTCCACGAGGCCCGCCTGTCGCGCGTCGATCTGCCCGCGGGCGGAGCCGAGGCGCTCGTCCGCGCCAGCTTGCATTACTACAACGACGAGTCCGAGGTGGAGCGCTTCGTTCGGGCGGTGGCGGGCTAGCCGCGCTCACCGACTCGAGTTCTTCAGGTATCGCCCAAAGAACACTTCCACCTCTCGGATGCTGTCCTCTCTGGCGTCGGCATTCCCACCAATCGTGGCGCCCCGCCCTTGCCGCGCCTCACGCACCCACATCATGGGTGCATACGAGTCAAAGCTGTGAAGGGCGCCTGGATATATCTTGATTCCAACCGGCTGCCCCTGCCTCTGCGCCCACTCGGCCAGGCGCTGGCACGGCGCCGACGGCGTCCAGTCGTCCAGTTCCCCGGCGAGGATCAGTAGCGGCGCGGCAGCGTGATAGTCCGCAACCCACGCGCCGGCCGTGCACTCGGGATAGAACGCGATCCCGGCGGCGAAGCCGTGCTGGGCGTGCGTGGTCACCCTGGCTTCCGCGGCCACATCGCGGTCCATCGCCGCCAGCACGGTCCAGCCTCCATGCGAGTGACCCATGAGACCGATCTTGTCGGCGAGCACGGTCGGAAGATTCTCAACATGCCGCAATGCGGCATACGCGTCGTCCGCGCGGAGCCGAGCCGGCACCAGCCCTCCGTTGCCGCAGACACCCTGGGGGTAGCCACGAGCGGAGAAGCTGTCGGGGATCGCGACCAGGTATCCCAGGCGCACGAGTCGCCGACTCCAGTCGCGTACATGCCGGGCTCCGCGTACCACTCCGGCACAACTGTGCATCAAGACCACGGCCGGGAACGGCCCCGCACCCTCCGGCCGGGCGACCTCGATGGGGACCTGCGGATCCTTGACGCCCGACGACGTGGCCGGGCCCATGCAGGCCTGGATCGCGAGGCTGACGACGCCGAGTGCTGCTCTCAGGAACCGGCCACGCTGGTCAGTCACGGTCAGCGCTTGCTGACCATCGGTTCCTCCTACGACTTTCGACCTCCGACGATGACCAGCACCACGCCGCCGGCAATAGCCAAGACGCCGGCGATGGGAGGCAGGGGAATGCTCTTTTGCCTGTCGACCGTGGCCGTGAGCGGTCCTACGTCAATGACCTTCTCGCGCGTGGTGTAGGTAATACCCTGGTAGGCGAGGGCGAGCACGCCTAGAACGATCAGGGCGGCACCGGCGAGAGTCATGGGTTTCATGACGCGATGTGACAATCTCCGGGATTCGCGAAAGCGTCAATAGGCCGCCCTTCGCGTCCACTTACGACTGTCACAGCTACGAATCCGGTGAATCGACCTCCTGAATGGTTGACCCGTTCGATCGCGATCGCGCGCTGCCATTCGCCAGCAGCGCCACCGCGCCGATCAACGCGTCGAGACCGACGGGCTTTTCCACGTGGAGCTGGAACCCCGCGCGCAGGACGCTCGCGCAGTGTTCGGGACCGGTCAAGGCCGTGAAGGCGGCGGCGGGTGTGACTCCCCCGCGGGCCGGTGGTAGCGCCCGGACCTGCTGGATCAGCCAGTACCCGCCCTTTCCCGGCATCGCGAGGTCACTCAGGAGCACGTCAGGGCGCCCCCATTGCAGCGCGAGGAGCGCCTCCTCCGCCGAACTGACCGTAGTGACCTGAGCGCCATCCTCCGTCAGGATGTCGCGCACGACCTGCAGCACGTAGGGCGCGTCGTCGACGACCAGCACTCGGACGCCATCGAGACGAGAACTCCCACCGAGTCGCCCTGCGCCACTCCTCATATCTCCGTCCGCCCCCATTGAGAGGGACTCTATGCCGTGGCGACGCGAAAGTCTGGTCAAAAGTGCTCACTTCGGCGAAGCCGCTCGCCTCGTTGACTCCGTTCAAGCCCCTGAGCTAAATTCAAGCGGGGGGCCAAGCAACCGGAGCTCGGCCTTAATTCCCCGCTTACGTTGGGGGCCGACTATGGCACGGAGAAAAGACGCACCACTCGATCTCAGGACGTACCTTGCGAAAGCCCGCGGCGGGACCACGACGGAGCATCGGAAGAAACAGGTCATCTTCTCGCAGGGCAGTCGCGCCGATGCGGTCTTTTACCTCGAGAAGGGGAAGGTCAAGCTGACGGTCCTATCCGCCCGCGGGAAAGAAGCGGTTGTCGCCATCCTGGGGAACGGTGATTTTTTTGGCGAAGGGAGCCTCGCGGGCCAGCCGCTTCGCATGGCCACGGCGACCGCGATAACCGACTGCTCTGTCCTTCGAGTTCAAAGAGAGACCATGATACGGATGCTCCACAATGAGCCCGCATTGTCAGAGCTCTTCATGACGTACCTGCTGTCTCGCAATGTTCGAATCGAAGAGGACCTGGTCGATCAGCTCTTCAATTCGAGCGAGAAACGGCTGGCGCGCATCTTGTTGTTGCTGACCCGCTTCGGCAAGGACGGGCAGCACGAGGCTGTCGTGCCCAAGATCAGTCAGGAAACCCTGGCCGAAATGGTCGGGACCACGCGGTCCAGGGTGAGCTTCTTCATGAACAAGTTTCGCAAGCTGGGCTTCGTCCACTACAACGGGGGCTTGCAGGTTCACAGCTCCCTCCTGAGTGTCGTCCTGCACGACTGAGGGATCCGAGTAGGCGAGCGTACCGCGGTCACGTGAGTGGCGGCGCCGCCGGTTCCCTACGGCGCCGCGAACGCTGGCGCGGCGGCATTGGACCAAGGTCTTATGGACGCCACCGGCGCACGTTTCCAAGATCGACACACTACAGACGAACACTCCCCCTAGCTCTCAACGATGTCCCGGTCAGCGCGGCTTCATGGCGCGGCTAGCGACGGCGGCAGGCGCGCAGGGGTGCCTCGCGCCGGAGGTTCACGATGCATATGCAGTTCGCCGACTATCTGGTGCACATCTCGAACATCATGCTGCTCGTGTCGTATTCGGTGCGCGACATTCTCTGGTTGCGGTGGTTCGCCGTTGGCGCTGCGCTCATCAACATCCCGTACTTTCTCCTCCAGGGAACGGTGCTCTGGCCACCGGTTCTTTGGGCACTCGTATTCATCGCAATCAACCTGTATCAGATCACGCGCATCTATCTCGAGCGTCGTTCGGTTGTCCTCTCCGAGGACGAACGCAAGCTGTATGACCTTGGTTTTCGATCGCTTCGCCAGCGAGAATTCGTGGCGCTGGCGCTCGTGGGCGAGTGGAAAAGCGCGGAGGCCGGCGAGAGGGTGGTGACCGAAGGGGAGTCGGTATCAGGCCTCTGCATCTCGATCACCGGGAGCGCAGAAGTCCGCAAGCAGAGCGATCGAATCGGGACGTTGGGACCAGGACACATCATTGGCACAGCGCTGGCCCTTGCGGGCGCTCCATCGCCGGTGGAAATAGTCTTCACCGAGCCCGCACGCTACATGCGCTGGTCGCTCCCGAACCTGCGCAGCTTCATGGACAAGCGGCCGGATCTGCGCGTGACGCTGCAGAGTCTCGTCAACCGCGACCTTGCCGGCAAGCTGGAGAAGGTGTTATCGGCATAATGGACGGCCGCCGCTGCCGATCCCGGGCAAAGTGAAGGCGGCGACCGAAGCCACCGCCTTTTAACTCTGCGAATGAATGGCGGGCTCGACGGGATTTGAACCCGCGACCTCTGGATTGACAGATCTTCGCGTCAGTCGCCTGCATCGATCGTATTCTCAAGGACTTACTCGCTCGCTAGTCCGTGGCCGACGTAGCAGTAAGTAGCGGCCAGTTGCACGGCATCGCGCGGCGTGGGTGACATCCTCGGTGACAGAGCCGCTGGAGTTCTGCGTCCGGGTGCTGTTATGACACCCCCCGGCTGTCAAGAGTCGACCATGTGGAGCGCCAGACTGGGGGCTCAGTTTGAAGGGTCTTGCACTGCATCGCGCGGCTCCGCTTCTTGCCTGGTAGAAACGCAGTTCAAGACCCTCAAGAACCGGCCGGCGTTCCCCGGAGCACCCTTCTCAGCCTATTCTTTCTTCAATTCCACGACGGAGCGGATCGGCGTGCCGTCGGGGCGGGTGAGCGGCAGGGTGACCGGCCTCCGTCGCCCGAGAAGGAGAGGTTCGACATGGTCCTGTCGGACGTCTCCATGCCGGGCCTGTCGGGGTGGAACGTGGCGTCGGACTGCCGTGCGCTCTTCCTGCGCTGCCCGGTCGGATTGGTCACCGGATGGGGCGATCAACTTCATCCGGAGCTTGTCGCGAGCAGCGGTGTCGCGTTCGCCCTCGCCAAACCATTCGAGGCCGCGGAGGTCGTCCGCCAGGTCACCACCGCCCTCCGGGCCCCCGTCGGATCATCCTGACGCGCCGCGGCCTCAAGAAGATCAAGACGAGCACCTGATGGAATTCGAACCCGTGTTTGAGTCGCGATCACGTTTTCGCCAAGTCTCGTATACAGTTGTGGCTCAACAGCATCCCGGAAAGTCCGACACGACTAAAACATGCAGCTGAAAGCTACCTTGAACATCGGCGGCTGGTGGCGGGTTGAGATCGGATTAAAGAACCGGCGATCGTTGGGTTATGAGCCCTTTTCAAATCAAGACTGGAGCCAAGGCGCCACAAACAACGCCTCGCAAATTAGAGCTCCTCACGGCGTCGCGTTTGGGCCTCTTTGGCTCTCGTTGGGAGCAATTTCCTGGATAATTCCTGGGTGAAGTCTGGTGGTCGTTCTTACGGGAGAGTTCTCCGAGAGCGCCTCACCGCTGAGGCCGACGGTCCCACTCACGAATCGCCGCCAGTACACCGTTGGCGATCTGGCGCGGTCGCTCGCCGATACCCCGGACGTCTGCGCGCGCGCCACGCGGGTCTACTTCGATCACCTTGGTGCGAGTCGTGACTGGAACACCGTCGCGAGTCAGGCCCCGGAGGACGCCGTCGAGGGGCGCCGTCAGGACCGTGGAGCCGATCTCGGCGACCTCCTGACCCTCGCGCACCTCCTCGCCGATCCGAGCCTTCGTGCGGAACACGCCGTCGAATGGGGCGTAGACATAGCGGTCGCGGGCGTGGCCCTCGATCTCGCGCGGCTCCCCCGCCAGCGCCAGCGACGCGCCTTTGGTGATGACGCGGCCGAGGCCATCCCAACTGGTCTCGATTACCCTGTCGGCGTGGCGTCCGACCACAAGATCAGGCCCGAGGCCGATGGTGAGGTCTGCCAGTCCACGCTGAACCTGTGGCGCGCCGTGCTTTTGCATCCGGGCATCGACCAGCACGGCGGCCGCGAACTCTTTCAGGAGCCGCCCGAGAGCTCGGACGTACACCGGGATGGCCTCCCGCGCGGCGAGCAGTCTCCGGACGTCGGCAATGTCTGGGGCGCGCACAGCGCCGATCCCGTCCAGGCTGGTGCGCCCATCAAACACGGCATCGGCGAAGGCCATGCCGCGCCTCGTCGTGGTGGGCTTGGGCTCTTCATGGATCACGACGGCGCACGCGTCCCGGAACAGCCGATGTGCAACCGCCGACCCGATGTCGCCAGCCCCACGCACCACGACCTTGAGCCCGTCCAAGTCCACGGGAGCATCGTACCCCGAGTCCCGAAACGACGGGTCGCGCTGACCGGCATGCCTGTGCTCAGTTTCACGGCCATGTTGCTGCCGGATCGAAGTTGATAATCCGCGACTCGGGCTGTTCTGGTATTCGCGGTCTGAGATATGGCTTGTCTGCTGCCTTGTGGCATGAATAACAGCCGTCTAGCGTCCGCCGGTAGGCGCCAGTAAATGCTTCGCCGTTCTTGTCCGCAATCGCCTTGCCGATCCCCGCTAACCCGGTGCTGTCGACCGCCTCCAGGAGGCCGCGCAGGTCGATCTCGCCGCCCGGGATGCGGCGGACGGGAATGATGCGCACGGCCCACCGCAGGTGCGAGCGCGTCTCGTTGAGATAGAACTGCGCGAGCGGCCAGTTCTTGCCCTGGCCGGCGAACCACAGATTGCTGAAGTGGTAGTCGACATCCATCATGGCGTGGGACTGACTCGGCAGTCGGCCCTTCAGCTCGTCGATCTCAGCCTTGAGCTTCGCGATCTCCGTGCCTTCGTCGGCGGCGCTAGTGACCGGTACGTCCTGGGCCAGCCAGACGCTGTGTGCGAAGACAAATCCGATGGCAACGATCACTGCACCGACAATCTTCCGCATCTGCATCTCCTTCGAGAATCGCTTGGCGTCGACGAGCAGCCCTTCCTTGCTCATGGAACTCCGAGGACGGCTCCGCCCAGTGCGGCGATCAACACCACGAGCCACGCCGGAAAGCTCCACAAGGCGAATAGAGATGGTCACCTCCGCGTTCGGGGCCGAGGCTGACCACCTCCATCGCGACCTTGTACGGGTGCGCGCTCGAACCCGGTCGCTATCGGCTAGCGCTCCACCAACCGTACCGGCCGGCGAGATCTGAACGCGATCGCGTGCTTTAGCTAATTTAGCTAGCCGGTGACCACCCTTTCTTGCGACGCTTCCTTCCTTGTAGCCGAAAGCCCCGCGGGGC
>Ga0137403_10000158_pt1 | contig 81966 bp, 72 predicted proteins | sample CZOMad2_1_16fung_FD_122057 | JGI IMG/M metagenome (GOLD analysis project Ga0137403, IMG submission 122057) | Vadose zone soil fungal communities from Angelo Coast Range Reserve, California, USA - CZOMad2_1_16fungal (Hybrid Assembly) | ecosystem: Environmental > Terrestrial > Soil > Vadose zone...
CTAGCGCGACACCGGTAGTATCTCCTAGTAGTCGTGGAAACAGACTGCGGTCAACGGCTTGCGCTGGTTCGGGCCAAAATTCCCTCTGTGACAAGCTATCATACTCCAAAACCTGGCATCCCTCTACTAGATGGTCAGCAAAATCTTGCCATCGGCCAAGAGGCAGGACTGGGCCATGACTGGGGGCATGGCGTTGTGGGTGCCGTGGTACTGTCTATGCCACAGGCCGCGATTGTGATAGCATGAGCACCCAGGCGATCCACAGCCAAGCGGACCTGAGGGAGCCTACCGTGACGCAGCTGCTCCATACAACGAAGGAGACATGCCTATGCCAACCGTCGACATCGATGGCATTGCCACGCGCTACGAAATCTCAGGCGCAGGACCGCCAATCCTGATGATGGCGCCAGGCGGTTTTGACTCAGCCATCGAGAAATGGTCCACTACCTGGCCCTGGCAGCATTTTTCGCCCCTGCAGACCTTTGCGCGGGAGTACACCTGTATCGCCTATGATCGCCGGGAAGCTGGGCAATCGGGTGGCCGGGTAGAGAAACTGACGTGGGCCGCCTACGCCGACCAGGCCAAAGGGCTATTGGATCACTTAGGCGTGACCAGTGCCTTTATCATGGGTTCGTGCCTGGGCGCCTCACCGGTGATCGCCTTCGCCGCCCGCTATCCCGAAGTTTGTCTGGGGTTGGTGATCGCACAGCCGTCCGGCGGCGTCAAGCGGCGGCTCACCGCGCATCGTCATTTCAATCTGCATCGGCAGTATGTGCGCGATAACGGCCTGGAGGCGGTGATCGAACGCGCGCGAGTGAAAGGCAGTTTTCCGCAGGACCCTGAGGCTGGACCATGGGCGGCGGTCATTGCCCATGATGCCCGTTTTGCGGAGCAGTTTGTGCGGCAAGATGTGGATCGCTATCTAGCATTAGTGTCTGTGTCGTGCCAGTCGCTGTTCGATCGCGATACCATCCCTGGCGCAGAGCCTGAGGAATTGCTGGCTCTTAAACTCCCTGCGCTCATTCTCCCAGGCCATACGGACTTCCATGCGACTTCCTGCGCCCGGTACCTGGAGGAGTGTATCCCCGGCGCCGAGTATTGGGATGTCCATCTCGAATCCCAACCACCAAACCACATTCGGGTTCGCATTCTTGATTTTCTCGCGACACACACCAGTGCGGGGGTGCACGCATAGGGTCGTACGCCTTCGTTTCAGCCCTACCTGAACCTTCGCCCCTCGCGGCGGAGGGCTGGTCGCTCACGAGAGTAGGTTTTTTCCAGACGCGACATCAACCCTAATGCCTTGCTCCCTCTCCCACCAGGAGAGGGGACGAAAAACCGACTCGAGAAAGGGGCTAGGTAGGGAGTACACCGTCCTTCATACACGAAAACACACGGAGGAAATATCATGGACCTTGGACTGCAGGGCAAACATGCGATCGTCGTCGGGGGGAGCCGGGGAATTGGCAAAGCCATTGCCCAGGAGTTGGCCCGTGAAGGGGTTGACGTGGCCATTGCGGCCCGCACCAAAGAGCCGCTGGAGCAGGCAGCTCGGGAATTGGCGGCAGAGACCGGACGGCGCGTAATCCCGCTGCCGGCCGATGTGACCAGCCGGGAGCAAGTGGATCGTATGGTCGCTGAGGCGGCTCAACAATTAGGCGGGCTGCACATTCTGGTGAACAGCGGTTCCTACCCGGGAGGCACGGCCACTGGCCCCATCGACACCCTCAAAGACGAGGATTTGCTCACCGATTTCGACGTGAAATATATGGGGGCGTTACGCTGCGCCCGCGCCGCCATCCCGTACCTGAAGGAGCAGGGCTGGGGTCGCATCGTCAACATCAGCGGCACCAACGCCCGCAACGCCGGCAACCTCAGCGGTGGGGCGCGCAATGTATCCCTGGTGCACTTCACCAAGACGCTGGCGGTGCAGTTGGGCCGCTATGGGATTACGGTCAACTGCGTGCACCCTGGCATCACCCGCACCGAGCGTACCCCAAGCTTGGTGGCCGCTCGTGCCGCCGAGCTGGGCGTGTCCCCAGAGGAGGCGGAACGGCGCGACTTCGCTCCTGACTCACCACGGGGCAATGCCATCTGCCGCATGGTGGATGCGTCGGAAATCGCCTTCGTGACGGCGTTTCTGGCGTCTGAGAAGGCCTGGGCGATCAGCGGCGAGCTGATCGTTGCCACCGGCGGGGCGGGGCGGTCGGTGTATTACTAAATCACACCACACAAGATTCGTATACATCATCTGCTGTCACAAATCCCCCCGCGCTTCGCGCTCCCCCCTTTGACAAAGGGGGGCAGGGGGGATTTTGCCGGCGACTGCACACGCAAGTGTTCCAATGTCACGTGGTTCGATTTAGGGGAATTGGAAGCAAGGAATACGGCGCGCCGGCGACCTGGACGGTCGACGCGCCGCCCGAACGATCCTATGATTACGGCTTACCGAACACTGGCACGTTGTTTTTGTCGTCGACCAACGCTGCCTCGCCCTCAGTGGGGAGGCGCTCGGCATAGTTCAGCGCGGCGTCGATGTCGCCTTCCCACACCTCGCGCGGCAGCTCATAGAGGACCTCGATGCCATAGCCGTTCGGGTCGTTGATGTAGAGGCTGTGCGTCATGCCGTGGTTGACGCGCCGGTGGAAGGGGACCCCACGGCTTTGCAGGAACGCCAGCTGCTTGAGCCACGCTTCACGGCTCGGCAAGGCAATCGCAATGTGGTTGATCGCCAGTGGACTGTCGAACATACTCCATTGGGGTGGTGGGGGCAGGGTTGGCATCTCTACGAGCGCGAGGTCGTGGTGATTGAGTTTGCCGTCGTGGTCCCCGCTGTAAAAGCGCATCTTGGGTCGCTGGACATCTGGACGCGGGTGGAGCTCGCCGACCTGCTTGAAGCCCATGATCTCCGTCCAGAATGTGTGCGACTCCTCCAGATTGCGGACGTTCAGCACGAGATGATTGATGCCAACCGGGGTGATGGCCTCGGAGGGCGTCGTCGGGACGTCAGTGCTCTCTGCCATAGAAAGTCTCCTTCTTCTTGTCTGGAATGCCGTTTACCACGGTTTGCTCAGCAGTGCTTCAAATGCATAGGATCGTACCGCATGTTTGCCGCATTCCCCAGTTTCGCATCTGAAACAACATTTCGAGACTGCGGATAGGTGCGTTGACCGCTGTCGCGACTCCGCCCGACCTATAAGCCTGGCTCCCAGATCCGTTGCAGCTCGAGGATGAATCCGGGGAGGACAGGATCACCTGAAATCGTGGCGGGATTCTCCAGTCGTTCGATCGGCTGGTTCGGACGATAGACATAGACCAGGCGGTTGGGGGGGTCAAAGAGCCACCCTAAGCGCGCGCCATTATCGAGATATTCCTGCATTTTCGCTTGTACGGTGCTCAAGGAGTCCGACGGCGAGCGGATTTCCACCACGAAATCGGGGCAGAGCGGCAGAAATTTTTGCTTCTGCTCAGGAGTTAGGGGCGCCAGACGTGAGCGCAGCACCCAGGCGGCATCTGGAGCGCGCATAGCACGGTTGGGCAAAATGTACCCCGCAGAGGAGCCTGTGGTGACGCCGGTGCCATCCTGCCAGGTCCACTGCGTTAACACCGTCACGAGGTTAGCACCGCGAATCCCAGTCTCCCACCCCTCAGGCGGCATGATTACTAGATCCCCCTCGGCCGTCCGCTCGATCCACAGCTCCTGATTGATCTGACATAGCTCAAACAATTGATCGTCGGTGAGCTTGATGACAGGACGCAAATGCAGGAGAAACCTATCGGGCTCAACCTGGTTGATCACCTTGGTCACGGCCACACCTCTTGAAGCAATCTTTGCGGACACCCACCTTCTTCGCAGGTCGAGCGACTCAGGGCATTGCAGCTCGGGCGGGGTGGCGGGAATCGCGTGTCTATTGAGAGCTGTATGCGAGTCTAGCTGGCTTGGAGGGATGTGTCAATGGACGCCCGAGGCGTGGCTAGACTATGCTGCAGGCGAGTGGGTCCACAGCCGGGAGCACAGCAGCCAGCAACAGCGCCAGCGTTGACAGTTGTCCCATTTCACTCTCGGAGACGTGTCGTGAGAGCACTGGGGCTCCATTACGTTTTCCAAACCCGCTAGGATGTTCCCATGGAGTGTCCGTCATTCGACGTCAATGACGCCTGAGGTCCTTATCAATCGACATCAATCGACGACCTGGTCCGTCTCTCCATTCATGAGCTGTCCCGGCGACCGCTCAACATAGACACAGCTGCTGCGATTAGGGAATTCCGGGGCATCTTGTGCCGCCGGAAGATCCAGGATATCGAACTGATGGTGCACGTCCAAGTACTCCGTCAGTTGCACATCCTTCCCCGCCGCACGGAGCCGCTCGACATACGCCCGACATGACGTCAGCGGCGCGATGTTATCAGCCGAGCCATGAAAAATCCGGATCGGCCGATCACTCACCCGTTCATCGTCCAGGTAGGTGCTATTGCACAAGGGGTAAAAAGCCAGATAGGCGGCGAATTCCCTGTCGTCCGGCCCATGCAGGTCACGGAAGCGCGTGAGACTCGCATAGAGGGCTACGGCGGCGCCCTGAGAGAACCCCATGAGCACGATGCGCGTGGGATCGATGCGTGGGTGGGTCGATAGCAGCGCGAGCGCGCGATACACATCCACGATCATGGCCTCTGGGCTGAGCGTGTTGGCGGTGTCGAAGAACCTACGAAATCCGCGTCCTGTAAAACTATCCAGGATAAAGGTTGGCACGCCCATGTCGTGGAGCATGGCGGCCCATTGGGCCTCCTGCGTGCTTACATCATCCTCCCCATGGACCAGGATGACGGCGGGCCGACGCTCCAGATACTCATTGGGGACGAGGAATTCCCCCCAGGTCACCATGGGGAGCAGTACAAGGTCCCCCCAGATCAAGCTCTGCGGCCCCTCCTTCACGCCCTTGAGGAATTGAGCAGGACTCAGGGTGATGGTCTCGAAGCCAATGCGGCCGTTCTGTCCCACGGCCAGCCTGGTGTGAGCAGTGATCGGTGTGCCTGTTGGCTGCGCCGACAGGGAGGCGGTGAGGAACAGCAGCGCTCCCAGCACGGCGACGCAGCATAGAAGTCCTGCGAGGTGTCTCATGATCGCTCTCCTTTCAATTTCGGTCATATTCCACAAGATTGGCCGGCCGGAACAGGGCCGCGCTGAACTGTCCACCGCCATCGAACTCTATCGCGCCATGGACATGACCTTCTGGCTGCCTCAGGCGGAGGTGGGGCTGACCCAGGCGGGATCATCGCTGGTTTTGCCAATGCATCGAGAGCCCTAGTGGTGTTCTGAATAGAAGGACCAGATCCTCGCGAGATCAGCGCCATTTATGCGACCGGTCGCACCAATCCCCTTCAATTCTCCTTTTGACTAGACGTAAAGGTTGTACTATGACTACGTATTAGCGCTCAGGCAAGAAAGTCGGGAATGCACAAGACAGTCAACTGGAAGAATTATTACGTGGATGAGGCAGCAATGAAATAGGCTCAGCGAATCCTGTGGACGAGAACGGAAACGGAGACCATCCAAAAAGCCCTGGAATTGGTTGCTAATGAAGTCCGGTTGGCCCAAGCCCCGAAAAATTTGCTCGACAAGTGGAAGGGGTGATGCTCCCCCAGCCCTTTGCCATCACCAAGATTGGACCGGTCGGCCTGTTCGGGCAAGACTTGGAAGCGGCGCTGGACTTCTGCGTCGACAGCCTGGGGTTCAAAGTCACTGAAGAGGGGGATATCGCGGCGATCGGTCGGTCTTCCTCAGGCATGGCGCGGAGCATCACAGCCTGGCCTTGTTTCCCAGGGAGTTGCGGCAGGAACTGGGGTGCCGACGTCTTACGTAGCCTAGAAGCCCGGCTCCCAAATTTTCTGCAAATTGAAGACAAATCCTGGCAGGACGGGTTCCCCCGAAATTGTGGTAGGGTTGTCCAAACGCTCAACTGGTTGGTTCAGACGATACACGTAGACGACCCGGGGGGCGGCATCGATGAGCCAGCCCAAGCGTGCGCCATTGTCGAGGTATTCCTGCATTTTCGCCTGTACCGTGTTCAAGCGGTCCGACGGCGAACGGATTTCTACGACGAAATCGGGACAGAGCGGTGGAAATTTTTGCTTTTGCTCAGAGGTCAGGGATGCTAGACGCGAACGCAGCACCCATGCGGCATCTGGAGCGCGCATAGCCCCATTGGGGAGCATAAAACCCCCAGATGAGCCGAAAGTAACACCCGTGCCATCCTGGCCAGCCCACTGGGTTAACGACGTCACAAGCGTGATGGTACGATTGTTCGTTTCCCCTCCTTCGGGCGGCATGATGACTAAATCCCCTTCGGCTGTCCGTTCAATCCACAGCTCTTGATTGATCTGGCACAGTTCAAATAGTTGGTCATCGGTAAGCTTGATGACAGGCCGCAGATGTAGGACAAACCTATCAGGCTCAACCTGATCGATCATCTTGGTTATAGCTGTGTCTTTTGACGTGATCTCTGCAGACATCTCCATGGTCTCCATAGCGGCCCACACAATGCTTTGAAGCGCGGGCGGGTTGGAGAAAATCTTAGAACTTTGGGAGTGTTCGCGCAAGTGTAGCGGGCCTTGCCTGGTGTGTCAATGTAACGCCTCGGGTGGCAGCGAGATGAACCCGTGGGTGCGTCTGGCATCACGCATACTGAGCAAGGTATCATCTTATTCGGGGCGGGAGCTATGCAGGCGGAGCTAGTGTCCTAATTTGCCATATGAGAGTCCGCAAGCCGAGCGGCAGGAGGCCAAATTAGGACACTACCCAGGCGGAGACACGCTTGACCCAGCCTGTCGCTTCCGGCTACCATAGCTGAGACCATCACATTGTGCCCTCACCAACAAAGGAGGAGGCCATGGCTACCACGGCTACCACACAGCAGACCTATAACGTCGGCGGCGTGATGCTGCAGCAGCCCTTCAAGATCCGCCGGCTGGGCCACTTTGGCTTCAACGTCGCCAATATGGAGCAGGCAGTACACTTCTATCGCGATCTCCTGGGGTTCAGGGTATCGGACATCCTGGACTTCAAACAACTCCCGCACATGCGTGATGCCCTGCAGCACGTGGAAGACGGTCGGGGTTACTTCTTCCATCATGGCCATGACCATCACACCTTCGTGCTGTTCCCCAAGCAGGTGATGGACGCGTTCATGGCGGCCGGTGGCGGCGGGGGTGGAGGCGGGCAGGTGACGATCAACCAGATCACCTGGCAGACCGGTTCGCTGGCCGAAGTCGTGCATGGCGCGCACTTCTTCCGCGACAAGGGGATCCCCATCCAGCGGGTTGGACGAGATATGCCGGGGAGCAACTGGCATGTCTACCCCAAGGACCCCGATGGCCATGTCAACGAGCTGTATTACGGCATCGAGCAGATTGGCTGGCTAGGCCGCAGCAAGCCGAAGGCAATGTACTACCGAAAGTTCAGTGAGGAGCCCTCCCTGCCCCAGATGTCGGAGGAGGCAGAGGTCGAGGAGGCAGTCCAGAAGGGGATCGACATTTACTCGGGCTTTCGGGACGAACCGAACCTTCCGGCCAGCTATGACGTGGAAGGGGTCATGCTCCCTCGGCCCTTCGCCATCACTAAGATCGGACCGGTCGGCCTGTTCGTGCAGGATTTGGAAGCGGCGCTGGACTTCTACGTCGGCAGTCTGGGGTTCAAAGTCACTGAAGAGGGGGCATATCGCGGTTATCGGCTGGTCTTCCTCAGGCATGGCGCTGAGCATCACAGCCTGACCTTGTTTCCCAGGGAGCTGCGGCAGGAACTGGGGTGCAGCCCCCACACGACCTCGGCATCGTTCGGGATTGAGGTTGGGAGCTACAGCCAACTGCGTCATGCCGTCGGCTTCCTGAAAGAACAGGGAGTGACCTTCAAGGAACTGCCGCCGGAGCTGCATCCTGGGATCGATTACGTGGCCTATGCCCAGGACCCCGATGGACACCTCCTCCAGCTGTATTATTACATGGAGCAGCTCGGATGGGACGGCAAGCCGCGGCCAAAGGAGCTGAGAAGACAGGTCGGTCAGGAGTGGCCGGAGACTCTGGAACCACTGTCGGATACGTATATGGACCAGGTCTACCAGGGTCCCTTAGGGTAGGACAGTTGAAGGGCATATCCCGAAAAAGGAGACAACCATGGCTATAACCCTGTCGCACGGCGGACCCACGATGTATCGTTCTCCTGCGCCTTCCAAGCATGTGTTGGTCGGCACTATTCAAGGCGTGGTGTGCATCGAGCGTGATGCCAATGGCCCAGGCTGGCACGTGGCCTCCCGCGCGTTGACCGATAAGCATATCCACGCCCTCCTCATCGAGCCTGACAGTGGCACCATCTTCGCCGGGGCAAATCGCGGCTCGATGTTCGCCAGCAGCGATGGCGGCCACACCTGGGAGACTAGAGATACGGGCCTCACGGAGCACGACGTGTATAGCCTCGCCTGCACCCGACTGAATGGTAACACACGTGTGTTTGCCGGGACGGAACCGGCGCACTTGTTCTATAGCGACGATTTGGGCCGCAACTGGGTTGAGCTCCCGGCCCTACGGTCGGTGGATATGTCCAAATGGGGGTTCCCAGCGCCACCACATATCGCCCATACCAAACACATCAACTTCCACCCTCAAGAGCCTCATACCTTGTTGATTGGCATCGAGCAGGGCGGTCTGCTGAAGAGCACCGATGATGGTCGTACGTTCCAGGTGGTCCCAGGGATGGACGATGACGTGCATCGCATCGTGGTCAATCCACTCAATCCCGACCAGATCCACATCACCACGGGTGTCGGCATGTACGTGACCGCCGATGGCGGGAAGACCTGGGAACAGTGGACCGATCTGCAGCACGAGATCGGCGGGTATCCCGACCTTCTGGTGCAGCATCCGCGGCAGCCGCAGCAGATGTTCGTGGCGTCGGCCCGCAAGGGTCCCGGTGCCTGGTTTCAGGAGCATTATGCGGGTTCCCGCATCTCTGCGAGCACCGATGGCGGCAGGACCTGGCAAGCGGTGCGTCAAGGCTTCCCCGACCGGCTGCAGACGGCCTTCGAGGCCATGTGCCTGGAGGACTGGGGAGACTCCTTCTCCCTCTTGGCGGCAACAGCCACCGGTGAGGTGTGGTGCAGCGATGACGGCGGCGAGCATTGGGCCGAAGTGATTAGTGGGCTGGCGCCGGTCTCCAAAGGCAATCACTATGCCGCCTTCGCGACGGCTTAATAGCTCGCCCGATGGGCATAGGTGGCAGGTTAAGCCGCACACATCTATGGAGCAAAGAGATCTTCCCCTTCCCCATGGTGGGGGAAGATTAAGGGGGCGGGGAAGCCGAGGTCCCCCCCACCTTGATCCTCATCCACAAGGGGGGAGGTGATGGCAGAGGAGCCTCGCTTTGGACAATTACCGCTGTATGCCACCGTGGCTGACCCGTCGAGCTTTTTTCCGCACTGCCGCTGGGGCGGTGGCGGCGTATAGTCTGTCCTCGAGTCTCGCAGACCCTACGGGGATTGCCACGACTTGGGCGGCCACAGATTTCAAGTTACGGGCTCCAGAGCCCAACCCAAAGTCCGGTGGAGTCTTACGCTATGGCATGCCGAGTACTCCGGCGCATTTCGATCTCCATCAGTCGGGCACCGCGAACAATCTGGGCACACAGGGCTGTATGTATGACAACTTGATCCGGCATGATCCCAGGGACGGGGGTCAGACGATCATCCCAGATCTGGCGCACAGTTGGGAGATCGCGCCGGATGGAAAAACATATACATTCTTCCTACGGCAGGGGGTGAAATTTCATGATGGAGCGGAATTCACGGCCGAGGACGTCAAAGCCACCTATTCCAGGATCGTTTGGCCGCCGCAGGGCGTGAGTATCCCCCGCACGCCGCTGTTCTCCACCGTGAGTGAGATCAAGGTGCGTGATGCCCACACCATCGAGTTCAAATTACACGAGCCCCGCCCCGAAAGTTTTATGCTGGCGGCCTTCGCCAGTGGCTGGAATGTCATCGTACGCAAGAAGACGCTAGACGACAACAACTACGACCTGCGCCGTGTAATGAACTACCCTGGCACCGGACCGTTCCGACACGTCAAGCGCATCGATAAAGAAGTCTGGGTCGTGGAACGGAACCGCGACTACTGGAACGAGGGCTTGCCCTACCTCGACGGCATCGAGTTTTACAATTTTCTTGCCTTCTCTCCCGAGCTGGGGGCGGCGCTTTTTTCGCGGCGCATTGATTACGGTCGTCTCCTTGATCCCGTGAGCCTCCGCAAGGCCAAATCCACCCCAGGCATGTCCGGCGCCGACTTCTACCAGAGTGCTATTCACGCGGTGTCAGTCAACAACACGAAGAAGCCGTTCGATGACCCCAGAGTGCGCCGCGCCCTTCACCTGGTGTGCAATCGGCCAGTGCTAGTTGAGGCCGTCAAAGACGTGGCGCCGATGTTGAGCGGTGGATTTGTGTATCCGTTCTCGGACTTTGCTACGCCGACGGCGCAACTCTCCGAGCGGTCCGGCTACCAGGCCGACCCGACCGCGGCCATCAAGGAGGCCAGGCAGTTAATAGCGGCGGCGGGCCACGCCAATGGCCTCAAAGGTATAGACTTTCTGGTTCGAGAAAGCCATCCAAACAAGATCTGGGCGGTGGCCATCCAAGCGATGTTCAAGGAAGCGCTCCACATCGATACCACCCTGCGAACAGTGCCTACGGCGGTCTGGTTCGAGGACGCTCAGAAGGGCAACTTTGACTTGACGATCAGCGTCATCGTCTCCACCTTAATGGACCCGTCGGACTACTTTCACGCCTGGTACGGCAGGGATGGGCCCCAGAACTATGGCAAATGGTCCAATAACGCATTTCAGGATGTCGTGTCAGAGATCGACCGTGAGCTCGATATCGCCAAACGCAAAACCCTGGTCTCGCAAGCCGACGCGCTCATGGAACAGGATCCACCGTTGCTCCCCGTCTCCTGGGAGAAGATCAACGATGCCTGGTATGACTACGTCAAGGGTCACAATCCTTATGATTACTTCGGCATGTTCGACGTCGTGCGCTTCGACACTTTCTGGTTAGATAGGTAAGGCTGGGAGACATCATGGTCAAGACTTTCGGTGCCCAGTATGCTGGCTACATTGATATGGAACAGGTGGGGTACGGCGGCATCCCGGTCAATGACCGCTGGTTTCCCAACGAGCGGCTCATCGAGGTTTTGGCTAATGCTCGCGACCTGGCGCAACTGCTGGAACGGTTAGGCTATGACTCGCTTTGGACGGCTGAACACCACTTCCAGCGTGAAGGCTATGAATGTGTTCCGAATGTCTTGTTACTGAACGTCTACCTGGCCTCTCAGACGGCCAGGCTTAAGTTCGGCTGCGGCTTTAACATTACACCGATGTGGCATCCGTTACGCCTGGCAGAGGATTTTGCCATGGCCGATATTCTCACCAACGGCCGGGTCATCTTTGGCGTCGGCCGTGGCTACCACACCCGTGAGGTCGAGACCTTCAACGCGCCCATGCAGGACGGCGAAGCCAATCGCGAGTTGTTCGAGGAGCAGGTAGAAGTTATCCTCAAGGCGTTTCACGAAGAGTCCTTCTCCCATGAGGGCAAATACTACACGCTCCCACCACAGGTCCCCTATCGTGGTTATCAGTTGCGCGACATCACTCTGGTGCCGCGACCGCTACGGCGGCCGGTGGAGGTGTGGCAGCCCCTGGTGAGCGGTAGTCCACGCGGCATCGACTTTATGGTCCGCAACGGCATTCGTGGGGTCATTGCGCCCACCTCTTCACCTGGCATTGCCGAGCCGACTGCACTGGAGTATAGTAGCGGCGATTTGGGAAACTGAGTCGGTGGTTGAGCGGTCAACCTCACACGTGTCTCAGGAGGGGATATCATGGTAAAGCCCAAGCGCATAGGACACCTGGTGCTTAACGTGAAGGACGTGGAAGCTTCCACCAAATTCTACACTGAAATCTTGGGATTTGAGATCTCGCTGCAGCGCCACGATGGTTCGGGAACCTTTCTGACCTGTGGCAAGATCCATCACGATCTGGCGCTGTTCAAAGCCCCAGAAGATGCGGCCCCAGTGACGCCTGGCGGCCTGGGGCTGAACCACTTCGCCGTTCAGGTAGAAGACCTTGACGCGCTCAAGGAGGTGCATCATACCCTCCAGGAGCAAGGAGTTCCCATCCAACGGACCACTGATCACAACATGACCAAGAGCGTCTATTTCCATGATCCTGATGGCAACCGCATCGAGTTCTTCTGCAACAGCTTCGAGACGGCCGCAGAGGGCCTAGCCGAGATGCGCCGACCCGGCCGGAAGAATGCAGCACTGGTGTTGGACTAGCAGTTCGTCCCTGGCCCACGCGACGTTCTCCGCTGGGCCAGGATTCTCATAGGCTGCCTGGTGCATCGGACCGGCGGTCCCCCAGGGGCAAACACCTCCTGCAAATCACAATGGTGTTCAGCCAGGAGGCGCCCCGGTTGCTGGTGCAGAATATGGGGCGAGCAGGGAAGTACCCGATACCATAGGCGTTACCGATCCGAACCCATATTCTACCTTAGGAGTGCTGACCGAAGGTGCTGTTGAGGCCTGTAGATGGGCCAGCACTGGTGGTCCTAGCTAGCCCTCGCCCCCAATTTTAGCTCCCCTGCCCTCTTCATCCAACGCATATAGCCAAAGGCGCCGCATTCTCGATCAGGGAGGCTGAAATCACGGCGGGCGAACAGTGGGGGTACGGCGGGCTTAACATCGACGAGCGAGCAGAGGAAGCGAAAAACGAATCACGAAGTACTGCGCGCCATTAATACATCCCGAGTGGCATCGCCCCCCACCCAGCCTTCCCCCTCGAGGGGGGAAGGCTGGGTGGGGGTGCAATTCTAGCGCGTAGTATTGAGTACCGAGCGCCTTAATTACGCTGCGAGTTCGTCTGACGATGGGGCACCAAACTCGACGATCGATCTGGCCATGGTATAGGTCCAATGGTAAGCCTCAGAGAGGAGGCTACGATGAGCCTGGAAAAACCGCAATATGTATCTGACCTGGTGGTGTACCTGCTCCACGAACTGGGGATAGAGTATGCTACCCTGAATCCAGGGGCCACGACCCGTGGGCTGCATGAATCGCTGGTGACCTACGGAGGCAATAAGGCGCCCGAGGTGATCACCTGCTGCCACGAAGAGATCGCTGTCGCCATGGCTGAAGGCTATTATCTGGCTACAGGCCGGCCCCAGGTCACTCTGGTGCACAACATCGTTGGCTTGCAGCACGCCAGTAAGGCCATCTACGAAGCCTGGTTGAGTAACACGCCAATGCTCATCCTCGGCGGAACTGGGCCGCTGGATGCCAGCCACCGGCGTCCCTGGATTGACTGGATTCACACGGCGCAGGTGCAAGGTCAGCTCGTCAGGGATTACGTCAAGTGGGATGACCAACCACAGGGAGCCTTGAGCGCCGCCGAATCCATTCTCAGGGCCTATCAGATCGCCATGACCGACCCCAAAGGCCCGGTCTATCTCTGCTTCGATGTCGAACTGCAGGAAAGCCCACTGCCCGCGGATTTTGAGCTCCCCGATCTGACGCGGTACCGCCCTCCGGCTCCTCCTGCGGGCAACGTCGAGGCAATTGCTGCGGCGGCGCAGGCGCTCCTAAATGCCGAGTGGCCAGTGCTGGTGGTGGAAGGGCTGGGCCGGACTCCCGGCGGCACCAACGCGTTGCAATCCCTGGCCGAGCTGCTGGGCATAGCAGTGCTCGAGCAGGGCGCAGCCTTCAACCTCCCCAATCGCCACCCCCTGAATCTCACCGGCGCCAACACGGAAGTGCTCAAGGATGCAGATCTGGTCGTCAGCGTCGACGTTCGGGACATCGAAGCGGTCCTGAAGAGACCGGTGTCTGAGCCCGGCATCGTACCCACGGGCCTGCCGAGGACACCCAGCGGCTACAACCGACGCTTCGAAAGCCTGACCTCGGGGGGGACCAAGTTCGTTCGCATCGGCGTGGCCGATTATGGGGTCAAGAGCTGGCCCAGCAGCTATGGACGACTCTACCCCGCGGACGTCGCCATCCTGGGAGAGGCGACACAAGTTCTGCGAGAGCTGACGCGCCTGTGCCAGGAGGGCATGACGGGTGCTGTGCAGAGTCGGGTCGCGGCCCGATCGGCGCGAGCCGCGAAGCTTCACGCCAGCGTCTATGAGCGCTTCCAAAAAGACCTCCAAGAACGCTGGTGGGAACAGAAGCCCACCTCGACCGCCCGGTTAGCCGCGGAGGTTTGGGACGCGATCAAAAGTGAGGAGTGGGTCCTGGCTCACGGATCATTGAGCGGCTGGGAACGACGACTATGGGAGATGACTGAGGGCTCGCGGTGCATCGCTGGCGGGGGAGGGACCGGCACGGGCATGGGCGTGGCGCTCGGCGTCGCGCTGGCGTTCAGGGGCACGGGCAAGGTGTGCGTCAGCATCCAGAACGACGGCGACTTGCTCTATACTCCGGGCTCCTTGTGGACCGCGGCAGCGCATGATATCCCCATGCTGGTGGTGATGTTCAACAACCGGTCTTACTATCAGGACGTCGGGCACCAAACCGCCATCACCAAGATACGCCAACGTCCCCTGGACCATGTAGGCGTGGGGGTCAATTTGGATCGGCCCGCCACTGACTTCGCCACCTTAGCCAAGAGCTTTCACCTCTACGGCGATGGCCCAATCCTGGACGCGGGGGCGATTCGCCCGGCCTTGACACGTGGGCTCAAGGTGGTAAAGGAGGAGAGGAGGCTCGCTCTCATCGACACGATCACGCAGCCCCGGTGAGCCGGAGTGCAGAATCTCGGATGGCGCTTACCGCTCACGATTGAGATTGGCGAGGAACGCCTGAGCCTGGGCAAAATGCACAGGGTCGCTGGTGCCTTCAGAACGCAGGACCAGCAGGTCTTCATAGAAGTCGGCCGCGTTGGCTAGGTTGCCAGCGAGCTCGGCGGTATGTGCTGCCCCATAGAGTGCATTCAGGCGATTTGGTTCCAGGCGCAGTTGGGTCTCAAACTCATGCTGCGCCTGCTGCAGGTGACCCCGTTCAAGGAGCAGCTCGGCCAATAGCTCGCGCGTGGGGGCAAGCGGCCCGGCATGACTGGCGGCCGGTGATGTGAGGCCTCCAGGAAGACGGCGGTGTGCATCAGCTGTATGGCATCCTCATGCCGGCATTCCGCACGGGCGATCCACGATTCTGCGACGCGTTGCTGGATCTCGACCTGTGCGGCCCACTCCTCTTGCCGTGTGATGACCAAGGCGTGGTGCAGCGCTTCCTGCCGATTTCGAGCCCGCCGTGCATGCTCCGGATCGCCGCTGCGGGCGGCTCCGAGGGCTTGGGCAAAGGCGGTGACCGCCTCCGCCTGCGGAAACTGCGTCAAACCCTGCGGAAGCGGGTGCCATGTGAGCGCGGCCGCCTCAGCCCAGCGATACCTTTCCAGCGCATAGCGGGCCGGAAGAGCGGCCACGGCATAGGCCCCTGCCAGGTCTTCCACCTCGACGGGCGGATTCGTCTGCAGCGCATCCAGGACATGCTGTGCCGCACGTTCCTCCCCGCGCTGGAGATAGGCATAGACGAGAGCATCCATGGCGTGCAGCCTCTGGGATGTGGCCATGCCTGCAGATCGACCGGTTGAGAGCCCTGCCACCGCAGCGATGGTTGCGAAATTGGCGCGGATGGCCTCCTCCCACAATCCCAGTCGAGTAAATATGTGGGCTGGCAAGTGCAGAGCGTAAGGGATGGCGGCAAGGATTCAGGTTAAAAACTCACGGATCTCTCCAAGAGCGGGATGTCCGGGCGCTGGCTGAGAGATGCCAGGTTAAGATACTGCTCGAGAGGTTCAGGCGTGCGGTTGGGATTCAGGACGTACGTGCCAAATCGGTTGATGTGTTCCGTTTGGTATGGACTCAGGGTGGCCAGCGCCTCCAGGTCGATGGCAAAGCCTTCCTCCTACATTCGCTAATCCTACGCGGGGCAGTGCGCTCCGGTGCTGATCCCTAAGGCGCGGAAGGATTCTTGGGCTACAAGGCCGGCCGAGCGGTCGCGCTCGACGGGATCGAGCCGGCGGACCGCCAGCCACTTCAGCTCACCGTCGCGCGTGACGACTCACGGCTTCGCGAGAAATGCCTTCGCCTCCACCAGCTCTGCCCGCCCGGTATCGGCCTGTTCGCAGAGCGCCACGAGATTGGTGTAGTAGGTGTGTGCCTTGGCATGATCGCCTGACAGTTCTGCCGCGCGCGCCGCGCCATACCACCCATTGAATCGATTGGTATCGGTCCGCAGCGAGGTTTCAAACTCGCTGAGGGCTTGCGCCGGCTGATGCACTTCCAGGAGTAACTCCCCGAAGAGCTCACGCGCTGGGACGAGCGGGCCCGGTGTGACGGGCAGTTTGTCAGTCGAGGCCTCGAGATCCGCCGCCGCGCGCATGAGCGTCACGGCCTCGTCAGGCTTTCCCTCCGCCTGCGCCAGCCAGGCCGCCGCGGCGCGACGCTGGATCTCGACCTGATCGGCCCAGTAGCTCTGATTGGCGTCGACCAAGGCACGGTGGAGCGACTGGAGCGTGTCCACTTCTTGTTGGGCGTGTGCGACATCACCGCTGCGGGCGGCGCCCAGGGCACGGGTGAACGCCGTCATCGCCTCGGCCCAGCGGAACTGGCTCCAGGGAAAGGCCTGCGGGTGGCGCGTCAGCGCGGCGGCATCCGTCCAGCGGCGCCGTTCGAGGGCATAGCGCGCCGGAATGGCCGCAAAGGCATAGGCCGCCACCATGTTCTCGGGCACGGCCTTCTGAATCTCCAGGAGTTCATCGACGACGCGCTTCGCGTCGCGGTCCTGCGCCCCCTGTAAGTAGGCATAGACCAGGTAATCCATGGCATGGAGTTGCTCGGGCCAGGTGCCTGCGGCACCCACCTGGCGGGCGTACTGCTGACTCGCCGCTGCCGAGGCCCTGTTGGAGTGGATGGATTCCTGCCAGAGTCCCAGCCGCGTGAAAATATGCGACGGCATATGGAGGGCGTGCGGCGCCGACGGGGCGATCGTCGCATAGCGGCGCGCCGCCGTTAGCGCACGACTGGCCAGCGGGGGATAGTCATAACTATGGATCAGGTAATGCGCCACGCCAGGATGGTTGGGCTGTTCAGCGAAGACTGGCGCCAACAAATCAGCGGCCTTGAGTTGATTCGCATACGTCTTATCCGTGGGGACTGCCGTCGCGTCGAGGGCGAGCGCATAGAACACCGTCGCCTCCCGATCATCGGGATACCGGAGGTGCACCTGTTCCATGGCTTTTTCGTAGGCGACGGCGCGCGTGCGGTGATCCCGCGTGTCGGCGTCTTTGTAGAAGGCCTCGATCGCCGCGATATACGCCCGTTCGCGCTCCGTTGGGGCACCAGTGGTCTTCGCCTGCGCGACGGCGGCCGATCCCTGTTGCAGCACGGCCTGAGAGGGTGGGTACCACAGGGGATACCAGAGGCTCATGGCGATCCCCCAGTAACCCATCGCACAGCGGGGATCGCTCTGGGTCACCTCGGTAAAGGCCTTGACTGCCTCCTCGTACCAGAACGAATGCAGCAGCGCGATGGCGCGATCGAACTGCGGCTGGGCGGCCGCGTTGCAGGAAATGCTGAAGTGGACGGTTCCGAGGTGTTCGGAAGAACTAGCATTCTCCCCTGCGACCGCCATGGCGGCGCAGAGCACTGCGGCAACCGCCGCGAACAGCACACGCGTTTTGCGTCTTATCTGACACCTCCCTATACGAGTACTCGATGATCTGATGCGGCGATCTGAACCGCTCAGGCATGCATTCGGATAGCGCGGCTCTCCGCGAGCACGCAGTGAAGAGCGTACGAGGCCAGTTGTCATGCGCTAAGCCATCTTGAACCCTCTCTATCCCTTCGATCGCCTGGATCGGCTGGAAGATCCGTGTGTCGAGCGCACGCATGTGCGGTCAGCCAGGCACCAGAGTGGACCGACAAGAGGCCCCTCCCCACACGGAGGGATTAGACATGGGTGAGCCGTTGGGACTGTACCAAGCATCTGGCTCGTGCGGGGATAGACGTCGTGACCGCCGGCGTGCAGGATCGGGAGATGCGGGCGTTCACCATCGGTGCGCCCTCTATCGGAGTCAACACTAGGACAAAAAGCATCCTCCGCCCTCCATTGGGTGAGTGGACGCGACTGTAACGGGAGTTCCTAGGGGTGTCAACAAGAATTCGGTGCGGACGGGTGAGGAAACGCGGTGCGGTGCGTCATCAGATCCGTGAGTGTTTGCCCCGAATCCTTGCCGACGTCCATAGAGCTCTGCGTGGTCACGACTGCGCGGGGCCAGAACATCGGTCGCCAGCAACGAAGAGTCGTGGCCTAGGTGTGAACGCACCCCGTGCACCATCCATCCGGGGGGGTTCGTCCAGTCAACCGCCAGACGCGTGCGTTTAACGCGTCGATGCGAGGCAAGTGATGCAGAGACATGGAACCAGCCTTGACAGTATGCCGTGCCGCAATCACCAAAAGTGCGTAAGATCCGAATCATGTTGACAATTGGACATCCTCATAGGGCGCGGAGTAGGCAACCGACTTCACATTCAGCCCTGACACCGCGACGCGCGGACCCGAGGCGCAAAGCAAAGCCGGCTCCCAGATAGGCATGAAGCGCGCCTCGTCGTACGCCTTTTGCTGAATCTTGTAAAGCAGTTCCTCGCGCCTCTTGCGGTCGCGCTCAGTGCTCTGCCGACGGTACCACTCGTCGATTTCAGGGTCTTGCAGGAACGATTGGCCCCCGTTGCTGTAGAAGAAGGCTTCAATGCGGGTCACGGCATTGCCAGAGGCGCCACTGGCCTGACGCGTCAAGCCCTTGATGGTCTTGTCTCTATGCGCCGCCTGTATGGCCGCGCGCTCCATGGGGCGCGATTTGGCCCGGATGCCCACCGCAGCGAGGTCATTGACGATGGCGTCGGCGAGGGTCGCATAGGCCATGTCCGTGCTGCACTCCCCGGCGTCGAAGCCGTTGGGATGCCCGGCCTCTGTGAGCAGTCGGCGGGCTTGCTTGGGGTCGTAGCCGTACGGCTCTAGGTGCAAGGCGAAATCAAACCGGCGCGGGATGATCCCCCCGGTCAGCAACGCATAACCGAGCATCTCGGCGTCGTTGATGGCCGGCCAGTTGACCGCGTGGTTGGCCGCCAGACGCACCCGTGTGTCCGCCCAGGGCGACTGGGGATCGTGCTGGTCCACGAAAGTTACCCAGTGCGTGGCCCCGCCCAGCACCGCTTCGAACTTCAGCTTGGGATCGGGGCGGACCTCCTCGGCCAGGGGGCCAAACAGCCCATAGGCGACATCGGCCTCCCCCTTTTTGACCATCGCCAGGCGCGTGGTCGCGTCGGGCACGCTCTTGAACACTAACCGTTTGACACTCGGGACCTTGCGCCAGTAGTCGGAGTATGCCTCCAGCACCAGCTCTATGCCTGGTTGGTGACCGACCAGGCGATAGGGTCCGAGGCCAATCGGTTGGTTCTTGAATGCGTCGTTGCCAATGGCCTCGATGTATTTCTTGGGGACAATCCAGCCCGCGCCGGTCGCAATGGTGCCGTAGAAGGTCATAAAATCCGGCCATGGCTCATGGAGGCGAAAGCGGATGTGGTGTGCGTTGACGATCTCCATGGCCTGCACCCTTTTTTTCAGGTCCTCGGCGCCAGCTCCTTTGTAGCGCTCGAAGCTGAACTGCACATCCTCAGCGGTGAAGGGGTCGCCGTTGTGAAATTTCACGCCCCGGCGCAGCGCAAAATCATAGGTCAGACCATCCTCGCTCTCGCTCCAGTGGATCGCGAGACTGGGGAACATGGGATCGTCGGGCATCGGTTTCAGTAGGGCATCGTGGATGGCATACAGCATCATGTAAGGCGTGACCAGTGCCTGCGTCTCTGCGGGGTCAAACCAGGATGGTACGATCGTGGTATGGATGGCCCAGGTCATCTGACCGCTAGGCACCTTTTGCTGTGCCGCGGCGCTCTGGAAACGCGGCCAGCCTTGGTACCAGGCCGCCAATCCTGCAGCGCCCCCGAGGGCGCTCTGAAGCAGCCGGCGGCGAGTCAAGGCAGTGGCTAGCGGTGGGCGAGCATGAGTCATATATTCCCTCCTGCGGGTCAACCCGCTGCGATAACTTCGACCTTTGCATGGCTCGTAAAACGCAAACCACAGAGCCATGCGGCCATACAGATACCGTAACTCCAATGTACGCCCTGGAGCTGGAAGAGACGTGAGGATGGGATGAGGATCTCTTGAGGAGGAGATGAGGTTTTGTCACCGGCCAGGCGATGAAGGGATCACTCATGACTGGACTTTTCCCTGAGGGGTTCGCTACTATAGTGCCGCGGTTCACGTCTCAACCTCGTCAGAAGTCCTACCCTTCCCACCTGCTGGGGGAGGGACGCGCGTTCGACACATTTTGCGGTGGCATTCGCGATGATTGACGAATCGAGGGCAGCGCCGATGATCTATCGCTTTGGCGACTACGAACTCGATACTCAGCTCTTCGAGCTCCGCTCTGTCGGCATACCGCTCCCGCTCGAGCCTAAAGTGTTTGATCTGCTCACCCACCTTATCTGGAATCGCGATCGCGTCGTCACCAAACAGGAGCTCTTGACCCATCTCTGGCCGCAACAGTTCGTTAGTGATGCCGCCCTGAGCTACTGCATCATGGCGGCGCGCAAAGCTGTCGGTGACAGCGGGCGTGGGCAGCGGGTCATCAAGACGCTGCATGAGCGCGGCTATCGCTTCGTCGCCGCCGTTGAGGAGTGCCGTGAGCACTCGGCGGAGCGTGCAGGAGTCGTGGCAGATGCGGGGCCAAGGAGCGCCGGATCACAGGCGCAGGCTCCTGACGGGCCTCTGAGGCTAGGCAGAGGCATGGTCGAAAGGCATGGAGACGAGCGGGCCGAGGAGGTGCCCTGGGAGCCGAAGCTCGTCACGGTGTTGGCGATCGACATGGCCTGGCCACCGGCGATCGATCGTGCCGCTTCGCGCGAGGTGCCCTGGACGACCGTTAGGCGATGGCAAGAGGCCGTGGTGGACAAGGTACGGGGATTCGGAGCCCTAACTGTTCAACAGGCGCCATCGCCACTCATCGCGGTTTTTGGCATTCCACGGACCATGGAACAAATGCCGCAGCGCGCCGTGCAGGCAGCTCTGGCGCTCCGACAGCTGATGGCGGAAGACTATGCGACCGACGGCGAAGGTTCCTGCCCAGAGATGCGGATGGCCATCCATATGGGCCACGTATTGGTGGATGTCCACGCAAATGATTCAAGGGAACAACTGCTGACGATCGGAGACACGCTGTCACGACCGGTGCGGTTGCTCGGGCATGCCGCGCCAGGGGACATTCTACTGTCACCCCAGGTTGCGGACTTGGTCGAGGGATGGTTCGAGCTACGCGCACTCGAAGGACCGGCGGAGACAGGCACACCTGACGGCGCCAGGACCTACGCCGTGGTCGGGTTGGGGCTGAGACGCTCATCGCTGGAGGTGTACGGGAAGCGACCTCTGAGTCGCTTCGTGGGCCGGGAGCGGGAGTTGGCAGAACTGCACGACCGCCTCACCCGAGTGGAAAGAGGCCGTGGCCAGATCGTGGGCATCGTCGGAGAGCCGGGCGTGGGCAAATCCCGGCTGTGCTATGAGGTCTCCCAGATGCTGCGCACTCATGGTTGGGTGATCCTCGAATCCAGCCCCGTCGCCTACGGTCAGGATATCCCCTACTTCCCTGTCGTCGACCTACTCAAAACGTACTTCCTGCTCGACGCCGGCGACGCGCCACGGACCATGCACAGCAAGGTCACGACCAAGCTCCAGACGCTGGACGAGGGGCTCAGGTCGATCGTGCCGCCCCTGCTCGCGCTCCTGGACCTACCGGTTGAGGATCCTCCATGGGAGGCCCTCGACCCGTCGCAACGCCGCCAGCGCACCCTGGACGCCCTCAAGCGCCTGCTGGTGCGGGAGAGCCAGATTCGGCCCGTGCTCCTGATCGTGGAGAATCTGCACTGGATCGACACCGAGACCCAAGCGTTTCTGGATGGCCTGGTGAACAGTTTGCCGACCGCCCGTCTCTTGCTCCTCGTAAATTACCGCCCCGAATACCAGCATAGCTGGGGCAGCAAGCCCTATTATACTCCGCTGCGGCTCGACCCCTTAGGGCCAGAGCGCGCCGCTGAGCTCCTGCGCTCCATCATCGGGGAAGACGTCACCCTGGCACCGCTCAAGCAGCACCTGATCGAGAAGACCGAGGGCAATCCCTTCTTTCTAGAGGAGAGCATTCGCACGCTGGTTCACGCTCAGGTCCTGGTGGGGACGCCTGGGGCCTATTGCTTGGCGCAAGCCGTGCAGAATCTTCGCGTACCTGCCACGGTACAAGCTGTGCTAGCGAGCCGGATCGACTCGCTGGCGCGCGAGGATAAGCGCCTCCTGCAGATGGCGGCCGTGATTGGCACCGAGGTGCCCTTCGCGCTCTTGCGCGATCTTTCCGGACAAGATGACGAACTGCTCCGGATGGTCCTCTCGCACCTACAAGCCGCCGAGTTCCTGTATGAGACGAGCCTCTTTCCTGAACTCACCTACACCTTCAAGCATGCCCTCACCCATGAGGTGGCCTACAGCACGCTGCTCCACGAGCGGAGGCGGGCCCTACATGCCCGCATCGTCGAGGTCCTGGAGATCCAGGCGGGGGATCGGCTGGACGACCAGGTCGAACGGCTGGCGCACCACGCATTGAGGGGCCAGATATGGGAGAAGGTCGTGCGCTATGCGCACCAGGCTGGCACACGGGCGGCCGACCGCTCGGCATACGGCCAGGCCGGGGCGTTCTTCGACCAGGCACTGGGCGCCCTGGCTCATCTGCCCGAGAGCCAGGAGACGAGGGCGCGGGCCTTCGATCTCTACAAGGCCCGCCAGAGCATGCACGCTGCCCGCAGGGAACTCGAGCAGGCACTGGCGTGTAGCGAGAAAATGTGGGCCCTGGCTGAGTCCCTAGAGGATCCACACCGATTGGCCCGGGCGGTCACCCTCATGGGGAATGCCTTGTCGCAGATGGGTGACAATGTCCGAGCTCTGGAGTTCACCGAGCGAGGGCTGGCGCTTGCCGAGACGGTCGGCGCGGTAGATCTTCTCGTCCATGTACGCTTCGATATGGGGGTACTCTGCCGCGCCATCGGCGACTATCGCCGCGGGGCCACCGTGCTCACACAGACTGTGGAGCTGCTGCAGGGCGACCTGGCACGTGAGCGCTTCGGCCGGCCGCTCTATCCTGCGGTGGTTGCCCGCCAGCATCTGGCGACATGCCTGTCGGCGCTCGGCGAGTTCCGCCAGGCCCTCAGCACCGCTGAGGAAGGCCTCCGGATCGCCGAAGCTCTCCAGCAACCCGGAAATCTCCTCATGGCCCACCTGAGTTACGGTGAACCACTCCTCCAGCAGGGGAAGTTCCACGACGCCGTGCCACGACTCGAGCGCGCCATGGCGCTGTATACGCCGGATCTTATCGCCTGGTACCCCATGACCGCTGGCGCGCTGGGCTTTGCGTATGCCATGACGGGGCGACTGGCAGACGCGCTGCCACTCCTCGAGCAGGCGGTGGAACGTGCTCAGCGCGTCGATCGACGCCGGGAGACCCAGTGGCTGGCCTACTTGAGCGAGGCCTACCTCCGGGCCGGCCGACTGGATGACGCACACGCCATGGCCGAGCGGTTGCTGGCGCTCGGCCGCGAGCGGGGTGAGCGAAGCACTGAGGCCAGAGGTCGGTACCTCCTTGGCGAGATTGCGATGCAGTGTGACCCCCCGCATGCCGAGGAAGCGGAATCCCGCTATCGGGAAGCTCTGGTACTGGTCGAAGAACTTGGCATGCGCCCGCTGCGGGCGCATTGCCATCACGGCCTCGGTAGCCTCTATGCTATGATCGGCCAGCAGGCGCAGGCGCGCGTCGAGCTCTCCATGGCCATCGGCCTCTACCGCACCATGGATATGATCTTCTGGTTGCCCCAGGCGGAGGCTACGCTGGCACTGAGCAAGGGTGTAGGATTGACCGGGAAAGGGAAGGGACTAAGGGAGGAGGAGTCTCATGGAGCACACCACACACGCAGCACAACGGACGTCCTCTGCCATTGATGGAGACCTGGCCGGCCCTGACTCTGACGCCTCCTGGCGCTGGCCTGAAGAGCGCTGGCGACAAGCGGTGAACAAAGTCCGCGCGGGCCGACCTCTCACGCCGGCGACATGGCTGCATGGCAACCGAGTTGCCGTGGCGTTATCGTTCGACGTCGACCAGGAGACCGGCAGTCTACGCGATGGCAGGACCTCTCCGGCGCTGCTGGCGCAGGGTGAGTACGGCTCTCGTGCTGGCGTGCCGCGTATCTTGAAACTTCTGGACCGCTATGCCATTCCGGCAAGCTTCTACATCCCTGCCGTCTCGGCGCTCCTGCACCCTGATGATGTGCGCCGCATCGCGGAGGCAGGCCACGAAGTGGGTCTACATGGCTGGATCCACGAGCGCAACAGCAGCTTGCCGGAAGCCGACGAGCGCCAACTCACCCATCGGGCTGCTGGGGTGCTGGAGCAACTGGCCGGCAAGCCGCCGGTGGGACTACGCACGGCGTCGTGGGATTTCAGCGAGGCGACATTGAAGATCATCCGCGACATGCATCTGTTGTATGACTCCTCCCTGATGGGCGACGATGAGCCGTACGAGCTCATGGAAGAGGGCGAGCCGACTGGTATTGTGGAGCTGCCGGTGGAGTGGATCAAAGATGATTACCCATACTTTGGGATGGACCGTCTGTCGACCGTCCGGCCGCATACCGCCCCATCGCTGGTGGGGGAGATCTGGCGGCGCGAGTTCGACGGCGCCTACGTCGAAGGGGGGCTATTTCTGCTCACCATGCACCCCCATATCATCGGCCATCGCTCGCGTATGAGCGTCCTCGAGGAGCTCATCCAACACATGCGCTCCCGCGCCGGGGTATGGTTCGCCACGCACGAGGACATCGCTCGCTACGTCAAAGTCCAAGCCTGTATGGGGTGAGAAGGGTAGGATCGGATAAATTGCGCGACTTGAATTTCATTGCACGATGCCCCATACTCGTCGCCCATGCGCGTAGTCACGACGATAAGTGAGGTGAACGTGTGATCCGTGTGGTTGGTTGGACCCGACCATGAGAGGGAGGAATAAACATGCCGATCTTCAAACGGGACGATGTCGAGCTGTACTATGAAGAGCATGGTGCGGGGTTCCCGATCTTGCTCATCGCGCCGGGAGGGATGCGCTCGGCGGCGACGTTCTGGGAAGGAACCCCGTGGAATCCCATTGAGCAGCTGGCGCCCAACTATCGCGTGGTGGCGATGGATCAACGCAATGCCGGCCGCTCGGTGGCCCCCATTCGCGCCACGGATAGTTGGCATGTCTATACATCAGACCATCTGGCTTTGCTGGATTACCTGGGCATTGATCGCTGCCACGTGGCAGGGATGTGCATCGGTGGTCCGTACATCATGGGTCTGATCCAGGCGGCACCGCAGCGCATTGCCTCGGCGGTGATATTTCAGACGATCGGGCTCGATAACAATCGCCAGGCATTTTACGAGATGTTTGACACTTGGGCGCAAGATCTGAAGCCGCGGCGCCCAGAGGTGAGCGAGGAGGCCTGGGAGTCGTTCAAACACACCATGTACGATGGCGAGTTCCTCTTCAACGTATCACGCGAGTTTGTTTCCCACTGTCAAACGCCGATGTTGGTGTTGCTGGGTAACGATCTGCACCACCCGCAAGCCACGTCACGAGAGCTGGCTGCACTGGCACCTCACGCCACGCTCATCGAACACTGGAAAGAGCCCGAGTACCATACGGCGGCGAAACAGGCCGTTGAGACATTTCTAGCCCAGCACACACCGCGTTAAGATCTTAGATGCCGCGTTCGGGGGCTGCCTCTCGCCGCAGACGCGCGAGAGCCCTCGTCGGTGAGGGGGAGCCGATTGCGGCGTATCTCCCTCGCCGCCAGGCGCTGCTCCCGCCGACCATCCGCGCGCTGGCGATAAGCATCACTCATGTGTCGCCGACCCGCTCGCGGGATTAGGATTACTCTTCATCCTGGCGCAAGACATCGCGGATTCGCTCTTCCAAGCGGTCGAGATCCCACTTCCCTTGATCGCGGATAATGGAGCGCAGCAACGGGTTGATCTCGCTGATGGTGTCCACCAGGTCGCTTAAAAGCTCGCGCTGCTCGCGGATTTTCGTAATCTCTTTGGGCATCTCGACCATGTCGCTGAGGATCGCTCCCTCCGAGCGCGAGGCGACGATCGGGGTGGCCAGCTGTTCGATATACACTCTCGTGCGCTGCCCTGGACCTCTGCCCTCCTCGATGGGCTCGAGGCCCACGATGCGATCCGAACGAAAGTACTTCCCGTAACCGAGTGGGACCATCTGGCCTGGTTCGATTTTCATGGATGGCGCTCCTTCCGATCTACCTATCCGTTGCCATTGTTGATGTGGATAGAACTTGCCCCGAAATTGATAGTGGGCCAGTTGCTGGGTTGTCGGCTGATCCAGCCGTGCTCTTGCCTGCCTCCTCTTGCATCCTCCGAGGATTTTGCCAAAGTCTACGGAGTTTAGACTCTATTGTCTACATAACTTGAAGACCGCGACAGTCATGGCATGGCGCATCCGGTCTCCTTGTATAAATCTTCCTCACGGGCTACCTTGACAGATAGCCCGTGAGGAAGGGAATGGGGGACGGGGAGACGATGGGAGGGGAGGAACGACGATGAGGATGTCTCGGCAAGAAGACAGGCTGCCACCACACTACTATGAAGCGGCTAGAGTGGAGGTACATTGCCCGGCCACCGCCGCGCATGCAAAGACACTGATCCTGGAACATGCCAGCATCCACCCAGATGGGTGGGCCCGCTGGGTCGAGGATGGCCATGTGTATATCGGCTATGTCCAGACGGGCCCCTGTTGCGACCCCCCGAGGGTGAGCCCACTCTAGGGAGAGGTGCATGGAAGCATAACATTTTCCAGGATGTGGATACCAGCGACGTATGCCTTGCCTCGGCCCTGGCCTTAATCATGGCTCAACCAGATGATCTACGATAGGGTGCAGTATGTCAGCTGTCAAATTGTCATGTATAATGAGGTTTTCGTGTGCGGGGCGATGATCTACGGGATGCTGCGCTGCTCGCCACCGACAGATGCTTGTTACACTTCGTCACATGGAAACGAGAGACTCATGGCGCCTTCTGAGACGCTCGAGCCGATGCCGAAACACCGCGCCGCTCAGCGACAGGCGTGAGGATCTCCCAACATTGAGGAGATACTGATGGACCAAGCCCTACGCATCCGCGGCGTGCTCTCTCCCGTGGTGACGCCGTTCACACGCGACTTGCGCCCAGATCCCGAGCGCTTCATCGCTCACTGCCGCTGGCTGCTCAGCCAAGGCTGCGGCCTTGCGGTGTTCGGCACCAACAGCGAGGCCAATTCGCTGTCGGTGGACGAGCGCATCGCGCTGCTGGAAACGCTGCTCTCGGCAGGACTTGATCCGATGCGCATGATGCCCGGCACCGGTTGCTGTGCCCTGACCGATACGGTACGGCTCACGGCGCATGCGGTAAAGGCCGGCTGCGCCGGTGTGCTGATGCTGCCACCGTTTTACTACAAGGATGTCACTGATGACGGTCTCTACCGCCACTTCGCCGAAGTGATCGAGCGCGTGGGTGATGTGAGGTTGCGGATCTATCTTTACCACATCCCCCCGGTCGCGGTGGTTGGCATCACACCGACACTCGTCGAGCGCTTGATAAAGCGCTATCCGAGCGCTATCGCTGGTATGAAGGACAGCTCAGGCGACTGGAGCAACACCAAGACCATGCTGGACAGCTTCGCCGCGTCCGGATTTGACGTGTTCCCCGGCAGCGAAACGTTCTTACTCGCCGGGATGCGACACGGCGCCGCTGGCTGTATCTCCGCCACCGCCAACGTCAATCCCGCCGCGATCGACCGGCTCTACCGGGAGTGGCGCAGTCCCGACGCCGACCGGCAGCAGGAGGTGCTCAATACCGTGCGCAAGACCGTCGGCCAGTACGTCATGATCCCGGCGCTCAAACAGGTGATCGCACACTATACCAGCGACCCCGCATGGGTGACGGTGCGCCCACCGCTCACCGAGCTCACCGCAGCCCAGGCGAAGCAGGTAATGGAGGGGCTGCATAGTTTGGGTTTCAGCATGCCGGCCATCAATGGCGTGGCGGCATAGAAGACGCCGCTGACAACGCCGGGGGCTGGACAAGCCCTACGGGACGGAGTATCGTAGGATCACGAGGAACGATGTGGACGGAGCGGCTCGCGGAACGCTGAGGGGGTTGGACCGCAGCCCGCTGCAGATCAGCCGGGATGTATGTGAGCCCGGCTTCCTGTGTGATAGCGACCAAGAGCTGGAGCGCGCCTCGTCGGCACCAGGCATGGATCCGATGCCGAATACGTTGCGACTATTTGTCACCGCGCCTTGACAAGGAGGGTTGCCATGAAAGCCGTCAGAGTTCATAAGCCAGGCGGGCCGGAAGGGTTGGTCTACGAGGACGTCCCTGATCCTAAAGCGGGGGCGGGTCAAGCAGTCGTCAAAGTCGAGGCGATTGGCCTGAACTTCGCCGAGGTGAACCAGCGCCGGAATGCAAACCCAGCGTCGGTACCGATGCCCATCGGCGGCGAGGCCGCCGGCACCGTCGTGGAGGTCGGAGCTGGCGTCACGCAATTTAAGGTTGGGGACCGCGTCGCCTTCAACGGCGTTCCCGGCGCGTATGCCGAGAAAGTCGCGGCTCCAGCGGCACGACTGGTCCGCATCCCCGATAACGTGAGCACGAAACAAGCGGCAGGCTCGCTGCTGCAGGGGATGACGGCGCACTACCTCGCCTGTAGCACCTACCCCCTCGGAGCGAATGACACCTGCGTGGTGCACGCGGCTGCGGGCGGCGTCGGTTTGCTACTCTGCCAGATCGCCAAACAGCGTGGAGCGCGGGTCCTTGGGACGGTTTCGACCGAGGAGAAGGCCAAAGCAGCGCGGGAAGCAGGCGCCAGTGAGGCGATCCTCTACACCCAAGTCAACTTCGCCGAGGAGGTGAAGCGGCTGACGAACGGCCGCGGCGCCGACGTGGTCTATGACAGTGTCGGTAAGACGACCTTCGCCAAGGGCCTGGACTGCCTTCACCCGCGCGGCATGATGGTCGTCTACGGACAAGCCAGCGGCCCCGTTGAGCCCGTCGATACCGGCCTACTCAGCACCAAGGGCTGCCTCTACCTCACCCGGGTCAATCTCGGCACGTATACGGCGACGCGCCAGGAGCTCGAGGAGCGTTCGGGTGATATCTTCCGCTGGGTTGGCAGCGGCCAGCTGAAGGTCCACGTCTACGGTGAGTACCGGCTGGCAGAAGCTGCCAAAGCGCAGGCCGCGCTCGAGCACCGGGAGACGATTGGCAAGGTTCTCCTGGTTCCATAAGGCCGAGGAGAGGGTATGAGCCCGCAAGACCGCCCGGACAATCCTGTTGAGACGGTTCTTGAGCAACAAAGAGCCGTGACCATCAGCGCTCTCCGGGCAAGCCGGAAGGACGCGGCAGTGTTGGCTCTGGTCAGGCAGGTCCACGATGACATGACCGCAGCGATCGAGGCCCTGCCAAGCAAGGCTCAGCATGCCTGCGCACCCGGCTGTGACTTTTGCTGTTACCTTCCGGTGGATGTGTTGGCCCCGGAGGCCTTCCACATTGCGGCGCATCTCGAGCAGACGCGCTCACCAGAAGAATTGGCGAACCTGGTGTATCGATTGGGGGCTCAGGGTCAGCATGATTTTGGCGTTCGTCCCTGTGTCTTCCTCGCCAATGGGCGCTGTTCGATCTACGAGGTGCGCCCCATGGTCTGCCGGGGTTACAACTCACTCTTGAAAGAGCGATGTCAAGCGTATCACCATGACGCGAGTGTCGACCTGAAGGGCACGAAGGATCGCGTGGCGGGCCGCTTGGCTGAGGCGATGGAGGACGGAGTCGTTGCGGGCCTGGAGGCGTTGGGTCTCGATGCGCAATGGTATGAGTTGCCTAGCGCCGTCCTGCGCGCCATGGAGCCCACCGATGGCGCGGCGCGATGGGCCAGGGGTGAGGCGGTGTTCCAAGGCTGCGACCAGCTGTCCCAGTGGTTTTGCTAAAGCGGACCACATGACATGGGTAGCCCGCTCCATGCAGTCGGCGCCTGGATGCCGGTGCAAGCCGGTGCTGCACACGCGCTTGACACAATGACGTATCATCTTGTAAAGTAAGTACGGATAATCGCTGGCAAATTGTTGTGGGTCATTACGAGAGGGAATGTTCCTATGCAAGCCAAGACTATCAAGGCGGTGGCGTTTCTCACCTGTCACTGATCCCTGGTGTTCTCCCGGAGGGAGCGGGTACAGGGGCTGTACCTGAAACCGGTGAGCCGGGAAGGAAAGGGCACATTGGAACAGAGAGCGGTAAGGAGTGCCTCGGGTTGGCCCAGGTTGGGTCCGCCCTCGCGTCGGCTGCATACTGCATGGCGCGAACTATCCTGACCCTGTCTTCCACGCGTCCCTCGCCTTTCATCCTTCCACACATCACCGCCACAGAGATCGACAGTCGGGCGCATTCATGAGGGTGGTCCCGGGCAGGCGCAGGCTTGCCTGTAAAGCCCCACAGCGTGCGATTGTTGCTAGAACATTTTGCTAATCCTAAATAGTAGATAGCATGAGGCCCATCTCGGGTCTTTTCCATTGTGAGGCACTTACGTGACGGAGGTCTGACAGCCATGGCCGAGATCAAGATGTATACCACCAGCTGGTGCGGTGATTGCCGTATGACCAAAATGTTCATGGCAGAGAAGGGCATCAGGTACGAAGAGATTGATATCGAGCAGACTCCTGGGGCGGCGGAAATCGTCATGAAGGCCAACGATGGCAAGCGCAAGGTGCCGACGTTGGATATCGACGGCCGCTTCATCGCCGTCAGCCCGTTTAACCGCCGCCAGCTGGAAGAGGCGCTCGGGCTGGCCTGATCCAGGAGCATGGGGTGTCATGGCAGGGCATGGGGCTGATGCGGGAAGGCTGAGGAGAGCAGCATGCGACGATGGTTAGCAGTGATCGCAATAATAGGGTTGCTGATAATGCTTGGCACCCAGGAGGGCGAGGCGGGAGAGATCCCGCCGACTTTGCGGATGTCGGCGATTCCCGATGAAAACCCCACGGAATTGATGCGAATTTACGCCCCATTCGCGGACTATCTGCAACGTGAGATTGGCATTCCGGTGCAATTCACCCCAGTGGTGGACTATGCTGCCACCGTGGAAGGCATGGCGGCAAACAAGCTTGACCTGGTATGGTTTGGCGGACTCACCCACGTGCAGGCGCGTATCCGGACCAACAACACGGCCTATGCCATTGCGATGCGTGAGGAAGATCTCAAGTTCAAGAGCGTCTTCATCACTAATCCACAAGCGAACATCAAATCGCTCCAAGAGTTGAAAGGCAAAACCTTTACCTTCGGCAGTGCGGGCTCGACTTCGGGCCATACGATGCCGCGCTATTTTCTCCTCAAAGCCGGCATCGTCCCCGAGCAAGACTTCAGCAAGTTCAGCTTTAGCGGCGCCCACGATGCCACGGCGCTTTGGGTCCAGTCGGAGCGTGTGGACGCTGGAGCATTGAATTTCTCCGTCTGGGAGAAATTGGTCGACACTAAGAAAGTCGATACCGTGCAGGTCTTCGTCTTCTGGACCACGCCACCCTACGTGGATTACAACTGGACGGTGCGCGGTGACCTCGACAAGGGACTTGCAGAGAAGATCAAGCAGGCTTTCCTGAAGCTGGACCGATCGAACCCTGAACATGCCAAGTTACTCGACCTGCATCGGGCGACACGCTATATCGCGGTGGAGTCCGAGGACATTTTTCAGCCTATCGAAGAAGCTGCACGCCAGGGTGGGTTAATCAAATAGATGGTGTCTTCCATGTACCGACTGGAGCATGTCCGCAAGGTATTTCCCGATGGCACGGTGGCGGTTGATGAGGTCACCCTCGACATACAGACGGGTGAGCGTGTGGCCGTGATTGGACCTAGTGGAGCCGGCAAAACCACCCTGTTTCGCTTGTTGAACGCCACACTGCGCCCAACCTCTGGGGATCTCTGGTTCGATGAAGCGGACCTGGAGCGTCTCTCCGGTCGACGCTTGCGACAACTTCGGCGACGGATCGGCACGGTCTACCAGCAACACAATCTGGTCCCCCAACTACGTGTCGTCCACAATGTCCTGGCGGGACGTCTGGGGCGCTGGTCCCTGCCTAAGGCGTTATTTTCACTCATCTCTCCACAGGAGCGCGCCGTCGCCCTGGGGGCCTTGGAACAAGTGGGGATCCCTGAGAAGCTATACACGCGGACGGCCCATCTGTCCGGCGGCCAGCAGCAGCGTGTGGCGATCGCCCGTGTGCTGGTGCAGGATCCTGATGTCATCTTAGCGGATGAACCAGTGTCCTCGGTCGATCCTACCCTCGGGCGGACGATCATCGAGTTGCTGATGCGGCTCGCTGAGAGCCATCGCAGGACGTTGGTGGCGAACCTGCATGCGGTCTCTTTTGCGTTGGACTTCTTTCCGCGGGTGATTGGTTTTCGTCACGGACGGATTGCGTTTGATCTCCCCTCAGCAGCCGTGACCGAGCAAGTGCTGACGGATTTATATGCGGGGATGGAGACATCGCCGGTACTGTCTGGGTACCCATGAGCATGCGCAGCTCCAATGTCCAGACCTGGAATGCCTGGCCAGCCATGGAATCGCCGCGCTGGAACCTGGCGACCCTCCTGGCGATTCTGGTCGCCGGGGGAGCGCTGGCCGCGAGCTGGCATATCGCCCAGATCGAGCCCAGTCTGCTCTTCGGCGCGCAGGGGCGGCGGTATATCTGGGCCTTTCTCACGGGTCTTTTTCCACCGGAGCTGTCCGCGACATTTTTACGACTCCTCATCGTGCCGACAATTGAAACCATCCAAATTTCGATCATGGGCACGACATTGGCCATCATGTTGGGGTTTCCGCTGGCGCTTCTGGCTACGGATCGCTTGTGTTTCGCCGGTGTCGTCTACGAGATGGATGGAGACGGTTCCCGCTGGCGCCGTATGACCCGCCGTAGCCTCTATCTGGCGGCCCGCATGCTGTTGAATCTCTGTCGGTCTATTCCCGACGTCGTCTGGGCCTTGATGTTCGTGCGCGTCGTCGGTCTCGGCCCCTTCCCCGGTGTGCTGGCCATCGGGGTGTCCTACGGTGGCATGCTCGGCAAAATCTACGCCGAGATTCTCGAGAACAGCCCTGAGGGGCCCATCGAGGCGCTGCACGCGGCGGGGGCTGGCAAATCAGCGCTCCTGGTCTACGGGTTTCTGCCTCAGGTCCTGGCCCACATGGTCTCCTACAGTCTGTATCGCTGGGAATGCGCCATCCGCTCGGCGGCCATTCTCGGGTTGGTTGGCGCCGGAGGGCTTGGGCAGCAAATCGAGCTGTCCATGCGTATGTTTCAGTATCACGAGACCAGCACGATTCTGATCATCGTGTTCGTGCTGGTGACAGTCGTCGATCACCTCAGTACCGTGATTCGCAAAGCCCTGTGAAGCACCATCATGGTGGGATGGGTGCGACAACGCGATTCAATGCCAGGGCGCTTTCGCTCGGCGCGAGGCGAATACCCGCCGAATGGACAACAAGGCAGCCAAACATGGACCACAATACCGATAAGACGAGATCGCAACCGATCGATGCAGATGACGACGCATTCTCTCGATCTTTGGGAGAGATCGAGAGCGTGTCCCCAGATCACGAGTGGGATGCCGGAGATATGGGCTGTGGCGAACTGGTATTTCATTTGAGTATACGGCTCAAGCCGATGCACCCCGGGCAGCTCCTGAAATTGACAGCCCGCGATCTGGGCGTACCCCAAGATCTCCCAGCATGGTGCCGGCTGACTGGGCATCACCTGACGTATGCTAACCACCCAATTTATTTGCTTCGGCGAAGGGAGGATTAGATCATGGCCGGAAAATTCTGTGTGAGCCTGACCTCTGCCAAGGATAACACCGACAAAGCGACAGTGGCGTTCGTCGTGGCCAACGCAGCGGTGGCCTCGGATAAGGAGACCATGGTGTTCCTGAGTACCGAAGGGGTACGATTGTCCGAGAAGGGCTACGCCGACGACATCTATGAGGAGGGGTTCTCTCCACTGCGCGAGCTGATCGAGAATTTCGCCAAGGCCGGTGGCCAGATCTATGTGTGCTCCCCCTGTTTCAGGCGGCGCAAACTCGACGAGAACAACCTTGTGCCCGGAGCGGTGATCGTCGGTGGCGCCAAGCTCGTCGAGTTCCTCAGCGATGGGAGCCCGAGCGTCAGCTATTGATCACACACATGTTCGTCGTGTCTGATGGAAGGATGGCTTCGCACCGCTCGGATTGCCACCGGAAACTATGGAGAGGAGACAAGCAGCGAAGCCATCCGTATGTACGCTGGGTCTTCAGCGCAATAGTCTCAGAGGTCGGCCATGAATGCCGAGGGGAACCTACGTCCTGACGCCATATGCGATGGGGGAGACCTTGACTGCGGCAGCGGGCTGCTGTTGATCATCAGAAATGCCATGCAGCCGCTGCCCCCAGGGGGAGTGCTGGAGGTGCGCAGCCGGGAGATCAGCGTTAAGGAAGACCTCCCGGCCTGGTGCCGGCTGGTCGGCCACACGCTGGAGGCGGTGCAGCCGGGTGAAGGCACCTATACCCATTACTACGTACGCAAGCAGCAGGCCGACGCGGCCCTGAAGGCTGATGTCGACAAGGCCCGGTCGTTTGTCTGGTCGGCCCGCGTGCGTTGGACCGAGGGCATGCAGGCCAGGGCGTTTATTCGCAATCATTCCTTCAACGTGGGCCAGCCGGCAAGCTTCGACACGCAGGATCCGGCACCTAGCGCTGTCGAATATCTGCTCGCCGCCATTGGCGGCTGTCTCGCCGTGGGGTTCCAGTGGCGGGCCTCCCAGCGCGGCATTGAGGTGCGTAATCTGGAAGTCTCGCTGCAGGCCCAGGCGGATAATATCCTCGTGTTCTTGGGCCTGGAAGAACAGGGCCATCCAGGTTTAAAACAGATCGAAGGGCGGCTCTACATCGACGCCGACGGCGACGAGGACGCGTTGCAAGAACTTTGGCATGAGACCCTCAGGCGTTCGCCGGTGACGCAGTCGTTCCTACGTGAGGTGCCCGTACAACTCGAGCTTCGGAGGGTGTGATGGCGCGTTGGCCGCTCTTTCCTGTCACGGTCGTGGGTAGTTGGCCTCGGCCGACGTGGTTGCTGGAAGCCATGAGGCGCGGACGTGCGGACCTGCGCTCCCTGCAGGACGAGGCGACGCTCCTGGCCATCAAGTATCAGGAAGATGCCGGCGTCGATATCGTCTCGGATGGCGAGCAGCGACGTGACAACTTTTACTCGTTCATCTGTCACCGCCTCGACGGTATCCGCCTGATGACCATGGCCGACCTCCTGGAATATGTCGAGGACAAAGCGGCTTTCGAGACGCTGCTCACTGCGTTGGACGTGCCGGCCTTTGCCATCAAGAACCCGACGGTGGTCGGCAAGCTGAGCCCGAAGGAACCGCTCGTTCTGGAGGATTTCAAGTTCTTGCGAGAGCATACGCGCAAGCCGGTGAAAGTGACGCTGCCGGGGCCGTATCTGCTCAGTCGTTCCACCTGGGTGAAAAACCTCTCCGACACGGCATATCCGACGCGTGAGGCCCTGGCCGACGACATTGTGCAGATTCTGCGGGATGAGCTGCAAGCCCTGGCGGCGGCCGGCGCCGATATCGTCCAGTTCGATGAGCCCGTCCTGACGGAGTTGGTCTTCGCCGGTAAATCCGCCACCCGCACCTTCATGTGCGCCGCTCTGGCGGCCAGCGCGAGTCCAGAGGGAGAGCTGGAGTTTGCCGTCGATCTGATCAATCGCGTCGTCGCTGATATCAACGGCCCGATCCTGGCCTTGCATGTATGTCGGGGCAATTGGAGTCAAAAGGAAGAGGTTTTGCTTGAGGGGTCATACGATCCCCTCATCCCCTATTTCGCTCGCATGCAGGTCCAGCAGCTTGTCCTGGAGTATGCCACGCCACGGGCCGGCACCTTGGAGGCCTTGCAAGCCCTGCCAGCCGAGATGCAGCTCGGTTTTGGTGCGGTGAACCCGCGCACCACGGTCTTGGAGTCCCCTGAAGCGGTCGCCTCCCGGGTCACCCAGCTCGCCGAGCTCATCGCTCCCGAGCGTATTTACCTCAATCCTGATTGCGGCTTCGGGACGTTCGCGGATCGCCCGGTGGGAACCCCTGAGGTGGCGTTCAAGAAGCTGGGTGTCTTAGCCCAGGCGGCAGCGCTCTTGCGTGCGGCAACGTGATCTATGCATCCTATCATACCCACCTGTGGTTCAACCAAACCGACCGCCTCGGGAGGCCTGCAGTGGGAAGTGCGTCGAACCTACTCCTGGGTGGTGGTGGCGGGGATCATCGCCCTGATCATTTGGAGTGCTATTGGGACCGGAGCCGATCTGCGCGTGTTTTTGTACCGCGACGCGTGGTTCCAGATGGGCACTTTCATTAACGGCCTTTTTCCGCCTGACCTCTCGGTAAAATTCCTGCGCGGCACGCTCTGGAGCGGTGTCGAGACCATGGCGCTGTCGCTCATGGGCACGGTTCTGGCCGTGCTGATTGCGCTGCCGCTGGGGATCGTCTCCAGCCGCACCGTCCTCGGCGGTATCCACAGCGATGCTGACAGGCGGCTCCAGCCCGGTGCCCGTCTGTTGCGAGCGATCCCGTACTGGGGCAGCACGCTGGGACTCAATCTGCTGCGATCCATTCCAGAGCTCTTCTGGGCGCTGATCTTCATTCTGGCCGTCGGGCTTGGGCCATTTGCGGGGGTGCTGGCGCTGGGGTTCCACACCGGGGGCGTGCTCGGCAAACTCTTCTCGGAAGTGATCGAGGACGTCAATCCACAGCCGATCGAGGCGTTGCGGGGCACCGGCGCCTCAACGGCCGCTGTGCTGGCTTATGGCATCTTCCCCCTGGCCCTGCCGCAGTTGGTCTCCTACACCCTGTACCGCTGGGAGGTGAATATTCGCGCCGCTGCCATCATCGGGGTCGTGGGCGCCGGTGGCATCGGCCGCGATATCTACGTGGCTATCAGCCTATTTCATTACCAGCAACTGCTGACCCTGTTGTTGATGACGCTGATCATCGTCACCTTGGTAGACTACCTCAGCGCCTGGGTGAGAGCGCTGCAGCGCGTGTGAGGCCGTCGTTGCCGCTGGAGAGATCGTTCTGCCGAGCTTTGTGAGCGCCGTATCGACCAAGCGCTCATAATAGGCCTTTCGCAGGTCAGGATCGCGAATCAAGTGGCGAATGCGCTGACGCTCTCTGCCAAGCTTCTCCAGCAGTCTGCCATATTCGGGGCCATAGGCCTCTTCGAGTTGCATACGAATCCGTTTGGCCAGGGTCGGGCTGTGCCCTCCAGTCGAGATAGCGATTTGGAGTGGGCCACGCCGCACGATGGCTGGGGCGATGAAGTCACAGGCCTCTGGCGTATCGACGATGTTCACCCAGACGTCGTGTGCCCGTGCCGCCTTGCACACGGCCATATTCACCTCCAGTTGATCGGTGGCACCGATGACCAGCGTACAGCCCAAGACATCGTCGGCGCGAAAAGGGCGAGACTGATAGGTAATGACGCCCTGCACCACCAGGGTAGCCAGGGCCTCGCAGAGTGCAGGGCTGACCACAACGACCAGCGCGTCGGCGTCGAGCAACCCTTGGACTTTACGCGTGGCAATTTCCCCGCCGCCGACCACCAGGCAACGTTTCCCCTGTAAATCAACAAACATCGGATAATAGCTGGGCATGTTCCCCTCACCCTACCCTCCCCCAGAGGGAGAGGGAATCTCATCTAGGCGCTTCACCTGGGGCCGTGGTTCCCAGAGAGCGAACCACCAACGTAGGTTACGCTGGCGTAACCCCCTGCGTCAATTCCCTTTAGCGCGCCGGCACACGCTGTTGGAGGTCATCCGCCCCGAGGCGATAGCAAAAGTCGCTGAAGCTTTCGTCCGACAGCCGTTCGCGTCGATAGAGGCTGAACAAGCCCTTAATCGTTGGGCCAACGTGATCATCGCGCACGCGCTGGCGGAACGGTAACGCCAGACGCGGTGTCGTCCCATCCATGGCACCACCGATGCGAATATCAAAATACTCATGACCATCGGCTTGGCGTTTGAGAGCACCCCACAGCCCGATGCCGCCGATCGCTGAGAACGCACAGGAGTTCGGACACCCGGTGATGTTGATGGGGACAGGAAGGTCGCCATACCCGGCATTTTCTAGCTCGTGCAAGAGTTGGGGCAGAAAGAGCTTGGCCTCGGTGAAGGAGAGCGGACAATAGCGCGCCACCTCGCCGGGGAAATCCAGTGATGCCGTGTGATACACCCCGACGCAGGCATGCGCCTGCGCCCGTAAGGGAGAGACTTCATCCTCTGTCGGGATGCCATGGTCCTCGAGTCGCTGCCTGATGTCGGGAATGTCACTGGCCAAGATATCCGTCAGGATCAGATCCTGATTGACGCTAAAGCGGACACCGAGGCGATAGTCCCTCACCAGGTTCCGAAAAAACACCAGGTTGCTGCCGCCCAGGGCTTTGTCATGCTTGCCGGTTACCTGACCATCCTCGCTGATCTCGCCATTGGCGATCGGCAGACCCCAGTAAAATCGGTCCGGTTGGCGTTGTGCATGCAAACCCAAGTGGGTGGCGACAAGGTAGTGAGGTATCGAGCGTGGTGACGCCAGTTCAACCCCTAGGCCTTGTTGAATCAGCCGCTCATACACAGCATCCCTGAAGCGTTCGATCCCCCAGCGCTCCACCAGATATTTGAGCCGCGCCTCTTTACGATTCTCACGATTGCCATGATCGCGCTGGACCTCGACGATGGCTTGCACCACTGATAGGACGTGCTCCTCGGCAACCATGCCGAGCGGTTGGCCCAGAGCCGGGTGGGTCGACGGTTTCAGCGGTGTACTGCCAAGTCCTCCCCCCACCAATACGTTAAATCCGTCGATGCCAGAAGGGGCGGCAGGGTTGACCACCGCAATGAGCCCGACGTCGTTGGTGTGTGGGAACGTGCAGTTATCCGTCGAGAGCGCCACCCCAATCTTGAATTTCCTGGGCAAGAGCGCCGCGCCATAAATGGGATTGACGGCAGGAAGGTCTGGAGGCATCAACTTCTCGGGAACGAAAATCTCAAAATAGGCAGGAGCATTGAGGAGGAAGGCATCTGAGAGGCGTTTGGTCACCGGGTGCGTGTCGTAGGGGGAGTCGCTATCGAGATCACTCACCGGGCAGGTGGTGACGTTACGTACGACGTCGCCACAGGCTCCTTGCGTGGTGGTCCACAGGCTGTCAAGGAGACTGATGATGTCGCGTAGATGCTGTGGACGGACGGTGTGGAACTGCACATCCTGGCGTGTGGTGATCATGAACTGACGATTCGCATAGCGCAGGGCGATATCACTGACCGCCAGGTATTGTTCCGTGGTGAACCGCCCGCCAGGGATCTTCAGGCGCACCATATTGCCTTCTTGCTGCTGGTAGATCCCAAAATGCTTCATACGTTGCGCGTCATCTTTGGCGAAACGTGCCTCGTCCCGCTCGATCGTCCCAGCGATCCCACCCGCTAATCCCTGCCGCTTCAGGACTTCCACCGATGCCATGGGTGTGCCCCCTATCATGAACAAAAAGGCTAAGGGCGACCGTCTCTTAGCCTCCAGTTGTCTGGTCAGCTGTATTTCCCGTCAGGACTCTTTGTTCACACTAGGCGAATTCTCTCGACCTTATCGATTTGCACCGACCCAAAGCGAATCTCACGAATGGCGTGGAGGATCAGCCGAATCACCTGGGCCTCCTCAGGCTGCAGTTCTTGTGCAGGTGCATTATTCATCGTCTACCCTACGCTGGTGAGGATGTTAAAATACACAATGACTTTGTGAATGTCCAGGGATAAAAATAAAATACCCGAAAAAATATGTCAAGATTTTTTTGCAAGATTAGGGGAGGTAGCTCCACGGCTAACTGTGGTCCCCGCACCACCCTCACTAAGGCGTTTGAACGCATGCGAGACACACCCCCAGGGCATGGCTGGCGTCCAACGAGACGGCGGCACGTGGTACGACAACAGATCTCGAACACTCCAGCAATAATCCGTGATCCCGGTGGCCATGACGATGCCGCCCTGCGTCTTCATGCGGATCTCGTCGGCTGGCACGTGTCCCAGGTCACGTGATGGCTCGACCACCTATTCTTGGACGGCCTGTCCTGCTGGCCTGTGCGTGCCCACCAATCCGCCACCGTCCGCTCGTCGAGCCTGAAGGCAGCGACGAGCGCTGGCAACAGGCAGCCTTGCGCGAGCCACATCACTACGATCACCACCAGCTCAGCCGAGGTACGCCGCGGGTAGAAGACGGTGCCTTTCGTCGCGGTGAAGGTTTTGTAGCGCTGCTAACAGATAAACCGCTTCTCTTGGCGCGAGGGTTGACAGAACCCCCTCGCGCCCATGATATGTCACGGAACCGTGATATCTCACGGGACTCGCACGCCTGATCTCTCGCCGGTCGTGCTGCCGTTCATCCGCACAACGCCTTGCCTGTCAAACACATCAACGCCTTGCCCAGGCACCTCCCCCCTGTGGCATGCTAGTTGCTTTCCCAGGATGGGCGATGGTCATCCGCCTGGTGCCATCGGAGGACATGAGCGTGGCTGACGCTGGGGCATGCGTGCCCCTACCGACCAGACCTTTCGGACCGTGGTGTTGGAGCGCCCATAGCCCGTGCTGGTCGTGTATTGAGCGGAGTGGTCGGGATTCCTGCGCCTCTTCGCACCAGCGATCGAGGCGTTGGCGGAGGCGTTTCGGGGCCATGGGACGGATCATTGGGGGACGTATCACCGGCATATCAAGGCGGAGCAGCATTCGGTCGGGAAGCGTAATACGCAACAAATTGACTGCAAACACCTCACGTTGCCGACACGCCTCAAATGCTTAACCAGAAAAACCATTTGTTTCTTGGAGAGTGTTCACATATGGATAGGCTAGGTCTCCGCAACCATTTGATTTTTAAGGATGAGATAGCCTAATGCATATCAGAAGACATTTGTGTCCGTCTCCCTCTTTACATCAATGTCTTGAGAGATTCTCCTCTATCGTTGTGCGAACACTCTCGTTTCTTGAAGTCCTCATCTCATGCATCTCATGCACGCCAGGGTCATTGGGTTGTTTGTAAACCGCTGTGAGTTGGGTTTTGAGGTCCGAACGAAGGGAAAAACTAATCTGTAACACTACCCAGGGGAATATAGGGTATGAATGTCTTAGTGACGGGCGGGTGCGGATTCATCGGCTCGAACTTCATCCGGCATCTACTACAGCGGCGGGATGGCTACCAGGTCACCAACCTGGACACGCTCACCTATGCTGGCAACCCGGCGAACCTCGATGATGTGCAAGGAGACCCGCACTATACCTTCGTACAGGGGGACATCGGGGATCGGACGCTGGTGGAGCAGGTGCTGGGCGCCGGTGTGGAGGCAATCGTCCATCTGGCGGCCGAGAGTCACGTGGATAGGAGCATCCTCGACGCCACGGACTGCGTCCGAACCAATGTCGTGGGGACCCAGGTCCTGCTGGAGGCCGCTCGCCAGTGGGGGGTGCGGCGATTCGTCCAGGTCTCGACCGACGAGGTATATGGCTCGCTCGGCCCCCTAGGGCGGTTCATGGAAGACAGCCCACTGGCCCCCAGCAGTCCCTATGCGGCCAGTAAGGCGGCCGCTGACCTACTGGTCCGGGCCTATGTCCAGACCTATGGGGTCCCAGCGATGATCACCCGAGCCTGCAACAATTACGGGCCCTGCCAATTTCCGGAGAAGGTGATCCCGCTCTTCATCACCAATGCGATCGAGGGACGATCGCTCCCCGTCTACGGCGACGGCCAGCATGTCCGCGAGTGGCTCTTCGTCGAAGATCATTGCGAGGGGCTAGAGCGAGTGCTGCAGGCGGGGCGGGTGGGGGAGATTTACAACCTCGGCGGAGGTCAAGAATGCACCAATCTGGAGTTGGCCCGTCTGATCGTGCGGGCGGTCGGGCTGTCGGAAGCGGCGATTCAGTTGGTGAAGGATCGCCCAGCCCATGATCGTCGCTACGCGCTGAGCAGTGCGAAGATGGCGACGGAGCTGCATTGGCGGCCCTGCACGCCCTTGGCGGAGGGATTAGCCCATACCGTGGCCTGGTACCAGCAGCACACGACCTGGTGGCAGCGGCTCAAGGACGAGCGGTATCGGGCCTATTACCGGCAGCAATATGGGCAGAACTAACCTAGGCGAGCGCCCTGAGCGGGGAGCCCGCTGGTGAGCAAGGACCATGAAGGCATTGATCACGGCTGGGGGCCGGGGGACTCGGCTACGGCCCTTGACGCATACTAACAATAAGCATCTGATCCCCGTGGCAAATAAGCCCATGATCCACTACGCCATCGAGGCTGTGGGCGCCGCAGGGATTCGGGACATTGGGATCAGCATCAACCCGGATACTGGGGCAGCTCTGAAGGCGGCGCTGGGATCGGGCGAAGCGTGGGGCGTGCACCTCACCTACATTGTTCAGGAGGCTCCCCTGGGCTTGGCTCATGTGCTGCGCGTCGCAGAGCCGTTCCTGCGCGGGGAGCGCTTTGTGTTCTACCTGGGGGACAATCTCATCGCCGGCGGCATCGCACGGTTTGTCGAACGGTTTGCGGCGAGCGGGGACGACTGTCACTTGATCCTCGCCCGCGTACGGGACCCCCAACGCTTCGGCGTGGCCGAGGTACGAGACGGCCGGGTGACGCATATCGAGGAGAAGCCACGCCACCCGACAAGCGATCTGGCGGTGGCCGGGATTTACTGCTATACCGAGGCGATCTTTGAGGCAGTCCACGCCATTCGCCCCAGCGCGCGGGGGGAGCTGGAGATCTCCGATGCCCACCAGTACCTGCTGGATAAGCAGTGGCGCGTCGGCTTTTCCGAAGCGACCGGATGGTGGAAGGACACTGGGAAACCGGAAGATCTGTTAGAGGCCAACCGCCTCGTGCTGGACATCATGCTTTCGGGGAATGGCACCGACATCCGGGGGACTGTCGATGCTTGCAGCGACCTCGCCGGCAAGGTGGTGGTGGAAGCAGGGGCGACAATCGTGGAGAGCCAGATCCTGGGTCCGGCGATCATCGGCGCTGGCAGCGTAGTCGAGCGGAGCTACGTCGGTCCGTACACCTCGCTGGGGCCGCGGTGTGTGGTCAGGAACAGCGAGGTCGAATACAGCATCATCTCTAGTGACACGCATATCCTCGACGTCGAGACGCGGATCGAACGAAGCTTGCTCGGTCGGGAGGTCACCATCTGCCGTGGGAGCAGCCGGCCCAAAACCCAAAAGTTAATCATCGGCGACCAAAGCGTCGTCGTACTCGTATAGTGGAGGACCGCCCCATGCTGGCCGGCGTGGTCGTGAAGCCCCTAAAGCTGATCCCCGATGACCGAGGTTTTCTGATGGAGCTGTTACGGTCGGACGAACCAATCTTTGAGGCATTTGGGCAAGTCTACATCACCGGATGCCAGAGGGGGGTGGCCAAGGCCTGGCACTATCATCGCCAGCAGACTGACCACTTCGTCTGTGTTGGGGGGAGTGCTTTGGTAATCCTGTATGATAGCCGCGACGGCTCGTCCACCCATGGGCACGTCCAGGAGCTGATCCTCGACGCTCCCCCCTGCCGACGGACGGATCCGGTTCTGGTGAAGATTCCGCCGCTCGTCGTGCATGGGTTCACGGCGTGGGATTGTGATGAGGCGCGTATCATCAATGTCCCGACGCTTCCGTACCGGTATAGCAACCCGGACGAGTTCCGCTATCCGTGGAATAGCCCGGCGATTCCCTACACCTGGCCAGATGGCATCAGCCGGGGGGGCTGAAATGGGTCGAAAGATCGTCCTCATCGGGGGAACCGGACAACTCGGCACGGAGCTGCTGCCTCGATTGGCGCGGCTCGGAAGGGTGCTCGCACCCGAGCGGCAGACACTAGATCTGGCCTCCACGCATGCCACGGCCCGCATCGCCGCCCTGCAGCCCACGCATATCGTGCACGCCGCTGCGGCTACGGATGTGGAGCGCTGCGAGCGGGAGCCTGAGTGGGGACAGGCCGTGAATGCGGAGGGGGCGCGGCGGGTGGCCGAGGCGTGCCGAGCGGTGGGAGCGTCGCTCGTGTACGTCAGCACCGACTATGTCTTCGATGGAACCAAGCGATGTCCTTACCTGGAGGGTGACCCACCGGCCCCCCTGAATGCATATGGGCGGTCCAAGCTCGACGGGGAGGCGCACGTCCAGGCGGTCGCCCCACGGTGGACGATCGTGCGAACGGCTTGGCTGTATGGGCACGTGGGCCGCAACTTTGTGGCGACGATCCTGGGACGGTTGCGGGCTGGGGACTTGGTCCGCGTGGTAAGTGATCAGGTGGGATCACCGACCTATGCGGGCGACCTCGCCGAGGGCATCGCCCAGCTGGTGGCGTGCGAGGCCACTGGGATTTTTCACTTGACCAATGGCGGCGCCTGTTCCTGGTTCGAATTCGCCCGAGCAATCGCCCGCGAGGCTGGGGCCGATCCGACCCAAGTAGTTGGCATCACCTCGGCCGAGCTGGGCTTGCGGGCGCGCCGGCCGGCCTATGCAGTGCTGGCCAATGCCGCATGGGCAGCCCTGGGATTCCCGGCGCTCCGCTCCTGGCCCGCGGCGCTCCACGTCAGGCTAGCGCACGAGGCGTCTGTGAACGATGGAACAGCGGCATACCTCAGCGCTTCGGCTCTCCGCCCCCCCACGAGGATTGGGGATGGCTGTGGTGCTGACCAGTCTTTTGGCCTGACTTGATGAGCGAGCGAACTGACACACGACACTGCAGAAAATCTCAAAAACGTAGCTCTCTCGGCGCCACGATCGGTTCGCTAGGTAGCTTTCATGGACAAGGCTTGGGATATAAAATTGCACAGAGGATAATAGATATCTCCTGTTCAATCTTTATGCTGACTTTCACGTGCCCTATCATGCTAATTATAGCTCTTATAATTAAAATAGACTCTCCTGGTCCTATACTGTTCAAACATACCCGTACAGGTATAAATCGCCGCAGAAAAAGTACACATAACTACAAGGATGGTGAACGAAGGCGTAAAGACCTTTTCGGTACACAGTTTGTGCTCTATAAATTTAGGACAATGTACTCGGATGCCAGGAGTCGATTCCCAGAACTCTATGCCTATACTTATTCGCGGGAAGAACTCTGCAGGCTACCGATAAAAATTCTGGTTGGGAGAAAGCGCGACCTCCAATGGTTTGACGAGCCGGTAGAGGTTGATAGCAGAGTGGTCAATGATCCGAGAGTCACCAGATTCGGACATTGGCTGCGAAAAACAAGTCTCGATGAATTACCAAATTTCATCAATGTTTTAAAAGGGGATATGCATCTAGTAGGACCTCGTCCTGATATTGCTGAGAATATCCATTATTATTCTGAAAAACATTTGGCAAAACTCTGTGTGAAACCTGGTCTCACTGGTCTTTCACAAATTAACGGTCGGGGGAAATTGTCCTTCATGCAAATTAACGATTACGATATCGAATATATCTATAAGAGATCTTTGAAGATGGATTTGAAGATTTTGTTAAAGACTGTTGTGGTGTCATTAAAAGGCGATGGAGCTTTTTAGCGTAAAGCTCGGTGGTGCTGAAAACAGCGTTTCTGAAGGTTCAACTTCTCTGCACAGGCCGGCGGAGCTGCACGGAGTTCTTTGGCGTACAACACGCACCAGTTGAACGGATGATAAATTACAAAGGGGGTAAGAGCGTGAAAGTCCAATTCATCTGGCCAAACTTTGACTGCCCCATAGGGAATAGCATCGGAGTCGCTTATCTCTCAGGTGCGCTGAAGCAGGCAGGACACAATACCCGCATCCTACACATCTGCGAGTGGTTGGACTACCCCTTTGACCTGGATCGGATCCAGAGCGATGTCCGTACATACGACCCAGACCTGATCGCCTTCTCTACAGGATTCGCTCACTACCCGGAAATGAGGCAGACGGCCGCACGGCTAAAGGAGACTATGGACAAGCCCATCCTGTTCGGCGGAATCCATACCACGTTGAACACAATGGCCGTCATGAAGGAGAACCCATGGATCGACTTTGCGAACGTAGGCGAGGGGGATGATTCAATTCTGGACCTGGTCGCGGCCCTGAACAGAGGCGGCGACACCACCTCTATTCCAAACGTGTGGGCTAGAAAAGATGGGAAAGTAATCGCGAACGCTTCCCGCCGGCTCAAGGATATCACAGTCATGCCGTGGATGGATGTGGAAAATTGGCCGCAGTTCAAAAAAATTACCGAAAACCGACGCGGGTGGGTGAATGTCTATATGAATCGCGGCTGTCCATACCGCTGCACCTATTGTCACAACAATGGTGTAGCCAAGGTTCTCCAAGAAAGTTTCCAAACGAAGACCTCGAGCAATGCTGATTTGGGGTATCTGCGCTTGCGGGGAATTGATGATATGCTCGAGGAACTGAAATCCATCATGGAGAAGTTCGATAACGTGAAGGCCTTCTCTTTTAATGATGACACCTTCACCATGGATCAGGAGTACATGAAGGCATTTCTCAGCCGCTATAAGAAAGAGATCGGACTACCATGGATATGTAACACGACAGTGTTGGATGTTGATAGAGAGATGTTAGAGGTAATGAAAGATGCTAATTGCGATCTGGTGCGGTTTGGGGTCGAGACCGCCACCTCGCGCATCAAGAGGGAGATTCTCAAGAGAGACTTCTCTAGCAAGAAAACCGAGGAGGTCTTCAGCATTTGCCGGGAGATAGGCCTGCGCAGCTTTGCCTTTAACATCATCGCGAATCCGACAGAGACCCGCGAAGAGATGCGAGACACGTTGCGCCTCAATTCCAAGCTTCTACCGGATGGGTTGAAGGTCTCCCTGGGGTATCCCTTCCCTGGAACGGAGTATCACACCATCAGCGAAAAGCTCGACCTGATCGATGAGAGCAGGCATATCCATAACTTCATCCATGATACGAAACTGAAGTGGTCGGATGCGGACCGGCTTTGGATCGATAAGGTTCGTTGTGTTTATTGGTGGTGGATGAACATCTATCTCGAGAACGAGAGCTCTCCATTGTATGCTGAATTGGTCAAAATGGTCGAGGCCATGCTGGAAGAGGAATGGCTCGATCCAGAGACAGAGCGTCGGATGTGGGATCTGGATGACGCGCTGTCGAATGTCCTGAAGCGGCGGAACATCACGCACTACACGATCCCATTTAAGGACCGACCGGAGATTTCCATTCTGCATCTTGCCAAGCCGACGCTTGACCAGGAGGTTCTGGACCCCCACTAAAATGCAGGCCTGCTCCAGGGGGTAAAGCGTCGCCCAGAGACATCGATGTAACCGGGGTGGAGCCCACAATTCTTGGGCTAGTGGCCTTGCCTAGGGCCTGAGGTGAGCTGCTTCTCTCCAGCCACGACGAAAGAAATTGGGGTTGCAGATGATGAGTATGAAAAGCATGTGCGAACATCCCCTGTCTATCGAGATCATCGAGATCTGTAGCTGGATGTATCAGAAGGGCTTCATCGCCTCCTCGGAGGGGAACGTCAGCGCATGCCTCGAGCCTGACCGGATCTTAGTCACGCCTCGGGGGGTTCACAAGGGGTTCCTGCTGCCCGAGCAGCTGGTTATCACTGACTTCGACGGCCACCGGGTCAGCGGAGGTTTTTCCCCTTCGTCTGAACTTCCGTTGCACCTTATGGTCTATCGTGAGCGGCCGGATGTGGGCGCCGTCGTCCATGCGCATCCCACGATGGCCGTGGCCCTCTCTCTGGCAGGTATCTCCCTGGCCGACGGAGTTATCCCGGAAGTCATCACGAGCCTTGGGGCTATCCCTACCGTACCCTACGCAACGCCGGGCACTGACGAGGCAGGCGAGGTTATTAGAGCCCCGATTCGTCAGTTCGATGCCATCATCCTAGCCCGTCATGGCTCGGTCAGCGTCGGCAAGGACCTACGGGAAGCCTACACAAAGCTGGAAATGCTCGAACACACGGCCCAGATCCTCTTCCTGGCCAGAGTTCTCGGCCCCGTTTCCCCACTGTCAAAGGAGGAAGTGGCGCGGCTGCTGATGGCGGGGGGCCGTAACCCTACTGACGGCACGCTGTTGGGGCAGAAAAGGGAACGGTTTTAGAACAGAGATGAGCTTTCTTATCGCGGCGAGATTCCATCCGAGGAATCACGCGAGCTGCATGTCTTGACGCGGCTTTGCTCATCTGAAACCACTTTCGAGCCCCCTGGCGAGCTGAACGCTCGGTTGATGCTGATTCGCAGAGCATCTGTCATCTACTGATCAGAGCATTAAGAACCGCACTGTAGGCAAAGGCCGTGCTATTCTGCCGTGCATGGCCATGACACCCTACAAACGGATTATCCACGGATTTTTTCGAAGTGCCACCCTTTAAATCTTTAAGCTTCAGTCAGTCATATACTGCTTTGAAAAAGTTTTTGGTGAGGAAAACGTACCAACCTGTCACTGTTGAGTTCTTGGTATGGCCACAGGTATTTCATATAGGAGCTCTCGTGCTTTGATGTCATTCTGGGCGGGAAAACGAGTCCTCGTTACAGGCGGGACAGGTTTTATCGGGTCCCATTTGGTGGAGTATCTGCTGCAGAACCAGGCGAACATACGGACCACGGCACGACTCAAAGGGAGAAACTCATCTTGGATGCAGACCTATCAGGAGTGTGTGGATTTCATCCAAGGAGATCTGACGGACCTCGATTTTTGCAAAAGGTGCTGTGATGGCGTAGACGTCGTCATGCACGCTGCAGGGAAGATCGCCGGATTACCATACAATTTCGCACATCCCGCAGAGATGTTAACCACTAACATACTCCTTGATACCAATGTCATAGAAGGAGCACACAAGTCGGGGGTTAAACGCTATCTCTATATCAGCGGCGTCACGGTCTATCCTCCTGATGCACCGATGCCAACTTCGGAAGACCAAGGGTTGGTCGGTTTGCCGGAAGCAACTGTCCGCGGCGCCAGTTGGGCGAAACGCATCGGAGAAGTCCAGGCCCAATGTTACGCCGCGGAGTACGGCATGGAGGTGGCCATTGTCCGGTTGGGCAACGTGTATGGACCCCGGGACGATTTCTCGGAGACCACCGGCCATATCATCGGCTCTGTCATCCGGGATGTTTTTTCACACCGACCGCCAACCATCTGGGGCGATGGGGAGCAATTGCGCTCATACCTTTTTGTGACGGATGCTGTCCGAGGGCTCATGTGGGCCACAGAAAAGTACCCCAAGGCTGACCCAATGAATGTAGGGAGCACATCAGAAATAACGATCAGGGATTTGGTCCAGTTGATTCTAAAGCTGACGAACAGCCATTTGGAAGTCGTCTTTGAGAAGGCATGGCCGGTAGGCCATAAAAGAAGGCTGGCGGATACCCGCAAAGCTCGATCGATATTAGATTTCCGGCCAACCGTGGACCTGGCCGAAGGTCTTGCAAAGACGATAGCTTGGTACCGAACCGCGATGTTGAGGGCTTGAACCATGACGGAAAATCCCTGGAAGACCTTCTCGTCGGCTCACAAATACGGCAATCCATGGTTCTCCGTCCGCGAAGATCGAGTCATTCGTCCAGACGGCAAACCCGGCATCTACGGCGTGGTCTCAGCGCGCCGTCTGGCCATCGGTATCCTTCCGCTTTGGGAGGATGGCTCTCTCACGCTGGTTGGGCAATACCGTTATCCGGTGAATGAGTACTCATGGGAAATACCGGAGGGCGGGGGAGAGATCGACGTCGATCCGGTGGAAAGTGCGAAACGCGAGCTACGAGAAGAGACCGGGATCGAGGCGCGAAGTTGGGAATGCCTCGGACGCATGCATACCTCCAACTGTTTTGTCGATGAGGTGTGCCACCTTTTCTTAGCAACAGACCTCAAGCAGGGGCTTGCGGAGCCTGGTCCAGATGAGCTCCTCCAGACCCGGCGGATTCCCTTCCGCGAGGCTGTGGCCATGGCTGAGGAGGGGCAGATCACCGATTCCATCAGCATCGTCGGCATTTTTCATCTCTTGACACGGAAAGCCTCTTTACGACAAGGAGGAGAGCCATGAGTCAAGCGACCCGTCAACGGCATCCCTGCTTTTGCTGTGCTCCCCATGAGGTGCAAGGACCGTTTCGCCAGCAAGGCCATGAAGACGCACCAGCATGGGAGAGTATTGAGACCACCTTCGCAGAGAATGGAGACGAGGTGTTCTTCGCATCCGGCTATAGCGCACGGGAGATCGCCCAGAAGCACGCCAGAGAAACAGGCGGCCAAGTCTATGTCAACACCATCTCGCGTAACATCAAACGGCGCGAGCTGAGCGTGCCGGTCTCCTATGCCGCATCCAGGAGCTCTGTCTACACGCTGCGTGGTCCGGATGAATGGCACGACAAAGTTTATCGCGCCTACTGGCCGCCCCTTTAAGCGAGGATCTGAAGGAATGGGGAGCCCCATCTTTGGCAGAGCGTGCCTTCGGAGGGCTAATCGAATCATGCTGGATTACATCAAAACTCTACGGGGAATGATCGGCAACAGCAGAATTGTCCTTCCAGGCGTACGCGCCCTGATCTTTTCTGATCAAAGAGAGCTGCTTCTCGAGAAGCAGGCTCTTTTCGGCTCCTGGGCATTGCCCCACGGATGTGTCGATGTCGGAGAGTCAGCCCTTGACGCGCTCAAGCGAGAGGTCAAAGAGGAAACGGGCCTTACGGTCGCTCATGCCGAGCCCTTCGGCCTCTACTCAGATCCCAAATACAGCGTTACCTATCCGAATGGCGATCAGGTGCAGACCTTCACCATGGCCTTCTTGGTAAGAGCATGGTTCGGAGAGCTGGCTGCAGATGGGGACGAGGTAGCGGAGCTTGGATTCTTTCCATTAGACAATCTTCCGGATCCGATCTATCCGATCCACGTCGACACAATCCTGGACTATTTAAACTCAAACGGCACATTCGTCATGAAATAGGCCTGTGGCCTTATGAACATTGCATAGGATATACGAAGCCCAGTGTTGGCCTCGCTCCATGTAGCACATAGGGAGGTCATATGAGTACATTACGCAATTTCATTCTCGGGAAATTACCTCAATATACACGAAAAGATCGTCATCTGCACCAGCTGCTTAGACACAGCAATCCTCAGAAAATCATAAATCTTGTTCAAGTTGAGTGGTCATTACGAACAGGTAGGACAGCTCTCAAGTGTTTTCCCTACATATATATTATTGATCCGTGTAATGCCTGTACTTTGCGGTGTCCCCTTTGTCCAACAGGTAACCAAACACGCCAGCGGCCAACCAAGATGATGGGTTTTGGGTGCTTCACATCGATTATCGATCAAATTAGAACATATGCCATAGAGGTAATCTTACATAACTGGGGTGAATCATTGCTCCACCCGAGAATTTTTGACATGATTAGCTATGCAAATAATGCGAACATCGGAACGAATATATCGTCACATTTCAATAATATTACAGACCGAATGATCGACCAAATCATTGAAAGTGGCCTTGAGCACCTGACAATCTCGTTGGATGGAGCGAGTCAAGAGATTTACGAGATCTATCGCGTACGAGGAAAGTTTGATGAAGTTATCTCTGCGCTCGAGCGTTTGCAGCAGAGGAAAAAGGAAACACGGAGTCCGACACCAATTGTCGAATGGCAGTTCATTGTGATGAAGCATAATGAGCACCAAATTGACGAAGCAGAAGCGATGGCAAAGAGGCTGGGGGTTGAGCGGTTTCGGGTGCTTTCGGTTGGGCTACCGTTTGAGCATTTGGAGAATCTCCAGCTTGCGGAGCAGTGGATATCTGACAACCCCCGGTTTCAGGGTTATCACCCTGAGATTATGTTGAACCGTGGCTATCTATATGATGAACCCTGTTTTTATCCCTATAGATCCATTACGATCAACCCCGATGGAGGTGTGGCACCTTGTTGCGCAGTGCATCATGAGAAATGGGATTTCGGTAATTTCCAAATGCAGAGTTTGGGTGATATCTGGAACAACAAACATTATCAATCAGCCCGTTCACTTTTTTCGGATCGTCCTATCAATGACCCGATAAAAACTGCTTGCGACGGATGCCCACTTTATAAGCAGGCAAAGCATAGAATGAGTACGCATGTGTGAATTCGCGAGAGATTCGAGCGGTCCCAGACGGCGGGACGTAGGCGTAATGGGTGATGAGGCCTCATATATCCTCGCCCCCACTGGGGGAGAGGGCAGGGTGAGGGGGATGGTAGCGAATGACTGCTATTGGCAATGCAAAACTCAATAACAGATAGAAAATGGGCATTGCTTCAACCCTATGTGCCCGAGGTCAAGCCCGGGGACCGACCGAAGAAGTACCCCAAGCGCGAAATCCTCAATGGCATCTTCTATATCCTGCGCGGCGGGTGTGCCTGGCGGCCACTGCACCATGACTTCCCCCCCCTGGCAGATCGTCTACCACTACTTTTGGCTTTGGCGCCAAGACGGCACCTGGCAGGTGGTATATGACCTGTTCGGCGGTGATGTGGGGGCAGCCAGCGGCAAGCGCCGCCAACCCAGGGCCGGCGGTGATGCGGGTCGCGACGATCCATCTGATGATTCGTCGCCTGGCTCGCGTAGAACCTTATTAAACACCCTCTGAGTATCTGGGAGTTTGGCCACGAGGGAAGGGGGCGAACCCAAGGGGGCGGAGCCTTGCCAGCCCGTCTGAAAACCCCAACGCGAGCGTTAAGGATAAATAAACGCTGGATGTCTTATGCTTGACCGCGATCTGACCGGAGCCATCAACTACGAGGAATCCAGCGGTGAGCGCTTTCACAACTAGATACCATCGCTAGCGCAGCACATGCTCACGAGTAGGAGAGAGGCATGGATGAGCCCATATTGGCAGGGGAGATGGAACGATCCCTGCAACCTACCACACCCCGTACATTCTGGACGACAGCGGTCTACTGCATGATGGTGGCTGGTACTATAGGGCTCTTTCTCGTCATCCGCAGCCATGGAGCACTTCTGACGGCCCCAGCGCCGCCAGCGCTGTTGGAAACTGCTAGCCTTCGTTCCGCGCCTATGACCCCGCAAGTCAATGCTTTATGGCATATTCTCTTGATCCTCGTGGTGGTCATCGTGGCGGGGCGGGCTATTGGATTGTTGTTCTTGGTGTTCCAGCAGCCGTCTGTCATTGGCGAAGTCGTCGCTGGCATCTTGTTGGGCCCTTCCTTGTTGGGGCGCATCGCGCCTGAGGTATCGACGTATCTCCTGCCACCATCGGTCGTCCCGTTACTGGGAGTGATCGCACAACTGGGCATCATCCTCTATATGTTCAAGGTCGGTCTTGAGCTAAACCTCGACCTCCTCCAGAAACAGGTGCATGCCATGGTAGCCATCTCCCATGCGAGTATTATCGTACCGTTCTTGCTGGGGGGGCTGCTGGCGTTGCATCTCTATCCACGGCTGTCCAGCAGCGACGTCCCATTTACGAATTTCGCCCTGTTCTTGGGCGTGGCCATGTCGATCACCGCCTTTCCCGTGCTGGCACGGATCTTAACCGATCGACGGATGAGCAAAACCGGCATTGGCGTCATCGCACTCATGTGTGCGGCAACAGACGATGCCACAGCTTGGTGCTTACTTGCTTTAGTGGTCGGAGTGACACAAGCGCGGGTGGGAGGAGCGTTGCTGGTTATGGTTCTGACGCTGGCATATCTGGGGTTCATGTTGGTGGTCGTGCAGCCCTTGGTCAGGCGATACGTGTCGTCCTCTGGTAAAGGACTGCTGCCTCAGGGGCTTGTGACCGTCGCATTTACCGCACTGTTGCTCTCGGCGCTGACCACCGAGTGGATTGGCATCCACGCCATCTTTGGGGCTTTCCTGCTGGGTGCCATAATTCCTCACGATAGCGCCCTCACTCGTGACCTCACTGCGAAATTGGAAGATCTGGTGGCGATCGTCATGCTGCCTGCATTCTTTGCGTTCACTGGCATGCGGACCCAAATCGGGTTGGTCGCGGGTGTGGACCAGTGGGTGATCTGCGGCGTGATCATCTTGGTAGCTACGATCGGAAAGTTCGGTGGGTCACTCGCCGCCGCACGGCTCACGGGCCTGAGCTGGCGCTACTCTGCAGCCCTTGGTCTGCTGATGAATACCCGCGGCTTAGTGGAACTGATCGTCCTCAACATCGGGCTCGACCTGCACATCCTGTCCCCCACGCTATTTGCTATGATGGTAATCATGGCCCTCGTGACGACACTTGCCACAACGCCGCTCTTGCAGCTTTTGTGGGCCGCTCCACAGAGAGGTCAGGATGCTCTCTACGGCGGCTGATCACGGCTGTGAGCGTAGTTATGCAGAGCACGTGAACTTGTCCAGAGGTTCGGCCAGCTTCGTGGCTCTAACCACCTCGCTGGCTGCCCGTTTTCAGGCCGATACAGCGAATGACATGCTTGTGAGGCGAGCTCATGGTATCCAAACAGCAGGGCTTGCCCCTGATCTTCCATCCGTAGCAGCGGGGCACCCCGCCGCCGGCCTCCAGCAGCATGGGCGCCTCCAGCGACAAGGACACAAGTCTCCCCGGGCGGTTACATAGCTCAGTGAGCTGCTCGAACGAGCTTAGGAAACATTCTTATGGAAATTGCCAGATGTTGGCGGCTAATGATGACTTATAAATGGATGATAATCGTCCTGTCTATATCTGCCTTGACCACATCCATTTGCCTTGCTTATATGTCCCATGAAAAGTATGAGAGCATATCTATTATTCTTATTAGACCACAAGAAAAAATGAAATTTTCCCAAAATATGGCTAATAAGGAGATATTGAACTTTCCTGTAAGTCAGATTGCACCATTTGATGCTCCAAGGAATACCTATATAGAAGTCATCAAAAGCCGATCTATTGTGGAGAAAATTGTTCTGGCCCTTGAATTAGATAAGGATAACACGATACCAGGCGATAATTTATATAAGGAAGTCTTGAAGCATTTTAAAGAGAAAGTTAAGGAGTATATCAATTGGATAGTGCAGATTTCGAAGTATGGAAGAACTGAAAATGTTGATCCTTTCACGAGGGTAGTGGAGAAGGTTCAGAAGAATCTCTCGTTACGAGCAGCCAAGGACACCTATACTTTTGAGATTGCCTACATATCGACCGATCCGAAAGAGGCTGCTGCCATTGCCAATACAGCCACAGAGATTTTCATAGATTATATGTCTGATGCGAATAAGAAAGAGTCAACAGGCAGACAACTGTCTCTCGCAGGCCGATTGCATGAGAGTGAAAAAGAGCTGGCAGAATCGCGGCAAGCTTTGCAACAATTCAAAAAAAGGTATAAAATTTTTTCGCTCTCTGAGGAATATTCTGGGATGCTGAAAATTATCAATGATCTTCAAACGGACGTAGAAAAATCCGAAGCGAAATTAGCTGGTCTTCTTTATACCTATACTTCTTCCCATCCCTCAGTGTCAGTTGTAATGGTGCAAAGGGACCGCTTGATGCAATCTCTCGCTGAACTAAAAAAGCAGGTTGATGACAATCCTGCTAAGGAGAAACAGCTGGAGGATTTAAAGCTGCGTGTGAAAGCGTCTGAAGAAGCCTATTCATTTATCAACAAAGCATATGAAGATATTCGTATTCAGGAATCTACGAACAGCAGTGAGATCAAAATAGTGTCTCGGGCCGTTCCTCCAACCTCGCCCGCAGGTCCCATAAAAATCTACTACGCACTTGCTGGTTTGTTTGCTGCATTGGTCTTTGCAGTCACATTGGTTCTCTTCCTAGAATCTCAAGGTGCCAGGATAAGAAGTATTGAAGACGTTAAGAACGCACTCCAACTGCCAATCTTGTCAACTATCCCTGTGATGAAGCCGTCCAGCCTGATTTCCTCGACGGACCTCCGAAAGCTGCCACATCATCATAGACCTAAGCAGCTCACCGTGGGCGCAGTGATGCTCGTAGCTCTTCTGAGCACAGATTGGTCGTGGAGGCATCCCAGCCGTCCGGAGTCTGAACACCTGTCGGTACAACCGCCGCCAACGACGGTGTGGTGGCAGCAGGCCGCTGTATCCTACCAGCATCCTGCCGGAGAACAGTTTACCTTTCCTCTGCCCAACATAGTACACAGCCCAGTGGGTGTACCTATTGAGGTCACGCTGGACGCCTCAGGCGACAGGCCCAACTGGCTCCAATTCGCCCCAGATCGATTATATATCTACGGTACCGCGCCTGTCACTGCCGAAAATAGAACCTATCACCTTATCTTTCGTGTCCAGCCTGAGCATGAAGGCGAGAGTCGATTGCCACTCCTCTTAACAATCACAGGTCATCGAGACCCTCCTCTCCCTGCTCTCTCAACAGCGGCACCTCGCTCTGCGCCACCTCACCAATCCAAGCCACTGCCATTGGTGTTAATGTCGTGGTAGCTTGCCAGAAATGATATTAAAGGGGGAGCCGTGTTAGGACTTGCAGCCGAGCCAACGACAGGCGATCCGCCTGCAAGTCATCCAAGGGCCTACCGGATGGGTTCATCGTCTTCGGCTCCTTGCAGTTCCCCATATGGGGCCATCATCGATCGTGAACGACACCAGGAAGGTAGGGACATCCCACCCCTTTCCCATGTCAAAATGGTCAGAGTCGAGTGAAAAAATTATTTATCTATAATCTCGTCAATGCCCTTCAAAAATTTCTTGGCTTCATATTTCAACTTCTTCTCGTTAGATACTTTGGAGCTTCACTCTTTACAGATAGCTTTTTTGTTTCTATGGTGCTCGTAGATTTCCTCTCAAAGGTCGAGCTTTCCTTTACAGAAATGTTTGTACAGTACTATAATGACTTAAGAGCCGATAATTCTAATCAGGAAAAGATCTTTTATCAAGCTGTTTTTAACTTTTCTCTTTTAATTGGTCTGATAACCTTTATCGTAACAACATTTTTTGTGAATCCAATTATCCACCTATTCGTATCAGGATTTGATCGAGAAAGAATCGATCTTTTAGTATCAGTCTTTAATATCCTGTCATTTAATCTTATCTGGAATAGATTAAAGGAACTTAATAACTCTCTCATTAATGCGGAAATGCGATTTATCTTACCATATCTTGTTAGCCTCTTGACACCAGTATCCAGCATATCTTCACTTTTAATTTTTTCTACACAGTATGGAATATATCCAATAGTTATTTCCACATTGCTTTCAGATATAACCATATTGTTTATTCAACAGATTTACATTTCTAGAGCACTTAACGTCCACTATAAAAAAGTCTTTTGGCATTACAAATTTAACGAGTTAATACCTAATAGTATTTCATTACGAGCTGGTAATCAGCTTTGGGATCTGAAAGATCTGATAGCGGCGAATATTTTATCGTTCTTTCCAACTGGCACAGTAAGTCTTTATTTATATGGATCTAGAATCATAACCATTCTATTTATGATAACAACCGTCCCATCTCTTCAGGTATTCTTTTCAACTATTTCTAGACTCGTATCAGAAAAAAAACTTACTGATATCAAAATAATGTTTCGAAAAACCCTTATAAGATCAATGTCTTTATTTTTAATAAGTTTATCATTATCTTCAATATTCTTGCCAACATTAATGAAATTTTTTCTTGGACAGAAATTATCTATGTTAGATATTCAAGTCGTCTATGATATCTTTATTTCATTAATCCCTTTTTATGTGATATTAGGTTTTGAATCACCACTTGTAAATATCATAACAGTGAAGAGAGATAGTTTAAAAATCATAAAAATAAATGTATATTTTATCCTCACTTTTTATAGTTGCTCTTTTTTACTCAAAAATACTTTTGGGATCTATACTATTCCCGCTTCCTTAATGGTTGCCCAGGGTCAGAGTTTTGTTCTCTATGCTATGAATGTTCAAACATTTTTTAAGCAGACTACGGACTGAACGACCATTGTATCGACTATCAATCATTGAGTTTTGCATTGCCAATAGCAGTCATTCGCTACCATCCCCCGTACCCTGCCCTCTCCCCCAGTCGGGGGACAGGATAAAGGTGAGGGGCATACGTGTGCCATCGCTCTATTGCTTGTGCAAAACTCAATAGAATGGCCAGCGGTAAACATTGGTTCTAAGATTCCCCGCATAGTTGTACGGTCACTAGAATTTGTTGGATGCCTGAGTTGGCAGAAAGGACGGTAATTTCATCGTGGTGCTGCAGGCCGATGCGTTGCATCTCATAGGAAAGGCGCGCTCATGGGAGGTCGCCGGCCTAGCACGATACATCGATCGTGGAACGGCCCGGCATGGAGAGATCGATGATTTCTGCTGTGACAGTTACCTTCAACTCGAAAGACTTCATTCGCGGCTGCCTCAATTCAGTGGCGCAGAATGCTGGGACTATGGACATCGAGCACATTGTTGTCGACAATGGTTCAAAGGACGGGACCCCAGACATTCTGAAGAGCGAGTTTCCTCGAGTCGTCTTGATTCAAAACTCGGTGAACCGGGGTTTTACGGCGGCCAACAATCAGGGGCAACGCGTTGCACGGGGGGATTACGTGGTATTCCTCAACCCCGATACCATCGTGCCGGAGGGGACGTTCCAGACGATGATGGAGACCATGGAGCGCCACTGCGACATGGGCGTTCTGGCCCCGCGCCTCGTGGATAAGCATGGCTGTTTGAGCCTTGACATGGGGCACCGGGCCCCGACGGCGTGGACGCTGATCAACAGCTTCTTGCTGCTCAATCGCCTGTCTCACGATCTCTTCCCAGGGGTCCTCCGCACCAAAGACGTTGTTGGACTCGAGGATTGCGACTGGGCCTGTGGGGCTTGCCTGATGGTGCGGCGGGAGGTTGCCGATGCCTTTGCCTGGAGGGAGTTCGGTGCCGGTGACGACTTCGACTATTGCATACAGATCCGTGAAGCCGGCTGGCGTGTGGTCGTCAGTGGCGATGTCCAGGTCACCCATTTTGCAGGGCGGAGCTGGAAGCTGGCGAAACCGACGACATTGGTGGGGACCGCATCCAATTTCGCCCGCTATTTGCACGAGCGCAGAGGCCCGCTGCACACCGTTGTCGGCATCGCTGGGATGCGTCTCGGCCTGTGGCTTCGCGGGGCCGTCCATCATGTGCTCTACCGGCTCACCCGCGACCCTGAACGACTCGACAAGGCGAACAAGACGCGGCAATTCCTGGCCCACGACGACTATAGCGTGTTCAGGAAAGTCAAGCGGCCGACGCCCACCTCGTACCCCGGCTGAAGCACCTAGTACATTCAAGCAACCCGAGCGCTGCAACGAGCTTCCCGAAACCCCGTGCTCGTCGTCGCTCGTCTCGCATTCCACACCAGCGTCTTGCGCCTTTGTTGGTAGACGGGGGGCGCGCAACGGCATGTGGTCTTCCCTGGTCGACCGCATTCGAGGGAGCACTTCAGTAGCAGTTTTCTCCCGCATGCCAGCCTAGCAACAGTCAGTCCGTTGGGGGTGGTTGAGGTGCTGGCGTTTGGCTGGCCTCTCCTGACGACCAAGGACGCGATGCATCGCACTTTGCTGCTGCCCTATACTCTTCTCTGTGGCGGACTTCCGCACGCTCTTGGGGTTTTGACATCAGAGGTGAAAGCTGAATGAAGATCCTCGTGACTGGAGCCAACGGTTTCGTGGGGCGGACTCTCTGTCGAGCTCTCTACTCGGAGCAAGCCGTCTATGCCATCGACAACCTCCGCTTTGGCGCTCTTAGATTCCATCCCTCGGAAATGTCTAGATTCACCTTCATCCACGTTGATATTCGAGAACCGCAGCAGGTTCGGGCCGTTATCGACGAAACTCGGCCCGACGCGATCATTCACCTAGCGGCGATTCACTTCATCCCGGAGTGCGAGAACGATCCTGAGCTGGCCATCTCCACCAATGTCATGGGGACCGTTGCCTTGCTGGCCCATTGTCCGTCCAACTGTCGGTTTGTCTTTGCGAGCAGTGCGGCCGTGTACCGCCCGGATCAACAACCGTTGGTGGAAGACCGATCACCGCTCGGTCCCATTGACGTATACGGTCTGACGAAGGCGCACAGCGAGCAGTATGTGCACTACCTGTCGAGGAAGCGTGGCTTCCCGGCTGTGATCGTCCGGCTCTTTAACGTTGTTGGTCCGGGCGAGACGAACCCTCACGTGATGCCGACAATCATCACTCAGCTGAAATCCGGTCGGACCACACTCAAGCTTGGGAGCATCACGCCAAGGCGGGACTTCATCCACGTGACAGATACTGCCTCTGGATTTGTCGCCACCACTCTCCATGGGGATGTCCCATCCAGGGAAGCGGTAACGGTCAACCTTGGCACGGGTGTCGCCCACTCCATCGCCCAGGTCATCGATCTACTGGCTGAGATCAGCTCCCAGAGAATCACCGTTGAGCTGGACGAGTCGCGTCTTCGAAGCGTCGATAATCCGTTGGTGGTAGCTGATATTTCCAAGATGCGTTCCACCTTCGGCTGGACGCCGCGCTATGATCTTCGAGCCGCCCTGCAGGGAACTTGGCAGGATCCCGATCTTCCGGACTATCTGGTCGGGGGATTTGGAGGATGAAGGTGCTAGCTGCTATCGTTCTCGCTCCACACTGGCTCGTGAGTGGTGGCGCAACTGCGGCCACGCGCCTAAGCGAGGCGCTCGCCGAGTTGTGCGACATCGAGCTGGTACGCATGTCCTCCGCGGAGACTACAGATCACATAGGTGCCCTGAAGGTCATTGGCACAGCGTGTTCCAATCCGCTGTCATTTGCCAAGACTGTGCTCCCGAGTCAACTCTACACGCAGTTTTACCGGTCGCGCATTCCAGAACTCATAGACCGTGGTGACTTCGATCTGGTGCATCTCCACAACGTCATCCCGACACTCGAGATGAAGCGGATCGCGGCGGCCTGTGTGCATCGGGAGATTCCCTACGTGATTTCCACGCATGGTCTCGTAGAGGTCAGCTCCATGGGAGCGGCCTACGAACTGGGCGGACCTGCGAGGCTCGCGTGGCGCTTCTTGGTTGACTCGCCGTTTCGCTGGGTCGTACGCCGTGCTCGAAAGATCCTCGCCCTCTCACCGGCCGATCAAGAGATTCTGGACCGCCTCGGTTTCCGGCGATCAGATGTCGTCGTCGTACCCAATGGTGTCGACATGCCGGTGCCGAGTGGTGAAGCTGAGCGTGAGATCGAACAGGTCTGTACGAAATATGGTCTGCCCTTTCCGAAACCCGTTGGAGTCCCGGTGGGTATGTTCTTAGGAAATCACACCAGGAACAAAGGGATCTTGGTGCTTCTCGAGGCCTTCAGTACCTGCGAGAAACCCTTTCAGCTCATCGTCGCTGGCGGCCACCGGCCATACGTCGACTACGAAAAATATTCGGCGAGTCGCCTCCGAGACGGCCAGCACATGTATTTCCCCGGGGTGATCTCCGATACTGAGAAGAACGCGCTGTTTCGCTATACCGATCTATTTATTTTTCCGACCCTTGCTGATACGTTCCCGCTGTCGGTGCTGGAGGCGATGGCACACGGGTTGCCGATCTTGGCCACGAGAGTCGGAGGTATTCCGCATCAGGTTGATCAGCAGTGCGGTGATCTGGTGGAGCCAGGTAATCCCATCGCGCTAAGGGACGCCTTCGAGCGCATGATCGTGGATCGGCAGAAGCTGGAATCGATGGGTGCGGCAGCGAGGAAGCGCGCAGCGACCGAGTTCAATTGGCCGGCATCCGCACGGAAAGCGCTCGCGGCCTATCAATCGATCATCTGAGCTGTCGAGGCTGCGGAAATTCAGGTACTGGAAGACAGACAGCAGTACTTATGACCGGCTTCTCCTCCCTGGGGATCATCAGCTGAACGCTGCAGCGTCAAAGCTCGCCACAGCGCGGCTGACATCTGGAGCGATTTTGGCACCCGCCCCCACCACAATCAACCGGTCAGGTGTCGAGGAAAAGCAACCACAACATATCTAAAAGAGCCACACCCAGGGGGACAAGGCGACAGTGACTGCTAAAAGAGATCCAGACCTCTCGATTATTATTGCCAACTACAACGCAAAAGAGATGCTCAATGGCTGTCTGGAATCAATTTATCATCATCCACCCATGTGCACTTTTGAGGTTTTCGTGGTCGACGATGCGTCTTCAGATGGTAGTTATCAGATGGTACAGAGGAATTTTCCTCAAGTACGTCTTCTCCGCAACGAACAAAATCTCCACTATAGCAAATCGAACAACCGAGCCCTTGAGCTCGCACAAGGACGATATATTTGTCTGCTAAATAACGACACCGTTATATTGCCTAATGCCTTGGCTACTATGATGAACTTTCTAGACCAGCATCCACAGGTAGGAGCTGTAGGCAGCCGTCTGCTGAATGCGGATGGAACGATCCAGGCTTCAGTGAAGGCTTTGCCATCCATTAGGTCAGGACTGTTTGGAGCTCAATCCATTATCATTAAACTCTTCCCCACGAACCGTTTCTCTCGCCAGGAGCTCTTGCACTTATGTCACGATATGAGTAAACCCTTTCAGGCAGGTTATGTATCCGGTGCTTCAACTATGATCCGTAGGAGAGTCATCAGACAAATTGGCTATCTAGACGAACGCATGTTTTATCATGTCGATGCTGATTATTGTAAGCGCATCTGGGATGCCGGTTGGGAAATTTTTTATCTCCCAGATTCCACAGTGATTCATTTCAATCATCAGGGCGGTACTTTGATAAACCGAAAACGCCGTTTTAAATCCATCTTTGAATTTCATCGCGGATATTATATCTACTTTAGAAAACACTTGTACAAGTCACCATTGAATCTTTTATATTTTATGACAACAATTGGTATAGGATTGAGGTTCGTAGTGTATTTACTCATACAATTCGTAAAAGAAACGAAGGATTCATGCAAATCATGGTGATGAGAGCACCACACTGTACTAACCAGCAGTGACTTTGAGAAGACCCACCGGTGTCCTGCCGCACTCGATCTGCTACTGTGAGAGATAGCTAAATCAGTCCACATAAACCAATGATTCTATCGTGAGATCCATCCTGCCGTTCAAACTCGGCTTTGGCGACTTAGGACGCTAAGAATGGGGAAACGCGAGATGTTAAGGCTGAAGCACAGGCAGTCGCTAGGTGATAAACATAACAAACTTATGTGTAATTATTTCTTGAGAGTTCTCAGATCAAGCTCAGAGATGGCACAATCCTACGAAGCTCTATTAAGTAATCTACACCTTCTAAATTCGACCGAGCCTCTAAAGATTCTCTTAGTGACAAGTGCCCAGCCGGGGGAAGGCAAAACGACAGTGACTATCAACTTAGTTCTTACTGCAGCGTTAGCTGGAATGAAGGGACTCGTTATCGATACTGATTTGAGAAGGCCACAGCTTCACCACATTTTCAATCTAGAAAATACTTTAGGATTTACAGATGTGCTAACTGGGGATTTGAGCATTAGGGATACCATTCAAATTATAAAACTTTCGGATGATCCCCTCCAGGAAAAACAGACCGTTAGTATAATCACAAGTGGTAAAATTTCACCATACTCCTTTAGTATAGTGAGCTCTCCAAATCTAAAGAAACATATTGATTCTCTCAGAACTATGTATGATCTAGTATTATTAGACACACCTCCAGTTTTATCTGTTAGTGATACACTCTTGTTGGCCCCAGTGGTCGATGGTATTATTCTAGTCTTGAACACCGGAGTTGTACCTGCAAGAGATACAAGACTCATGAAAGAAAGAATAGAACAGGCTGGAGGCCACATCATTGGTGTGGTAATGAATCGTTTTAACGAAAAAATTCATGGTCCCAGTTTTCATCCATACAGCAGTTATTACTATGATAGCACACTATCGATCCCATGAATTCCAAAACAGATATAATACATTCTAGCCAAAACATTCCTAGCCATTTCTTCTGAGTGTCAAATGAATATGTTACTTTCGCGTTTTAGATACAATATCAGGAGAGTCTAATCGTCCAACCGCATCGCCCACTGCACTCACGGCACATCCCAGGTTTTCCAGGAATAGCGGCTATATTTCCGCTGACTTGGGTTGGCACACGAAAGACAAGCCACGGTGACACGCCTCGGCTCTAAGTACAGGTTCAAGCGAGCCCGCAAGGGTGATTTCGGGAATGCCCCAAGCGCAGGGAGCGGGACAGAGAGGTTCACGGTTGGATTGGCAACTCCGGCATTAAAGCGGCGTCATTGTATTTCGCTTTTGGAGGGGTTTTTCATGCATTCTGAGAAAATAATCAAGCCATTGGACGAACTTGTTGGGTATATTAATAAGACCCCATTAATCATAGAGCCCCACGGTAACATCGCAGTGAATGTTATAAGAAATGAAATAACGAAGCTTAATGGTAATATCTTACGCATTTTCTTTGGAAACAACTTGGAAATTGAAATACCATTAGCAAATATCATGGACCTTGCTAAATTATTTAGCATTAAAAGAATAAAATTCAACGGAGATCACACGTACTTATGGGCTAATATCTCCGGGGAGACCACCAAATTTGACAGATATTCAATAAAGCTTATTTCTTTATCGAAATCAGTACCAGTTGTCGTTCATACCATAAATGGCTTAAATGAAGAAGATCAAGCAAAAATTAACGCGCTTGGAGGTAAGATTAAAGATGCTCCAAAAGAAACGAATCCGTACTCAGCTACACTACCTCTCGAGAAAGTAGAAGAGTTAGCTGAATTCCGGCGCATTACCAATATACGGTATGATCAACCTTGGCAGCCCAGGTCCGCTACGAAGACCTTCTTGCCCTCCACTTTTTGGACCATATAAGCGAATTGATCCCGCTATTGAGTTTTGCATTGCCAATAGCAGTCATTCGCTGCCATCCCCCCTCACCCTGCCCTGTCCCCCCAGTGGGGGAGAGGGCAGGGTGAGGGGGGATACGGGTGCGATCGCTCTATTGCTTATGCACGACCCCAGCCAATACGGATGAAGGTGCCCAAGTCATCCTGGTGCTCGATGCGATGCATACTCGGACCGGTAGACCAGGGCGTCCCTGGAAACGTCTTAAGGTCATCCCGACTGATAAAATACCGCACACATAGTCGTGTTTGCTAGGAAACAGAAGATGAATGTCATAGTAAATAGAAAACCCCTTGTGTCTATCATCATAGACACATATAACTACGGTCACTTTATCGAAGAAGCGATCGAAAGCGTTTTAAATCAGAATTTTCCTTACAAAGATATGGAATTGATCGTTGTTGATGATGGTTCGACCGATAATACTCGTGTGATACTGGCTAAGTATACTGATAAAATTAAATATATATATAAGGAAAACGGTGGACAGGCATCGGCTTTCAATATGGGATTTGAGAACACTGCTGGGAAAGTAATTGCCTTTCTCGATGCAGACGACTACTGGCATCCTGACAAGCTTACATACATAGCCGAAGAATTTGAAAAGTCCACAAGTATCGATGTGGTATCTCACTATATGCACTTAGTCGATAACGATCATAAAATTCTAGGTATGTTTCCAGATCCAAGTAGGGAAGGTAATTTCCCCTTTGAGAAACAACCTTTACAGAGCTATCTGAAGGGAATATTCCCCTTCTTTCCACCTACCTCTGGTGTGACGGTAGCGGTGGATTGCCTTAGAAAAATCACTCCCATTCCTGTTGAGTTTCGTATCGCTGCCGACTTCTATATGCATCTAATGTTGCCGTTTTATGCTCGAGAATTTGCGCTTGTTAAGAAGTGTCTGGGAAGTTATAGAATTCACAACTATAATTTTGGAATCCATAGACATATCCAAGGAAAAGCCGTACCTAATACTGTAGATCGAGTTATCCAAGTAATTAACATCAACAGGCTAGCCTCTAAGCATGTTGAGAGAACCGCAAATAAACTTGGTTATGGTTTTGATCTATGGTATAAGAAGTTCGATGCACTACAAATAGAACAAGAAGTTCTGCTTTATAACTTAAATGGAATGAAATGGAGTGCAATTAAACGTGCTTTTTTGTTTGAAGACCCTACATTTAGTGAAATTTACTGGTTTAGAATTTTCAAGAAGTTTAGCTTAATTATGTCAGTCATTGTTCCTTATCCAATATATCTATGGCTAATGAAGAAATACAGAAGTTGTTTCTTATTCGATATTGTGCACGATTTCCTGAGATAGCCTCAGGGCGTTTGAGGTCATGGGTAAGGAGCTCTCACGCATAATTCTTGAGAAATGAGGATCTCCTTGTGGCCGTAAGCCCAGCCCGCGAGGGTCTCGACCTCGGCATTGCTGCTACCGAGAGTGCACCGTTCTGACCAGTGCGCTGTGGGTTGCAGTAGGTACCTTGCCGGGAACCCTAGTTGCGCCGGGGCCGGCCGCGGGCAGGAAGATGAATTCGATTTCTCCCCGGTAGCGCGGCTGCTCTACATGAGTCAGGCCAGAGGTCGGCCAGAAAACGGCGATATATAAGCCGAGAACCGACAGATATTGAGTATTGCATTGCCAATAGAAGTCATTCGCTACCATCCCCCTCACTCTGCCCTGTCCCCCAGTGGGGGAGAGGATAAAAGTGAGGGGGCATACGATAGTTCCAGACGGCAAGCAGGATCAGGGCGAGAAGGCCCAGCCAGTAGGTCAGATGAAGGCCGCGGAAGTAAAGATGTGAGAAGCTATCGTCCTGTTCTCTCACGGATCGGCATGGGCGTTGTGCCTCAAGAGCCCAGTGATCGCCAAATGGATGAGCAGTCTGATGCCGAACGGCGACATAGGCCGTGCGAGGAAACGAGCTATCCTGGTTCTCAAGTTCTCGTGTTCATCCTCGCCACTTGCAGCCGCCGTCGCTGTCGGGGACGAAGGCGAACTCGTCGACGCGCACCGGGTCGCGGTAGATGCGACGCGGCGCCGTGCGGCGATGGCCCTAATCACCTCGGCGAGTACTTGCATCCCGCCGCCTAACCAGGAGGAAGAGGTGAATAGTTACGACGTCTTCTATTCTGTCGACTGGCTCATTGTATGGTCGGGCTACATCTGTGCGTGGGGATGGCTCCTTCACCGCGACACACCCGTGTTATCGATAGCCTTGGTGCTCGAAACACGCGGCACGTCTGTTCGCGCAGACGGCCGATACGGCGTCCCCCGCATCGACGTGGCCGAGACGTGTAGCAACACAGTACAGGCGGCGAATTCCGGCTTTGTCTTTTTCGGTCGCGCCCCGGCACACAAGCCTCAGCGCGTGTTTCTGGAGGTTACGCTGGCGAACGGACGCACCTGTCGCATCGAGATCGACATCGCCACCATCGCCAGTGCCGCAGGGTATCCACACGACATGCTGCGCGGCCTCTGTCCACCCGGCCCTCTCGCACGGATACGGCTACGTTATCGGTGGAGCAGGGTCATCCTGGACCACTTGGCGAAGCGGGGCCTTCACCGATTGCTGCGCACGCGTGGGAGAAACCTGCCTCGCTTCCGCGCGCGAGCGCAGCCGGTCCGCCAACTGTGCATCGATGCATTGCTGGAAGTGCTCGGCTCCGCCCGCTCTCGCCCAATGTCATTGATCATCGACCATAACCTGGGTGGCGGCACGAATCTCTATCGAGAACAGCGGATCCGACGGCAAACGAATTCGGGTGGCGTGGTTGTCCTGTTGCACTACGATTTTCACCAACTACGGTACTTCCTGCGGTACGTCACCCGTGAGCGCGATGAGTCGGTCGGCATGGACTCTTTGGAAGTGCTCCCGATACTGGCGGCCGCAGTCAAATTCGACGACCTCTTCCTCAACAACGTGTGTTCATTCCCAGACCCGCTGCTGGTCACCTATCTGTCGCTGCAGTTTACGCGTCTGACAGGGGCGAAGCTGACCGTTGGAGTCCATGACTACTTCAGCATCTGTCCGTCGTGGAACCTCCTGGATGACAAGGGGCAATTCTGTGCCGTGCCGCCTATCGTCCAATGCCGCCGTTGCTTGCCGAACATCCGCGGCGACGTTCGTGCGTTGGTCAGATGCGACGACATCGATCAGTGGCGTGCGGTGTGGGGGAAGTGCCTGGAAGCGGCGACGACGATCCTGTGCTTCTCGCAGTCATCCCAGGCGCTGGTCGCGCGCGCATATCCAGACTTGAGTCGGGACAAGTTCGTGGTGCAGCCGCATGCCGTCGACTACCTGCATAGCCGGGCTGTCCAGTTGCATCTCCAGAGGCCTCTACATATCGGCGTGGTCGGCGAGATCACGGAGGCCAAGGGCGCAGCCATCGTGTTGGAGATGGCGCGACTGATTCGAAGACAGCGGCTCCCGGCCAGAATCACCGTCATCGGGCAACTGAATGGAGCGCGCGAGTCTCAAGTTCTCCGTGTCCTGGGCCCCTACCAACGGGAACATTTGCCAGAGCTCGTCGCGGAATGTGGAGCAAATGTCTTCATGCTGCCCTCCGTGTGGCCCGAGACATTTTCCTACGTTGCAGAGGAGCTCATGCAGTTGGGTGTACCACTGGCAGTCTTCAACATGGGCGCGCCAGCGGAACGGGTCGCAGACTACGAGACCGGCTTGGTCATCGATCGGGTGGATGCCGCACACGCGTTGCAGCAGCTCATCGCGTTTCACGCACAGCTTCGAGCTCGATGAGGGTGTGGACAAGCCGACCGGTCATTATCACAATCAAGACCACGCCAACGCAAACGACGGTGCCCGGAGGCAACAATTGCACCAGACAGTACACCACAGTCAATGCAAGGTGCACGGGATCAGTGATCGTGTCTGTGGGTACTGAGTTTGGCTTTCTCCTGGGCCCAGCATCCAAAATCCGAGTGTATAATACAATATAGCTTGGTAATACACGAGAGACTGGAATTTATGATTCTATGAGGGGCATAACTGCTTCCACAAGCGACATCCAGACGCCGGTGTCCACTCCTGTCTCCGGCCTCCCTGCCACGCTCCTAAGTTTCTTCCTGCTGACCCTCTCCTTTCTTGTCTGGCCGGGATTTCTTGAACATCAGCTCTCTCTCGAATGGAAGCTCGGCAACATGCGCCTCCCGGCCTACGCCCTGCAGACGCTCCTCGCCGGAGCTGCCGCGGTGACGTGGCTCCTCCGGCAGCCGATCAACTTGCACTGTGCGGCAGTGTTTCCATCGCGCAAGCATTGCTTTTTTGCTCTCGTTACTGCCACGATGTCGCTAGTGGTAACGCTGGGGGCACTGGAAATCGCGTGCCGCCTGCTCGACCTGCCGGCGCAGTTCCGGATGGCTCGCGAAGAGCATATCACCGCAAAATTCGACAGTGAACTGGGGTGGGCTTACCTTCCAAACTCCTCGATGGTGTCCAGCTTCGGCTCTGATCGACGGATGATCCCCAGTCACTTCGACGAGCTTGGTACCCGTGTCCGCGCGCCAGGCCTCAGGCATGATCCAGTTGCACCGACGGTTTTACTTGTCGGGGATTCCTTCACCATGGGGCATGGAGTGGTCTTCGAGGAGACCTTTGCCGGACGCCTCGGGGTCATGCCCGACTTCCCGTACCAGGTCGTCAATCTGGGGGTCCAAGGATTTGGGACCGATCAGTCCCTTCTGATGCTGAAGCGTCATTTCAAGCGGCTCAACACCAAGGTGGTTGTTTACACTCTTATCGAAGATCACGTGGTGCGAAACTCCAATTACGATCGCCGCGTGCTGCAGGTAGACGCTAACGTAGCAGGGACCAAACCCCTGTTCGGCCTACGGCCCGACGGCACGCTTTATCTCCGGAAGACGCCATACCGCTTCGCGGATTACCCCACTCCACCCCACCTCTGGCGGTATCTTGAGATTGCCTGGAACCGCCTGGGGCCGCGGCCCAGCATTGCTCTAACACTGGCGTTGGTGCAGAAGATGCGGCGGTTCACCGAAACGAACGGCGCAGCCTTCCTTCTCGTCTACTGGAGCGACCAGGGTGCGAAGCCCACACCGCGCGCTCCATTTTTCGACTCAATGGGTCTGGACATTCTGGATACCGCCATCGATGCCCCCGTCGATTGGCGCAACTGGATTATTCCCGGTGATGGTCATCCCGACTCCCGGGCCCATGCTCGCGTTGCACAACTCCTCTACCAGAGGCTGAAAGAAGGCCTGCGGAAAGCATCCTCGTCCCGCTGATGACTGTCCCTACGCTGATGGTATAGCCATCGGAGTGCGTCCTCATGCACTGTTCTAACGCCTGGACATGCATCCGCTTGGATATACAGCGGAATGCTCCATGCATTCTAGCACTACCATGTGGAGGCGCGTCCAGTGTCTAATGGTATTCAAACAATTGACGACAATCCATTGTTGTGTATTACTTTAGCTATTATTTTTGGCGCCACAGTGGCTGGGTTTATCTCCATACTCAAGCCTATCTGGATACTTTTAGTTCTTTCTGGTTTTCTAATTTTCATGCTAACCTTTCTAGTTAAAGATGCCAAGCTTTATTGGATAGTATTGTTCATCTTTGCCATTCAATTTGATCTTAAGAAGACTTTAATTGATGGATTAAAGGTTTTAGAAGATCTTCACATCGATTATTTACAATTTATATTTGTTCCAGAAATTCGCTTTAGTGATCTAATAATGATTGTTCTCTTAGCTTCATGGATTTACAACATTGTTGTTGACAAGAAGGATTTCGAGTTTCCAAGAGTTGGATGGTTTGCCGTAGGATTCCTTGCATGGTCTTGTTTGTCAATGCTTAGAGCGCCGTACATTTATTTAAGTCTTATAGAGTTGATACGCCAATGTAAATTTTTTCTTGTTTATGTTTATATTGTAAATAACGTCAATTCTAGACGAGTGGTCAAAGGTATTTTCGTAGTCCTCTTGATCTCACTGGTCCTACAAGGAGGAGTAACACTTATACGATATCAGTTGCAGTATTTTGAACCTTTCTTTGGAAAGTCTTTTGGAAGAAATGATATGACCATGTCAATGCGACAACTGATCATCAATCCTGGTACTATAGAATCAAGAGCTTCTTTTGGAACTTTTACTTCTGGAGCAATCACAGACCAGTTTTTTCTACTATTACTCCCGATAGCACTCATGTGCTGTTGCAAAAATCCAGTATTCGCAAAGAGATGGATATTTTTTCCTATTTCATTAGTTGGTTTCTTGGGGATGTATGTCACGTATTCTAAAACATCGTTAATTGCTTTTATGGCTGAAATAACTCTCTATTTTTACTTTGGCCTCCGGCGAGGCTGTATTTCAAAAAAGACAGGTCTCATGTTGTTTTTTTTGGTTGGTCTAGCAATTCCAATACTTCTACCATATTTGCATAATTATATGAATAGAAAAAATGAAAATATTTTAATTCGATTTGAGCAATATAGATTGGCATGTTCAATGATTCTCTCAAGTCCACTTATTGGGGTTGGATTAAATAACAGTACAGTGGTCTCAAGAACCTATACAGAGTATAGTCACTCCCCTGTAGATCCCGTAAGTCAGGCCACTGATGCACCAATTCATAGTTTTTTCTTGAATCTTTTAACCGAAATAGGTGTCGTTGGTTTTATGTTATATATCATCTTTTTTATACGCATATGCCGAGCCGCTTGGCGATTGTCGAGATTAAGACGTAATCCGGAGACCGCTTTTTTAGCGACTGTCCTTTTAGTAGCTATTATGGGATTGGCAAGCGGCATCTTGACAAATCCGCTCTTTGAGGATGCAATACAAACGTTGTTATGGATATATGCCGGGATAATTGTTGCGTTCACAAGAAGGGAAGAAGCTAACTTTTCCAAGGCATGCTTTTAGGGAGTTTTGGTGTGGACTGACGGACGGTACTGCATGCGAGTTGTTCAGTAGACAGACCGTACCAAGACAGACTCTGCTGGTTCATTTACTTCGGCCAATTTCTGAGAGGGTCTCTAAGAAGCCCCCGGCGTCTCCTGTTCCCCCCTGTGTCAAAGGGGGGTGAGGGGGGATTTCCCAGGTGGCAGCTCCCACATCCCCCCGGTCCCCCTTTCGTAAAGGGGGGAGTCAAGACTTTTTGGACACGCTCTAAGGCTACAGGAGTGCATGTCGCTCATCTGAACAGGGGATCCAATGGATCAGCGGTCGCGGCCCACTTGTGGGATCCTCAGACAACTTGTCCATGAGGGAGGCCTCTCATGAACAACTGGATAGCTCGGTGGAGTCGCCGCGACTTCCTCCGAAGTGCGGCCCTCGTCGGGAGTGCGGGATATATGGGATTGCGATTAGACCGGGCTCTGGCGAATTCCGTTCCCCTGTCCTTGGTCCCGGTAAGTGGGGAAGGCAGACTCGTCTCTGCCATTGAGGTGCGCAATGGCCTGCCGCAGATGGTAGTGAACGGCAAGGTCGAGGTGCCGCTGCTTTTCTTTCACGGCAGCGTCTTCAGGACAACCGCAATGACGGTCGAAGTCGGTACAGAGTGGAAGGAGTATGGGTTCAGCTTTACCGCTCCGGTCACGGACGACGATGTCGGCGTGCACATACGCAATGCCGACGCTCAGGGAATCTGGTGGGTGGACAGTATGCGGCTGTTCGAAGAGAAGCTGGGTTCTCCGGCGGGCCACAATCTTCTCGACAACCCCGATTTCGAGGAGGGAGCCGAACCCGGCAACCGCTGGACCTTCTTCGTCACGCCAGCCGGAGGCGCGAAGGCATCCTGTATGATCGACACCAGGAATCCCGCTTCGGGCAAAGCCAGTTTAAAGGTGGTCGTCGAGAACCCCGGCACCGAGGCGTGGCATGTGCACCTCTACCAGTCCGGGCTTCGCATAGAGCAAGGCAAGACCTACGTGTTCAAGGTGAAGCTGCGCTCGGATCAACCGAGGAAGCTAGAGATCCTGGCCGCCCACCAGGGGCCGCCCTGGACTGTCTATGGCGGCCAGTCACACCATGCTGTGGAGCAAGTCAAGCTGTCGCGGGACGCGGGCTTTCACCTCCGTACCTTCGACATGACATTACCGTGGCCTCATGAGGGTGCGCCACCGGACTATACCTCCGGGGACTTAGAATTGCGCGCGCATCTTGCGCTCGATCCACAGGCCCTTCTGGTCCCAAGATTTCACACCGATGCGCCGCGCTGGTGGAAAGAACGGCATCCCGACCACGTGATGCTTTACGAAGACGGGCGGCACCAGATGGTGTCCGTCGCCTCGCAGGAGTGGCGCAAAGACGCCGAGGAAGCTGTGCGTCTCTTCGTCCGCCATCTCGAGAAGGAGTTTGGCGATCACATCCTCGGCTATCATGTCTGTGGTCAGAGCGGCGGGGAGTGGGTCTACGATCAAACCTGGACTCCGCCACTGCCGAACTTCGAGACGCCTTTCCGCGACGGCTTTCGCACCTGGCTGCGGACGATGTACCCCACGCGGGAGGCGCTGAGACAGGCCTGGCAAGATCCGCACGTGGACTTCACCTCGGTAGAGGTTCCATCGGCGGCCGAGCGGCGAGAGGGCAAGGACGGCACGTTCCGGGACCCGAAGTCTCAGCGCAAGGTCATCGACTTCTTCGCCTACAGCCAGGTGGCCATTGTCGAACCCCTGGAGCGCTTCTCGCGCGCAGTGAAAGACGAGGTTCAGGGCAAGAAGCTGGTCTTCGCTTTCTACGGCTATCTCTTCGACGTAGCCGGGTTCGTCAACGGTCCTCAGGTGAGCGGCCACCTGCTGACCGACCGAGTGATTCGCTGCCCCTCCATCGACGTTTTGTGTGCCCCAATCTCATACTTCGACCGAGAGGCTGGTGGCTCCGGTCCGTTCATGGCACCCGTGGATTCGATCCAACTCCTCGGCAAGTTGTGGAGCACCGAGGATGACACGCGCACTTACCTCTCTGCCGAGAACGCGGGCTCCGGTCGAGTCGGCACCTTGCAGGGAACCCAATGGGTTCATCAACGGAACTTCGCGCATCTGCTGGTGCACGAGTGCGGGCTCTGGTGGATGGACCTCGAAGCTAGTGGCTGGCTTGCATCAAAGGCGATCTGGGACAACCTCGCCCGACTTCGTGAGGTGTGGCGTTCCGCTGCTAATGTCACCCGGCCACTGCAACCGGACGTCGCCGTCATCATCGATGATCGAAGCTCTCTTTACCTGCCCTGCGACAATGCCCTGACGAGTCCACTCATGATGCTCATGCGATACCAGATCAATCGCATGGGAACGTCAGTCGGTTACTACTTACTGAGGGACCTCTGCGATGGAATACCACCCGAGGCGAAAGCCTATCTCTTCCTCAATTCCTTCGTCGTCAGTCCGGAGCAACGTCAGGCGATTCACCGGGCTGTCCACAACAAGGGTAAGTGGGCCGTTTGGTTCTATGCTCCAGGCTACCTCGACCCCTCGGGCACGCCGGGCGACATGAGCGCCTTGACCGGGCTTCCTCTTCAGCGACTGCCAAAGCCGCAATGGCTCACCGTCAACATGGTGCCCAGTTCGTTCGTGGCGAACCGCGTGCCCAGAGAACAGCTCTCTTTCGGTGACAACACTCCGAGGACTCCGGCCTTCACCCTTGGGGAGGACGCTGCAGGGCACGAAATGCTCGGTTACTACGCCGGCACCCGGACGCCAGCCGTTGTCTGCGTGCGTCGTCCTGAATGGTCGAGTGTCTTCGTTGGCTCGACGACCCTCTCGACCGGCGTTCTTCGCGCCATCGGACGGGCCGCCGGCGCTCATGTGTGGCTTGAAAGTGATGATGTGCTCATCGCAGGGAACGACTTTGTGGCCGTTCATGCTTCAACCGAAGGCCGGAAAGAGCTGTTGGTACCTGCTGGCGTCGCAGCCAAAGACCTGTCGACGGGAACGGCGACACCACAGAACGGACGCATCGTGCTGACGATGCAGCAAGGTGAGACCAGACTGTTCCGTTTGACCCGGCAATAGCGATTCGGTGGGCAGCGTACTTCATCTCACATCAACACCGCCGACGAAATGATGGCTCCGCCGAAGCTAACAACGAGAGAATGTGGGGTTTGAAAGTGCCCTCTGCTACTGGGGGGGGTAACAAAGGTGAGAACACGCTTGAGAACGCTGGCACGCGCTGGCGTCAGCCTATTGGTTGTCTTCCTCCTGCTCGAAGCTGGGCTTCTCTCTGCGCGTTACTGGAGGGATGGGACTCTCGAGGCCGAAAACTCCTATGATGCGGAGATAGGCTGGGTTCCCACGCCGAATTATAGCCCAAGAGACAGGCAAGTACGCGATCTTGCCGGCAAGGTTTGGAGCCGGCACTACAGCACGAATGAGTTCGGAGCCCGCCTATGGGGAACGCATCCGGGGCACGCGAAACTGCTTTTCATAGGAGACTCGGGGACGCAGGCATCCGACGTATCTGACGATCAAACCTATTATTATCACTTGGCCAAGTTGAGCGGCCTTGATACTTACGCCATCGGGGCTAACGGTTATGGCACGCTTCAAGAAAAGATGTTGCTAGAAAGAACCTTGCGAGTATCGGGGATGACACCGGATATCCTCGTCCTGCAGTTCTGTAACAATGATTTCATGGACAACAGTGCGACGTTGGAAGAAGACTCGATAGCCTTGAACCAGCGTATTCGTCCGTATCGCGACGCGCGGCGAGGCGATGTCTACACGCTCGGGGCAAATTGGCTCTTCGTGGCAGCGCTCAGGTGGTCCGCGGTATTGCGTGTCGGCCTGACCGTGACGCAGAACACACTGTACAGACTTCATAGTGGATATTCACTCAACCGGCTCCCACCTGAAGCTCGGAAGGCCGCATACGATCAAGCAACGCAGACAACGGGTAGTTTGCTCGTCGAGATGAAGAAGGTCCTACCATCCTCTGCAAGAGCCTACGCATTCAATTGCAGCGACGAGCAATTTGAGACGTTCGATCAAAACACTGAATTCATCAAATTGTCGAGACTCGCTGGCTTCACTCCTCTAATGGGTGCCCGCCGGTGCGTCGACAACGCTCCCAGTGGTCGATTTGCAGTGCTCGCGAGCGACGGCTCGCATCTGAACGCAGAGGGTCATCAGCGCTTGGCAGAGTTTCTATTCAAGGAGCTCTGCGCTGTGGAGGCCTGCTTCAACGATGCACAGGCATCGAAACCGTGATGCCGACGGAACAGTGCTACGCCGCGGCAGCATAATGATCGGGCGGGACTGGGCCTCCTTCATCCATCCTCAAAATTGGCGACAGATCCGTCAGATCACTATTTCAAAAAACCTACCCCTTAAAGGCCCCCTCAGTCCGCCACGACGAGCAGTGGGCTAGACCGAAGGGCATAGAGTAGCCGACGCGATGATCGAAGCCGGGAGGGTTATCATGGGAAAGAAAGTTTCACTGCGTGAAGTCGGAGTTCACCTTAAGCAATACGCCATGGTTGCTGCAGGCGGTTTAGGCCTGACCGGCGGACATGCGCCTGCCGGTCCTCTGCAAGCCCAGATCGGGATCAACGACCCCTGTAACCATCGGTGTGTGTTCTGTTGGGATCATCCACCTGAGGACCGGGAGAACGAAGACACGACCAAACGGTTCGGCTTCGAGCGACCTGGAGTGATGTCGCTGGAGCAGTTCAAGGGAATCGTCGACGACCTGTACAAGCTGGGGACGCGCCGTGTAGACCTCATTGGGCGGGGGGAGCCGCTGTTGAACCGTGCGGCCCTTGAGATGATCCATTACGTCAAGGGGCGCAACATGCAGCTGCTGTTGTGCACCAATGCCTCGAGGCTGTCGGAGAGTATCGCCAAGGGAATGGTCGCGGCGGGCGTGGACCGGGTGAATGTTTCACTCAACGCGGGCACGCCGGAGACGTACCCCCACATTCACGTCACGGAAACTCCCGAGAACTATCTTCGAGTCAAGCGCAATCTGAGGTATCTATCGGATTGCAAAATCGCGGCGCGGAGTGACGTCCCTTATCTGAGCCTGTCGTTCGTCATAAGCTCGAAGAACTGCTCCGAGCTGGCCAGTATGGTGTCCGTCGCGAGCGAGCTGGGTGCCCAGGAGGCCGCCTTCGTCCATACGGTTCTCCACGATGGAACGCCGGACCTCGCCTTGAGCCAAGAGCAGTACCGGGAATTGTTGGCCTCGATCCCCGCTGCGCAGGCCAAAGCCGCTGCACTGAGGGTGCAAACGAATCTCGGGACATTTGCCGCCACAGCTCCTCCGTACATGAAAAACGAGATCATCGGTCCGCCCGTCGTTCCATGTTACGTGGGCTGGTATTTCACGGTGATCCTGGGGAACGGATCCGTGCTGCCGTGCTGCCAGTGTACCGAACCCATCGATCAGGTGTCCAGCGACCGGAAGTTCTCTGAGGTATGGGCTTCGGAGAACTATGCGGGGTTTCGCAAAGCGGCGAAGCAGTTGCCGATGCCGAACGAGCGACTCAAAACCTGTGAGTGCGACAACTGTCAATTGCGGCCGAGAAACATCGCCATTCATAACTTTCTCCATCCGTTGAAGCCGATTGAAAGTGGCGATGACGTACAAACGTTCACTCCTAAGGATTTTCTGCGAAAGATGCGGGGCCAGCACGGGAGGCCGCCCGTGTAAAGGGGACGGTAGTGCGGATCAGTCGCAAATTTTCAGCGAGGGTAGTATGACATAATCGTCACATGAACACCACCGTTTCCCCGCGCAGATTATCAGCCACGGCGTGTGGCTCTCCTACCGCTTCGGCCTCAGCTATCGCGATGTGGAAGAACTGCTGTCCACCCGTGGGATCATCGTGACGTATGAGGCGATCCGCCAATGGTGCCGGAAATTGGGCTAACCCTATGCCAATCAGCTTCGGCGCCGTCCCCCTCAGCCGGGGGACAAATGCCACGCGGGTGATCATCACGCCCAGAGGCCGCATGAGGTATAGCCCTCCCACCTCTCTGCCTGCTAATGGCATCAGCGCAAAGAAGTTGACAACGCCGAACGAAGCTGTTCTTTGGGGAACTTTAGCGGACTTTTTCGATAATCGTTGAAATTTCTCGGATTTATTGATATATGGGAAGATAATCTTAAGGGTCTGGCGCAAAGTTTCATGTGCAGGCCATCTGGTATGATCTCCCTCTGTGACCCAGGCTAAAACGAGAGGGATAGGAAAGATGGTGAGCTTCAAGGGGGCCCAGTTCGTCAAGGACATTATTCTGACGTGCGTACGGTGGTATGTGGCCTATCCCTTGAGGTACCGTTAGGTGGAAGAGTTCATGTAGGAGCGTGGGGTATCAGTCGATCATGCCACGATCAACCGCTGTGTGCTCAAGTACGCCCCGCCGTTGGATGAGGCGTGTCATCGACGCAAGCGCCCGATCTGGGTCAGCTCGCGGGTGGCTGAGACCTAACACGTACGTCGACGACTTGGCTGTGAAGCGCTGTATCATGCTGGTACACCGGGTCCTCGGGGAGCGTTCCGGCGCGCCCCAGCCCATCAAGACGTTACGCGGTCAGGGCCATCGTTTTATCGCAGTCGTGACCACGCACGGACACCCACCCCCAGACGCCGAGATTCCGGCGGCAACTGTCCCGGCACGCACAGCCGAGGGACACACGGCACAGCGCCCAGAAACTATGCTTCCCTCAGTCTCCTCACCCCCTCAGGAACCCACTCGTCCGCCGCATGCTTCTCCCGCTCTACCCGTAATCCTACCGCGGCATCCAGCTCAGAGCGCGTCCGATGCTGAACGCAAGCTGGTCACGGTGCTCTGCGGCGTGCTGGCCCATACTCAGGATTTAGACGAGAGAGTAGGGCTCGACGCCCTGCACCGCCTCATGCAGCCCGTGTACACCCATGCCCTGCCCGAAGCGCAGCGCTATGCAGGGACGATCCAAACCATCACAACTCTCGCATCTGGCCAGCGTGCCTGTGCCCTCGCAGCCGCCCTTGGGGATTTCCCCCTCCAGGTCACGGGGGCTATGTACCTAGGGCAGGTCTATTACGCCATGGGCGACTATCCGCGAGCCATAAGCGTCCTCAGGCACAATGTAGAATCCCTCAAAGGTTCCCTCCGCTGTGAGCGCTTCGGGATGGCGAACTTGCCATCCGTCGTGTCTAACACCTTCCTGGTCTACTGTCTTGCCGAGCAGGGAGCATTCGACGAGGGAATTGCCTGTAGCAACGAGGGCGTCCAAATCGCTGAGGAAGCTGATCACCCCAATAGCCTTGCCATTGGGTGTCTCGCGACCGGCCGCCTGTACCTCGGCAAGGGAGAACTCGACAAGGCCACCTCCGTGCTCGAACGTGGCCTGACCCTCTGCCGGAGCACGCATATCGCGCTCGTATTTCCCGCGGTCGCCGCGGCCTTGGGCTATACGTATACTCTGGCCGGACGCGTCGGCGAGGCCCTGCGGCTGCTGAAGCGGGTGCGCCAGATGTCCCCTCTGGCAACCCCCCTCTCATCGCTCGTGGATGTCTGGCTGGCCGACGCCTTTTTGTGCGCGGGCCGTCTAGAGGACGCGCGCGTCCTCGCCGGCCGAGCCCTCGCGTTCTCCGGCAACCGCAAGGAACGCGGGAACCAGGCCTGGACCCTGCAGCTCTTGGGCGAGATCGCCGCACATAGCCTCTCCTCAGAAGTTAAGCCGGCGCAAGACCACTATGGGCAGGCCCTGGCCCTGGCCCATGGGCACGGTATGCGCCCACTCTTGGCCCATTGCCGCCTCGGACTAGGACTCCTCTATAGCTGCACGGGAAGCGTGGGACAGGCACAGGATACGCTTGCTGAGGCGATCACCTTGTTCTGGGCTATAGACATGACGTTCCGGCTGCGACGGGCAGAAGCCGCCCTGGCACAGGTCCAGCCCTCGAACCTCTCTGCACACGCTGCACAAGCGAAACATACTCAAGAATCACCTGTCTCCACACCGTCAGGGCACACTTCGCTACCGTTAACCTGCGACACTCTTCTGTGACTTCAGGTGCTAGAGCAGTTCCTTTCCCCCAGGGTTGATCGTTATCCACACAATCTGGAAGGTTATCTGTGACACCTCGAATTTGCGAGAGAAATTCTCTGTGCGTATTCCCAGAGCCATGTTCGTCATATGCTGATTCCAAAGGGAGCACCGACATTCGCAGGTCATATGTCACCAATTGTTAAATCTGAACAATGAGGAGATCCTCTCCGAGGGGTCGAGGAGCTGTGGCTCGTCCTCTCGTGCGGTTTGAGCGACCACGAGCACACTCTGAAGGGAGTGCCTGATGCCTGCACGCACGACACTGCCATCCATCCGCACGGGCCTGACAACTACCCAGCTCAGCCCCCTGCCTCGCAGCACTGTGGAACGCTTGACGCGGCAGATGACGGCCAGCCTCCACCTCGAGGAGGTCCTGACACTCATAACCCAGGGCCTCGTGGAGGAGCTGGATGCCGCATTGGCGTGCATCTGGTTACCCGGGCCCGGCGATCGCTGTGCGGGCTGTGCCCAGGCGACCACCTGTGCCGACCGCACGCGCTGCCTGCACCTGCAGGCCAGCGCTGGACTGTTTACGGATCTGCAGGGCGAGTATCAGCGGGTCCCCCTCAACACCCTCACGATCGGCCTCGTCGCCCAGGGCTGTGGGCTGATGGTCACGAACGATGTGCTCAATGACAATCGACTTCCTAACAAACCTTGGCTGCGGGCCCAGAACCTTCAGTCGTTCGCGGGCTACCCCCTGCGCTTCCGGGAGGAACTGCTGGGGGTGGTGGCCATGTTCAGCCGCCAGCTCCTAACCCCGGAGGTGTGCGACCGGCTGGCCTTCTTTGCCCATCACGCCGCCATTGCCATCAAGAACGCGCAACTGTTTGCCGAAGTTGAGCACCTCACGAACCGGCTCCAGGCCGAGAACGTCTATCTTCAGGAGGAGATTCAGGTCGAGCACACCTTTGAAGACTTGATTGGCGGTAGTCGCGCCCTGAAGACCGTGCTGCGCCGGGTCGAGCAGGTGGCCATCACCGACGCGATCGTGCTGGTTCTCGGCGAGACCGGGACGGGCAAGGAACTCGTGGCGCGGGCGATCCATCGGTTAAGTCCCCGGCACGCGCGTCCGTTGGTGAAGGTGAACTGTGCCGCCCTGCCGCCAACCCTAATCGAAAGCGCGCTCTTTGGTCATGAAAAAGGGGCTTTCACGGGGGCCGTCGCGCAGCAGATCGGCCGCTTTGAACTGGCACATCGGGGGACGATCTTTCTGGATGAGATCGGGGACCTCCCGCTGGCCTTGCAAGCCAAGCTCCTCCGGGTGCTCCAGGACGGGGAGTTCGAGCGCGTGGGCGGGACCCGCACCCTGCAGAGTGAGGCACGGATCATTGCTGCCACTCATCGCGACCTGTCCACGGCCGTCCGGCTGGGCAAGTTCCGCGAAGACCTCTACTACCGGCTCCAGGTGTTTCCGCTGACCCTGCCCCCCCTTCGGGAGCGCCGTGAGGACATTCCTATGCTGGTGCACCATTTTGTCCGCAAGTATGCCACCAAGTTCGGGAAAGCGATCGACACAATCCCCCGTCAAGTCCTGGAGACCTTGCAGGCTTATCCGTGGCCCGGCAACGTCCGTGAGCTCGAACACGTCATTGAACGGGCGCTCATCCTGGCGCGCGACACCAGCCTGGCGCTAGATGACTTCTCCCCTGCATTCCCCGGCCCTGATGGCCGAGCCAGGAGGGCGCTGACCTTGGCCGATGTGGAACGGCAGCACATCCGGCGGGTGTTGCAGGAGACCCACGGGCGGATTGAGGGCCCGCGCGGAGCGGCGGTGCGGCTGGGCCTGCATCCCGCCACTCTACGGTCGCGGATGCAAC
>Ga0137403_10000159_pt1 | contig 81579 bp, 72 predicted proteins | sample CZOMad2_1_16fung_FD_122057 | JGI IMG/M metagenome (GOLD analysis project Ga0137403, IMG submission 122057) | Vadose zone soil fungal communities from Angelo Coast Range Reserve, California, USA - CZOMad2_1_16fungal (Hybrid Assembly) | ecosystem: Environmental > Terrestrial > Soil > Vadose zone...
AAAAGCGTCGATTACATGGTGCACGAATTTGCCGCGGTGCGCACCGGCAAAGCTTCTCCTGGCCTTGTAGAGAATGTGGACGTTCACGCTTACGGATCGGCGATGAAGCTAAAGCAACTCGCTTTGATTACGACACCGGAGCCGCGATTGCTTGTTGTTCAACCGTTCGATGCCGGCACGGTGCAGGACATCGAGAGAGCGCTCAAGGAATCGAAGATCGGCATAACCCCTGCAGTTGACGGCAAGATCATTCGACTACCAATCCCCGAATTGTCAGAAGAACGTCGAAAGGAACTCGTGCGTTCCCTTAGCAAAATGGCCGAGGAAGCACGTGTGCGTGTACGCGCGAACCGCCGCGCCGCACTCGACGAGGCGAAAAAACTCAAGGCTGCCGGCGAATTGACCGAGGACGGCTTACGCGACGTGGAGGACCAAGTTCAAAAGCTCACCGATCGATTCGTTAAATCTATCGATGATCATCTCAAGCACAAAGAAGCCGAAGTCATGAAGGTGTAGCTTGGCGGAATTGCCACACTGCCCGGCAGCACCACCGATTAACTGAGCAGGTTTGCTAAACTGCGAAACTTTCGCCGCAGGAGCAGTGAGCCACAGCGTTGGGATTCGTGACTTTAAAGCCGCCTTTTTGCAGGTCTTCGCTGTAATCGAGCACCGAACCGCTGACGAAAAGCGCGCTTTTTGGATCGACAACGAGATGGACGTCTTGCGTTGGCACCAGAATATCCCGCTCCTTCGGGCCATCTACTAAATCCATAACGTATTGCAGGCCGGAGCAGCCGCCGCCGACCACCTTGAGGCGCAACGCACCGTCTGGTTTGGCTTTTTCTTCCAGCAGAGACGCTAATTTACGTGCCGCTTTTTCAGTAACACTGATCAGGCGCTCATTGCCAATCTTGTAGTTGACGGTTTGTGTTTCCGTAGTCATCAGCAGGTTACGCTTCGATCTTATCAGTTTTCACCGCTTCGTGAAGCAATTGGGCGACTTCGTTCTGCACGCTTTCGACTTCGTCGAGACGCAGCTGCGGATCGGGCACAACGAATACGTCGCCCGTTGTGCGCTGTTCGAAAATAAGAACCCGGCCATTCGCGCTTTGCTCTGTGTTCACTTGTTTTAGGACTCGCTTGCGCTCGAGCATCGCGGCAAGAACATAGCAGGCGTTTGCAGGCGGGTTATTGGACGCCAGCAAACGGCGGAAGAGTTGCTCTGCATCTTCTCTGGGAACAGGTTCAGCCGGCTTTGGTGGCAACGGCTCGTAACGTGATTTCCAAAATGAAAATGGTCGAATGTTTTCATTGCGGTTTCGCCACGCCCCTTCGCTCAGGTCCTCACGCCGGTATCCATCGGCGTCGTGATACAGGAGAGTGTAAAAATATTCGCCAGGAACAAAGGGCCGCTGCGTGGCTGCGCAGAAGTCTGCTCGATGCTTAATCGCCCACTCGCTTGGGAGAGGATTCATTGCGCAACTATACGTCGTGCAGTGAAAAGATGAAAGCTGGGCGGTTCGCGATTGGAGGCCCGCAGGTGGAACAAGTAGAGACCAATTGCCGCAAAAACAAGGTTGGGTGTCCAGGCCGCAACCCATGCAGGTACGCGGTCCCCCTCGCCCAGTGCCAGAAAAAGGTGGACAAGAAAGTTCATCGAGAAAACAAGGATGACAGCCGCGGCAACGCTCGATAGAACGCCCCGCCGCGAATAGCCGATGCCAAGCGGCGCAGCGATACACACCACGACCAAGCACGTCCATGGCAGAGCGAGCCGATACTGCAGATGCGTGCGAAAAGGCGCGAGCAGCGTATGGGGAAAATCTGCATTGAAACGCAAATACTCTCGGAGCTCCGGCAGGCTTAGGAATTCTGCTCGTTCGTTTGCGCTGCCAAGCCGGAACGGGGTTTCGCTCCAGTGCTCGATCTTGAGAGATGGATAAATCTGTTCGTCGAGGATATTTCCAGCCTGATCATAATGAACGACTTTCACGTTCTGTAACTCCCACATCTTAATTTCTGGACTGTAGAAGGCGCGAGCCGCGATGTAATTCGTAACAATATTGTCGTTGGCGTCCTGTTGAAGCACCTGAACATTGTTGAAGGTATTGCTTCGCGGAAGAAAATTTTGGATGAACCAAGTGCGGGAATCAGTCCGGTTACGAAAGATTTGTCCCTGAATGTAGCGGCCGGGACGTGATTGAGCTTCTGAAAGGAATGCTTTTCGCGCCAGTTCCGCGTGCGGCGCCAACGAATAGTTTAGGACCATGCTCGCCGTCACCGTGAGCAGCCCCATGGCGATCAATGGCAGCAGAACGCGAGGAAGGCTTACGCCTGCCGTGAGCATCGAAACGACTTCGTTCGCACGCGACATTCGCCCAAGTGCAAAAAGGAGGGATAACAGAAGCGAAACCGGCAACAGAATGATGAAAACCTGCGGGATCTGCGTGCCATAATATCGAGCAACAAGGGAAAGAGGCACGTGCTGGTCGATGAATGTCGAAATATTGTCGCTGACGTCGAAGATCAGCCAGATCGAGATGAAGCCGGCGATGCAGTAAATGTAAACCTGCAGGAAGTTCCGAATGACGTATCGATCGAGTAGTCTCACTAGATTTTCGAATTTCGATTTGCGATTGCCGAATTACAATAGCATTTCCGCTCTGACAACTCAGCGTTGAAACGCGGGGTTATTACCAAATGATCGCGCTAAAGGACACCTTGGGCAGCCAATTTGTAGAACGCGTCCATGCGTTCTTTTCTAAAAACGGGCCGCTGTCCAAGGCCAGGAATTCCGAGTTCCGCCCGCAACAACAGGAAATGGCCGCGCGCGTAGCGCAGGCACTGGAGGAAGAGCACCATTTAGTGGTGGAAGCAGGAACGGGCGTGGGCAAATCGCTCGCCTACCTCGTTCCAGCAATCCTGTTCGCGCTCGAGCGGCACAAAAAGGCGATCGTTTCCACCCATACCATTAATCTCCAGGAACAACTACTGCACAAAGACATCCCGATTTTGAAAAAAGTGCTGCCGGTCGAGTTTGAAGCAGCCTTAATGAAAGGCCGGCAAAATTATCTTTGTTCGCGTCGGCTCGAACGCGCGTTGCAAAACTCAAATGAACTTTTTACCGGCCCCGAGGTGAACGAATTGCAGCGGCTGGCCGAATGGGCCAGCACAACCCGGGACGGGTCTCTGAGCGATCTTTCCGTCGAGCCAGATTCAAAAGTTTGGATGCAAGTGTGCAGCGAAGCGCATATCTGCACCCAGAAAACCTGTGGGCAGAATCCGCGTTGTTTCTACCAGCAGGCACGGAAACGTTTGCTGGCCGCGGACGTGATCGTGCTCAATCACACCTTGCTTTTCATCTTGCTCGGCTCACCGGATCAACAGGCAGAGCGGGAGAGCGGCTTTCTTTTTCCAAATGATTTCCTCATTTTGGACGAAGCGCACACCGTCGAGCAAGTCGCGTCCAAGCAAATCGGTATCGGCGTCTCGCAATACGGACTGCGATCGACAATCCAGCGGCTCTACAATTCGCGGACCCGCAAAGGACTGTTCAGTGTGATGCGCGACCCGGCGGGCGTCCGACTCGCGGCGGAGTTGATTGACGACGTTGAGAAATTTTTCGCTGCTGTCGAATCGAAATCAGATTTTCGTAAAGGCCGCGAGTTTCGTGTCCGCGATATCGACTTTGTTCCGGATACGATCACTCGCCGGTTGACCGCACTCCAGGCGCGCATCGCCGAAGTTGTGAAACGTGCCGATGATGAAATTTTGAAGGCGGAGCTGCAGGAATTCGGCAGGCGTGTTCGGGATGCGCGGGACGGGATTGCCATTTTTCTCGAGCAGAGCGCACCGGAGCACGTTTACTGGGTCGAGCGAACCGGTAAAACCGAACGATTCCTCGCTCTGAATGCCGCACCCGTCGACCTTGCACCGGTGCTACGGCAGATGCTCTTTCGCGAGGACTGCTGTTGCGTCATGACCAGCGCCACTCTGGCCGTGGGCCGGCCGGATCTCGCTTATTTTCGTGAGCGCATCGGCGCGACCGAGGTGGAGCCGTTACAGCTCGGGAGTCCATTCGACTTTCAACGGCAAATGAAAATGTTCATCGTGCAAAAAATGCCCGACCCGCGCGACGCCAGTTATCAGAAAGAGCTGGAACGATGGATCGCGCATTTCGTCAAAAAAACCGACGCGCGGGCGTTCGTCCTTTTTACAAGCTACCGCGACATGCAACAGGTCGCAGGCGCGATGCAGAAATTTTTTGTAGAGAACAGCATGAATCTTCTTCTGCAGGGAGGAGGCGTGCCACGCAGTAAGCTTCTTGACCAATTCAAATCAACACCGCACAGCGTCCTCTTTGGCACGGACAGCTTTTGGGGCGGCGTCGATGTTCCGGGCGAAGCGCTCTCCAACGTGATCATTACGCGATTGCCGTTCGCGGTGCCGGACACGCCGCTGATCGAAGCGAAACTCGAGTTGATCGAAGAACGTGGTGGCGATCCGTTCACCGAATATTCCTTGCCGGAAGCGATCCTGAAACTTCGACAAGGCGTTGGTCGATTAATCCGGACGAAGAGCGACTGCGGCATCATCGTAATCCTCGACAATCGCATCGTGACCAGACCGTACGGCCCCGCCTTCATGCAGGCGCTGCCGAAATGTCCGGTGGAAATCATTTGAGGCCCAGTCTATATGTTCGTTTGAACATTGATAAAAGAGGCGCTTAATTTGGCGCATGGAGCGCTCTAAGTCGTCACGTCCCGCGGCCGCAAAACACCTAGAAGCCACGATCGGTCAAATCCTCACCATTCTGCACAAATGGGGAATCCACACGCTTGGACAGCTCGCCACACTGGATAAAGAGCAGCTTGCGGTGCGACTTGGTCCCGAAGCTGTCCGGATGTTGGAGCGCGCGAATGGGCAATTCAATCGAGTGCTCAAGCTGGTTCGACCGCCTGAGGCGTTCGAGGAAAGCTTTGAATTTGAAAATGAAATTGAAACTGCCGAGCCGCTCCTTTTCATGCTCCGCCGTTTTTTGGAGCAACTCGCAGTCCGCTTGCGGGGGATCTATCTGGTTGCAAAAGAACTGACCCTGCGAATCACGTTTGCGAATCCGCCACGAGACGGATCCACCGAGGCGGGCAAACAAGTTTACGAACGTGTTTTTAAAATTCCCCACCCGACTAACGATGTCGATCTTCTCTTCCGCATGCTCCAGACGCACCTGGAGAATTTTCGATCGGAACATCCAATCGTTGCGGTCGCGCTCAGTGCCCAGCCGATCAAACCTGGGAAAGAACAATTCGGATTATTTGAAACGACACTGCGCAATCCGTCTCAACTCTCGGAAACGCTCGCTCGTTTAACCGCCCTGCTAGGCGCTGATCGCGTGGGCACACCGGTGTTGGAAGAAACGCATCGACCGGACGCACTTCGGATGGAGCTGTTTTCGTGGGCTGCTGTAGAGTCCGCTGTCCCCAGCGGACAAAACCGCCAGTCCTGCTCGGAAGCCCATGCGCTGAGGACAGCGCACACTACAGCCGCGCTGCGCCGATTTCGCCCTCCCGTGCCTGCATCGGTCTTGTTGGATGCACAGAGAGCGGCGCATGTTCGCAGCGCAGAAATTTGGGGCAAAATCATCAAGCAACGCGGTCCGTATTTGATTTCCGGGAATTGGTGGGACGAAAAATCGTGGGTGCGCGCTGAATGGGATCTGCAGATGGAAGAGGGCGAACTCATTCGTGCTCATGAAACTGAGGGAACTTGGAAAATCGATGGGGTGTATGACTGAATAATTTCGGATTTCGGAATGCAGATTGCGGAATGAACAAGAGCTACGTCGAACTTCATGCGTGCAGTGCATTTAGCTTTTTGCGGGGCGGTTCCTTCCCGGAGCACTTAGCTGAAATTGCGGCGGAACTGGAAATGCCCGCTCTCGCACTGCTGGATCGCAACGGCGTTTATGGCGCGCAAAGATTTTCCGTCGCTGCACGCGAGCATGGCATGCGACCAATCATCGGCTGCGAATTGTCCATGGAAGACGGAAGCATCTTGCCGGTGCTGGTTCAAAATCGGACCGGCTACAAAAATTTATGCGAGCTGCTAACCCAGGCGCATTTGCGTAGCGACAAAGGCAAATGCGCAGTGCGATGGAATGAGCTGCCGCAATTTGCGGAGGGACTGGTTGCGTTATTTGGATTGGGTAGCGCACGCGTCTCGCGTGCTGGCGAGGGCGTCCTCGCCGTCGCGAATTTTTCTAAACGCGCGAACTCGATGACGAGTTGGGAATCATACGAAAGATCGTTTCGGCGCGACGCCGAAACCAACACACGAGACGCGTGCGCTCCCCAGAATGTCGAGGACCGCGCCAAATTACTAATCGATGCTTTCGGTCGCGAAAATGTTTTTGTCGAACTTCAGCGGCATTTCGTTCGCGGGGAGGAACGCATCAATCGCGAACTGATTGATCTTGGGCGCGCACATCGATTGTCGCTCCTAGCCACCAACGGCGTGCAATACGCGAAACCGTACGGGCGCGAAGTGCTGGATGTTTTTACCTGTATTCGCGAACACACGCACCTCGATGCAGCGGGAAAATTGCTTACCAAAAATGCCGAACGGCATCTGAAGATCGATCGCGAAATGCGAGCGATTTTCGCGGATTTGCCGGAAGCGATTGAAAATACTGCGCGCCTAGCCGAGCGACTCACGTTTTCGCTGGAGAATCTCGGTTACGAGTTTCCCGAATATCCGGTGCCGGCGGATCACACCATGGATTCATTTTTGCGCACGATCGTTTGGTTCGGTGCACAACAGCGTTACGCCGCCATCAGCGCAAAAGTAAAACGACAGATCGAGGAAGAGGTCGCGCTGATAACTAAGCTCGGTTTCCCGGGATATTTTTTGATTGTCTGGGACATCGTCAATTTCTGTCGCGAACACAATATCATGGTCCAGGGCCGCGGCAGCGCCGCGAACAGTGCGGTTTGTTATTGCCTCGGAATTACGCCGGTTGATCCCGTGAGCAATCATCTGGTGTTCGAACGTTTTTTAAACGAGAGCCGCAAAGGCTGGCCGGACATCGATCTCGATCTTCCCAGCGGAGATCGCCGGGAAGCGGTGATCCAGCAAATTTATCGCCGCTACGGCAGACATGGCGCAGCCATGACCGCAAACGTGATCAGTTATCGCGGACGCAGCGCGGCGCGTGAGATTGGCAAAGCGCTGAATTTTTCTCCGAGCATGATCGATCGGTTCTCGCACCTGTTTGCGAATGGCGATTTCCCGCACACGATGGAATTGGAAGCGCAAATCGAGGCCGCTGGTTTACCGAAGGATCATCCGCGGATGCCGGCGTTCATCCAGTTATATCACGCGATCTACGGCTTGCCGCGACACCTGGGTCAGCATTCTGGGGGGATGATCATTTGCCAGAATAAACTCAGCTCGTTCGTGCCGCTGGAGAACGCGTCTATGCCTGGGCGTGTCGTTGCGCAATGGGATAAGGACGATTGCGAAGACCTCGGCATTGTGAAAGTCGATCTGCTCGGGCTCGGGATGATGTCGGTGATGCAGGACGCGTTTGAATTGTGCCGTGAACGTGGGCGGCCTCTCGATCTCGCTCATATTCCCAAAGATGATCCGGCGACCTTCGAGATTATGCGGCACGCCGACACTATCGGACTGTTTCAAATCGAAAGCCGCGCGCAAATGGCGACGTTGCCGCGCATGAAACCGGAATGTTTTTACGATGTCGTCATTGAAGTGGCGATCATCCGGCCCGGTCCGATCCAGGGTGACATGGTGCATCCGTATTTGGCTCGCCGCGCTCGGAAGGAGCCGGTGACTTATTTCGACGATCGATTAGAACCAGTGCTGAAGCGCACACTCGGCATTCCGCTTTTTCAGGAACAAATGCTGAAGATTGCGATGCTGATGGCTGATTTTTCCGGCGACGAAGCGGAAGAGTTGCGACGCGCTCTGAGTTTTCATCGCTCTGAGGAACGGATGAACAAGGTCTGCGCGAAATTACGCGCGGCGATGGAATGCAAAGGCGTTGCGCCGGACAAGATCGAGAAAATCATTCAGTCGATTTCGTCGTTTGCGCTTTACGGATTCCCGGAGTCGCACGCGATCAGTTTCGCGATCCTCGCCTATGGCAGTGCGTATCTGAAAGTGCATCGCGCGCCGGAATTTTATGCGAGTTTGTTGAACAATCAGCCGATGGGCTTTTATACGCCGGCGACGATTGTCAAAGACGCGCAACGACACGGGGTGAAAGTGAAGCCGGTCTGCGTCAGGAAATCAGACTGGCGCTGTACAGTCATCGGTGACAATACGTTTCGGCTTGGGTTTTGTGTAGTGAACGGACTGCGCCAGGAGCATGGCGAAGAGTTGTTCCGGCAACGCCAACATCGACAATTCGACTCCTTAGATGATTTCAAGCGGAGAGTTCCCCTGACGAAAGACGAATTACGTACTCTGGCGGAATTGGGCGCACTGAATTGTTTTGCTACGCATCGACGCGCGGCAATGTGGGAAGCGGAAGAAAAGCTGCATGATGATTTGCTGGGGAGCGCAGGCGCCCAGCTCGCTGTGTCACGCGCCTCGCCGGACACTCATGGGAAGCTTTTCGGCGGGGGCGCCGAAAAGAGCGGGCGAGGCGCCCGCGCTCCCCTTGCACGAATGACGCTACCCGAGCGCGTGCGTGCCGATTATGAGACGATGAATCTGACCACCGGCCCGCATCCGATGAAACTGTTGCGCGAAACTCTCCCGAATATTTGGCGCGCCATCGACCTTCGACACGCGCGGCATGGTTCGATCATTCAAATCGCCGGCAACGTGATTTGCCGTCAGCGTCCCGGCACGGCCAAAGGATTTGTTTTTATTAGCCTTGAAGACGAGACCGGCGTCTCAAATGCAATTGTCGAACCAGACTTGTTCGAACGCTTTCGACTCGTCATCACAGAAGAAGCCTTTCTGCTTATCGAAGGCGAAGTACAAAATTCGGACAACATTGTTTTGATTAAAGCCCGCGAAATCAAGTCCCTCGCACACGAGCAACTCATCGGAAGTGAGTCGCACGATTTTAGATAATCTGTAGCCGGTTCGCTGTGCGAAGCGTGCGCGCCGCCCCTACTCGCCCGCGTGATGTGGCTCGGGCGTTTTTGGTTGGGTTGGTTTTTCGGCTGGTTTTTGTTCTGACTCCATCCAGTCGGTGTGAAAAACGCCGGGCTTGTCGATCCGCTCGTACGTATGTGCGCCAAAGAAATCGCGTTGCGCTTGCAGGAGGTTTGCGGGCAAGCGGGCGGAGCGATAACTGTCGAAGTAAGCCAGCGAGGCAGAAAACGCGGGCACAGCTACGCCGTGCTTAATGGCTGTCGAAACGACGATGCGCCAGCCGCGCTGCGCTTTTCTGATGGCCCGCGTGAAATAACGATCAAGCAGCAGATTATGCAGCTCGGGATCGCGCTGATAGGCTTCCACGATCCGGTTGAGAAATCTTGCGCGAATAATGCAACCGCCTCGCCAAATTGTCGCAATGTCGCTGATATTAAGGTTCCAATCGTAGACTTTGCTTGCTGCTCGTAGTAGCTCCATCCCTTGCGCGTACGAAACGATTTTCGACGCGTAAAGCGCGTCGCGCACCATCTCGATAAACCGGAAGCGATTACCTCTGAATTTCCGAACTCTCGGCTGCGGTAACACTTTCGACGCAGCCAAACGGTCTTCCCTGCGTGCAGAGACGACGCGCGCTTCAACCGCGGCATTAATCGTGGAAATGACCACCGATTGTTCGATTGCGGATTGCAGCGTCCAAATGCCCGTCCCCTTTTGTCCGGCTTTGTCGAGGATCATTTCGACCAGTGGCTTACCAGTCTCTGAATCGATCTTTCGAAAAATCTGTGCTGTGATCTCAATCAGATAGCTCTCGAGCTCGCCTCTGTTCCATTCTGTGAAAATTTCAGCCAGTTGTGCTGCCTCCACTTGCAGGATGTCCTTGAGAATGGCGTACGACTCGCAGATCAACTGAATGTCGCCGTACTCGATGCCATTGTGGACCATCTTGACGTAATGACCGGCGCCATTCGGTCCCATGTAACGGCAACAAGGTTCGCCATCCACTTCCGCTGCGATCTTGCGGAAAATCGGCGCGATAATTTCCCATGACTCAAGCGAGCCGCCCGGCATGAGCGATGGACCTTTGAGCGCGCCTTCTTCACCGCCCGACACGCCCATCCCGACGAAATGAATTCCCTTCTGCTCCAATTCCTCTCCACGCCGATGCGTATCGGTGAAAAGAGAATTTCCTCCGTCGACAATGATATCGCCGCTTTCAAGCAGTGGGGCTAGCTGGCCAATCACGCCATCCACTGGCGGCCCGGCCTTCACCATCATCATTGCGATGCGCGGTTTTTTTAGCGCGGCGACGAATTCCTCCATCGTGCGGGTCGGCTGGATGTTCTTTCCTTTGGCACGGTCCGCAGCGAATTTCTCAGTAACTTCCGTCGTGCGATTGAACACAGCGACAGAAAACCCCTTGGATTCCATGTTGAGTGCGAGATTTTCGCCCATCACACCCAAACCGATCAGGCCAATATCACATTGATTGGTTGTCATTTTAGTATCTTCTTCTTTTCTGACTTCAGAGAAGACAGCACTGTAACGAGTACTTTCAGCCCATGGCAAATTTCGTTTGCGGAGTTTTAATCACTGAAGCGCCGCTTGATGCGCCGCCACAACACCACCATGCCGACGCTGGAGCGATGGTCGAGTTTTGGGGAGTGGTGCGGAAGCTTGAAGATGGATGCGAAATCGCTGGAATCGAATACGAAGCGCATCGGGACATGGCCGAACATCAGCTAAGACAAATTGCCGAACTGGCCGCAGCGAAATTTGGACTTCGGCTTGTTATGGTTCATCACCGAATTGGATTTATCGCCGTTGGCGAACCATCGCTGTTTTTGCGAGTGACAAGTCCCCATCGCAGTGAAGGATTTCGAGCCAGTGAATGGATCGTTGATGAGTTGAAGAAGAAAGTGCCGATTTGGAAACGACCTCGGCTTAAGAGCGACACTGAGCGTCGCGCCTCGTACAGTGAGGCAGCTACAGTATGAACTGGGCAAATCGAATTACTCTGAGTCGGCTGGCGCTTACCGTGCTTTTTGTAGTTGCGCTCAATTCGTCGTGGCAGTACGCACGCACGATTGCGCTCGGGATTTTTCTGATCGCCGGCTTGACGGACTTTATCGATGGCGAAATTGCCCGCCGTTACGGAATAATCACCAGCTTTGGGAAGCTAATGGATCCGCTCGTAGACAAGATAATGGTGGCGGCAGCGTTCATTTCGCTGGTGCCACTCAAGGCCGTCCCGGCTTGGGCGGCCACGACCGTTGTGGCCCGGGATTTTTTAATCACGGGTTTGCGGCTAATGGCTAGTGCGAAGGGCCGAATTCTTCCGGCGGAAAGTCTGGGGAAGCAGAAGACTTCGTGGCAAATCGTCACGATCGTCTTCTTTCTGGCGCTTTTGTCGATTGTCGAACTGCGCTATGCCACCGAAACATCTACATGGTGGGTGCGGGCCTGGGCCGATGCCGGTCCGGTGCTGGTGTGGATTACTGTGGCGTTAACAATTTACTCCGGTATCGGCTTCACTTGGCGAAATCGCGAACTGATCACGCCCGATCAATAGTGAACACCCAGCGCAATTGGGGTTCCTATCGCCCGAGCGACCCTGGCCCCGAATCAAGCCCGGGTTGATACGTAAGCGGCCGCTGCAGCGGTGCATCAGGCAGGACTGTTTCGTGAGTACGCGCGTTCGTGTCAACCATTGTCTCCGAATAGGGAGCGTTGGAAGCGCAACTACAAAGCAATCCAGATAGAAGTAAACCGAACAGCAGACGTGCTTTCATCGTTTGTTGTGTCACACAGTGGATAATTTAGCATGAGACGAAAATCAACCAAAGTCCGTGGGATGAGCGGCCCTCCAGCCGTTGTTCCACAGCCGCAACTGCAGCTTTGGGAATCAACCGCAATTTAGCCTTTGCGTTATGAAAGCCTTGCGTTAGCTCCCGCTTTTCAGCGACATCCTTTATTTGGGATGTCCCAGCACCGAGACAAAAGCACAATTCAACTCCGCGTCGTGACAATATAAGGGCAACTTGGAACGCGTAGGATTTGTTACGAGCCGCCGCTGGGTAGACGCAGCTCCAAATCTCTCTGGGCGATCTCCCATTCGGCGTCGCCAAGGAGGTACCAGCTTCCAACACGACCGCTCCTTTGTGCTGCAATCCGTCCTTGGCAATCTGCTTTAATCCCGATCGAATACTTTTGAATCGTTCCTGGTCGGATTTCGAGACTTCAGCCCAACTAACGCTGTTGGGATACCGGTCGAAAAGCTCACAGTCCAAGCGTTCAAATTTCACCGGGCCGCCGCTCGAGATCTCTTTCGGGACGATTTCAAATCCAAGACGCCGAAGCGTAACAAACGCCGCCGTGCCTTCGCCTCCGGGAAAATCTGCCGGAACTAAGTTGATGCCAGAACGAGTTCTTGCCGCCAACGCTATGACCGCTTTAGGTGGATAACGCCGCCCTTCATAAACGAGATCGTACGTCGAAGACGGTCCGAACGGATGTTCAACTCCGCGTTCGAGGTCGTTCACCGCCTGTTGAACATCTTCTCGAGTAACAGAAGAAAACGCCTCAGCTGCGCGTGATTGTCGAGCGTTATCCATTTAAAGCATTCCTGACAGCCATTGTCCTGAAAGTTCAGCAAGCCTCGAGTAAGGCGTCTGGTCGGCTGGCGTCAACCAAAAATGTTTGGGGCGGGATTCATTGAACTTTAGGCACTTCGGGCCGATTGAGTTCAAGTCACTTAAGGGCGTCTTTTACCACTGTGAAGAGGGCACCGAAGATCCCTGAAACGGACGTCGCTTCGAATAGATGCCTGACATTGGACAGTATAACTGTTAGAGAAGAGATGATACCCACAATCGTGAAGACGCGATAGCTCCGGACAAAACGGGAAAACCGAAGTGCTGTGTGCAGGAACAATAAGCAGCCGTAAATTAGGACAACCGCGATCACGATCCCATATAAGAGAATTGGCATCACCCATATCGGTGTGTGAAGGACCGCGTTTGTAACCTGAGGGGGGAAGAATGTTGAGCGTAAAGAAGTAACACAATACTTTGCAAACAATGCGAGAACCACGGCGTAGATCGCTGTCGAGATAATGTTGGAGAAGACCGCAGTTGCAGCTCGAATCATTTGCTGTATTCGGTTGGTCGCAGTTGGTTGGGATGTGTCGCAAATAGTCAAATAAAGTAGGCGAGCACGCCATTTGACCGCCTGGACCGCCTCAGCTTCCACTGATTCAGGAACGACAATTTCCTCCGGTGCCGTTTTTGGAATTGCCGGACAACCGTATCGATGTGCGCCGAGACAACCGCAATATTGACAACGCTCGATCATCGAAACGCCGAGCTAGAATCAGATTGCATCCTGCACTCTATTTGCTGCCGCACCCGAGGCAGTCTGATTTAAACACTGCAAGATGGCGAGCGCAATCGCAAGGCCGTTGTCGGGGCTGCAGCTCGACGGCAGCGGACTGGAACCTTCCGGTGAATTCACCGTAAGCTAGAAGCCCGTTAAAAACGCTGGGAGCCGCGTCGCCGCTTCGCCAGCAAAAAGAAATTCAGCCCTGCTACGGGCGCGCGGTGGGTTAAAACAACTACGAGCAAAAGAAAGCGACCGCAGCGACGTACGAAGTCGAGCGCGAAAACTAGGCGAAGGTGAAGTACTGGGAAATCATTGCCCGTAATCTCAAGAAACGCGGTTGGAGCTTGGGTTACGTCTCAGCCGTGGATGCTCGTTGGCGAACAATCTGAAAGTCGTTGGCTTGCGGAAATTAGCTCTCGCTGCGAAGAATACGAGGAAGGAGAGTAATTCGGTTGGGTGATTTGCAACCAGAACTTTTTTCGTTTGAAGCAGCCAGCAAAGAAATGAACGGCATTCAAACCATTGCCATCTCTGATGCTGAGGTTAATAAGATTCTGGCAACCGAAGAAGGGCACTTCACCGATGTTAAGGCCATTGAAACTTCTCCTGCCGGGCTAACGAAAGCGATAGCTGCATTATCCAACGCCGAAGGCGGAGAGCTGTTCATCGGTGTCGATGAGAAAGGCACTGCGAAAAAGAGAAGTTGGAGAGGCTTTCCGCGCCAGGAGAGTGCTAACGCGCACGTTCAAGTCTTTGAGGAGTTGTTCCCGTTAAGCTCAGATTACAGATACGACTTCCTGACCAACGATCGTCAGCCCGGGTTCGTGCTTAAAATTCAAGTGGCAAAGACCCGAGACATCAAGAAGGCGTCAAATGGTAAGATCTATGTGCGACGCGGTGCGCAGAATCTTCCCGTCGAGGATCCCGCCCGTATCGAAATTCTTGAGCGTGATAAAGGCCTAATCTCCTTTGAAGCTCAGCTAGTGAACTGCGACCCAACAGTCGTAACCAACTCAGAGCACATTATCAAATTCATGCTCGAGGTAGTTCCGACTGCAGAACCTGCTGTGTGGCTACGGAAGCAACTGCTCTTAGTCGATGAAAAACCAGCCGTCGCGGGCGTCGTGTTGTTTGCTGATGAGCCACAGGCAGTACTTCCGAAACGTTGCGGGATAAAAGTGTACCGCTACAAGACCACTGATTCTGAAGGCACCCGAGAAAGTCTGGACTTCGATCCAATCTCCATTGAAGGGTGCGCGTACGACCAAATCAACAGCGCTGTTCAACAGACTGTGAAAATCATTGAATCAGTCAAAATAAGAACAGCCGAAGGTCTGGGAAGCGTCGCGTATCCAGAGACTGCCATACATGAGATTGTTACAAATAGCGTGTTGCACCGCGACTACAGCATAGCTGATGACGTCCATATTAAAATCTTTGACAACCGTGTCGAGGTCTTGAGCCCAGGCACTCTCCCAGGACACATTACGCCAGAAAATATTTTGAATGAACGTTTCGCACGTAACGCCTCAATTGTTCGCCTAATCAACAAATTTCCGAACCCGCCAAATAAGGACGTTGGCGAAGGCTTGAATACGGCCTTTCAAGCAATGCGCGAAATGAAGCTCAAGGATCCGATAATCACTCAGGAAGGTGGATATGTTAAGGTCGTGCTCAGGCACGAGCCGCTCGCGACGCCCGAAGAAATTATACTCAAGTACCTTGAGGCACACGAGGAGATCGCGAATCGTGAGGCTCGCGAAATTTGCTATATAGGTTCCGAAAACAGGATGAAGAGAATCTTACAGGGGATGGTAACTAAAAAACTTATTGAATCGGTGCCGGAACGCACTCGCTACAATGCGGCATACAGATTGCCGAAGAAACGTAAATAGTTGCGACGGGCTTAACTCGACAATGTAATCGTGACACGAGCAGTGGCGCAAAAACACCCGGACGGCGCAGCAGTTGGGTAATTGAAACTCCACTCGAAACTTCACGGTTCTTTGAACTCGCCCGTGTGCTCGTGCGTTTCGATCACGTCGCCAGCTTCATCGTAAACCCGAATCACGGGATCATGTGAGCGGCTGTAGAACTTGGCGTAGTCGATAGAATACCACAGCCTGCCGGGTTCCGGGCTTCCGGGGCGAGTTCCCCGCCTCTCACTCGTTATTTAATAAGACCTGTTAGCGCGGCGATGACGAGGGGAACCAGAATCCATCCCAGCAATATGTGCACACGCATATAATTTCTTAGAAAAGTCTGATCGGCTTTTGGTTTCCACACTTTACCTGCTTGGAGATCGACCACGGGAAGGAACAGGTTAAGGCTATACCAGAAACGACTGTAAACCCGGGGCGCATCGTCCGGTTTTTGCAGTTCCATTTTCTTGGGAGAGAAAAGGACGCAGCCCAGTGCGATCAAAACTGCACAGGGAATGCCGGCCTGCCACGGACGACGCCCATAGCCGACGAGCCAATCGAGCAGCCAACTGCCGAACCGAGCCGGCCCGTGAAGGTATTCTGATCGCTCGCGGCGCTTCCCGGCGATGAAAGCCCGATCGGCGTCGCTGCGGTAACCCTGACGTAAAAAAAATGCTTCTAAGTTGCCATACACATCGGCGCTGTAAGGCGATTGATCAGCCAACTTCAAAAGTGTTTTGTGCGACTCGGGTTCTTCCGGAGCCGCGCGAATGTATTTGTAGTTCATCCCCTGCATGCGGAATTGGGCGGCACCCCTCGGCCACGAAGCGCTCGACAAATCAAGCCAGGTAAAGTCGGAGTAGCGCAACTCCACCGGCCCTTCGAACGCCGCACCGTTGAAGAAGGCATAGCCTCTGACTTTCATGCCGCCGAAGCTGGCTTCCTTTTCCTTGTTCTGAAACTTTGCCTTTACCACTGCAAAAGTGCCGGCGATGTCTGCCCAGAGGAAGTTCACCGGCCCTTCGAACGCCGCACCGCTGAAAAAGACGTAGCCTCCGACTTTCATGCCGGTGAAGTTGGCTGCCTTTTCCTTGTTCCGAAACTGCGCGTCATTTGCAGTGAAACTCGTGGCGATGTCTGTCAAGCCGAAGTCCACCGGCCCTTCGAACACCGCACCGTGGAAAAAGGCGTCGCCTCCGACCTTCATGGCGGTGAAGCTGGCTCCCTTTTCCTTGTTCTGAAACTTTGCCCCATTCGCGTCGAACCTACTGGTGATATCTACTGAGATGAAGTCCACCGGCCCTTCGAACACCGCACCGTTGAAAAGGGCGTAGCCTCCGACCTTCATGCTGGTGAAGCTGGCTCCCTGTTCCTTGTTCTGAAAGTTTGCCCCATCCGCAGTGAAATTGCTGGCGATGTCTACCAAGCCGAAGTCCACCGGCCCTTCGAACACTGCATCGTTGAAAGCGGCGCCTCCGACCTTCATGGTGGTGAAGTCGGCGTCCGCCTTAAACGCGCTGTGCTCGAACGAGATGGTCCCCACGAAACTCCCACCGCTGAAATTCGTGCTGGCATTGAATTGGCAATACACCAGCCAGACCTCACAACGGATTTGCGCATTTTCGAGGTCGACCGGCTCGTCAATGATCGCCCCAATGATTCGCACACCATGTCGATGCAGCTTGACACTGGGTAGCGTGCCCGTCAGCAGGTCCTCTAGAAACTGGGCGCTGAGCTTTCGGTCTTTTTCTTCAGGGAATCTCTTGCTCAGGTCGGCGATCTCTCCCGCCGTCGCCTGCGCGACGACCCATTGTTCCGCGGGGTTCGATCCCCCCGCGCCCGTCTTGGCGACTGCGCTTGACGTGCAGATGGTTGTCACAAATGCCGCGAGGCAAATCGCTGAAAACCAATTTACGGGCGAGCACGTGGTCGCGGCGGCGGCGCCAGGTGCTTTTAGTTTCATAGTCCCTCCGAATTAATATTGATACCTCGTCTCGACGGCGGTATACGAGCACGTTTTTGAAAGGTCCCGGTGAACTTCGAGACTTCGGTAGTTCGGCGCGCGGCATTTCGGCAGCGGAATCGTTTCGGAACGGTCACGCAGGAGGCCGTTAAAACGTTCGGAATCCCTTCAGCCGCTGTCTTTGACCCGCTCCGGGCGGTCGAACGCAATCCTGGGCCAACGTCGTGCGGGGAAGGACACTTGCGTGGACGATGTCTGACTTCATGTTCTGACTTCTTGCTTCAGATGGCCTTTTTTGGCCCTCTTTTCACTATGAAAGAGAGCGGGCAACGGGAATCGAACCCGCATAGCCAGCTTGGAAGGCTGGAACTTTACCATTAAGCTATGCCCGCGTTTTCTAAGAAGTGAAAGGTGACTTGTGACTGGTTAATAGTCAAAAGCGAGGCAAGTCTAGGCGCGCCCGGCGGTCGCGCACTACTATTACTTCTCGAATGCGGCGGCGACCAGCGTCGCGTTGTGGCCGCCGAAGCCAAAGGAGTTATTCAGAGCGACGCGCACTTTCTTTTCGCGGGCGACGTTAGCCGTATAATCGAGGTCGCATTCTTCACCCGGATTCTCGAGATTGATTGTCGGCGGAATTACGGAATCGCGGATGGCAAGGGCGCAAGCAGCCATTTCTACTCCCCCGGCGCCACCTAGCATATGGCCGGTCATCGATTTTGTAGAACTGATAGGAACCTCGTAAGCGTAATCCCCGAAGACCTGCTTGATGGCGCGGGTCTCGCAAATGTCTCCGATATCGGTCGAGGTTGCATGCGCATTAATGTAATCAACCTGATCCGGAGCTATGCGGGCGTGCTCGAGGGCGAGTTGCATTGCGCGCGCTGCGCCTTCACCGTCCGGGGGCGGCGCGGTCATGTGATAAGCGTCGGCGGAAAGGCCGTATCCTGTAATTTCACAGTAGATCTTCGCGCCGCGCGCTTTGGCGTGCTCCAATTCCTCGACCACCACAACCCCTGCGCCTTCGCTCATCACAAAACCGTCGCGGTCACGATCGAATGGCCGGGAGGCGCGCTCGGGTTGATCGTTGCGGGTGCTGAGCGCTCTCATGGCTGAAAATCCTGCAAGACCAATCTCGACGATGGACGCCTCCGAGCCGCCTGCGAGGAATACGTCGGCGTCACCAAATTTAATAATTCGCCAGGATTCACCAATGGCGTTGTTCGAAGTCGCGCAGGCGGTGACAATACACAAATTCGGGCCATGCAGGTTGAACTCCATGGAGATAAACCCACTGGCCATATTGCTGATCAGCATCGGAATGGTGAACGGCGAATTTCGCGAGGGACCCTTCGTCAGCAGGATCGTCAATTGCTCCTGGAGTGTTTTTAGTCCGCCGATGCCGGTGCTAACGATCACGCCAAAACGGTCTCGTCGTTTGAAATTCTCTATATCAATTCCGCTGTCTTGCAGCGCCATATTTGCTGCCGCCATTGAAAGCTGGGTGAATCGATCGGTGCGGCGGACATCCTTCGGATTTTTGAAGAACGGTTTCGGGTCGAAATCGCGGACTTGCCCTCCGATTCGGCAATCGTATCCGCTGGTGTCGAACGCGTCGATTGCATGAATGCCGCTAACCCCGTTTTTGAGATTGGACCAAAACGTCTCGACGTCATTGCCAAGCGGCGTGAGCGAACCCAGGCCAGTGATAACAACTCTACGATCGTTGTTCATTTAGCGATTTAACGATTTAGCGATCCAGCGATTTAAGGGTGTAATGGTCTGGCGGTGTAGCGCGGCGTCAATCGCTAAATCGCGAAATTACTGAATCGCTGAGTTATTCTAGCTCGTTCCCATTCCGACGCTTTGAACGGTTTGGAAGAGTTTGCCTTCGGTCTTAATAGAAGGCGCGATGATTATCTCCGTCTGCTGAAATTCAGGGATGTTGCGCGCGCCAACATTGCCCATGCACGTGGTGATCGCGCCGATGAGATTTTGGCTGCCATCATCCACTTCTGCCGGCCCAAACAGGATTTGTTTCAGGGAACCGGTAGAGCCGACCCTGATGCGAGTCCCTCGCGGGAGGTTTGCATGTGGAGTGGCCATGCCCCAATGGTAGCCCCGGCCCGGCGCTTCGTGCGCTTTAGCGAAAGCGCTACCCACCATTACGGCATCTGCGCCGCACGCCAGCGCCTTGCAAACGTCGCCGCCTCTGCTCATTCCACCATCGGTGATGATAGGCACATAACGAGACGTTTTTTTGAAATAAGCGTCGCGCGCCGCTGCGCAATCGACTGTCGCAGTAACCTGCGGAACACCGAGTCCAAGCACACCGCGCGAAGTGCAAGCCGCTCCGGGCCCGACGCCGATCAAAACCGCAGCCGGCCCGCACTCCATGATCTCGAAAGTCACGTCATACCCGACGGTATTTCCAACGATTACCGGGATGCGCATTTCACGGCAAAACTTTTCCAGGTCAAGTGACTTATATTCCGACGAAATATGCCGGACCGTGGAAACCGTGCTTTGCACTACGAAAATATCAGCGCCAGCGTCTTGCGCGATCCTTCCAAATTCAGCGGCACGTTGAGGAATGGAACTCACCGCAGCCAATACACCGCCATCCTTGATCTGGCGCACACGCGCCGCGATCAAATCCTCCTGGATGGGTTCCTGGTAAATTCGTTGCAGCAGTGCAGTAATGTCGGACTTATCTGCTTCGACGATTTTTTGCAGTACTTCCTGCGGGTTTTTATAACGCGTTTGCACTCCTTCGAGATTCAGAACGGCGAGACCGCCCAGTTTGTTCATGGCGATGGCAAAATGCACGTCGACCACTCCATCCATGGCGCTGGCGAGGATTGGGATTTTCAGCCGAAGTGGCTCTGCGTCTTTACGCGGCAAACGGAAAATGATGTCGACTTCATTCGGGTTGATGGTTACCCGCCCCGGTACAAGCGCGATTTCGTCGAACCCGTAGGTCACACGCGCCTTGCGATTTCGGCCTATCCACATCCCCATATTTAAATCCGCTCCATCTTGAATCGTTCGTTTAGACTTCCGCAGTGCGGGCACCGCGGAAGCAGCGCGTCGGTTCGATCTTCAAATTCGAACGCGCAAATCACGCAACGCAACCGGTGCTGCAGAGCCCTTCGCTCCCGCCGCCGGCGATTCCATTCTCCAACTATCCAGAAGAGAAAAACCGCCGCAAGAAAAAGCAGCAGATAAATCGTTACTAAACTAGCAAGACTAACGCGAATCACGGGGTCACGGCGGCTCCCGGTTGTGAATGCGCGCGAACGATATCATTGCCCCATTCAATTGTTGCGATCCCCCAAGCCAAGAAGGAATCGGCTTTTTCAGGATTCACGGTGTTTTTGGGGAAACGGCAACGCTCCACATATAAAAGCGCCTGTTCATCCAGCGCCGAGTCACCCGACGAACTGACTGGAAAACAGTACTGAATTTCTCCAAGCTTGTTGACGGCCACGCGAAACCGAATGGATTGAGGCGTCTCGTCGTTCGAGGCCGCAAAATTCGCCGCTGGCAGGGTTGGAGAGCCAAAAACGTCGAACTCCTTTGAAAAGGAAACGGACGTGGAAAAAACAGCCCTGGCGCGCGCCGCTTTCGGGCGAGTAAGCCGTACCGCCCCCGGCGGGTTGCAACTCGGGATGCGCAGATCGTGTTCCAGCGGTGGAATGTCCTTCAACGTGGGCTGTAGCGCGGAATATGACGGTACATGGTCAGCCTTGGGCAGGGCATGGAGCCTTGCTTCGGGCGGACGGCGAGTTGTGAAAGCGAGCGCAGGATCTTCCGAATCAATCCAGCGAAGAAGCGTACGACCTTCTTCGGACACCGAGGTAATCAACGTGACGCGCGCTGGCGGTGGCAGAAGCGCGACTGTTGGCGGATACGCGATCTGGAAAATGTAAAAGCAGACAGCGTGCGCCACCAAAGAAAGCGCCAGAAAGATCGTGATCGCAAGCGTTCCGCGCCGAGGCGAATCCCAACTAAAGATAAGCGGTTCGGCTGCGATCTCGGAGGCAACGCTGTTCATCGCGGCGGACTCGCAGCCAGCGCTACCGAAGTGATGCCGCGTTCGAGGGCAGCGTTCGCCACTTCGGCAACTATTTCATAAGAAGTCGAACGGTCGGCCTTAATGATGATGGATCGGTCCTTGCGCTTGGCTGCATCCAGTAACGGCCCGAGTTGTTCCATCGTGACTCTTTGATCTTGGAAATAAATCGCCGGAACTGCCCCGCCGCTGATGCTGATGATTTGATGGCTCGTCTGCGGTCCGAGCGTAAAGCGCGAGAACGGCATCGAAATCGAGATGCCTTGTTGCAAAATAAAATTCGAACTTAGCAAGAGGAAGAAAACAAGCAGAAAGGCGATGTCTACCAGCGCCACCAGGATAACCCATCCGAAGTTGAAATTGATCGTGCGGCGAAGCTTCATGAGACGCTGCAGGTTCCTTCGATTATCGAATCGCCTCTACGAATCAAACTGCGCTTCGGACCGTGCCGGCTCTTCAGGTTGTTGAAAACTGATAATGCCACTAATCGGGCGGCTTTCAGTGAGCATGTGGACGATCTCGATTCCCGCGCGTTCCATGTCGTGGAGCATCGTGTTCACGCGCGAAGAAAGATAGCTGTACGCAACAAAAGTCGGCGTAGCTACGACCAAGCCTGCTGCAGTGGTCAGCAAACTCTTGTAGACCCCGCTGGATAGCTCAGTCACTGTCGCGTAACCGCCGCTTGAAGCGATTGTACCAAAAGCGTCGATCATTCCGGTAACGGTCCCAAGTAATCCGAGCAACGGCGTGAGAAAGGCGATGGTAGCCAGCACCGCAAGGAACCGCTCAAGTTTTGGTACCTCGAGCTGGGCGGCTTCTTGTACGATATCGCGCAGTTCGGCGCGGGGAGCATCGTGCCGGATAATCGCTGCATGGATCACCCGAGCCACCGGCCCCGGTGTCCCGGCGGACTCGTGAAGGGCCTCAGCGAAGTTCCGACGACGAATCAGGTTTGACAGTCCCTTCAAGAACTCGCCCACATGAATCGTGGCGCGGTGCAGGTAAAACAGTCGCTCCGCGAAAACAGCAATCGCGATGATGCTGCACCCCAGGATTGGCCACATTAGCAATCCGCCTTTTTGGATGTAATCAATCACGCCGTTTTTCTAGCGCTCTTTGCCAATCGTGGCAAGCCAACATGCTCTCTGCAGCGCAGTAAGAGGCACGCGAGGCGTTAGCGCGGGTGATATTGAAACATAACCAATTAGCGCCGGGGTTTCTCGTGCGATTTTGGTGAGGGAGACGGGCGAGCCTTCGCGGCGCTCGTGCGGCCCACTAATTTGCCCGATGCATCGAAAACGGAGTAGCCGGTCTGCTTTCCGGATGAGTCGTAGCTGTAAACGATCTTGTGCTGAGGAGTGCCGTCTGGTGCGCTTTGCGCTTCTTCCAATAGGTGACCCCCATCGTCGTACTTGTAACGACTCTTGAGCCGAACCCGGCCATCAGGTCCGGAAATTTCCGCGCTTGAAAAACGTCCTGCGTCGTCCAGTTCATAACGAATGGTCTCGCGGACTTTGCCATCCTGGTCTGTGGTCGTGGCCGACGCCTTGTGCTGTGGAGCATCGAAATTGTAAACGGTCCGTGATCCGTCCGGGTGCATCGACATGGTCACCCGCACAGCGTCAGTGGGAGGTTGCGCTGGAGACTGCCCAAGCCCGCTGGTGTCGCCGAAGATCAGAAGACCGCAAGAGATCACGAGTCCCAGCGGGAAAAATTTCATGACCCGAGGAGCTTACGGTGAAGATGGCGGGCTGCAATAAGCCTGAAGATTTTTATTGACCGCCGGTTGTTGAGGTGGTTAAAAGTGGAGTCAAGTGGGGCAAAATGGACGAATGTTCCACTCGACTAATGGACGCCGATTCCCAACCCGAACGCCTCTTCGCCGGAGAATTCCAGCATTCCATCGACGACAAGAATCGGATCACTATTCCCTCTCGGTGGCGGCGCGGGCATCCTGAAGAATTCATTCTTCTGCCGGAGGCGACTCATCAATTTCTGATCGTCATGTCTCCGACGGAATTTGCAAAGATGAGTTCAGCCGCGGAAGCAAATCAGACAGTTTCTGCGCGCGACCGCCGCGTCTTCCTGCGCCATTTGCATTCTCGCGCTCAGCACGCAGGCGCCGATCGACAAGGGCGTCTAGTGTTGCCGGAAGATCTTTGCCGAAAGGTCGGATTGAAAGGCGAGGTTGCTCTTGTAGGCGGACAGGGCCGCTTTGAAATTTGGAATTTGCAACGCTGGAAACGGGCACACGAGGAGGAAACGCCCACCTACCAGCACGTGGCAAGTGCAATTGGTTTATAAGCGAATGCTTCGTCAAAACATTATCAGCGGACTGTGCTTGGAGCGGCCTGCCTGGCTCGCGGTTGATCCGTGCACTGGCGAAGAGGAGACGAACGCACCGGAGGAGTTTGTATATCACCGTCCAGTTCTACAGAGGGAAGTGCTGGAGTTGCTCAAACCGCAAGCAGGCTCTCTCATCGTAGACGGAACCTGTGGAGGCGGTGGCCATACCGAAGCATTGTTGGAAAGCGGCGCCGAGGTTTTGGCCCTGGATCAGGACCCTGATGCGGTAAAGCATGTGACCGAGCGACTGGCGCATTTCGGCCGGCGGCTCATCGTGCGGCAGGCGAATTTCCGACATGCAGGCTGGGTTCTGGATGAGCTTGGTATCCGCGCGATCGGCGGAGCGCTTCTTGATCTTGGTGTTTCTTCCCGCCAACTGGAAAATGCAGAGCGCGGTTTCAGCTTCGTGCGAATCGGTCCGCTCGACATGCGAATGGACCCGCGAACGGAGCTAACTGCTGCTACAATTGTAAACGACTATGACGAAGAAGAATTGACCCGGTTGTTTCGTGAACTGGGCGAGGAACCAGCCGCGCGCAGAATTGCGAGTCTGATCGTTAAGATGCGCAAGACTTCGCCATTTCGTGAAACTCTGCCGCTTGCGCGCGCCATTGAAAGATTGGTGGGACGACACGGGCGGCAGCATCCAGCCACCCAGATTTTTCAAGCGCTGCGGATGCAAGTAAATGATGAGCTTGGCGCGCTCGAAGAAGGCTTGCGCGTTTTAACTGCGCGACTCGCGTCCGGCGGGCGCATCGGGGTAATCACTTTTCACTCACTGGAGGATCGAATCGTCAAGAACTTCTTTCGCAATCATAGCCGGGAATGGCTCGACAGGCCGGAATGGCCGGAGCCACAGCGCAATCCCGATTACGACCTTAAATTGGTTACGCCGAAACCGGTGGAGCCCGCCGATGAAGAACAGCGCGCGAATCCCCGCTCGCGGAGCGCAAAGTTGCGCGTCGCTGAAAAAATAAATGAACCGCTCGCGTCGAAGAAATCATAACGCGGTAAACGCGGCCTCGCTTGCGCGCTGGATCGTGATGACTGCCTTTTTGGCACTGGCCGGATTGAGCTACGTTTATTTGACGCTGCAACTTTATCATCTCGGCGAGCGGAGAAAAGCTGTCGAAAACGAGCTTGGCAGTCTGCGCACTCAAAATGATGTAGCAAGCGCCCAGATCGCAGCATTGACGTCACGCTCGGCGTTACAACGCCGATTCAAAGAAGGCTACCTCAAAATGATCCCGATCTCAGAGGCGCACATCGTGCGGCTGACTGTTCCTCCCCGCTCGGCGGACGAAGACACGATCCAGCCGGTGGCCAACCCCTCCGCCGCAAGATGAATCCAAACAGCCGAAACCGTTGCGTGTTGGTGTGCGCTGCTTTTATCGGGCTCTTCAGCATCTTTTCATTCCGTCTGATTTATCTACAGGCCATAAAACACGACGAGTACGCCGGTCTTGCTGCTGAAAAACACGTTTACAAGCAAATTATTTACGCAGAGCGCGGCACGATTCTCGACACGAACGACGAGGTTCTCGCGCACAACGTTCCCGTAGAAACGGTTATCGCCGATGCGACCCATCTTAACAACCGGGAGGCAACCCTGGATCTCCTAAGCAAGGAACTTGGGATTCCATCCGGCCAGCTTGCGGAAAAATTAAACGGTGGGCGCCGTTACATCGTAATCAAGCGCGAAATGTCCGAACGCGCCGCAAACACGCTGCGTGAAAAGCTTCGTGCCAGCAATTTGCGCGGAATTTATTTCGAGCATGACGCCACGCGCATCTACCCAAATGGTTCGATGCTTTGTCACGTCATTGGATTTACCGACTTTGACCACCGCGGTATCCAAGGCGTGGAAGCCTCGATGGAGGAGTATCTTCACGGGCAGGACGGCTATCGTTTTATCGAACACAACCGGGCTGGCCAGGAAATCGTACCTTATCGGGGACAGGAGCGGGCGCCGCGCGACGGCTACCAGGTCCATCTAACCGTCGATCTTGGTTTGCAGAACATCGTCGAGAACGAAATCGACGCGGCGATGCAACAATATTCGCCTCAAAAAGCCACCATTATTCTGATGCGGCCGCAGACAGGAGAAATTCTGGCGATGGCCAATAGACCACATTTTGATTTGAACCTTCGCTCGGAAGCGAAGGCCGACCAACTAAAAAACCGGGCGATTATCGACATGATGGAGCCGGGTTCGACTTTCAAGATCGTCGCGGCCGCCGCCGCTCTCAATGAACGCAAGGTGCGGCCTGATTCGAGCATCTTTTGTGAGAACGGCCTCTGGAAGTTCGGCGGCGCTGCCCTGCACGACCACCGCTCATTCTCGTACCTCAGTGTGCGCGACATTCTCATCAAATCGAGCAACATCGGAGCGGCCAAACTCGCGCTCACTGTGGGCGAACAGAAGTTCTACGAATACATTCGACGCTTCGGATTTGGCGAGCGCACAGGAATCGAACTGCCTGGCGAGATCAACGGGCTCATTCGGCCCCCGCAATCCTGGAGCAAAATGTCCATCACACGTATTCCGATGGGGCACGAGATCGGGGTGACACCGTTGCAGATGACGGCCGCAATGGCGACCATTGCCAACGGCGGCAAACTGATCATGCCGCGGATCGTGAAATCGATTACCACGTTGGAGGGCAAAACCATCAGTTCACTCTCCCCAGTGGTGTTGCGTCAGGTCATTTCTTCTGAAACCGCCAGAGAAATTGGCGACGCGCTTCGAGGAGTGGTCAGCGATAACGGCACCGCTGCTGCTGCGGCAGTGCCGGGTTTTATCATTGCCGGAAAAACGGGAACAGCACAGAAGGTCAATCCTCGAGGCGGGTACGAACAAGGGAAGTACGTCGTTTCTTTTGCCGGCTATCTGCCCGCCGAGCATCCGGAGTTTGTCGGTCTGGTTGTGCTCGATGATGCACACACCAGCAAACCGGAATTGAACTATGGTGGGCTTGTCGCGGGTCCGATCTTTTCCCGTGTTGCCGAGCGGGCTGCCCGCTACCTCGATCTTGAGCCGCATGAGGAGATTCGCAAAGCGATTCCCGTGGCGCGAGTGGAAAAAAAGACGCCGCCTGAGCGAGTCCACAAGACTGCGCCGGCGGAACGAATCGCCTTGACCAATGCCTCGCACCATTGAATGCCTCGTCCCAGTTGGGCGCTGCGAATCCGTCCTCCCGTACGGGGGACGTACATGTTAAAGCCTCATGCAGCTCAAGACTCTCCTTTCCGCGACGCCAGTTCGCCAAATCATCGGGCCACTTGATCGCCCGGTGGAGAACATCGCGTATGACTCGCGGCGAGTGCAAAGAAACACCTTGTTCGTGGCATTGCGAGGCGAGAAAACTGACGGGCACCAATTTATCGGTCAAGCCATCAATAAAGGCGCATCGGTGATCGTTGCCGAACGCGAGGAAAAAGATCCGCGCGTTACCTGTCTCGTCGTCGAGAACACACGTACTGCGCTTGCTGATTTTTCGGCGACTTTCTACGGACACGCGGCACGCAAATTGAAATTGGCGGCGGTCACGGGCACGAACGGCAAGACAACGACGACGTTTCTCATCAAGCACCTCTGTGAAAGTGCTGGCTTGCGCTGCGGATTAATCGGCACGGTGCGCTACGAGATCGGTGAGCGGCTTCTGCCGGCGATCCGCACCACGCCGGAGTCACTCGATCTTCAGGAGTTGCTGGCGCAGATCGCCAGCGCGGGTTGCAAGGCGGCGGCGATGGAAGTTTCTTCCCATGCGCTTGCGCAAGATCGCACGCGTGGGCTCGAATGGAACGTAGCCGTCTTTACAAATCTCACCCAAGACCATCTCGATTTTCACGGGACGATGGAAAATTACTTCGACGCGAAGCTGAAGCTGTTCATCGGTCTCGCGAATCAGAAAAGAAAGCGCAAAGCCGTTGCGATTGTGAATGTCGACGACCGTTACGGCCAACAACTGCTGGGCAAAATCGACAAAAGCGTGGCGGTCGTCACGTATGGAATGGGGATGCGCGCGGATTTCCGCGCTTCAAATTATCGCGCCGAGTTTACCGGAACGTCGTACCAGCTGGACGCGCATGGCAAGAGTTACCTGGTTCGTCTCCCATTAATTGGCCGGTTTAATGTCACAAATTCGCTCGGTGCTTTGACTGCGGCCGATGCTCTCGGAATTAATCTGCGAAACGCGGTATTTAGCCTCGCGAAGTCGCCGCAAGTGCCGGGGCGTTTGGAATTGGTTCCGGCAAAGCGACAATTCCAGGTATTCGTCGATTACGCGCATACACCGGACGCCCTCGCTAACGTTCTGAAAACCCTTCGGGAACTCCACCCGCAGCGTTTGATTGTCGTTTTTGGATGCGGCGGCGATCGTGATCGGCAAAAGCGCCCATTGATGGCTGAGATGGCAGATCGCCTCGCTGACTACTCCATCATCACCTCTGATAATCCGCGCAAGGAGGATCCGAACGCGATCATCGCTGAGGTCGAAAAAGGATTTCGCTCGGATCGGTATGAAAAAATGGTTGATCGCACGCAGGCGATCGATCGCGCAATTGCGCTAGCGCGTTCGCGAGACATTGTATTGATTGCGGGCAAAGGGCACGAAAATTATCAGGAGTTCGGCGACTACACGATCCCGTTCGACGATATCCAAGTCGCACGACGCGCGATTGAAAACCATCCCGTGGAGTTTTTGTCATGATAATCTGTTGGAATTTTCGTAGCACAGGCGTTTTGCTATGAATCCGCTTCCACTGTCTCAAATCGCGCAATTTGCTGGCGGCTCGATTTCATGCGGCGACGAGACTGTCATGGTCAATAAGATCAGTACCGATTCGCGCACGCTTAAGCCCGGCGAATTGTTCGTCGCAGTGCGGGGTGAAAATTTCGATGGACACAATTTCATAGAGTCCGCCGCAAAAACTGGCGCAGTTGGCGCAATCGTTGAGTCCACTTGGAACCGCAGAGTTTTCAAAAATTTCACGCTTATTCGGGCGAAAGATACTTTGCAGGCGTACCAGGAGCTCTCAGCCAACTACCGCAAATCGCTCGAGCTAAAGGTCGTTGCCATTACCGGAAGCAACGGCAAAACGAGCACAAAAGATTTTACAGCCGCAGTGCTGGCCCGTCGTTTTCGAGTCACAAAAACAGAAGGAAATTTCAATAACCATGTCGGTCTGCCGCGAACAATTTTAGAGGCAAAGTCCGGGGATGAAGTAGCTGTCTGGGAGATTGGCATGAATCATCCCGGCGAAATTGCAGCGTTGGCGAAACTCGCAGCGCCCGATGTGGCCATCATCACAAATATTGGTGTGGCTCACATCGAGTTCATGGGTTCACGCGAGAAAATTGCGGAGGAGAAAGGGGCGCTCGCAGAAGCCGTGGATACCGACGGAACAGTCATTTTGAATGCCGATGATCCGTTTACCGGTAATATCGCGACACGCGCACGCGGGAAAGTGATTCTGGCAGGTACTGCCGCCGGCACCATCCGGGCTGATGAAATTACGCACAGCGGGACTGGAACAGATTTCACAATTTTCGAGGACGCGCATCGCTGCCGAGCCCAGTTGTCTGTGCCCGGCTTGCATATGGTACAGAACGCGCTGCTGGCGGTCGCGGCCGGTCGTGTATTTGGTCTCTCGCTGGAGGATTGCGCCGCCGGGCTCGTCGCCGCCCCGCTCACAAAAGCGCGTTCGCAAATCAAGGACATCGGTGGCGTGCAATTTCTCGATGACAGCTACAACGCAAATCCCGATTCGATGAAAGCAGCGTTGCGAACATTGGTTGAACTGGACGCCGACGGAAAGCGCATCGCGGTTCTGGGCGAAATGCGCGAATTGGGCGAGGAATCCGAACGTGGACATCGCGAGGTGGGCGAAACCGCCGCCGCGCTAAAGATCGATCAATTGATCGCTATTGGAGATGTCGCGGCTGCCATTGCTGACGCCGCAAGACTCGCAGGTTTGCGAAAAACGACTGTTGTAAACTCAGCATCGGACGCCGCAGAACTTCTGCGTGAGAGCGCCGCGCCCGGCGATCTCATCCTGATCAAGGGAAGCCGCGCCGCGCGAACAGAGGAAGTAATCGAGCACTTCGGCCTTCGGCATTCGCCACTCGTTACATCGCCATGATGTACTACCTCCATAATCTGAGTGATCGCTTCATCGGATTTAATGTTTTCCTTTACGTCACTTTCCGAGCCATTGCTGCGGCCGTCACTGCTTTCGTTGGCACATTAATCTTTGGAAATTTTATTATTCGAATGCTGACGGCGCTGAAGTTGGGACAACCGATTCGCGGAGCGGCAGAAGTTCACCGCCTTGCCGAGCTGCATGGCGTCAAGCAAGGCACGCCCACCATGGGAGGTGTGCTAGTCATCGGAGCCGTTTTCGTGTCGAGCGTGATGTGGGCGCGCCTCGACAACCGATTCGTTTGGCTGGCTCTCTTCAGCATGGTGTATCTCGGGGCGCTTGGCTTCGCCGATGATTACCTCAAGGTCACAAAGAAAAAGTCCGACGGCATCAGCGGCCGGATCAAACTCGTTTGTCAAATCGCTCTTGCGGCAATTGTCACTGGCGTTTTCCTCACGAATCCGCTGCTGGAAGTGCAGGCGCGTTCTCTCTACCTGCCGTTTATCAAGGCGCCTGTCATTACAAACATGAGCTGGTTTACTTTCGTGTTTTTTGCACTCGTCATCGTGGGCTCATCGAATGCGGTAAACCTCACTGACGGGCTGGATGGATTGGCTATCGGTTGCACCATTACCGCGGCGTTCGCATACGCGTTGCTTTCCTATGCAGCCGGCAATTTCCGGATTGCCGAATACCTGCAAGTTCCGTTTTACCCGTTTGCTGGAGAACTGACGGTGGTCTGCTCGGCATTGATTGGCGCGGGTCTCGGTTTTCTCTGGTTTAACTGCTATCCAGCCAAGGTTTTCATGGGTGATACCGGATCGTTGGCCATCGGCGGCATGATGGGCGTCGTCGCGATTTGCTGTAAACAGGAGCTGCTGTTGGTCGTGGTCGGCGGTGTTTTCGTCATCGAAGCGGTCTCAGTGATCTTGCAGGTGTTGAGTTTCAAGCTCACGGGCAAGCGATTTTTTGTGATGTCTCCGCTTCATCATCATTTCGAGCTAACCGGCTGGAAAGAAAGTACCGTGATCGTTCGATTTTGGATTCTCTCAATCATCTTCGCCTTGCTTGGGCTGGCGACACTCAAACTGCGATGAACAACGGCCGCTATCAAAATCAAAATATCGCTGTTCTTGGTGCAGGTTTGAGCGGCAGCGCGGCGGCGCTTCTCCTTAGGTCCGAGGACGCGCAGGTCACCGTGCTGGATAGCGCCGACGAGAAAAATTTACTCAAATCAACCATAGATAATCTGCGGACACATGGTGTCCATGTGATTTACGGCGCTGCGGCTGACGAACATTCAGCCGCGTATCACATGGCGATTTTAAGTCCGGGCATCGACCCGACTTCGCGATTGGCGCGCAATTTTTCCTCCCGAGGAATTGATGTGATTAGCGAACTCGAGTTGGGCTGGCGCTCTTGCGAAATTCCGGTCATCGCCGTTACCGGCACGAACGGCAAAACGACAACGACCGAATTGCTGGCTGAAATGTTGAATGCTTGTGGTCAGCGAACAATTGCTTGCGGAAACATTGGTAAACCGCTTTCAGAAGTCGCGCGCGAAAAGCAGCCGTTCAATGTGCTTACGGTAGAGGTGAGCTCGTTCCAACTGGAAGCGATCCGCACCTTTCGCCCATCTATCAGTCTCTGGCTCAACTTCGCTCCCGACCATCTCGATCGGTATCGCTCCGTCGCTGATTATCGCGCGGCCAAACTGCGCATTTTCGAAAATCAAACCGAAAGCAACGTCGCAGTCGTAAACGCGACCGAAAAATTACCCGCTGTTCGAGCGCGCAAGATCAGCTTTAGCGCTTATGCAGATCAAGCAGACTTCCGCCTCTTGCATGGCGCGATTCTTTATCAAGACCGAGCCGTCCTGCGGCTGGCGGACACTAAACTACGGGGTTTGCATAACATCGAAAATTTAATGGCGACACTCGCGGCCGGCATGGCACGCGGATTGTCGTTCGAGGAGATGGTGCCGCCGTTGTGTGCATATGAGTCACGACCGCACCGATGTGAATTTGTGCGCGAAGTGGGCGGCGTCGGATATGTGAACGATTCCAAGGCGACAAACCTCGACGCACTGGACAAAGCGCTGCGTGCGCAAAACAAGCCAGTCATCCTAATCGCCGGCGGCAAGGACAAAGGGTTTAGCTTTGATCCACTTCGATCTCTGGTGTCAGAGAAGGTCAGATCGACAATTTTGATTGGCGAAATGGCCCAGAGCATCAGGCGTTCGTGGAATGGTGCGGTCGAGTGCGAGGTCGCAAACTCGCTAGCGGATGCAGTTGAGCGCGCACATGCCAAGGCAAAACCAGGGGAAGTGGTTCTGTTTTCCCCGGGCACATCCTCGTTCGACATGTTCAAAAGCTATGGCGATCGAGGTGATCAGTTTCGCGCGCTTGTGCGGGCTTTGCCCAAAATAGATCGATGAAAATCCCGCAGTTCTTCACACATAAAAAACTCCGGGCCGCAACCGCGCGCCGCGCTTCTGCTGCCTCTGCCGGAATGGATTTTGGGGACATTCCGGAACCAAACATGAAGTTGTCGCGAGCCTTGCTGATAGTTCTCCTTTTGCATGTGGTTGCCGTGTCGGGAATCATCGCGTTCAACGCGATTAAGACCCGAGAGAACTCATTTGCATCGGCACCGCCAGCGAATGCGGAAAACAACGTTGCCACCCCAGCGGGATCGCCAGTTCACACGGAGGTTGCCAAGCCACGGGCTGCGGTTTCGCCAAAAGAAATTGCGCCTCGTAACGATCCGAGGCCTTCACATTCGGCTTCGAAGGACGAACACGTGAAGACGGCTTCGTCTTCTGGAAAGACTTACACCGTAAAGAAGGGCGATAACCCCGTCACAATCGCAAAGAAACTTAAAGTTTCTTACAACGATCTGATCGCTCTGAATCACATCGAAGATCCGCACAAATTACAGATTGGCCAAAAGCTGCTGATTCCAACTGAGACAGTCAAAACAAAAACGAGGAAGTCCAACCAATGAAGCTCCGAGGCAACAGCGGTTTTCGTGTAGCACAGACATTCACGGCGTAGTTATGCATCGTAAGAGCGCTTATATCCTTTTTCTCGCAGTGCTGGGGCTACTCGTTATCGGGATTGTCATGCTTTTCAGCACGAGCGCATTTGCACGCGATAGTCATGGAGACGTTTACTTCTTCATCAAGCGCCAGGCCATGTGGTTTGGCGTTGGACTTGTGGTCTGCATCGTCGCCGCGCTGTTTGATTATCATCTGTGGCAGCGTACGTGGTGGCTTTGGTTCGCAATGGCGCTGGTGGTTTTGGCGCTTTGCTATGTGCCGCACATTGGCCTGCGCCTGAATGGGTCTCGCCGCTGGATTGGCTTGGGCCCAATTACTGTTCAGCCATCGGAACTGGCAAAGGTGGCAGTAATCTTTTTTCTCTCTGCCTGGTTTACGCGATACGAAAAACCCACCCGCAAACTGCTCCTGGGATTCGTTCTCCCCCTTGCGATCATCAGCCTGCCGGCTGCGCTTGTGCTGGGCGAAGTCGATTTGGGAACAACGGCTTTAATTGGAACCACGGCGTTTGTCGTAATGTTTGTTGCCGGAGTCAATCCTCTATGGCTCGGCATTGTATCGCTCAGTGGCCTGGGAGCTCTTTTAATCGTTGCTACACAGATCTCCGAGCGGATGGGAAGGCTGTCCGCTTTTCTTCATCCGCAGCATTTCCAGGAAGATGCTGGTTTACAGCAGATGCAGGCGTTGATCGCCTGGGGCAGCGGCGGAATGGAAGGCCTCGGTTTGGGCAACGGGCGTCAGAAGATGCTTTATCTGCCTTACGCGCACACTGATTTTATTTTTCCAATTGTGGGTGAAGAGCTTGGTCTGCGGTTTAGTCTGCTCGTGGTTTTTTTGTTCGTAGTGATAATTGTCTGCGGCACCATGATCGCGCTACACGCCAAAGATCGTTTCGGTTTGCTCCTGGGTTGCGGCGTGGTTTCACTCCTGGCTCTGCAAGCCGCAGTCAATATAGGTGTGACCACCTCGCTGCTGCCGAATAAGGGCCTGCCACTGCCTTTTATCAGCTACGGAGGTTCAAACCTCGTCGCGTGCATGTTCGGCGTCGGTCTGTTGCTGAACATTTATCGGCAGGGCATCCTTGAACCGCCAAATAAGAAACACGCTACGATGCATGCTCGAATAGCACCGCGGATTTAGAAACCAGTGATGAATCCTAAATCCGCGCAGCAACCAGAGACTGGGAATCGAAATTTATGAATGCAGTGATCGCATGCGGAGGCACTGGTGGCCATCTCTTCCCCGGCATCGCGGTGGCAGAAGTGCTGCGCGATCGTGGCCACGAAGTGATGCTGTTGATTTCCGAAAAGGATATCGATGCCCTTGCGCTGTCGGGGCGCAGCAATTTTCGAGTTGAAAAATTACCCACTGTTGGGCTGCCTTCAGCGTTTTCTCCTGCGTTCTTTGGTTTTGTTCGCCGGTTTTACGAAAGCTTGTCGCTTTGCCGCTCTCTTTACCGCAAATTCAAGCCTCAGGTGGTCCTCGGCATGGGGGGATTCACTTCCACTGCGCCGGTGTTGGCCGGACGTATACGAGGGATTGCCACCTTTATCCATGAATCAAATGCTGTTCCGGGAAAGGCGAACCGAATGACGGCGCGGATGGTGCAAGCGGTGATGCTCGGGTTCAAGGAATGCGCGCCTTTCTTTCCAAAAACGCACACCGAAGTCACCGGCACGCCAGTCCGGACCGAACTAGTGCGTTTGGATCGGCGAGTCGCGCGCCGAAAACTCGGACTGGATGAGGATCTGGCCACGTTGCTTGTAATGGGAGGCAGCCAGGGAGCGAGCGGAATTAATCAGGCACTAATCAAATCCCTGCCGTTCTTGCAAGGTTTGCCTCTGCAGGTGATCCACCTTTCCGGCACGCGGGACGAACGTTTGCTTGCAGATAACTATCGCCGCGAGAACCTCCCTGCCTACATCGCAGCGTTTCATCATCGAATGGAAGAAGTTTACAGCGCGGCGGATCTCGTTGTGGCGCGAGCCGGCGCGGCCAGTCTCGCTGAGTTCGCGGCTTTTTCGCTACCGGGCATCTTGATCCCATTTCCCTATGCCACTGACGATCATCAGACTCGCAACGCAGAGATTTACGCTCGCGTTCAAGCAGCGATTCTTCTGAAGGAGTCAGAGATCTCGGGCGAACTGCTCGCGCGCGAGATCCGTGAGTTGATCGAGGACCCAAAGCGGATTGAGCAAATGGCTGCAAATTGTGCACATCTGGCGCCGAAAGATGCGGCTGGCCGCGTGGCCACCACGATGGAGAAATATACGACCGATGAAGCCCGCTTTTGAAGAACGCAACGCGCCCGCTGATCGCGTGTTAGCGATTGATTTGCCGCGGTTCCTCACCCGTGAGCATCACCAGATTCACCTTGTTGGGGTGGCCGGAAGCGGTATGAGCGGTCTGGCTGCGCTTTTGATTGAGCTTGGGCATTCGGTGAGCGGCTCGGACAAGGTGACCACAATGGAAACAGATCGATTGCAGCGACTCGGCCTGCGCTTCTATGAACAACATCGATCAGAACATGCAGACGCCGCCGAGCTTGTTGTTTTTTCCTCCGCAATCAAGAGCGACAATCCAGTTCTGGTAAAAGCGCGCGATTTGGCAAGACCAGTCGCGCGACGCGCGGAAGCCCTGGCTGCAGTCATGCGCGCGAAGCGCGGCATTGTTGTCGCCGGAATGCACGGCAAAACAACAACCTCGGCAATGACAGCACATGTTTTGCGCGAAGGTGGATTGCATCCATCGCATTACGTTGGCGCAGAAATTCCGATTCTGAGCACAAACGCCCATTGGGACATGCGCGGCGAATGGTTCGTCGCTGAAGGCGACGAGAGCGATGGCACGCTGGAGCTCTTTCATCCCGAGCACGCGCTGGTTCTGAACATCGAGGAGGAGCATCTCGATTTTTACGCCGATCTTGCTGCAATCGAAAAAGTCTTCGCCCGGCTAATCGATCAAACCAGCGGAATACTTTTTTACAACACCGACGACGCGAGCACGGCGCAACTTTGCGCAACCCGCAAAAACGGGATCTCGTTCGGGTTTTCGGACACGGCCGATTACCGAGGCACGGAAGTGGACTTGCACGCCTTCAGTTCCAATTTTTGCGTTTATTCACGAGGCAAAAAACTGGGTGAAGTGCTCCTGAATGTTCCTGGCTGGCACAACGTGCATAACGCGATCGGCGTTGTTGCGCTGGCAACTGAGCTTGGGATTGCTTTCGACAAAATCGCAAAGTCACTGGAAAAGTTCGAACACGCCCGGCGGCGATTTGAAATCAAGTATGCGAGCGAGCGGTTCTTGCTCGTCGATGATTACGCGCATCATCCTACAGAAATTCGCGCGACGCTGAAAGCGGCGCGCGCGGTGGGACGGAAGCGCGTTCTGACGATGTTTCAGCCGCATCGCTATTCGCGCACCACGGCGCTGCGGAAAGAATTCGCCAAGGCATTTGATGACGCCGACAGGGTTGTGGTCACCGATGTTTACCCTGCGAGTGAATCGCCGATCCCCGGCGTCAGCGGGCAGACGATTGTCGAAGAAATCGTGAAATACGGTCATCGCGGTGCCAGTTACCAGCCGCGATTTGAGCACCTGCATTGCGATATCGGCAACACTCTCGATGTTGGCGATCTCGTATTAAGCCTCGGCGCTGGCAACATTCACGAGCAATTATCGATCCTCGCGGCGGATCTGGTGATTGCCGAAAAATTGACGGCCATCGTAGGGGAAACCGGTGGAGTCCGCCTTTACGAGCCGCTCTCGAAACACACTACGCTGCGCGTGGGCGGACCCGCACAGTTTTGGGTTGAGCCGCAGAGCGAAAAAGCATTTGCGGAGCTGATTCGGTTCTGTCGCGACGAAAACCTGCCGCTTTTCGTCATCGGTCGCGGGTCGAATCTTCTTGTCCGCGACGGTGGCATCCGCGGAGTTGTGGTTCATCCGTGCGGCGATGAATTCAGCAAAGTTGAGGTCAATGGCTCCGAAATCACCGCAGGCGTCGGCGCGAAATTCAGAGAAGTCGCTTATGCGGGGAAGGCAGCCGGCATCGGTGGGCTGGAGTGGATGGAAGGAATTCCGGGAGCGGTCGGGGGCGGATTGCGCATGAACGCGGGAGCAATGGACGCGCAGACATTCGAGAACGTCGTGAGCGTTCGCTATCTAGATGGAAACGGCGAGGCGCACATGAAAACACGCGACGAACTGGAAGTGCATTACCGCAACTTCCCGTTGCTTGAAAACAATTTTGCAGTTTCTGCTGTTTTTCGCGGGCAACCGGCGCCGCTGGAAGAAATCGTGCGGAAGTTGAGCGCGTCGCAGGAAAAGCGTCGCACGTCGCAGCCAGCAGCAAAGAGCGCGGGCTGCATTTTTAAAAATCCCGATTCGTGCCCGGCCGGAAAACTGGTCGATGAGTTGGGTCTCAAGAATTTGCGGGTTGGCAAAGCGCGGGTGTCGGAGGTGCACGGCAATTTCATCGTTAATGACGGCGGGGCGACGGCGGCGGAAATGCTCGAATTAATCGAAATGATCAAGGCAAGGGCGCGGACAACGCGCGGGATTGAATTGGAAACTGAAGTACAAATTGTGGGGGAACCGGGTTGATGAAGCACGAGGATTTACCGAAAAAAATTGCGGTTCTCATGGGAGGCCCCGGCTCCGAGCGCGACGTTTCACTCGCAACGGGGCAAGGTGTATCAAGGGCACTTCGCTCGTTAGGCGCAGAGGTAGCAGAAATCGATGTGCGGGATGAAAACTTCCAATTACCAAACGATGTCGATCTTGCGTTCCTCACCATTCACGGAACTTTCGGTGAAGACGGGCAGCTCCAGAAAATTCTGGAGCGCCGCGGCATCGCTTATACCGGTGAAGGCATAGAGGGAAGCCAGACCGCTTTCGACAAAATTCGCGCAAAGGAAAAATTTCGTGAACACGGCGTAACGACTCCGCTCTGGGAAGTGATTCATCCCGGACAGCGCCCAACAATTCCGCTGCCGATCGTCGTCAAGCCGCCACGCGAAGGATCGACTGTGGGTGTTGTAATCGTGAAGAATGAAGACGAGATCGAATCCGCCATCAGCGAAGCCGCAAAGTACGGCCGCGAATTATTGATAGAACAATTTGTGCCTGGCCGGGAATTGACGATAGGTGTCCTCGGTGACGAAGCCCTGCCTATTATCGAAATAATTCCGAAAGGCGGCTTCTACGATTTCACTAACAAGTATCCTTTTCTCAATCCGCAGGCCGGCGGTGGAGCAGAGCATGTCTGCCCGGCAAAGATCGACGCCGAAGAAACAAAGGAGATTCAAGAGTTAGCGCTCCGCGCATTTCGCGCGGCTGGCCTACAGGTGTACGGGCGAGTGGACGCTATTCTGTCCGAAAGCGGCGAGCCGTTCATCCTGGAGATCAACAACATACCTGGAATGACCGAAGCTAGTCTGCTGCCCGAGGCTGCTGCGGCAGCGGGCGTCAGCTACATCGATCTGTGCGCCCGTATTATCGAGCTGTCTCGCGCCAGAACAGAAGGGAGTCGACAATGAGTTTTGGCCAAAAAAGCTCGAGATCGCGCAATCGACGAGTGTCCAATGTGCGCCAGCGGCGTCAGCAGCATTTGCTCGATGTGAAGGTCCGTTCCCGCAGAGCGACGCAGCATCGCGTTCGGAGAGCGATGGGCGTACTCATCAAGATAATTTTGGTCGCGGCATTGCTTGGCGTTTCTTATGCTGGAGCACGCGCAGCTGCAAAACGGCTGTTGTTTGAAAATCCAGATTTCCAACTGAAGACAATTGAACTGCAGACTGACGGCTCTTTGCAGCGTGAGCAGGTTTTGAAAACAGCCGATCTGCACGAAGGCGAAAACATTTTTAATGTGAACCTGGCGCGCGTGCATGATCGCATACAGCAGCTTCCTCAGACGGACGAAGTGCAGGTGGTGCGGAAATTGCCGGGCGAAATCGATATTCGTGTAGTGGAACGAAAACCGGTCGCTTGGATCACAAGTGAAAAGGAAATTTCGGATCCCTTTGTGTCAGATGGCGCTTTTTTGGTGGACGCGCGGGGCGTTTTGATGAAACAAAAGAAGTTGTTGCCCGAATACCTCGGACTGCCGCTCATTGTGGGATGCTCGAGCGAATCGCTCGAAGCCGGAAAAGTCGTCGAATCATTCGAAGCGAAAACAGCACTGGAGCTGCTGCGCCTAAGTGAGCGCAGTTTTTTGCAAATGCGTTTCCAGATTCGCGAGATCGACGTTTCAAAAGGCTATTGCCTGCTGGTGACGGACAAAAATCGCGCGCGCGTGACGTTCGGGTTTAATGATCTGGAAACGCAACTGCGTCGACTGGAACAATTTCTTGTTTATTGCGACGGCTCAAAACAGGAACTCGGGACTGTAAACCTGCTTGTGCAACGAAACATTCCCGTGACTTTCGCCGAGGCTCCGGCAGCCGTGATTAACGACACGATTGAGCCCGCAGTGGAGCCGCGGATCATGAAGGCAATCCCGATGCGTGCACCCGATAAACCTGCGCCGCCTGCGCCCAAGCCGCGCGTCGGTTCGACGCCCGTTACCAAAAAAACTTCCAGCCAACGACACAAAACGGATTAACAACACATGGCGAGCAATAATCTGATGATCGGTCTTGAGATTGGCACATCCAAAATCTGTGTCGTTGTTGGCGAAAGTCGACCCGACGGCACAATCAAAATCTTAGGAGTCGGCCAGGCGCCATCACGCGGCGTGCGCAAGGGCGAAATCGTTGATTTTGAGACGGCGATGAAATGCGTGCACGAAGCAGTGGTGGATGCCGAACAGAAAAGCGACGTGATGATCAGGAACGTTTATGTCGCTGTCGCCGGCTCGCATCTGCAAAGTTTTAATAATCGGGGATGCGTCATGCTACCGGAGGATCGCGATGAAATTGATGAGCAGGATGTTGAGGACGTAAAAATTAATGCGCGCGAGGTGAGCATTCCGGCGCAAAATGCGTTCCTCCATTCGCTCATTCAACATTACCACGTCGATGGACAAGACGGCGTGCTGAACCCAATCGGGATGCTGGGGCAAAAATTGGAAGCCGATTTTCATATCATTCACGGGGTGCGCACCCGGATTCAAAATACCATCCGCTGTGTCAAAGAGCTGCCGCTGGACGTGGAGGACGTTGTTTTTGGCGGGCTTGCTTCTGCGCAAGTCGTGCTCACGCAGCATCAGAAAGATCTTGGCGCGCTCGTGATCGATATGGGCGGCGGGACGACTGATTACGTGTTGTACGCCGACGGTGCTGTAAAACAAAGCGGTTGCCTGGCTCTGGGTGGCGACCACATCACCAACGATATCTCCATGGGGCTGCGCATCCCGATGGCCCGGGCGGAGAAATTAAAGGTTGAAGAGGGTAGTTGTATCCTCGGCAATTGTTTGCCCGGAGAAATGATTTCGTTGAAGGACGACTCGGGGTTCGCGGGAAAAGAGATCGAGCGGGAAACGCTGAACACCATAATTCACCTGCGCGTGCGCGAAGGATTTGAGCTACTCAAACGCAGGCTCGATGAGGGGCAATATCTCAGTTATCTCGGCGGCGGCATTTTCATTACCGGTGGTTGTAGCCTCCTTGGCGGAATCGATCACCTCGCAGAGGAGATTTTCGAGATGCCTGCGCACGTGGCGCACGCGCAGACCACCTGGGGCGTAACAGCCGCAGTAGAGGATCCCCAGTTCTCGACTGCGATTGGATTGGTGAAGTTCGCACAAGTGATGCATACGGATCGGCCGCCGCGACGGCTTGGCCGAATCTTTGGAAAGCTTTTCAGCGGAATGCGATGATAACGAATCCAAGTTTAGGGAGGGCGCGACCGCCGGGCGCGCCGCAAAACGCTAAATCTCGGACGGCCCGGCGGGCCGTCCCTACTTTATGATTCAACTCAATAAAAACTACAGTCTCCCCGAGGGGCTAGCAGAATCCATTCCGGTAAAAGTTGTCAGCGTCGGTGGCGCTGGTTTAAATGCGCTCGATCGAATTGTGCTCGACGGCTTGGAGAAGGCCAGCGTGGTTGCAATTAATACCGACGTGCAGTCACTCACAAGTTCGGTAGCGGCGCATAAGGTGCAGCTCGGCCGTACTATGACGCGCGGTTTGGGCACGGGCGGCGACCCCGAACTCGGTTATGACGCAGCCGTGGAATCGGCTGATGAAATTCGCGAAGCGATGGCCGATGCGCGTATGATTTTCGTCTGTGCAGGGCTCGGCGGCGGCACCGGGTCGGGTGCGGCGCCGTACGTCGCGCAGCTGGCCCGCGAAGCTGGCGCCCTTGTGATCGCTTTTGTTACTCTTCCATTCACATTTGAGGGCAAACGACGCAACGCACAGGCGCGAGAGGGCCTTGCCAGGCTCACCGAGGTTGCCCACTCGGTAATCTGCTTCGAGAACGATCGAATGGGCGATATCGTCCCGCCGCAAGCGGGAATTCATCAGGCGTTCGCAACGGCCGACACCACAATCAGCCAAAGTGTTCGATCAATTGTGAACTTGATCCAGCGGCCGGGACTCATTCGCATCGGCTTCGATGATTTGCTGGCAGCATTGCGCCCGCGCAACGGTAGTTGCTTGTTTGGCTTCGGTGAATCCGATTCGGACAATCGCGCCCACGACGCTCTCACACAGGCGCTTAAAAATCCATTGATGGATCGTGGCCGGATGCTGGCAGATGCCACAAATGTGCTCGTGCAAGTAGCGGGTGGGCCCGGAATGACGCTCTCTGAGGTCGAAGTCCTCATGCAGGAGCTTGGCCGTCACGTTCACGAGCAGACCCAAATTCTGTTCGGTGCAGTCGTGGACGGGCGATTGGGAGATCGTTTGACCGTGACCATTATCAGCTCCCTAGCTGCGGATGAGGATTTAATTTCGCAACCTCAGGACTCAGGGATCTTGAGCAGCCCGGCCGCAGCGCCGCGAGCCGAGGAGAATTACCAGCACCCTCCGCCACAGATTTATATCGAACCAGAACCGCTAGCGATGGAACCTGCGCCTCTTGAGGAAGGTACTTCGTTTGAGGAGCCGGTCGCGGCAGAAGCAGTGCCCGCCCCACAACCGATTGCAACCAAGCCGGAGCCGGTCACACATCGCCCGCAGAAGAAGACAGCGCCGGAGAAGGAGGAAAAGCCACTCGCCGAAAAATCTGTTCCGGCGAAACAGGAAACTTTGCAATTCGAGCCGGTCACGCGCGGACGATTTGAAAAAAGCGAACCTACGATCGTCGAAGGCGAAGATCTCGATGTGCCCACTTATCTGCGGAAGAACATCAAGGTGAAGTGACTCCGCGTTAAATCGTTAAAGCGGATCCCGTTTTAACGTTGCGACGAATCACGCGACCTGCCCTATTTCTTCATCAACTCGAGCACCGCATCTGTCATCGCGACAACGCCGGTGCGGATTGTCGGCTCGGGGACCGGCGCGAACTTACTGGAATGCAGGGTTGGTAATTCTTTTCCCTTCTGTTTGTACTCCGCGATCTTCGCTGGCTCGACTGCGCCGAAGTGAAAATTAACCGCCGGAATGGAGTGGTCCGGCAGGGTATATTCGGAAAAATCTTCGCCACCCATCACTGCATCGACAATCTTCACGTTCTCGTCGCCTAACGAGCTCTTCCAAACGGTGATGAGCCGCTTGGTCAGTTCAGGGTTGTTGTAAGTTGCGGGGCAAAATTCATCTTTGCTTACCGTCACGATCGGAGCGCGCTCTGGCGGTACGCCAGCCGCCGTTGCACAGCCTTTTGCAATCCGATCAATAGCCGCCAACACGCGCTCGCGTGTCTCAGGTTTGTAGGTGCGCACGGTCAACTGCATTTTCACTTCGTCCGGAATGATGTTGCGCTTTGTCCCGCCATGGATCGAACCGACCGTGACAACGATTGGATCGAGCGGATTACTTTCCCGGCTTGCGATGGTTTGCCAGTCGTTGATCATTTCCGCCGCGAGTACGATCGGGTCTTTCGTCTTGTGCGGGTACGCGCCGTGCCCGCCCACCCCTCGGACGGTGACGTCGACTGAATCGACGTTTGCAGTTGTGTAACCTTCAGTCACGCCAATGCGGCCGGTTTCCAGATCGGCTTTGTCATGGAATCCCAACGCGAAATTCGGCTTGCCGAATTTTTCATAAAGACCGTCTTTGAGCAGCGCGCGTGCGCCGTTGCCAGTCTCCTCCGCTGGTTGCCCGACGAACACGATCGTGCCGTGCCATTGATCTTTTAACTTCGCCAGAGCGCGCACGGTGCCGATAAACCCCGCAATGTGTACGTCATGCCCACAGGCGTGCATTATATGGACGTCCTTACCTTCATCGTTTTTGGCGACGACCTTGCTGGCGTACGGCAAACCAGTGTCTTCTTCGACTGGCAACGCATCCATGTCCGTGCGCACAAGCACCGTCGGCCCATCGCCATTCTTCATCACTCCAACCACGCCGTAGCCCTTAAGCTTGGAATTTTCATATTTTCCGAGATGCTCAGTGACCTGGCAGCCCGCCGCGCGCAATTCTTTCGCGACTAACGCTGCGGTTCGCTCCTCATATCCGGATAATTCCGGGTGAGTGTGAATGTCTTTATAGATCCCAAGCAACGAGGGAAGCTCAGCGTCAGCGAGCGATTGCGGCGTTTGCTGCGCGACTGCAAGCGTCGGAACGAGGATGGAAAGTAATACGATCGACGACGAAACTGTCTTCATTGTGTCATGCTAAGCGAAGCCGAAGCATCTCTTAATTCCTATTCCGTGCAATCACAGTAAGAGATTTCTCGACTTCGCTCGAAATGACACAAACTTGGATCACTCATGGAATTTGAGAAAAACACGTTGCTTTTTGGCGCTGATCCTACGCCGCGAATTGTCGCCATCGAGCTCGGCGAAACTGGAACGATTAAAGTTTTCCGCCGGGAAATTGATGGATCGATAGTCGCCGATGTCGAGCCGTTCCACCCGTTCGCATGGGCCGATAGTGATGTTGTCGACCTCGGTATCGAATCCGAAAAACTCCAGGGCGACCTTAACTATGGCTGGCTGATCACTGTCGATAGCTGGAAGGAGCTAATCGCCTTGCGGAATGGACTGAAAAACGCCGGTCGCGATTTCTTCGCGTTCACCGACCCGGTGCAGCATTACCTTACGGCCACAGGCCGCACATTGTTCAAAGAACTGCCGTTTGAAGAATTGAAACGAATGCAGCTCGAAGTGCTTTCTGTAGCCGGGGTCGCTGACCCCGGAGGCGCGGCCGACGCCCCCGGCAACCACGATCACATCATGAGCGTCGCGCTTTCAGATAGCACCGGCTGGGAAGAATTGATCGTTGTCGCTCCGAATAACATTAAAGAATCCGAGCGCGATGCACTGAAACGACTAACCAGCCTCGTTAAAGAGCGCGATCCGGACGTGATCGAAGGCCACAACTTGTTTCGGTTCAATCTGCCTTATCTCGTTAATCGCGCAAAGAAGCTGAAAACGAAACTCGATTGGGGACGTAGCGGCGGATTCTTACGTTCGCGTCCGTCGCGACTTCAAATCGCCGAAAAAACGATTGATTACCCGAAGTTCACCGTCGGTGGACGCCATTTCGTCGATACCTTTTTACTCGCGCAATTCTACGATGTCGGCATGCGTTCCCTGGCCGGCTTCGAACGCGCGGACGTTGCACGACATTTCGATCTCTGCGACAGCGAAGAAACTTCAGCGCTCACGGGCAAGGAATTGCAGCGCGCGTACCTGGGGGATTCAGAAATTTTCCGGCGACGTGCTTTGTGCGGCGTTCGGGAGACGCGCGCCTTATCCGACTTGCTGAGCCCGAGCTACTTCATCCAGGCTCAAATCTTTCCCTACAATTATCAGGATGTGATCGTGCGCGGCAACGCTACGCGCATCAACGCACTTTTTGTCCGCGAGTATTTTCGGCAACGGCATTCCATTCCCGAACTGCCGATGGTACGCGCATTCGAAGGCGGGTACACCGACATTTTCTTCACCGGCGTCGCGCGCAACGTCTGGCACTGCGACATCGCCTCGCTTTATCCGTCGGTGATGTTGCAGTTCGATTGTTTTCCTGCAACCGACCAACTCGAAATCTTCCAGCATTTGCTGACCGATCTCCGCACGTTCCGCCTGGAAGCGAAGGCGAAAATGCGCGCGGAAAAAGATCCCGCAAAGCAACATCACCTTCAGGCGCTGCAAAACACCTTCAAAATTCTGCTCAACAGCTTCTACGGATATCTTGGATTCGCACAGGGCCATTTCGCCGATTTCGATGCCGCCGCGCGCGTGACGCAGATCGGGCGCGATCTGCTTAAGAAAATGATTGACTGGCTCAACGTACGCGGCGCGCAGGTCATCGAAGTCGATACCGATGGAATTTATTTCGTGCCCCCCAAGAACATTGATGTTGAGGATTTGCAGAAAGATCTGGCGAAGGAACTGCCCCCGGGCATCGACGTCGAAATCGATGAGCAATTCGATGCGATGTTTAGTTACAAAGCGAAAAATTATGCGCTGCTCGCGAAAGATGGCGATGTGATTATCAAAGGCGGGGCGCTGAAATCGCGTGGACTGGAAAAGTTCCAGCGCGTTTTTCTCGAAGAAATGATCAGGTTAATCATGCAGGGAAAACCAGAGGCGGTGAGCGATCTACGGAGCGAATTCGAACAACAAATTCGCAACCGCGAGTGGAAGATCGACATGCTAATGAAGACCGACACGCTCCAGGATTCACTCGACAAATATCGCGCGAAGATCGCCGGCTCGGCGCGCAACCGCGCTGCCGCGTACGAGCTGGCTCTCGCCAGTGGTCGCAGTTACAGACCTGGCGACCAAATCAGCTACTACATCAAAGCGACACCGAAAAAGGTCGCCGCCTACGAAGCCGCCAAACTGGCCACCGAATTTGATCCCGAAAACCGCGACGAAAACGTCGATTACTACGTTGCGAAGCTCGAGGACTTAGTGAAGAAATTCCGCGGCCTCACTGATGCAGCTTCAACTCCGGAACAGGAGAGCTTGGCGCTTTAACGCTTGGATAACAGGCACGAAGTTTGGCCGCGGTTGAGTTTACATTTTTGCACAAGGGCTCGCCGAGCCGAGACGATAAGTTATCGCGCGATTCTTACGAGCGCCGCCTCGAAGTTTCCGCCGAACGTCGTACTTCCGGTCGGCGTTGCCGTGCCCGCAGCAGGATCCGCAGAGATGCCTGCAGGCTGGGCCAGGACTCCCGCAACGACCGCCAGCATACCTCTTGCTGCCGATAGTCTCGCCGAGGCGGCGAGTAATGAATAAGGTGGTGGATTTGTGGTGGTCGCGGAGAGCACGACCGTGCCGGCGATCACGCCAACGCCCGAGCCTTCCTCGAAACCGGTTCCTCCCAGGTGACCGCGTCGAGCAATTTCTTGCCAGTCGGAACCAGGTGAAGAACGAACGCGTCCTGGTCGCCGGCACCAAAGCTGGTCGTCGTTCCGGCAACGTAGACCGTGCCGTCGTCCGGCGCGACCGCTACTCCGGCGGCTGTCTCGCCGCCCCTGCCGTCAAATTGCTTGTCGAACAACAGATCGCCGTTCGTACTGAGCTTGACAATCAGGGCCGCGATGTCAGCCCTGTTTGCTTTGACGGTCTGAATGGCGCCCGCAAGGTAAACCGACCCGTCGGACGCGACCGTCATCCCGCCGCGCGGGTCTACGACTTCACCGGATGCATACGTCCGCTGCCAGATCAGGTCGCCGCCGGACGTTATTTTTAGCACGAGTAGGTCGAAGTTGCCAATCTGGTTCCGCGGCGTCGTTCCCGCAGCGTACACGCTGCCGTCGAATCCGACGGCAACCGCGTTGCCTTCTGCTCCATCGGAGATTCTCTGCCAGACGAGATTGCCTAACGAATCGAACTTCACGACGAACAAGCCGGACGAGCTCGGTCCGAAACTCGTCGCGGTGCCTGCGATGTAGGCGGACCCGTCCGGAGTTGCTGCCACGGCCAGGCTTTGGTCTGAAGCTGGGCCGCCCCAGGTCCTTTCCCAAAGCAGGTTCCCGTTCACATCGAACTTCAGAAGCACCGCGTCGTTCCCGTTATTGGTACTCACGCCGGTCACGTACACCGAATCACCGCCGCCGAGCGCGACGCCTGTTCGCCCAAGCCCCCTGACGGTTGTCCCGTTCCAGATTCTTTGCCAGACGAGCGATCCATCGGGCGCAAACTTCACGACGAAGATTTTCGGGCTCGGGTTGCCAAATGGATCCCTGGTGAAACTGTCAGTGATACCCACGACGTACGAGCTTCCGTCGGCTGCGCTCGAGATCCCCTCGGATACGTCGCTTCCTTCACCGCCCCAGGTCGTTTCCGACAGCAGTGTCTGCGTCTGTGCCGTTGCGGGCGCGAACGTGACCCACACTAATCCGATCCATGCCAATAACGCAGGCATCACGGAACGGCGGTCCGCGGCTGAAGATGTAACACATTTCAGCCACCTCAAGTAGATTAACAAGATTGAATGAATTCCGTTCATGACGATCCCCTTTCGCCGATTTTGCCGGCCAAAGGCGCGCTCCAATCAGCTCTTTTTTTGCATCTCATTTGCCTATTTCCGAGCGGCAAACAACGAGCGACAGGTAACGAAGTCGTTCCTTAGCCACCGAATGCCGTCCTTTCGAAATCTTAATGCGCTCTAAAAATCTCGTAGATCGCCCCGTTCGATAGCGACACGACGAACAGGTTGCCGTTCGGGCCGGTCTTGATGTCAGTGCCGATGCCGAAGTTAGTCCCAAATAACAGGCTTTCACTCTCGGTGATGTCGAACTTGGCGAGGTTGTCGGCGACGCGATCTTCTAGTCGTGGATCGTCGACGCCGATCTTACGACGGTTGCCGGTGAGATTGAAGCGGAACAAGTGTCCTCCCTGAAGCGTGGTCCGGGCCGCACCCATGAAGAGGTCGCCGTCGTACTGCGGACCTATCCCGCTGCCGTCCATGAAGCCAATGCCCGCCGGGGCCACCTCAAACTTCCAGCTAAACTCCGGGTCGCTGTAGTGCGCCCCCGGCAGCATCACCATCCGCGCCCGCGCCTCCTCAGGCGAGTCGGCGATGTTTGTCGGAGGCCACCGCGACTGCTGCAGGTTGCCGCCGAACATTGTCGTCTCGATCAGCTTGAACTGGTCGATCCGCGCGAGCGGCCCCATTACCTGGATCCAGCCGCCGTTCATCCCCGGCTCGACCAGGCCCAGCTCGGTGAACGCGTCGTCGCCGTTCTGCTCCAGCCAGAGGTTGCCGGACTTCGGGTCGAAGTCAAAGCCGAAGCTGTTGCGGAGGCCGTAGGAGAAGACCTTGTGGACGTTGGCGGTGACCTGGGGGTTCTCCTCGATCTGCCCGCGGATCTCGCCGCCGGGCAGCCGGCGGGTGTGGAAGTTGATGTACGACTGGCCAGCGAGGATGTTCGGCAGCTGGGCAGTAAGGGTGGTGTTGTTGCCCTCGGCGCTGTCCCACTTGCTGAAGACCGTGCCGCCGACGCCGCTGGCGAACGGGGTTACCACGACGTCGTTGGGGTTGGTGTCGTTGAACGGCTGGCCGAAGAAGCCAAAGCGGACCCCCGCATTTGTCCCGCGCGCGGCCGGGGCGTGAATGTGGGCGGCCAGCAAGTCATCGCTCGGGTCGGCGGTTTGCGTGCCTGTAAAATCGAGGCCGGTGACAGTGACGATGAACCTCAGTGCCGTCCCCTCTTGATTCAGGAAGAACGCCGCGTAGCCCTTGGCCGTCGAGGCGTTCGGTGGCACCTCCTGGCCACCCTCGAGCCGCGCCACGAACACGTGCCCGATCCCGGAGAAGGGGTTGTCGGCGGGCGTTGTGCCGTCGGGGTTCAAGCGAAAAATGGAGCCGGTCAGGTGGGCGTCGTCCGGCTCAGGCCCGCCGAAGTTGTCGTCGGTGCCAAACAGGGGGTCGCCGGGCTGATAAGGGCCGTTGAGGAGGTTCTGCATCCAGCCGCGCCGACCCGTGTCACCGATGAAGATGTACAGCTTGCCGTCCGGTCCGAACTTAATCACCCCGCCGTCGTGATTGCCGCGACCGGCCGCCGGCGTCGGTTCGCGCTCGAAGGCTGGCTGCAGCGCCCGCAGCCGGATTATGTTTTGGTCCGGCGTCAGCGTCGATCCGTCCCAGACGAAACGATCCACCCGGTTGCCCAATAGAGGTGTTTCACTGAGCACGGTGGTGTCAGCGCCGGTCGTGCTCTCCGTCCAGTACAGGTAGACGTGGGGGGTGGCTGGGAAGTTCGGGTGCAGAGCGATGCCCAGCAGGCCGCGCTCCGAGCCGGAGTTGACCGCGAGGTCGAGCACCGTGCTCTGCACAACCCCGTTCACCACCCGCTTCACCTGGCCGGTGGCCTTTTCCAGGACGAAGAAGTCGTTGGGGCCGAGGAAGGCCATAGTTGTGGGCTGATCCAGATTTTCGATTACGGTGCGCACGTGCAAATTCGGATCGACCAGACTTGGGGCTTGCGCGTTTAACATGGACGGCAGCCCAAAGAGAGCTGCGAGGAAAGTGCACGTCAGGTGCAGGGCGAGGTTTGAACATTTTTGAGCATTCATGGTGATTTTCCTTTCTGCGGTACTGGGGTTGATGGTCGAACCAATGAATAATTGCGGCGTGGTCTTACTCATCGGCTTCATACCCGTAAAATCGCAACGATCAGGCGGCCGCGCGGCAGCAAAAAGTAACGCGACTGTTACCTTACTGGGAATGCCGCGCGCTGCGCGTGCGACGGATTAATGTTAATTCGCTGCTACCTGAATCCGCATTCGATTGGGCGGAGGCTGAACCGAACTGGGCTTTTGAGTGCGGCAAGATGCGCCCCGGACTGTGAATCTACTGCAAAGCTGTGCTGCACCAGGGCAATTGCGCATCGGAAGAATCACCGAAGCGAGTTGCACGCGCAAGTAAACCAGCGCGCTCTAGAAGAACGTAACAGATGCGGAACCTTTTTCGGATTGCTGACAGTTGCGTCGCTTTTCATGCTCTTGTGCGGAGTAATTTTGGCGGTGAAGCCACGCGCACCGTGACTTTGAGGTAACAACGCGGCGTTAGCACAATCGTCTGCGGCTTCAACCACATTTTGGTTGAAACCAACCCAGGCGTGTCGCATTCAAGACGCATGAAACGAATACGATCTTTCTCTTGGACTGCCCTGGTTTTTACCCTGCTTTGGACAGCGAACTCACATTGTTACTCAGCAGACAGCGATGTGGTCGACATCAAATCGCAAATTACAAAGCGTCATGATGAGGCGGTCAAGCGCTTGCAGGATTGGATCGGGCAAGTATCGATCGCGGCGGAGAACCGCGGTTATCCCGAAGGCGCGGAATACATGGCAAAGCTCGCACGCGACGCCGGCTTTCAACAGGCGACGGTGATTAATACGGACGGCAAACCAGGCGTGTTCGCGACGCTCGATGCGGGCGCGCCGAAAACTGTCGGACTCTATTTCATGTATGACGTGAAACAGTTCGATCCGGCGGAATGGTCGTCGCCGCCGACGGAAGCGCGAATCGTGGACAAACCGCCGCTGGGCAAAGTTATTATCGGCCGCGGCGCGGTGAATCAGAAGGGACCGGAGGCGGCATTCCTCGCCGCGCTGCATGCGATCCGCGGCGCAGGCAAGAAAATGCCAGTGAATCTGGTGCTGGTCGCCGAAGGCGAAGAAGAGATCGGTTCACCGCACATTCCGCAACTCGTCAGGCGGCCGGAAGTGCTGGACGCGCTGAAGAAATGTGTCGGGGTGTTTATGCCTTCAGCGACGCAGGACTTGGACGGCATTGTGACGGTAAACCTCGGATCGAAAGGCGTGATTGAGCTGGAGCTGGTATCGAGCGGCGAGAAATGGGGACGCGGTCCGACCAAAGACATTCATTCGTCGCTCAAGGCAATGGTGGACAGCCCGGCGTGGCATCTGGTCAAAGCGCTCAACACGCTCGTCTCAGACGACGGCAATGAAATCATGATCGACAACTATCCGAAGCCGCTTCCGCTAAGCGCCGAACAAAAGACGATAATCGAAAAAGTGTCGAAGATTCGCAGCGAAGCGCAGGCCAAGAAGCAATTCAGCGTCCAACATTGGATTAATGATCTGCCGTGGGACCAAGCGAACGAACGGCTCGAATCACAGCCGACGGTCAATATTGAAGGATTAGTCGGCGGTTACACCGGCCCCGGCGGCAAAACGATTTTGCCGCATCGCGCCGTGGCAAAGATCGACATGCGTCTGGTGCCAGAGATGAAAGCGGCGGACGCCCTCGCTGCGTTAAAGGCGCATTTGGCGAAGCGCGGCTTCGGCGACATCGAAGTGAACATGACCGGCGGATACGACCCCACGAGCACGTCTGCTGATTCCGCACTCATCGAGGCACAGAGCACCACGTATAAAAAATTCGGAATCGATTCGCTGCTTTGGCCGCGCAACGCCGGCTCATATCCCGGCTATGTGTTTACAGGTGAGCCACTGAAACTTCCGGCCGGACATTTCGGCCTCGGGCACGGTAGTGGTGCCCACGCACCGGACGAGTATTACATCATCGAATCGGCGAACCCGAAGCTACAGGGATTCGACGGTGCCGTGATGTCTTTCGTCGAATATCTCTACGAATTGGCGAAGTAAGGCGAGGCCGACATCTCACGGATTGTGGAGATAGGCATTAATCACGGAATTATTTCGTGTTGAGATAACCGAGACCATCTTCGCTCACGGGGCCGCCCTTACTTTATCATTCGATACAATGCAACGATCATCGAGATGATCGGCCAGGCCGCAACTCCTGTGATGAGGCTGAAGATCGCGAGTTCGGCGACATAATTACGGCCTGCTTCCGCGCCAAGGAAATCGCTGCTCAATTTGCGGAACATGCGGAGCTTCGAAACACGGAATGTGTCTCCGGATGGAGAAGAGCTGCCGCCTGGATTTGTGTTGGATTGATAGAAGCAATCCATTAACGGACTGCTTTGGCGATTGCGCCGGGCGCGACTATCGCGACGTGAGTCACGCTGATCGATACTAATGTAAGGTTTTGGTTTCATAACTGTTTCCTGAAGTGAGGTGGTGTTCGATTCGAATGACCTCGGCAAAAGCCGCCGGGGGATTCCACCACTGGGGTGCCGCGGAGAGCGGGCTCCAACTTGGCGAGATCGAGACGCGCGCTTATCGAGCCTGCCGGTTATCGGCGGCCAAAAGTGGCGCGTTGATCGTTTTCATCTGCACCTATCTACAGGGGTTTCGGGATTTGTCCAGGACGTTAGGGAAATTTAAGTCGTAAATACCTCACGCAGTGAGAGAAACAGCCTGCTTTATTTTCATGTTTGCCTATCAAAAGGCAGAGTTAGGTCGTACCTTCATGGCATACCCGGACGAGATCGCCGGCAGCGGTTTGTCGTTTTCGTAGGCGATCTTTAAACACGCCGCCATTCAGCTTCTGCGGCTACACTACTAACTTTGCCTCGAGATTGATCTGCGTACCGGCGAGAGCGACCGATACCGGGCAAGTCTTCTTGGTCAACTCGGCTTGCTCCTTGAATTTTACTTCGTCAATTCCGGGAACCTCAGCTTCAGTCTTTAAGTCGATCGTGGTGATTTTTGGTCCGCCGCCGACCATCTCGAGTCTCATTGTCGCGGTAGTGCTAACGCGTTTTGCGGGATGACCAGCTTTTTCCAGATTCGCCGAAAGGGCCATCGTGTAACAACCGGCCTCGGCCGCGCCGATGAGTTCTTCCGGATTAGTGCCTTTTCCCTCTTCAAAGCGCGATGAAAATGAGTAAGGGCCTTCGAAGGCGCCGCTCCCAAGTTTCATGGTTCCCCTGCCCTGCTTCAGTGTGCCTTCCCATACAGCCGATCCAGTTCGTGTTGCCATTGTTTTACTCCTTTGATTGTTGCTCGGTTACGATTCTGCCGGATCCGGGCAAGCGCAATTTCTTTTCAGCCTATCGAACTCACGCCGGTTTCGCAGCTGCGACGCCTTCAGCCAGACCAGCTTCTGAGCGATGCTGAGCATCCGCGAGAGCGCGTTGTTTGCGACCCAGCCAAACGCTCAGCGCGCACCACGCAGCAATAATTGGCACAGCAATGAAGCTGATCGCGTTCAAGCTCAGCCCCACCGCGTGCATCGCGCGATACGACCACGCGCCAACTTGATCGCCGAGGCGATAACCAAATGTGTCGATCACGCTTTTCGCTTTGTATTTGTCTTCGCGTCGCAAAACGGTGAACAGGATCTCGCGCGCCGGACGAAGCAACGCGAACCCCGTGGCGCGTCGCACCACCTGAAAAACCGCGAGCACAATCAGGATGGGCGCATAACCAATAGCGAGAAAACCCAGCCCGCTTAACGCCGGCATGAGCACGAGAGTGAATCCGACACCAAACGACTTCAGCAGACGACTCGTTAGGCAAAGTTGAATCAGCACAGTGAGCGTGTTGACGGAGAAATCCAGTTTGCCGAAGAATGCAGTGCGGGCCGATTTATCCGCCAACTCATGCTGCGTGAGATCCGCCTGTTGGAAGTAAGCCCAGGTGTTGGTCAGCGTGTAGATGAAGATAAAGACGACGAGCGCGAACAAGTAAGGCGAACGCCAGATATGTGTGACGCTGTCCCAAATATTTCCGCCGATTGGTTTTTCGGCTGTCGCGCCTTCAGCGTGGTCGCGAAATTCCGTTGGAAAAAAACGGACGCATTGCGCCGCGATTTCGAACATCGCCGCTGACATAAGGCAGAAAATGCCGGTGCTGAATCGATCGACCAGAAACGTCGGAACAAGCGGACCGAGGATCGCGCCTAACGAACCGCCCACCGCGATGAAACCGAAGAGCCGCTTGCCTTGTTCGGCGGTAAACAGGTCGGTCATGAAGGCCCAAAAAAGCGTGGTCGCGAAAAGATTGAAGACGCTGACCCAGACGAAAAACGAGCGCGCCAGTAGCCATTGCCAGTTCGCCGGCACGAAGCGCATGAGAATGAAAAAGATGAAAAGATTAGCGATCGCAAACCGGTAGGCAATCGGCAGAAATTTGCGGCGCGACATACGGGACACGATGGCGGCGAAGAGCGCGTTCGCGATGAGCATGCCGATCAGTGTGGCCGTGTACATCCACGGCAAATTTTCCACGCCGCTGGTCGCACCGATTTCTTCGCGAATCGGCCGCAGAATGTAGTAACCGGCAAGGACGACGAAGTTGAAAACGAAAGCGAGCCAGAGAGCGCGGATTTCGTCCGGTTTTACGTCAACGATTTTGGTGAGGAGTCTTTTCATGTTGTAGCCGCGACCCTACGGGCCGCGTGCGCGCGTCGCATAGCGACGCGGCTACAATTTTTGTTTGTGCCACGCGGTGAGAACTTCCACTTCGCGTTCGGGTGCTAGTCCGGCATGCAATTTCGATTGTCGATCTTGCGGGAGCGACTTGAACCAGGCGAGCGTGTCGCGCGCAGTTTCTGCGAGCAGCCGGAATATCAGTCCTTTGCTCAGCGCACGATCGATTTTCGTGCGAGCGACACCGCTCTCTTTTCCAGTCCAGACGGGCATGTCGGACCAGGCCTCGACTTTTTGTTGCGTGAGAAAATCTCCCGTCACCCATGTGAACGCTGCGTTTGATTTCAGTGCGGCTTTGATTTCATCAAGCATTCCGCCCATGCCCAATGGCTTTGCCGGACCGGTTGCATTGAAAATTCCAGTTTCGCGGTTTTCGGCCATGCGAATCGTCCATTCGGCAAGGTCGCGCGCATCGATGAATTGGCCTGGATCGTCAGGCGAACCCGGCGCGAGAACTTCGCCGCCGCGATCAATTCGTACCGGCCAATACGTAAAGCGATCGGTCTCGTCGCGCGGGCCGACGATCAGCCCGGGACGAATGATCAGTGTTTTTCCGGGAAACCATTTCTCGGCTTCTTTTTCGGAGAGCGCCTTGAGCGGGCCGTACGTCTTGTATCCCGACGCCTTCACCGCTTCGATTGTCTCCTTGTACGGATCGGTGCCATCGTATTTTTCTGTCGGCGCGTTTTCGTCCGGCCCCGTCCTCGATTCGGGGTAAACTGAAATCGTCGAGACAAACACGTATTGCTCGACATTGCCTTTGAGAATCTGTGCGGCGTCCCGCACCCACGCCGGAAGCGTTGTCGGATTGTCGATCACGACGTCCCATTGTCGGCCTTTCAGCGCATCCAGCTTGCCGTTACGATTGCCGATGAGTTGCTCGACGTCGCCAGGCAATTCGCCGGGGTGCGTCTTGCCGCGGTTGAACGTTGTCACTTTATGTCCGCGACTCAGCGCATACCGCACCTGATATGGGCCGGTAAATCCCGTGCCACCGAGAATCAGAATGCGCATCGGTCTTGCTGTCTTCTCCGCAAACAACAGTGGCAATGTTGCGCGCAACGCAAGAGCACTCGCGGCGCACATTTTGACGAAACGCCGGCGATTCATTCTGCCGGCAACCTTGTTGTCATTCCGATCAAAGTCGAGGAATCTCTCATCGAAATGACGAGACGCGAAGCTACAAAGGTGATTGGCGGCACAGCGGCCGCTCTGGCTTTGCCGATCACCGGTCGGGCGGCAACCGAATCTTCAACGATGCTGACGCTCACCATCCCTTCGTCTGGCGAAAAACTGCCGGTCATCGGCCTGGGAACATGGCGAACATTTGATGTTGATCTAACCACAGATAATCGCAGACAGCTTGAAGAGGTCCTCTCGCTTTTCGTGAAGCTTGGCGGACGCGTGATTGATTCGTCGCCGATGTACGATCGCGCTGAAGAAGTCATTGGCGATCTCACAACGAGTCTGGGAATTCGAGACAAACTTTTTCTCGCTACGAAAGTGTGGACGCACGGCAAGGAGAGCGGCATCAAATCGATGGAACGCTCGATGGCACTTTTGCGCACCAACCGAATCGATCTGATGCAGGTGCATAACCTGCTCGATGTCCACACACATCTGGCGACATTGCGCGAATGGAAACAGCAGGGCCGCATTCGTTATTTCGGCATCACGCACTACGAGGCGGGTGCTTTTGCTGAGGCTGAGAAAATTATGAGCAATGAAAAGCTTGATTTCGTGCAGATCAATTATTCGCTGATGGAACGCGAGGCCGAGCAGAGGGTCTTGCCGCTGGCGCAGGAGCGCGGGGTCGCGGTGATCGTCAACCGCCCATTTGGCGCTGGCGATCTCTTCGACAAGGTGCGCTCAAAACCCCTGCCCGAATGGGCGACCGAATTTGATTGTCGCTCCTGGGCGCAATTCTTTCTGAAATGGATCGTAGCGCATCCTGCGGTGACCTGCGCCATCCCGGCAACGAACAAACCGCGCCACCTCGAAGACAATATCCAGGGCGGCATTGGTCGGTTGCCCGATCCAAACATGCGCCGGCGAATGGTCGAATTGGTCTCCTCTTTGTAGCGCCCCGGGGCTCTTCGCGCCTTCGGTGGATGTCAAATAATAAATTTTACATCTGGCGAAAAAAATCAGTTGCGGCGTTGGCCGATATGCTGGATAGGACGCGCTCCTGATGCGAAAACTTCTCATCGTTCCCCTCATGATCCTGGCATGCGTGACGTTTTGTCCCCGCCCAGCTTTGGCGCTCGTGTTCTCAGCCCCCAACCCTAAATTCGCTTACAAAGATACTTCTGGGAAAAAGCAGTCGGTCGAAGTTGTGGATAAATATTACCCGAAGAAAATCGTGCAGCCGTTTGCGAAGTTGGATGCAAACATCGATCCAAAATTGCGTCGAGCGGCCACAATTGCTGAGGAACGCGCGCACGCACATTCGCTCTCGAAGTGCTGGCATTTTGTGAAGGAAGCGCTCGTCGCTGCGGGCGTAGTGAAGTCGCGGCCGCAAACAACGCTGGCGAAACAGGCAGGTCAGGAGCTGGTCAACAATTACGGGTTCAAAAAACTCCCGGTTTCAAACCCCTACGAAGCGCCTGTCGGATCTGTGCTCGTCTATGGTGCGAAGCGCGCGGCTGGTCATGTGGAAATCCGCACTCAAGACGGTTTCGTCAGCGATTTTCGCTCAAAGACGCCATCACGCCGGCCACTACTAGGCGTTTTCGCGAAGACGTAGCGCGGTCGGCGCAATCTCGAACAATCGGAAGAATTCCGATTCCGGCTGGCAAATTGCCGAGCCGCGCAAGAATCTTTGCGAATGACTCAGCCAATTCGCATCGCGATGTGGTCGGGCCCGCGGAACATCTCTACCGCAATGATGCGCGCGTGGGGGAATCGGCGGGATACCTTTGTCAGCGATGAACCCTTTTACGCCTACTATCTGAAGGCGACCGGCAAAAAACATCCTGGCGCAGACGAAGTGATCGCAGCCGGCGAAATCGATTGGCGGAATATCGTCGCGCACCTGACGGGGCCGATCCCGAAGGGCAAACGGATTTTTTTCCAAAAACACGTGACGCACCACCTTTTGCCGGAAGTGGATCGCGAATGGCTCAGCGCAGTGACGAACTGTTTTCTTATTCGCGATCCACGCGAGGTCATTGTCTCATACACGAAAAAACGCGACGACCCGACGCTGGAGGACCTCGGCTTTGTACAGCAGGCAGAAATTTTTGACTTCGTCCGTAACCGCGCGAAATCGCTTCCGCCGGTTGTTGATGCAAAAGACGTGTTGGAAGATCCTGAACGAATGCTTCGCTTGCTGTGCGAGGCGGTAGGCGTCGAGTTTAGCAAGTCGATGCTTTCCTGGCCGCCGGGATTGCGTGAGACCGACGGACTCTGGGCCAGGCATTGGTATACTGAGGTGGCGAAGAGCACTTCCTTTCGACCCTATAGTTCTAAAGATCATCAGGTGCCAGAGGGCTTACGCGACACCTACGAGCGCTGCCGCGAGTGTTATGAGCAGCTTTATCAATACCGATTGCGCTAACGAAGGATTGCGCGGATTCCCCAAAACATTTACAGAGGCGCTTGCCGCGGCGAGCGCGTAGTCGCTCTGATGGCGTTTGACACAAACGCCGCTCCAACAAGACAATCTGCGTAACCCGCGGTCGAACCGATGCTGCAAAAATTCGATGAACAAAATCGCGACGTGATCGTGAACATCAACGGGCAGTTGATGCATCGCGATAAGGCTGGAATCAGCCCGTTTGATTCAGCCGTTCAGGGCGGCGATGCGGTCTGGGAAGGCTTGCGCCTGTACAACGGCCGGATTTTCAAACTCTACGAACATCTCGACCGGCTGGAGCGTTCGGCCCGCGCGCTGTCGTTCGCCGAGATTCCTCCGCGGGAAAAAATCATCGAGCAACTCAAACGCACGCTTGCTGCAAATAAAATGTGCGACCAGGTACATATTCGCCTGACGCTTAGCCGTGGCGTAAAGATCACTTCGGGGATGGATCCCCGGCTGAACCAGAATGGCCCAACATTGATCATCCTCGCCGAGCACAAAGCGCCAGTTTACGCGAAAACCGGACTGACTTTGATTACGAGCAAAATCCGTCGACCTCCACCCGAGGTGCTGGATGCGCGAATTCATCACGCGAATCTGCTGAATTCGATTTTGGCAAAAATCGAAGCCAACAACGGCGGCGCGGACGACGCGCTCATGCTCGACACGCGCGGTTTCGTTGCAGAAACCAACGCGACTCACATCTTCATTGTGCGCAATAGCGATCTTGCGACCAGCCGCGTTGTGGCGTGCCCGGAGGGAATTACTCGCGCGACAGTGATCGAAATTTGTGCTGCCGAGAAAATTCGCTGCGTAGAGACAGACTTGTCAGTTGTCGATGTTTACGGCGCTAACGAAATATTTTGCACAGGCACGATGGGCGAACTAGCCGCCGTCACGAAAATCGATAATCGCCAGATCGGCGACGGTGAAGTTGGTCCGATAACGAAACGCCTGAGTGATCTCTACGCTCAGCGCACCGCGAGTGAAGGTGTTCAGGTTGCGTAGGTGTACGGCGGAGCTCTATGACTGCCGTGGTACTTCCTCGCGTGCAGTGCCACGGTGGTATTAGGGCTCTTTGCCCCACGTTTTCTTTTGAAACGAGACGCGCCCAGATCCTTCCTCGAACGCTTCAAAGTGCTCCGGATTTTGCTGATAGTATTTTTGGTGATACGGCTCCGCGGGATAGAACTTCATCGCGGGCAAGATTTCAGTCACAACTGGCTTTTTGAATTTTCCAGATCGGCCAAGCTTTTCCTTCGACATTTCGGCAATCTTTTTCTCGTCATCACTGGCGTAAAAAATCGCGGCACGATAACTCGGGCCGATGTCGGTGAACTGGCCGTCGGCCTGCGTCGGATCAATTTGCCGCCAGTAAATATCCAGCAGTTGCTCGTAGGAAATCTTCGCCGGGTCGTAGGTGACTTCTAGTGATTCCCGGTAATTTGTTTTTTCAGATGTAACGAGCTCATAAGTCGGATTCGGTTGTGTTCCACCACAATAACCAACGACTGTCTTGGTCACGCCTTTTGCTTTATCGAAGGTCGGCTGAATGCACCAAAAACATCCGCCAGCAAGAATCGCGGTTTTGGTAGACGTCGAAGAAGAATTTTGCGGATTGGTATCGGCGATACTGATGGCGGTGAGCGCTGCGTAGCCAAGCGTAAGAAGGAAAATTCGATTCATACTGTCGACGTTAGACACCATATGCATCGGCGCGTTGTGAATAACTCAGACCGTTTTTGCTTGCCATTGGCGGGCCCGACTGTCATAAACGGGTCGATCTAAGCCGCAGAAGACTAAAATGGTTAAAACCGCCGGTCTGATTTCTCCTCAGCGTGCCTGCAGGTGAGGATAGCTTAACTCACCGCAGGCACGTCTCTTCTCGAGTCATTCCGCAGTCGCGGTATTTGCTGACCAATCAGCTCGATCTGGAACAGATCTTCGGCCGCAAGGCGCCATTGCATGTCGATCTTGGGTGCGGGGATGGTTCGTTTCTTCGCGCTGTAGCGCACCGGATGCCCGAGAAAAATTTTCTTGGGATCGAACGCTTACTCGGTCGAATCCGCAACGCAGCGCGTAAGGCCGCCGATCTGAGCAATGTGCGGCTGCTGCAGATAGAGAGCTCCTATGCCGTGCGCTATCTGTTGCCGGCGGAATCAGTGGGAACCTTCTATATCTTGTTTCCCGACCCATGGCCAAAACGTCGGCACCATCGCCACAGGATCGTGACACCAGATTTCCTCAACTCCATTCATGTCGCGCTTGAGAAGAAAGGTGTGATTCACATTGCGACCGATCATCTTGACTATTTTCGAAAAATCAAAGACATCGCCGAATCCAACCCGGGCTTTGCAATTGTCGAGCTGGATGTCGAACTGCCACCGACAGGATTCGAGCTGATTTTTCGCCAGAAAGGAACGCCGATTCAATGGTTGGCACTTCGGAAAATTTCGCCGGTGAAATAACTTTGCGCTTCCCATCCATCATGATCGAAGCGCAGTGTGACCGCGCCGGTCTGATCCTGACGAAACAACTTAATCCCCCTCTCCTGCAATTCCTCGACCCAGGTGTCGGTAATTCGCTCGTGATCAGGAAAATCACGCGAACTCGCAATGACCAGGCGTGGGTGCGCAGTATCAAGAAATGCTTCGGAGCCGGACTGGCCGGAATGATGCTGGCCTTTGATGATAATGTCGCTGCGAATATCCAAATGCCGCGCCAACAATGCCTGTTCGGTTTTAATGCCACTATCCGACATGAACAAAATCGACGACGCCGGCGCAACCAACGCGCGGATGACATACGCCTGATCGTCAGCGGTCGCAGATGTGAAGTTACGCGGAGGGAATAGGACGCGCGCAGTAACCTCGCGCGAAAGATCGAAATTGTCTCCCGCAGTCAAAGCAGCCGGCTTGATTCCGCGTTGCTGAAACAGACGTTGCAATCGCCGGTGAATGGTTGAGCGATCCGGCGTCGGATTGTCCAGCATATGCGCTGGACGAAAGTCGTCCAGCAATTGCGCCGTTCCACCTACGTGAAGGGCGTCACCATGCGTGAGCAGCAAGCCGGAAAGCCGGTTTACGCCCGCCCAATGCAAATACTCGTGAACCACACGTTCGTAGCTCCGGTCATTGCCGCAGTCAAACAACCAATTCTGTCCTCCACTTTGCAAGTGAACAGCGGCTCCCGCACCGAGATCGAGCACCGTGATCCTCGCAGTCAGCTTTTCGGGCCAATGCAGGTGTCCGATGTAAAAATGCCCGCCGGGAACATGCGCGAGGATTTGCACGATTCCCAAAACCAGCCGAGCCAAAGACCAGTTGGCATTGTTAAAGATCACAGCCAGTCCCGGCAACAACGGTGTCGAAACAAGAGAGAGAAGTGCAGTCGCCAGTATGAAGAAGGCTATCGGCACCACGAGCAAATTGGCCAGCAATGAAATTGGCGTGACGATGTAGAAATACCAAAGCACGAGGGGCAGTGAGCCTGCCCAGGCTGCGAGAGAAACGCTGCTTCCGCGACACAGCCAGTCAAAGCTTGCGTGTATCCAACGTTGCGGGCCGCGGACCAGTGTGCGTGGCAAAAAAGGATCCGGCGCGCTCCAGCGCTGCAAAAGCCCGGAGAGAGGATCAGCAAACAATACAATGGCGCCCACCACCGCAAAAGAGAGTTGAAAGCCTGTCGAGAAGAGTTCGTTTGTGTCCCAGCAGAGAAGAAAAACTGCAGCCGCAGCGAGACTGTTAAAGACGAAACCTTTTCGATCGAAAAAGAAACCGCCAAGTAAAATCGAGCTCATTACCGCCGCCCGCACACTCGAAATGTGGAGTCCTGTCACTGCAGCGTAGAAGAGCAGCAGTGGAATGATGAGCGCCGCCGCCCATCTATGCGAGAGCCGCGCGACCGTCGCCAGCATCCATAGTAGCGCGGCGACAATTCCTACATGCAGACCAGCGACAGCGAAAAGGTGAAGAGTGCCGGTTTGCTGAAATGGTTCTTCGATGTCCTCCGGCGTCTGGTGCCTTTGGCCGAGCACAATTCCGCTGAGAAAATCTTGAACGTCTGGCGCGTCCTCCAGCCCTCGGCAAAGCGCGTTTTGCATCCAAGTCCGCGACTTTTGCGCTGCCCGCATGATGGCGTTGCCACCGCTGTGTCGAACCAACGTCCCGTCCTCCGGATAACGAACGAATAGCATTCGGCGAACGTCGCGGCGCGCGAGATAAGAACGCATATCGAATTCGCCCGGATTTCGCGGCGGTGGTATCGGCTCAGCAGTTCCAAAAAACTTCAGTTCATCGCCAAATTCCGGCGCGCCTTTCCAACGGACCTGCCACACCGCGCGCGTGGATTGTTTCCGATCTTCGAACTCAATTGATTTGAGCTTGAGTAGAAACGTCGCAAATCCGCTCGGCGCGATTTTTGGCTCAGTGATTACCGAGCCGATTGCTGTGACGACTCGTGGGCGGCTACCAAGTTCATCCGCGAGCTGCTGGCCTTGCGTGTTCTGAGTCGTGAAATTGTGCAGCAGGAAAAAACCAGCCGCGATGATGAGATACGTCGCAGCCAATTTCGACCAGCAGAGCGCAACGAGAATGAAGAGCACGAGGATTATCGCTGTTGCAGTGATGGCGATAGATGGAAGCGGAAAGATTTCCGCCGTGATAATTCCCATTGCAGCCATCACCGCCAGACCGACAAATGGCTGGCACGGCGCACTGAGCAATTTCATCAATGGGCTTTTCGCTTATCCCACCTCTAGTAGGCAAGCCGCAATCGTGCGCAGGAATCATCAGGAATTTTTAGAGAATGAGCAAGACGTCGAATGTCGTTCAATATCTGGCACCGCCTTAATTTCAATACGTGACGCCGGCAATCCTGCCTGCGGGTGGGTCCTTGCGGACAATCTGGATTTTCTTAGCGCCGAAGGCGCAGTATTCACCATCAGCAGAAGCCCTGGGGCGATGCCCCAGGCTAACCGTGAGGCGGCGCCTTTGGCGCTAACACATTAGGCACCGTTGCCTGTATCACGGGCGCGCCGTAATTTCCTGCGTGCAGGATTTATTCGAGCAAGCCGAAGAGGTTGAAGCGGCAGACAGCGCTGCGCCGCTCGCTACGCGCATGCGCCCGCGCTCACTGGACGAATTTGTCGGCCAGGAACACATTCTTGGGCCGGGCAAACTTTTGCGTCGCGCCATTGAAGCCGATCGTTTGCCGTCGGTGATCTTCTCCGGACCGCCAGGAAGCGGGAAGACGACGCTCGCCCGCGTCATTGCGGAGATGACACACGCCAAATTCATTCGAATCAGCGGCGTGGAAAGCAACGTGGCCGAAATGCGCCGCGTAATTGCTGCCGCGACCAATCGCCTCCGCACATCCGGACAAAAGACGATCCTGTTCATCGACGAGATCCATCATTTCAATAAAGCGCAACAGGACATCCTTTTGCCCGATGTCGAAGCTGGAAATCTCCGCCTGATTGGCGCGACCACTTACAATCCATTCTTTTACGTAAACAGCGCGCTCGTCTCGCGCTCACAAGTGTTTCGACTCGAACCGCTCAGCGTCGAGCAACTGGAACAGTTGATCAGTCGCGCATTCGCCGACAAAGAGCGCGGCCTGGGAAACTACAATGTGAAGATCGACAAGGACGCGCGCCGGCATCTGGCGAAGCTCAGCGACGGCGATGCGCGCAAATGTCTAAATGCCCTCGAGATCGGCGTGCTAACAACGCCCACTGTAGCCGGGGTCGGTGACCCCGGTCGGCTTCCGCACGAGAAACAGCCTTCAAATGCCGGGGTCGCTGACCCCGGCACCGCGATCAGCGATCGCGGCCACAGCGTAATTCATTTCACGCTCACTGTTGCCGAGGAAAGCATCCAGCAGAAAGCAGTGGTGTACGATCGCGCCGGCGATGCGCACTACGATACGATTAGCGCCTTCATTAAAAGCATGCGCGCTTCGGAGGAACAAGCCGCGATGTATTGGCTCGCGAAAATGCTGCACGCCGGTGAAGACTTCCGTTTTATCGCGCGGCGGATCGTGATTTTTGCGAGCGAAGACATTGGGCTTGCAGATCCAGAAGCGCTGCCACTAGCAATCGCGACGCAACAGGCAGTGGAATTTGTCGGCCTGCCCGAAGCGCGCATCCCTCTTGCGCATGCGACCGCTTACATGTGCCGCGCGCCGAAGAGCCGCAAGGCGTACGACGCGCTCAATGCCGCCACCGAAAAGATCGAAACGGAACAAACCGATCGTGTCCCCGAGCATCTCAAGAATAAAAATTTTCCGGTAAATCCGAAAGGATGAGGACGCGATCGTGCGACCGGTCTCGAGATTTCTCCGCCTGATTCGTTTTTCGCACACAATTTTTGCCCTGCCGTTTGCGTTAGGCGCACTGGTGGTCGCAGCGAATGGCTGGCCGTCGTTGAGAATTCTGTTTCTGGTTGTCGTCTGCATGGTGTTCGCGCGCACGGCGGCGATGCTTTTCAATCGGCTGGTCGATTGGTCGCTTGATCAACGGAATCCGCGTACTGCTTCGCGTCATTTGCTCATTTCGAAACCGGCGGCCGTTGTATTGCTTGCTCTGAGTTCTGCAGGATTTGTAGCGTCCGCAGCGGCAATTAATCGCCTGACGTTCCTGCTCGCCCCGGTCGCGCTGTTTATGATTTTTTTCTACTCGCTCACGAAACGGTTCACCGGCGCGACACATTTCTTTCTCGGACTTGCACTGGCGGTCGCTCCAGTCGGCGCGTGGATCGCGCAAACCGGACGCTTTGATATCGCGCCGATTGTGCTAGCGGCTGGAGTGATTTGCTGGGTGGCAGGATTCGATCTGATTTACGCCACGCAGGATTATGACTTTGATCGGCGCGAAGGCATTCGTTCGCTGGTAGTAAAACTCGGGATTACGCCCAGCCTTCATCTGGCGCAGCTATTGCATCTTTTCGCTTTTGCTGCGCTGATCGGGTTCGGTCTCGTGGCAAAGCTTGGTCCACTCTATTACTGGTCGATGCCCCTAATTGCAGCGGCGCTCGTTTACGAACATAAGATCGGCAAACTCGATCTCGCCGGAATCAATCGCGCGTTTTTTCAAAGTAACGCATTTGTGAGCGCAGTATTTCTGCTCGCCGTTTGCGCGGATCGATTGATCTAGGTAGGGGCGATTGACCTCAATCGCCCGAGGCGGTTCAGGTGAACCGCCGCTACCTACATCGCGTTTAACATTGCCACGCGTCTTTCATGCCGGCCGCCGTCGAAACCAGTTTCGAGCCAGATACGGACGATATTGAGGGCAATATCCTCGGGGATTAGCCGCTCACCGATGGAAAGCACGTTGGCGTCATTGTGTTGACGCGAAAGGCGCGCCGATTCTTCACTCCAACAAAGCGCGCAACGCACGCCGTGGACCTTGTTCGCCACCATCGCTTCGCCATTGCCTGAACCACCGAAGACGATGCCCTTTTCGCACTCGCCGCTTGCAACTGCTTCCGCTGCCGGGCGAATGAACAGCGGATAGTCGACCGGGTCTTCACTAAACGTGCCGAAGTCTTTTACTTCGTGCCCGAGAGAGCCCAGCAGTTCTTTTACCTTTTCCTTATACCGAAAGCCGGCGTGGTCTGAGCCGAGGGAAATTTTCATGAGACACGAATTACACTAATTGCCACGAATTTCATAACGCTGGAGTCATCCGTTTTAGTTAATTCGTGCGGTTTCGTGAAATTTGTTTCTTCCTTGTGTTAGCCGCCGTGCAATTCGGCGAGCTCGCGCCAGATCTGCTTCTCCCGTTCAGTTATTTTTTTCGGAACGTTGATCTGAACGACAACGTAGAGATCGCCACGTTTCCCAGAGACGCCAGGCAAGCCGCGTTCGCGCAGACGAAACCGCTGCCCACCTTGAGTACCTGGCGGAATTTTCAGGCGCACCTTTCCCTCGAGGGTAGGCACGAGCAATTCACTGCCCAGCACCGCCCGCCACGGCTCGATTTTCACCTCGTGAATCAGGTCACTGCCTTCGACTGTAAAATCTGGGTGTCGCGCCAGACGCACGCGAAGAAAAAGATCGCCGCTTTTTCCGCCACGCACGCCCGCTTCGCCCTGACCGCGCAACCGAATTCGCTGTCCTTCGTGAACACCGCGCGGGATTTTAACCTGGTAATTTTCCACTTTGTTTGAGCCAGCCCGGCGCAAAGAGACTGTTCGAGTCGATCCGTGCAACGCTTCCTCAAGCGTGACCATGATGTCCGCTTCGACATCGGCGCCACGCTCCGCCGTCGCCTGCCGTCCGCCAAATCCGCCGAAAGCAGACCGGCCTCGGCCGCCGCCGAAAAACGCTTCGAAGAAGTCGCTAAATCCGGTTCCGTCGAACTCGAATTGCACTCCGCCACCGTCGCCGCCCCACTGATAAAACCCGCCGCCGGGTTGCTGCGCGCCTCCCCATCCTGGCGGTGGCTGGAATCCGCCCGGCCGATTCCAATCCGCGCCGAGCTGATCGTATTTCTTGCGCTTTTCCGGGTCGCCTAGCACTTCGTAGGCTTCGTTGATTTCTTTGAATTTTTCCTCGGCTGCCTTTTTGTCCTTGGCGACATCGGGATGATATTTTCGCGCCAGCTTGCGAAACGCGCTGCGAATCTCATCCTCCGTGGCGGTCTTCGAAACACCCAGTGTCTCGTAATAATCTCGGAACTGTACGGGCATTTGCTCTCAAGCTTGTGCCTCCGCTCAATTCGCGCAACTTTTTGAATCATGCGGGAGCTGGGGAAATTCATAGTGATCATCGGCGTGATCACGACGCTCGTCGGACTGGTTATGTGGAGCGGGTTTGCGCCGAAATGGCTGGGCCGGTTGCCGGGAGATATCCGGATCGAGCGCGAACATTCCGCGTTTTATTTTCCGATCGTGACCTGCGTCATCATCAGCATTGTCCTAAGCTTGCTCTTGTCGGTTTTCTCAATGTTCCGGCGGTAAGTAGTTTCAATCGCCCTGTTATCTCAAGCGCTGTAGCCACGGGCCTACGACCCGTCTGATCTTGCACGGTGTCCGGCCGTGTGCGAACGGCCACAGGGCCGTGGCTACAAAAACAATCCGCACTCAACTCAATCAACATGTGGCGGCGCTACTGCGTTGCCGTCGCTGCCCGCGGATGAAATCGACGCCCGTCTCAGGCGGCGCAATTGTCAGCGATGTCATGATTATTGGGCAGGCGCCCGGATCCAGAGAGCCGGTTTTGCAACGACCCTTTGCACATACCGCTGGCAAAACGCTTTTTCGCTGGTTCGAAGAATTCTGCGGGATGAACGAAGCGGTTGTTCGATCAAAAATTTATTTCGCTGCAGTCTGCCGCTGTTTTCCCGGCAAGAATTCCGGCGGTACAGATCGCGTTCCAGCACCCGATGAAATTCGCAACTGCTCGCCATGGCTCGACAATGAGATCCGAATTTTGCGACCGCATCTCATCATTCCAGTCGGCAGACTGGCCATCATGCAATTCATCGACTGCGCAAAATTGGAGAAAATGATCGGCCGTAAATTTCGGGTGGAACGCGCGGCACACCGCTTCGATATGATACCGTTACCGCATCCCTCAGGCGCATCACCGTGGCACAAGATTTCGCCGGGAAAACAATTGCTCGAAAAAGCGCTACGCAACATCGCCCGTCATCCGGCAATCCGTGAGCTCAAGAACTAGTCTGAAGCCAGAAATCCAAGAATTTTTCATGCAGGATTGATTGACTCTTCTCTTGGCTTCCTGGTTTCCAGATTCATCTTCTTACTGAATGTCCTCCACAGTCCCAACTCGCTCGGAAATCTCAGCTTCCGACAAATGGGATCTCACGCATCTCTTTGCCGATGTCGGTAAATGGCAGCAGGATTTTGCCTGGCTTCAGTGCACCTATCCGAAACTCCAGGAGTGGAAGGGAAGAGTAGGTGAGTCGGCGCAAACGCTCGCCGCGGTTCTTGAGTTTGAGAAGGCGCTCGAGCTGAAGATGGAGCGCGTCCATCATTACGCCTCCTTGCAACTGGCGGAGGACAGCACGAACAACGAATACCTCGCGCGTATGGGACAGCTTCAGAACCTGCTAACCAAGATCGGTGAAGCGGCAGCGTTTGTTGTTCCGGAAATCCTCGCGATCGATGACGAAAAGTTCGTCCAGTTCATTGCAGATCCAGCATTGAAGGATTGGCGAATCAAGTTGCAGAAGATTCGGCGGATGAAGCCGCATGTGCTCTCAGAGGTCGAGGAACGCATTCTGGCGCTGGGCAGCGTTGCACTCAGTGGTTATGACGACACATTTTCGCAGCTAACCGACGTGGACATGAAGTTCGGCGTCTTGGTCGACGAGACCGGACGCGAAAGACCGCTGACCCAAAGTTCGTTTAGCTCTTTTTTGGTGAAGCGCGATCTTGAGGTGCGCAAGCGCGCCTTTCATCAATTCTACGCAGAATTTCGCGATCACGAGTACACACTTGCGGCGTCGCTTGCCTATTCCGTCAAGGCGGATGTGTTTAATGCAAGAGCAAGGCATTACTCCTGTGCGCTCGAAGCGGCGCTTTTTCCCGACAATGTGCCGATCGCAGTTTATGTCGGATTAATCGATTCAGTCCGCGGGAACTTAAAGCCGCTCTTTCGCTATTTCGATCTGCGCCGCCGCGTCCTTGGTTTAAACGAGCTACATCATTACGATACCTACGTCCCGCTCGTTCCGGAAATCGAGACGCGTTTCAATTTCGATGATGCCGTCGAAACTGTTTTGGGCTCGCTGACTCCACTCGGGAAGGAATATGTCGATGTGCTGGCGGAAGGATTGCGCTCGAAGCGCTGGTGCGATCGTTACGAGAATAAAGGCAAACGCAGCGGCGCGTTTTCCTCCGGAAGCTACGGTGCCCCACCGTACATCCTGATGAATTACAAACAAGACGTCTTCGCGGATGTTTACACGCTGGCGCATGAAGCTGGTCACTCGATGCACAGCTGGTTCTCGCAAAACTCACAGCTGTTTCAGAATTATGAGTATCCGATCTTTCTGGCAGAAGTGGCCTCGACATTTAACGAAGAATTGCTCACGCATCATCTGCTCCAAACAACCACCGATCCGAAGATGCGGGCTTACATCATCAACCGCCAAATCGATGATCTGCGCGGCACGCTCTTCCGGCAAACGATGTTTGCTGAATTCGAAAAGATCATTCATGCCGTCGAGGAGAGCGGCGATGCGCTAACGCTCGATCGTTTTAAATCGGAATATCACAAACTTCTCGAAACCTATTTTGCTGAGAATTTTGTGCTCGATCCGGAGCTCGACCTTGAATGCCTGCGCATCCCACATTTCTATCATGCGTTTTACGTCTACAAATATGCGACAGGAATTTCCGCTGCAGTGACACTTTCGCAGCGCGTGCTTTCCGCCGAGTCAGCGGCCGTGGATGCGTATCTCAATTTCTTGCGCTCAGGCGGCTCAAAGTTTCCGCTGGAGACATTGAAGGCGGCAGGCGTGGACATGACGACTTCTGCGCCTATCGAGAGCACGTTGCGCTTGTTCGAATGTCGGCTCGCAGAACTGGAAGAGCTTTTGCTGTAGGGCGTTTGTGTCAGACGCCATGGCATTTCACAAATGGAGCTGGAAACTGGCCAACTTCTTCAGCGACTGAAACCGCTGTTCCAGGAGAATTTCGAGAAGTTCGGCGAACTGGGCGCTGCAGTGTCAGTTTGGCAAAATGGAAGACCGATCATCGATCTTTACGGCGGATTTCGCGATGCGCGTCGCGAAAATCCGTGGACGAGCGACACACTTGTTCTAGTCTGGTCTGCGACTAAGGGAATCGGCAGCGCATGTGTCCTGCATGCATTGCAGCAACACAAAATCAACCTTGACCGACGGGTAGCGGAGTTCTGGCCTGAGTTTGCACAGGCCGGCAAAGAAAAAATCCCACTTGCACAGTTGCTTTCGCATCAGACGGGGCTTTGCGCTTTGGATCGGCGAGTCGATGTCCTGGATTACCATGCCGTGATTCGGGCGCTGGAGGCGCAAAAACCGTTGTGGCCACCAGGTACTGCACACGGGTATCACGCGCGCACATTTGGATTCCTGCTCGATGAACTCGTGCGCCGAATCACGGGAAAGACCCTGTCAGATTATTGGCAGGAAAATTTTGCCCGACCGTTCAATCTTGATTTCTGGATTGGCCTGCCGGAAAAAGAAAATTCCCGCGTAGCAACGATGTACGCACCGAAAAGCGGCAAGCAGCCGGAACCGAAGCAGTTTTATACAGATCTTGTTACGCCCGGCACTTTGGCGAGACGGACGTTTACCTCGCCTCACGGCCTAAATGCGATCAGCAAAATGAATGACCCCCTCGTGCGCGCACAGCCGATTGTTTCGTTTGGCGGAATCGGGAGCGCCTCGGCGTTGGCCAAATTTTATTCGATGCTTGCGAACGGCCGAAAGACCGACGGCCAGACATTCTTCTCAGCAGAAACACTCAAATGGATGAGTGCGACGCTCACAGACGGTATTGACCGCGTTTTTCAGATACCAACAGCGTTTTCGGCCGGCTTTATGAAGGACTCACGAAATGCAGCGCGAAGAATGTGTGGCCCATCACGAACTTGTTTTGGACATCCCGGTGCAGGCGGTAGCCATGCCTTTGCCGACCCTGAAAACAGAATCGCCTTCGCCTATGTGATGAATCAAATGGAACAATCCGTATTGCCCAACGAAAAATCGCTGCGGCTTGTAGACGCGATTTATGGGTAGGGGCGATTGACCTCAATCGCCTTCACGGGCGGTTCCGTGAACCGCCCCTACCTATTCGCCAATTATCGTGATTGAAACTTTTCGTCGATGTGGCGCGCGCCGGTGTTCGAATAGAAAAATGCCCTGCCACGTTCCAAGCTGCATTTTCTCATCCACAATCGGAATTGTCTCACTAGTCCGCGTCAATGCCATTCTGATATGCGACGGCATATCATCGCTGCCCTCGGAACTGTGCGTAAAGTAATCGGCGTCTTCGGGCACAAGCCGGTCGAAAAACTCTTCCAAGTCGCGGCGCGCAGTCGGATCGGCATTTTCCATTATGACAACGCTGCAACTGGTGTGCTGAACGAAGACAGTCACTGTCCCGTTCCGAACTCCGCGCCTGTCGATCTTTGCCTGCACATCCTCGGTGATTTGGTACAGGCCCTTGCTGTTCGTGCGAAATTCGAGGCTGTCGTGATAAACGTGCATCAATTTCAGGAGAAAATAGCGTGTGGTAAGGTAATCGTCGCGCCTACATGCCGATAATGTTGGTATGCTCGTTCCATAACATGCCGCGTCTACGCCGCTCAAACCGCGAAATGACATGAAAGTACGAGTGCAGTTTTACGCGCAACTACGCGATCTGATTGGAATCCGCGAGTTGGATGTTGAGCTCGCCGAAGACGCGACTGTGCATGACTTGCTTGAGGAGATTTATTCACAGCAACCAGCGCTTCGCTCGCACGACAAAAGCATTTTGATCGGCGCGGGCGTGGAATTTGTTGATCGTAATTACAAATTAAAAGAGAGCGAGGAGATTGCGATCATGCCGCCGGTGCAAGGTGGCTAACTGTACCGCCGTGCTGTGGGCGGGTGATGCGTCTGTATCGGGGGTCAGCCCCGGGCTTCGCACCCGCCTTCGCCGAGGCTACGGCTTGGCAGGCAGCGAAACGGCTACAGAATCAGTCGCGGAAATTTTTGAAATTCGTGGCCACACTAAAGTCGCGGCTGCGTATGAATTGAATCACAGCCTGAAGTTCATCTTTCTTTTTTCCCGTGACGCGAATTTGTCGGTCCTGCAATTGGCTTTGCACCTTAAAGCCTTGTGACTTAATCGCCTGAATAATTTCTTTCGCTTTGTCGCCTTCGAGGCCCTGCCTGATTTTTAATTCCTGCCGCGCATGACCGACGGATGAGATGGCGGGCTCTTCCTGCTCTATATTGCGCAGATCGACGCCGCGCCTGGACAATCTGCCGATGACGATATCTCTCAGCGCTTTTAAGTGCGCCGCATCGTCGGCCGTCAACACAAGCTTGTCTTTTTCCGCAATGATTTCCGTTTTCGCATCCCTTAGATCGAAGCGAGTAACAAGCTCTTTGCGCGCCTGATTAAGCGCATTGTCGATCTCCTGGGTATCGACTTCTGAGACTATGTCGAACGATGGCATTGCAAATCTCTATGCTAAATAGTTGATGCTCGATGCTGAACAGGACGCAAGCCAAGTTTACGGATTGGCCTCCACAATGTTGATGTTGCCTTCTGCCACGCGGATTTTGATTGTCGCCTCGCCTCCACCGTTCACTGGCATGTCTACCTTCATGCCGATGGCAGATACCGGTTCCGCAGCCGCCCGACTCTTGAAATCGTTGAACATTTTTCCAGGTGCTGCTTTAACCAGGAGATGGAAAGCGGCGTCGCTGGGAAGATACACCCATGCGTTTCCCTGTGCGATATTCGCCTCAGCGGAGAACTTGCTCTCTTCCCACCAGTCGTACGACACCATGAGATTGCCGCGCCTGACAGCGAGGTCCACGTTGGCAAAGCAGTTGCGAACGAACATGCGGCCTCCGCCTAACCGGGCGCGCGTCATTCGGCCCCGCATCCCATCCACCAGAATCTCGCCCGCATCCAAGTCCAGTCCCGCAATGATGGCGGTTGCCGGAACAACGATGGTGTAATCAACCGAGCCCGAACGGTCGAATAACCCCCACGCGGATTTGGGAGGAAATTTGGTGCTGATGGAAATGGAGCCCGGCTTCGTGGAGACATCGATCCCGATCTGTCTCAGCCGAGCGCGGCTGTACGCCTTTTTAACGGCCTGCACACGCATCTCGTTCTCGTTTGAGCCATAAACCATGACGGCTCCATCGCCATTCTGAATGGTTATGTTCGCGCTCGGCTCAATCGTGTACAGTCGTTCGAAAGTCTCCTCTAAGACCCGATCTCTAGCCGAACCGCAGCTGGCAAGCGACAACAGCAGTACGACAATAATCGCCTGAAATTTAGGCCTATTAGTGAGAAGTGATCGCACGCACAAACTCTATCAGCGCGTGCAGGTTGTTGATCAAGGGAAGAGCTGCGGTGATGGTAATGAATGCAAAAAGCACGGCTTCGATCCAGAAGTCGTGGCGCGCTTCGCGTTTGAAGTAATCGCCGGCGATGTTCCAGAATGATCGCGCGTAAACAGGCATATGGTACGCGCTCGACTGCTCGAACGCAGCGGAGTAATAGCTGTAATCTGTGAACGGTTGATGACGACGTTTGCTCAACGCACGATCGAATGAATCACGGCGCATGTCCCTGGAAGTTATTAACGCTATTGGTTTCATTTCGAGAATTCCTTGTTTGCTGTGAGATGCGGCGGGCTTGCTAATTGGATTCAAGATTCTTGTCGTATGCGAAATATTCGCCAATAGCTGCCAAGGAGCGGAAAAAGGAAAATCCGGTAAGCCCTTTCGGGAGCCATCCTCAGGACATTTCAACGCCGCTTAGGATTCCCCCAAGATGGCCGGTGAGGGTAATCGTCAACAGTGCGATCAACGTTACTGCCCAATAGGCGATGCTCGGTGACCTGCCCTTGGTACGGAGGCGCGAGCGCATCCAGGTGAGAAACAAGATCAGCAAGGCGGAAGTCAGCGCACAAATCATGTGTAGGCGAAGATTGCCTTTTATCGTCGCGCCTTCGAGCTGCCAGTGCCATGCCCCCAGGCCAGTAGCGATTGCAAACGGGATGGTCAATGCAGCTCCCAGAAGATTGTAATAGGCGACCGATGCGAGAACCGGTTGCTTGCGCCAAGCCGCCACTACCTCAAAGACAACGCTCGCAATAAAGAGCGCAATCGGAAAATGAATGATGACTGGATGCTGAGCGTGTCCGGCCAGGAGCGCGGCCTTAACATCAAAGGGATTCAGAGAAGCTGCGAGAAACAGGTTCATAACGTTCACGGGATCGCTCGTTAAAAAGAAACAATCAATCGCACATTACTACTTCTCGACCACGATCGTACCAGTCATCTTCGGGTGAACCGAGCAAAAGTAGGTGTAAGTGCCCGGAGCATCCGCTGTGATTGTGAATTCTTGATCGGTGTCGAGCGCGGTCGATTTCTTAAACTGCTTCTCGACACTCACGACGGTGTGCGGTTCTTCGTCCCGGTTGATCCAGGTGATTTTCTCCCCGGACTTCACGGTTAAAGTCTGAGGATCGAAGGCAAAGTCTTTGATCTCGATTTTATTTTGCTTAGTGCTAGTTATATCGGTCTCCTTCATCTCGCTACCAAGCGTGACGATCGACAGATTGAGGAAACTGATGGCGCACAATAGTGCTATTCTTTTATTTCTTGGAGTTAGTGTAGTCATAGTTGGGTTTTGTTTTAGCTGAGGTTAGAATCGACAACGGCGAGGGCAGTTTTGCCTTGCTTATACTGAACGCTTGTTAGTCCAAGCATGCTGCGTAGCTTTTCGGCCGGCACTTTCATAGGACCGGGCGACGGCGCGGTTCCAGGAACTGGCTGCGGGAAGGCAGTGGACATTGCGGTGTGGAAAGTCACGTTACCTTCGACTTTCTGAAGCACCTGGTGGATGTGACCGTTTAGTACCGTCACCGAACCGAAGCGTTTCAGGTATCCAAGAGCCCGTTCGCTGTCGCTGGTACCCCAGCCCCATTGCGGATACACCGCCCAGAGAGGGATATGCGCGAACACCACAATGGGCGTACTCGAACCGAGACCCTTCACCTCGGCTTCGAGCCATTCGAGCTGCTCATCGCCAAGCTGACCCAAACCGCCGGCTTGGAGATCCAGGACGTTGACCAGTCCAATGAAATGCACGCCGTTCTTGTTGAAACTGTACCAACCAGAGCCCTTAGCTTCGACGCTCTTCAGATAGCGGTCACGGTAAAGCTTTCCGCCGTCGTTAAGCACATCGTGCTCTCCCGGAACATAGAAAACGTCCTTGGTCCGGCAGCTCTTGAGGACCTGATCAAACGTGTCGAACTCCTCGGGCTTCGAGAGCTGCGTAATGTCACCAGTATGGATAAGGAAAGACGGTGGAGTCGGCATCGCATTGATGCGATCGAGCGCAATCTTAAACGTCTCTGTGACATCTTTGTTCGCCTCTTTAGAAAAGCCGATATGGCTATCGCTGATTTGCAAAAAACTGAGGTCTGTAGCTGTTGGCAGCGAGTCTCCAGCTTTCGCAATTTGCGCAAGAGTTTTCGACACCAGCACGCCGCCGCTTACCGTCCAAAGAAGGCCCGTACCGGCCCATGCCATGCATTGGAGAAAGCCGCGGCGATCAATTCCGTCGTGTTCGTGGTCGTGAGAAATATAATCAGACATAATATTTGGTTGTTTAAGGTTTACGTTTGTTTGGTAAATCGTCTTTCACCTGTCCTTACCGATTCGGTGCGCCTTTATTCCCGAAATCTTTGGCAATGAATTCGCAGCTTGGGTTTCCGCCACGCTACAACGGACTTCCTCAGTTTTTCTGACTTCAGTAAAACGTGATCCTCTGGTTTCAATCTCCTTGCCACGGCTAGTGCTCAGAAGCGCGAACGCAACGAACATGGCAATAGCCACGGTGCCCGCATTTAAGTGCGTTATGAATGGTGAGAGGACGGCGACGCATCTCGCGGTGGACTTTTGATGGTGAACAAAGTCCGTTGACATCGTGTGGCGCGTTTTACAGTTCGGTTTCATCATGAGCGGTCGATAAAATTGCTTTCAGCTATTCATACCGTTTTCCTGAACGAATATTCCCGTCATTAAGAAGTGATCCTTGGGAAGCAGCGTCCGCGAACAGTGCGCCAGAATGCTGAACAAGGCGCTAAACTCAGTAGGACAGGAAAAGCGCCAACAGCCCTAACACCTGAGAAAGCAGTCTAACAACGATGCCGCAACAGACTGGAACATTAAGTGAGCCCGATCGGCTATTCGATCAGAATAGCTCCGCGGTAATGAACTATCCGCATTTGACTCTACGCTCCGTCAGTGTCGCACAGTTTGTTTTTCAAACGCCTGCTTGAATGCCTGCAAATCATTGTCGCTAACATCGGAAACGGCCCAGTAATTGAAATCCGAGTCAACCCAATGCAAAAGCTGATAGCCCTGGCGCGAAATTGCCTTCGGCGTGATGGCTGTTCCCGATTGTACCGGCCAAACAAACAGATTAATGAAATGTTTACGCCTTTGGTAAACCAGAGCTGCTACTGGATGGTTATCGAGGTAATCAAGGCGCCCGCCGATCAGAGGAAAGCCTTCGCTAGAAAGATCCACCACTGGGCCCGCAAAATCCAGCTTAGCATCAAGCCACGGCTTGACGGTATGGTGATCCGAGGAAGCTACGTCTGTGAGATGATTAGCCATAAGCGAACGCACATGGCTCGCTATGAGTTGTGTTGCAAGAAACTGATCGCGGCCAGGTGCCCGCAGTCGAGGTGACAAACTTGAAGCGATGATTGCAACGAGAATAATAGCCGCTGCCAGAGCCAGCCAGTTCCATGGTATCTCAGGAAGAATCGAACGCTCGCGTGTCCGCAGTACCTGACTGCCTCGCGTGCCATTGCGCGTAGCCTTTGCGCCAATCTCGTTCCGCAGAGAGGATTGAATCCGCTGACGCAATTCCGCTGGCGCCTTGTAGTACGGCGCAGCACTTCCGATCGCGCGAACGACCGCGCGCTGCGCCTCATATGCTTGCTCGCAGCTACGGCAATCCCGCAAGTGCCGCTCAATTTCCTGGTTAGTAATGGGATCCAGTTCGCCATCCAGATAACCATCCATCAAATTTATAGCTTCTTCGCAGTTCATTTCATTTCTCCCTATCGATACGAGCGGCTAGACCTTGTTTGAGTCTGGCGCGGGCGCGCGCGAGCCGCGACATCACGGTACCGGGCGCAAGCTGGGCGATGTCGGCTATTTCGCTGTAGGATAAGCCTTCCATGTGGCGCAGCGTCAAAATCTCCCGGAACTCCACCGGCAATTCGTCCATTACCTGCCTGATTAAGTCCGCGTCTTCACTGTGTTCGAGAACGATTGCTGGACTAACCGATTCGTGCCCGGATGCGTGTAGTTCCTCATCAAAAGGTGTGGTGAGATCAACCGCCCTATTCTTTTTCAGTAACGTGTAAGAGGTGTTCCGGACAATCGTCAACAACCAGGCTCGGCCATTGGAGCCATGGAATCCGCCGAAAGACTTAAATGCACGCAAATAGGCCTCTTGAACGACATCCTGCGCATCCTGTTCATTATGGAGCAGCCATCTCGCCAGGTTGTGCGCGGCGTCCATGTGGGGCAACATCAACTCTTCAAAAGACGCCAATGCGTGTTCCTGAGCATGTTGTTCTTGATGCTTCTTAAGTACGACAAACTTCACAATCTTGGCACTCGACTCGAGATCTTGAGTGTCAAAAGCATATTCGGCTTTCAATGTTGCGGCCATACTATTTTTGATCAGTCACCTCGATTAGAAACTGTATTTGACGCTTCAGTGGTAACTCGTGGGCGCAAGCTTCTTGGTTGGGTCATAAACGATTGCATTCATTTGATACAACCGGCGCAGATCCATTTTTATTCCCAAGTCTCTAAAAAAGATTGGCGAATCGAAGCCTCCGCCAGCAGGCACGCTAAGAAATCACTTTTGGGAATATAACTCCCCGGAACTCGGTATGAATGGATTGAACGACACACAACGTCCTTACGAAACAAACATATCGGAGATTCTTTTATGCTTAATATCGCCAGTATCATGAATCTAATTGGACCGGACATGATGGTAATCCTCCTCATAGTATTGCTCCTGTTCGGAGCGAAAAAACTGCCTGAACTCGCCCGAGGAATCGGTCGGGCGGTCAAGGAGTTCGGCGCCGGACGAGATGAGGTTGAGAGGGAACTCAGTCAGTCCGGCCACAACGGAGTAGCACAGTCAAGACTACTGGACACAAAAAGCGAGCTACCGTCTACGTAGCCCTAGCAGCAGCTAATCGCATTAGACGGGAATTCACACCCAAAGCGTGCGATCGAAGGTGCGATATTGGATGGCTTCACTGACGTGCTCAGGTGAGATGTCGCTCTTGCCATCGAGCAGAATGGAATGGGCGGGGATCTTAAAAGAAGAGGATTATTCTTCCGAGCGCTGCGGCTCGAGTTGTTTGTGAAAAGCCTGATACGCTTCCTGTTCAGCCTTGCTCCACGGCCCTTCTTGATCGACGAACCAATGTTTGGCGATGTCGGCGCGGCCAATTTCGGTTTTCGAGCAGCGGCGCTCGATAATTTGCATGTATCGGTTCCCTGTTTTCTCATCCCGATCTTTCACCCAAAGCCCGGCTCGGTTCACAACGTCGGCCAATTCCTCGGAGTTATCCGGCAAAAGCGCAGCGGCTTTGATCGCGAGCGCGCCGGCAATCAACCGGTAGTGAAAACGGACGTCGGGCTCAATCCTGTTTGCGTTCAGTCGCTGAATTTCTTTCGGCGAGGCCTTGAGCAACGCCGGCACGTTCTTCTTTTTTTCGTTTCCGTCTTTGTCCACCAGGACACTGCCTTGCTTGTCGTAGGCAACGGTTTGGTAAAATCCCGTCCGCCGTTGCTTTGCCAAATCGGGCAGCTCCAGGTCACCGCTTCCGACAAAGGCGTCGGGCGCAGCTTCCGTCCCCATTAATTCCATTCCATCGTAGCGGGCGAGCCAAGCCGCAGTGAACCAGGCGTGGGCGCGTTCGCTTTTGGAGAGTTTTTCATTGGCGCCATCCTTCAAAGCCTTGACGTATTTCTCCAGCACCTTGTCGTAGGGCGATTGCAAATATTGGTTCGCTTCGGCGTATCGATCTTCTCTGACGAAACGACGGCCCAGGAGATACTTCAGTTTCGCGTTGTAATCTTCGCCCTCTTTCGGTTTTTCAGTTGGCGGCAATGCGTCGACGTACTTTTTCAATTCGTTCGTCGTCAGCACGCGTTCCGCCACAAACGCGGCATCTGTCCAAAGCTGGCCTTTAAATAAGGCGTCGAACGCCTGAATAAAATCGCCGCGAGTAAGACGAAGTGCGCCGAGATCGCCTAGGGCGCTGGCAGTAAAGTCCCAGTGGCCGCCGCCGGAATCAATGGACCCATTATAATAATAAGGAGATGCTTTTAGCAGCGCCACCGTTTTGGCCATCGTGTTCGTTGCATCCGCCAGTTTTCCGGCGCGGCGCTGCAATTTCGCCTTCAACCAAAGGGCAGCGCCGCTCTCGCCCTTGCTCAAGTCCAACCAATGCGCTGCGCCTTTGTAGTCGCCATTGTCGTAGGCAACCCAACCGAGATATTCCGCGTCCTCGAGGCTGCCCAGATTGGATTCCTTGATAATTTCGAGCCAGCGCGCGCACCGGTTTACCGGTGCATTCGATCTTTCCGGGAAATCGGCATCGGGCGAGGTAGATGTCGCCAGGATGTGAACCGTGACCAACCGGCGGAGCAATGAGTCTTTCGCTGCTATTTTTAATTTTGCGATTTCTTTTTGTTCTTCCTCGCGTGTCTGTTCCTCGGTCCAATTGCCCGCGTCCTCTGCGGATCTCGGTCCATAGTTCAACATTCCATCAATCGGATCGCGATCGGGAATCAATGCTTTCAAAGAAACGAACGCGCTCGAATCGCCCAACGCGAGCTGGGTCAGAAAAAGCGGCGCCGCTTTTTCCGGGTGGTCCTGCTTCCATTCGCTCCGGCCTTCCCAGCCGTAGCTGTCTGCGGCCAAGCCTAACGAATCGGCAAATCCAGCCTTGGTCAGTTCGCGGGTGCGCTGGAACCATTGGGTCGCTGCTGGATAATCCTGCGTCTTAAGCGCGAGTTTTCCAAGCATGAACGCGGCCCAAACCGTCCGATAATGCCGATCTTGCTCTGGCCGCTTAAGCAAGTTTTCCCAGGCGGTGCGCGCTTCATCCCATTGTTTGTTTTGGAACGCGTGCGCTCCGCGATGATAATCGGCAAACTCTGAATCGAATTCCGCCGGAAGCGGCGAACTTCCCGAAACAAAGCCTCGCGCGTCTTTGTGTTGTTGTCCGGCTTTGGTCGGATCGGGCGGCTTGATCCGTCCTTCTTTCAGCGCCGCATCAAAATCTTTGATGTCGGCCTGTTCAGTGTCCTCAATCCCGCGAGTGTCAGGCGTTCCCTCCTCAGAATTCGGTTCTGGCTTTTCCGAAACGATCAGTTTCTCTGTCGGATGAAATTCGCCAGAGAGGCGCCGCACTTCGAGACCCCAATAGAACTCCGGCGACGCGTCCACATTTTTGCCGCCATCGTCCAGATAAACGTCCGGCCCAAAATATCCCGTCGCGTGCAATCCACCCGCGAAGCACATCGTCGCCGCAACTGTCACCCATAATTTAGCGAACCGACTCACTTTGGTCTGAGAGTTCGACTCGAAGATTAGTAGGTTGATCGAAGCGAAGCCAACCTATTTTCCGGCTCGCCCCCGGCGCTAATCGGACGCCGCGCTTCGTGCTCGCGCTAAAAACGGCGCGCCTATTTTCCGAACGAACGTTCCAGCCCCTCAACGCGTCCGACGCGGTCAATCCGGCATTATTCCAACTTGCGGTCACGTTCGAATTGAATTGTTCGTCGGCCTCGCCAGCGTTGAAGATCGACAAATCGATTGGGTTCACGCCTTCCTGAACAACGTTGAGTTTGTGGTTGGGACGCCGGCCGGCCATGATCGCCGAGAGCGTGACCCAACGCCAGTTCCGCGCGTCGGTTGCAATCGGCACGCGATACCAAAGCAGTTCGCGCAACTCCGCCGGTCGCGATTTTTGCCAACCGTCGACCAGATTTGCCAGCTCATCGGGGTCGGTCCCAAATTCCAGCACTTGCGTGCCGGGCGGCCAGGATGGTTGGACGCTGTCCATCGCCACGCTAATCAGCTTTCCATCCGGTCCATAACCGGCGCTGCAACGATAGGTCGGTAGGGCGACCGAAAACGGGAATTTGAGTCTGGCCGCCTTCTCAACCCACCGCCTCGCCAATCGCGTGTCGCAGAGCGTCGCTCCCTGTCCGTTCGAAATCGGAACCGAATGGACTTGCAGCACGTATCCGTCCGTCTCTCGCAATAGGGCCCGAAATTCAGGATCATCCAGCCATGCTGGCAAGGTCGTGATCACGAAGCGAATTGGATGAACGGCCGATCGCACCAATCGCAGCCAGGTCCGATAACCGGTCAGATTTTTGCGCGCGCAATCAAAATCGAGTTGGAACTCCTCCAGTTTCACGTCGTGCGCGCCCGCTTCTTCGATCAGTTGCCTGGCCAGGTCCGCAATGGTTCGAATCGGCGCGTCATCCGCCCGAAACGGGCCGGCAAAGGGCGTGACCCGAAGTGCAATCGAGCAATGCTCGATTTGTCGTTTGACTGCTTCCCAATCGATCGAGGCTTTTACAACTCCCGGCTTTTTGCCGGCTAAATTGATTTCGGCACCCAGAATGACCACACCGTCCATTCTTCCAGATGCTTCACGTAGCGATTCGATCACCGCCGAAGTCCATTCGCGTTGCCAGAGGTAGCCGCGCTGTCGCAACGGACCGGACACTTTCAGTTCGGAGCGACCGCAGCCGCTCAATGCGACAATTCCGACGCAAAAAATTGTCGCCGCTTTCAATTCGCCGCCCCTAAACCCA
>Ga0137403_10000160_pt1 | contig 81443 bp, 68 predicted proteins | sample CZOMad2_1_16fung_FD_122057 | JGI IMG/M metagenome (GOLD analysis project Ga0137403, IMG submission 122057) | Vadose zone soil fungal communities from Angelo Coast Range Reserve, California, USA - CZOMad2_1_16fungal (Hybrid Assembly) | ecosystem: Environmental > Terrestrial > Soil > Vadose zone...
CATGTGCGCCATCTCGTGCGCGATCACCATGGCTCGCAGCTGCCGTTCGGCCCGCGTCACGGCGGACGGGAACAGGAAATCGTCCCGGAACGTCACGCAGCCGGGATTCTCCATCGCCCCCGACTCAAGTTCGGGGACGAACGCCTGGTCGTAGGAGTCGTACGGATACGGCTCGGCGAAGATCTCCGTGTAGCGGTCGAAGCAGGCCCGGGTGACGGCGAGGAGTTCGGCCGCGTCCCGGCGCAGGTGCCCGGCCAGCGACCGCCGGGCGTGCAGGCCGAACGGGACGCCGTGATGCTCGGTGCTGATGCTGAAGTAAGGACCCGCGACCAGCGTGACCAGGTAGGTGGCGATCGGCGGGGTGGCGGCGAGCTCCCATCGGCCGTCACCGGCCGGGCGGGCCAGCCCGTTGCCGATCACGGTCCAGTTCCCCGGCGCGGTGACCGCCACGGTAACCGGAGCCTTCAGGTCGGGCTGATCGAAGGCGGCGAAGACCCGCTGAGCGTTGTCCAGGCCGCCGTGCAGGGCGAGGTAGGTCTCGCCGTCGGCGGTGTCGGTGAACCGGTGCAGGCCCGCGCCGGTACGCGAATACGGCATGTCCGCCTCGACCCGCAGCTCGTTGGCTTCCCGCAGGCCGCGCAGCGGCAGCCGGTTCCCGGTCAGCGTGGCCGGATCCACCTCCCGGCCGTTGAGCACCGCCCGGCGCAGCCGGGCCGGGCTGAGCTCGATGAAGCTCCCGGCGCCCGGGGCGCGGCAGCCGAACCTGACCACGGTGACGGAGCCGAACGCCTCGCCGCCGCCGGTGACGTCGAGCTCGACGCGGTAAGCGCGGACGTCGAGGAGCCGTGAGCGCTCCCGCGCCTCCTCAAGGGTCAGCGCGGTCACACACTTCTCCCGGCGGTCGGCATGGTCGGACAGCGGCCAACCTACCGGCTCCTGATGCCGGATGGACGGGCGCAGCACCTCCGGGTCTCGGTTCAGCTACGAATTGGCACCGGGTCTTGCCCGGCCTCGCGGACCGGCCTTGAATGTGGATTCATGCCGGAACTTCCTGCTGGGTGTCGTGAGGCAACAAAGACATGAATGCGGGTTCAGTGCTCGAGGTGCAGGACGTGACGGTCCGTTTCGGCGGGCTGACCGCCCTCGACGCCGTCTCGCTCACCGTCCCGCCCCGGCACGTGCTGGGCGTCATCGGGCCGAACGGTGCGGGCAAGACCACGCTGCTGAACCTGGCGGTCGGCCTGGCGGTGCCGACCGGTGTTTCTCTGGCCGCCCCCACCTCATCCGCCTTCTCCGCCTCCTCGGCCTCAGCCCGTGGGATCGGTGGCTCCCTGGAAGCGGCCAGCTGTAATTGGCGGCATCGTCGTGGTCATGGTTGCGGCCATATGGTTTGGCCTGCACCAGCCGTCTGAAAAGGCCGGCCCCGCCAAGACCGCCCCGTCGGTCGCCACTCGATCGGAGCCCGTGGTCAATCCGCTCGAGGTACGACAGCGCGAGGCCATGGACCAGGCGGACCAGCACAGGGCCAGCGGCGATCTCAGCGGGGCCGCTCAACTGCTGCAATCCGCTGCCGCGCTCAATGGTCCCCTGTCTGCCGAAATTCAGACCAAGCAGGCCGAAATCCTGGCGGAAGTTAACGACGCCAAATTAGGCACCCTTCGGCGGAACGAAGAACAAGCCTGGCAGAGTGCCAAGAAAGACGTGGACGCGGGCCGCTTCAGCTCTGCGGAAAAATACCTCGCCAACATTTTGGCGATGCCCGAAGGCGGCTTGAGAAGAGACGATGCCAAGAAATATAAAGACCAGGCTATCCCTCAGCGCAAGCAGGAAGAGAGCTGGTGGGCACGAGCGAGGAAGGACTCAGAGAAGAACGACTTAGGCAGCCTCAAGCACGCCGACGATACACTCGCCCAGATCATTCAGCTGGGTGGACCTAGAAAATCGGAGGCCGAGCAACTACGCCAGACCGTCGAAGGCAAAGTAACGAGCCTGGGTCAACAGCAACAGCGCGAACAGCAGATTGCCGACCTTCGCGCCGGCGCGCGCCGCGACCTGGGGCAAGAAGATCTCTCCTCCGCCCGGCAAAAAGTCGATCAGATCAAACAGGCAGGTGGAGACGCGGCGGCTCTGTCTTCGGAAATTGAGCAGGCCGAGGCGCGACATCAATCCGACACCGAGTTTCAGCAAATTGTGCAACGGTACCAAGGGGCCAACGACAAAAACGGCCTCGAAGCCGCCCGGAATAGTTTCCAATCTATGGCTCAGGGAGGGGGAGCGCACACCGCGGAGGCGCGTCGCTATCTCGGAGAGATCAATTCGAAACTGGCGGCTTTAAAACAGGAAGCGGCACTGCCGCCGCTGCAGTCCGCCGCCAAAGTGGAGACCCCGGTGCTCAAGATTGACGAACGAGCTGCCATCAGCAACCTGGTTCAGCAGTACGCCCAGGCGTTCGAGCAAAGGAATGCGGACGCACTGCGCAGAATCTGGCCCAGCATCGGGAACAAGTATGACAAGTACAAGCAGGTCTTTGCTCTGGCGGTGGCGTTTCGTATGGACGTCCGAGTCGACAGCATGGACGTTGCCGCGGATAGTCAGAGCGCGACCGTCAAGGCCTCGATCTTGCAGGAATACACAGTGCGGGGACAAAAACCAATGAGCCACAGCGACAAGGCAGTGTTCCACCTGTTAAGGTCCAACGGAACCTGGGTGATCGGCGATGTTCAATAGGGTAGCGGTTGGGGGTTGCCGAGTGGCATGGTTGTGAGGGGCGAAGATGCGATTGGGGCAGCAAATACAGCCACTTCGCGGGATTGCGATGGGGGATTGGGCTTGACAAACCAGCCAGCCCGAGTAAACTTTCACCCTTCGTGCATCATCACTTCGACGCGATAGAAGCACGTAATAGTCTAGCCCTCGTAGCACGTGACCTCCAGTCCTAGCTTTGGGAGAGTGAGATGATTAGAAAGGCTGTAATCGCCGTGCTGGCTGGCCTATTTTTGGCGGGAAGCGCTTTTGCTGCAGCACCTTGTCCGCCGGGTAGCCAAAGGATTGCGTGCGTCATACCTCTCGAGTACGGCTCGGGCCAGGGCGGCGAACCGTTCTCGGCGGCGGGTAAAGGGGTTTTCGCCAGCCAGGAGCACGAGGGACACTTTAATAACAGCCTTAGCCAGCTCTTAGGGCCTGTGACCGCTGAAATCGGCCGGCAGTCGAACCTGTTGCCATTGGCGTCGCCTTCCTCCGGCATCCTTTTGACTTACGATTCCTCTCTTAAGACCTTTGTCGCCAATGCCGATAGCAGTCTGGGCCCGGTTTTGGGCGAACGTGCCGAGACCGTTGGACGGCATCGCATTTTCCTGGGATTCAGTTATCAGTTCTTCAATTTCGACAAGATTGACGGCGTGGATCTGCATAATTTTCCGGTCATGCTTCCTCACGCGGACGACAGCGTGGATAACACAGCGCCCGGTCAGCCGACGCCCACGACTTGCAAGGCAGCAACAACCGCAACAACAAACCTCAACGGTTGCGCATTTGTTCGCGACTTAATCTCCACCGTAAATTCGATTGATCTGAAAATCAACCAGTACACCACATACGTGACGTTTGGCCTCACCTCGCATATCGATCTTTCCTTCGTCATTCCCATCGAGAACGTTCGCATGTCGCTGCGTTCCCAGGACACGATCATCCTCGGGACGAACGGACTTTACACTGCGAAATCCGGTACTCCCGATTTTGCGACGGCGCAGCCGCGCTTGAATCATCTATGGGGAAACTGCCCAGACGCAAAGCCCGCCGCCGGAGTGGCCGGGCTGGCTGGCTCCTGCTTGAACCACGTTTTTCCTGATCCGACCGGGCTGGCGGTAGGGGGCAGCAGCGGCGTGAACGCTTCGACGGGAGTGGGCGATATTGTGGTACGGGCGAAATATAACGTATGGCACGGCGAGCGGGCCGGGATTGCCGCAGGCGTGGACGTGCGTCTCCCTACCGGCGATGAGTTGAACTACCAGGGATCCGGGACTTATGGTGTAAAGCCGTTCGGAGTCTTTTCTTATCGGGCGCGGATATCGCCCCACGTGTTGGTGGGGTACGAGTGGAATGGCAAGTCCATTACCGCTGGTGACTTTGTGACCGGGACAAAAGCCAGCCTGCCTAATGATTTCGTTTACAGCGCGGGCGCCGACGCCTCGATCACGAAGTGGCTCACCGGATCCTTCGATGTGATTGGACAACGGATATTCTCGACGAGCACGACCATAGGGGGGCAAGTCTTTGGCACTCAGGGCCTATCGGTCGTGCCGCAACAGTTTCTTGCTCCGTGCGCTGCATGCACCGCGAACCCGGATCCGCCAACCGTGACGCACAACAACCTGCAACTCAGCGCCAGCACCCGCTCCTACAACATCACCAATGCCTCCATGGGCGTCAAGCTTCGCCCCTTGGGCAAGGTTTCCAAACTGGTGGTGACGGCCAATCTTCTGGTGCGGCTGGATGAGGGTGGTCTGAGCTATAAGCCCGTGCCGCTGGTGGGAGTCGGCTACACGTTCTGAGGCAGGAGCAGGGACCACAAGACTTGCTGGAAGCGCCGTTTCACGGCGGCAAGTTATCACCCGGCCGGTTTGCCGGACTTCCCAGCCGCCCATTGGATACCTTTTAGACCCGCGATGCGTATCGCATGCTCCTACCGTGGCCGGCCAAGGGTCCATACGACCTCAGAAAAAGAATTTGTATTTGGCCGGGCGGAAGCCAAGTTCCCCATTGGCCTTGACCTCTCTCCCGACCAGAAGGTGTCGCGCCTGCACGGCCGGATCTGGTACGAAGGCCGTTCCTGGTGGCTGGAGGACCTGGACAGCTCCCACGGCACGAAAATAAACGACCGGGAGATCAAAGGCTGCGGAAAGCAGGAGCTCAGCCTGAACGACGTTATCCATGCAGGAGAAACGACCCTGCGGGTGGAGTCTCTGGAAGTTGGGCATGCCAGCGCTCCCACCAGCTACCTTGAAGCGGGAGCTGCGTTGCCTTCGCAGGAAAAGGGAGTTGCTCCGAACCTTTCGATCACAAACGATCTAGCCGCCAACCAGGTGAGTCTGGGGCCATTGCCGGGTACGGGGGACGAAACCGCGCGCCGCCTTGGTCTTATCTGCGACCTGCCACTCCAGTTCACTACCAAGGGGACACTGGATTCGCTGCTGCCTGCAGTCGTTGCCAGCCTCTGCCAGTTGTTTCCGAAAGTGGAGAGTTGGGCGCTGGTCCTGCGCGAAGCCAATACCGGAAACCTTCTGTTAAAAGCTTACAATTCCTCGCGACAGCCGTACCTGAGCGAGACCTTGGCGCGCCGTGCCATTAGTGAGCAGAAGGCGTTCGTGTGGAGGCGAAACGTCGAAGTCGATATCAGCAAGAGTGTCATGCAGAACGCCATCGACCTCGGCATGTACGCCCCGCTGGTGTGGCAAAACGAGGTGGTGGGCGTCATCTGCGGAGGGGCGATCAGCGGCGAGACCGGCTTTTCGGATGAGGACTTGCGTTTGCTGGTGGTCGTGGCACAATATGCCGCCATGGCGGTGGCTACACACCGCTTGCAGTCCTTGTTAAAAAAGGAGTGGACCGCGAAAGCCAACCTGATGCGACAGTTTTCGCCCAAGGTGGCCGAGCGGCTGCTGACTCTACGCGGGCGGCTACGACTGGGCGGCGAACGGAGCGAAGTAACGATTCTGAATGCGGATATTCGCGGCTTCACCAATCTCGCGCACGAGATGGATCCCGATGAAGTCGTCCATTTATTGAACGAATATTTCGCGGCAGTCGTGCCCGTGCTCTTCGCCCGCAACGGCACCATTGACAAGTACATGGGAGACGCTATCCTCGCTGTGTTTGGAAGTCCGGAAAGCGATCCCGAACAGCATCAGAACGCAGTACTGGCGGCGGTCGAGATGCAGGCAGCGGTGGCGAAGCTCAATCAGGATCGCGGACGACGCGGTGAACCCTGCCGGGAGTTTGGCATTGGAGTTCACTGCGGGGAGGTTGTCCATGGCTTCGTGGGGACCGCCGACCGCATGGAATTCACCGTGATCGGCGATGTGGTCAATCGGACGGCGCGCTATTGTTCCGCCGCGGAGGGCGGTCAAGTTCTGGTCAGCGCCGAAATGTATGAGCGGGTATGGAAAGTGGCAGACACGGAAAAGGTCACGATAAAAACCAAACACGAGGGCGATTTCGTCGCTTATCGGGTCAAATCCATCAAGGATTCATTTAAGGGCAATAAAGTCGTCGAAAAGGTCTAATACACTTCGGGAATGAGAGTTAAGCGGACCAGGCGAGGCGGTACCAAGGAGCGTTGCAATGACCCCTAGCTTTCCGATTGCGCCCAGAGGCCCGCGAGACTCGGACGTTTCCGGCGTAAACTCCACTCGCGGTTTTAAGCGAGTACAGCAGCCTGACTCCGCGCACTCTTTATTCTGTCCCCGATGTGCAACCGCTATTCGCCAACAATAATTTAATGAGGAGTTCAAAATGCAGCTAGGAATGATTGGTCTCGGAAGAATGGGCGCGAACATGGTGAGGCGCCTGATAAAGGGCGGACACCAGTGCGTGGTGTTTGACAGGAGTCCAGAGGTGGTCCAGAGCCTCGTCAAAGACAAAGCCACGGGATCTTCTTCACTGGCTGATTTCGTGTCCAAACTGAGTCGACCAAGGGCGTTATGGCTGATGGTTCCGGCGGCGTTTGTCGACGCTACCCTGGCTGAGCTAACCCCTCATCTGGAAAAAGATGACGTCGTGATCGACGGCGGAAATTCCTACTACATTGACGACATACGTCGCGCCAAGGAACTTGCAAAGAAGGGAATCCACTACGTCGATGTGGGAACCAGTGGAGGAGTCTGGGGACTGGAGCGCGGGTACTGTCTGATGATTGGTGGGTCAAAGGCGGCCGTGGAGCGTCTCGATCCGATCTTCCGCACTCTCGCGCCGGGGAAAGGCAACGCCGACCCGACGCCGGGCCGCACCCCGGGCCAGGGCACGGCGGAAAATGGATATCTGCACTGCGGTGAAGCCGGGGGCGGACACTTCGTAAAAATGGTCCACAACGGAATTGAGTATGGACTGATGGCCGCCTACGCTGAGGGTTTGAATATTCTCTCTCATGCCAATGTCGGCAAGAAGTCGCGTTCCGTGGACGCCGAGACCACTCCCCTACGCGATCCCGAGCACTATCAATATGATTTCAACCTGGCGGACGTGGCGGAAGTGTGGCGCCGCGGCAGCGTCGTGGCATCGTGGTTGCTCGACCTGACTGCAAGCGCACTGGCCAAGCAACCCGACCTCGCCAATTTCTCGGGCAGCGTGTCGGACTCCGGAGAAGGGCGGTGGACCATTCTTGCCGCTATCGACGAAGGTGCGCCCGTGCCCGTACTGAGCGCCGCGCTCTACGATCGCTTCACCTCGCGCGGTGAAGGGGATTTCGCACACAAACTGCTCTCGGCCATGCGCTTTGAGTTCGGCGGCCATGCCGAGCGTAAAAAGGGATAGGGGCATGAAACCCAAGCGGAAGATCCTGGTCGTCGATGTAGGCGGTACTCACGTCAAACTTCTGGCTACTGGTCAGAAAGTGAAGCGTGAGTTCGCGTCGGGTCCGAAGTTGCGGCCTGCGGACATGGCACGGCAGATCAAAGACACCGTGAAGGATTGGGATTACGATGTGATCTCAATGGGCTATCCCGGACCCGTGGTGCATGGCCAGCCCTTCCGCGAGCCCCACAATCTCGCTGCTGGGTGGGTACGCTTCGACTACAAGAAGGCCTTCGACCGGGAGGTCAAGATCATCAACGATGCGGCTATGCAGGCTCTGGGGAGCTATAAAAAAGGGCGCATGCTTTTTCTCGGGCTGGGCACCGGTCTGGGTTCCGCGATGATTGTCGGTGGGCGGCTTGAGCCGATGGAACTGGGTCATTTGCCCTATCGGAAGGGCAAGACCTACGAAGACTACCTCGGCCTTCGCGGGCTGGAACGGCTGGGGAAGAAAAAGTGGGAGCATCATGTGCTCAAAGTCGTGGACGAACTCCGCGCGGCTTTATGTGCCGATGAAGTTGTACTCGGAGGCGGAAACTCCAAGAGGCTGACGAAACTGCCGCTGAATACGCGGCTGGGTGACAATGAAAATGCCTTCGTCGGCGGCTTCCGCATGTGGGACCCGAAAATTGGATTGGGGATCTGAGAGCTGGTCCATCCTTGGTGAGAAGGCAGGCGTGCGATGTCCAAGGCAGTCGTATTCCTTTTCGATGTCGACAACACTCTGCTGGACAATGATCGGGTTTCTGCCGACCTCAAGCAATATCTGACCAACCACGTAGGGCAGGAACGCCAGCGGCGATATTGGGCCTTGTTCGAAGAGTTACGGGCGGAACTGGGATATGCCGACTACCTGGGTGCGTTGCAGCTCTACCGCACAGAAAATCCGCGAGATCCGAATTTGCTGGCGGTGTCGGAATTCCTGGTCGAATATTACTTCGCCAATCGGCTGTTTCCCAATTCTCTGGATGTTCTGGACCACGTTTCGCAGTGGGGGCAGCCGGCAATTCTCTCGGACGGCGACGTGGTCTTCCAACCGCGCAAGATTCGACGGTCGGGACTGTTTGATGGGGTCAAAGGGAATGTTCTTATCTATGTCCACAAAGAGCACGAACTGGACGACGTTCGACAACGCTATCCCGCGGACCACTATGTATTGGTGGACGACAAGATTCGTATTCTCACCGCGGTCAAGAAAATATGGGGAAGCGGCGTAACTACGGTCTTTGTGCGGCAGGGACATTATGCCCTTGACCCCAAAATCATCGAGGCCTATCCTCCCGCTGACCTAAGCATTGAACGCATCGGAGACCTTATGCAGTACGGGCTGGAAGACTTTATGGCCGCATCCAGCAAGAGTTTGGTTCGTGGCTGACCGGCCTGAGTCCTCTATGACTGCCAAACGTGGGAATCAAACTCTTAGCAAGGAGCATCAGCGGCTGCTGGAGCCCTATACCGGAATGGTGCCGCCCTGGCGCAAATGGGGACCTTACGTCTGCGAACGCTCATGGGGGAGTGTCCGCGAGGACTATAGTGCCGACGGCTGCGCCTGGGAATTCCTAACCCACGACATGGCGCGCAGCAAAGCCTATCGCTGGGGTGAAGACGGCATCGCGGGAATTTGCGATCGCTACCAGCTTCTGGTCTTCGCGCTGGCGATGTGGAATGGCCGCGACCCCATCCTTAAAGAGCGCATGTTCGGGCTCACGGGCAATGAAGGCAACCACGGGGAGGACGTAAAAGAGTACTGGTTCTACCTCGACAACACTCCCACTCACAGCTACATGAAGGTGCTGTACAAGTATCCACAGCGTGCTTTTCCATACCAGCAATTGATTGAGGAAAATCGGCGCCGCTGGGGACAAGTGGGTGGGCGCGAGTACGAATTGCTGGATACGGGAATTTTCGATGACGACCGCTACTTCGATGTGTTCGTCGAATATGCAAAAGCCGGACCGGAAGATATTTGCGTGCGCATCGAGGCCATCAACCGTGGGCCGGAAGCGGCTGAACTGCACCTGATGCCTCATCTCTGGTTCCGCAACACCTGGGCCTGGACGGAAACGCCAGGCACGGAACCCTCCATCGGGCTGAAACAGGCCGGGAACCACGTTGCTCTGGTCGCCGACGGCACTCAGGCCGCCGCCGGCCTGCGCAATCTCCAGTTCCCCTACTCATTGGGAACCCAATACCTCTACGCCGAAAAGGGTGGGGAGGCGATGTTCACCGATAATGAGAGCAACCAGGTCAAGCTCTACGGTTGCGCGGAGAACCGCAAACCCCACGTAAAGGATGCGTTTCACCGACACATTATTCATCAGGAAGACTGCCTGAATCCGCAGCCGACCGGCACCAAGGCGTGCGTTCATTACCACCAGATAGTTCCCGCGGGCGGGTCCATGGTGTTGCGACTGCGGCTGACTCCGGAAAAGCTACCGGCGCCGCTTAACGATGTGGATGAAATTGTCCGTCAACGCAAGGCAGAAGCTGACGAGTTCTACGCTGCGGTGCATCCGCCGTCCGCCACAGCGGACGAAAAGCTCATTCAGCGCCAGGCCCTGGCCGGAATGCTCTGGAGCAAGCAGATTTATCTGTGGGACGTGAATCGTTGGTTGGAGGGTGACAATCCGAAATTCCCTCCGCCCGAGTCGCGAAAACACATGCGCAACATTCACTGGCGCCACTTGAATTCGATGCGCATTCTTTCGATGCCGGACAAGTGGGAGTTCCCCTGGTTCGCGGCCTGGGACCTGGCATTCCAGTGCACCACGCTGGCGCTGGTGGATCCAGAGTTTGCCAAGGAAAATTTGTGGGTGCTGCTGTTCGAACAATTCCAACATCCGAACGGCCAGATTCCGGCCTATGAATGGGGATTTTCCGATCTCAATCCTCCGGTCCACGCGTGGGCCTGTTGGCGCGTCTACCAGATGGAAAAGCAGCGCACCGGCAAGGGCGATACCGTCTTCCTGGAGAAATGTCTGCACAAGTTGCTGATGAACTTTGCCTGGTGGGTGAACCGGGTCGATAGCGAAGGCAACAACGTCTTTGAAGGTGGGTTCTTGGGTTTAGATAACATTGCCGTGGTTGATCGCGGCGAGAAGTTTCCCAACGGCGCTATTCTGGAACAGTCCGACGCAACCGGATGGATGGGTTTTTTCTGTCTCTACCTGATGCGTATCGCTCTGGAACTGGCCAACCAGAACCCGGTTTACGAAAGTGTAGCGACCAAGTTTTTCGAGCACTTCATCTACATCGGCGCGGCCATGAAAAAGATGGGCGGCCGCAACTACCAGTTGTGGGACGAGCACGAAGGCTTCTTCTACGATGTGCTGCGCTATCCCAATGGCGAGTTCCACAAATTCCGTCTGCGCTCGCTGGTGGGCCTGATTCCGCTCTACGCCATCGAAGTTCTCGAGAGTGAAGAACTCGCGGCTCATCCTGGCTTTTTGCGGGACGTCGAATGGTTCATCAAGAACCGTCCCGACCTAGTGGGAGACGCCTGTTACACCGTGGGCAACGGACAGAAACGCTACGTGCTCTCGATCGCCGATCCCAACCAGTTCAAGCGTCTTCTCGAGCGTATCTGGGACCCGCAAGAATTTCTTTCGCCTTACGGCATTCGAAGTTTGTCCAAGTATCACGAGCAGCATCCCTTCCAGTTCGGCGATCGCTCCATGGGATACGAACCGGCCGAGGCTGCGGTGAAACTGATGGGAGGGAATTCGAACTGGCGCGGGCCCGTCTGGTTCCCAACTACCTACCTGCTGATCCACTCCTTCCTGCGTTTTGGCGATGCCGTCGGTGAGGATTTTTCCTTGCCAACGGCGGGCAGCAACGATCAACCCGTCACGCCGCATGAAATGGCGGGGGAAGCGGCCAACCGCATGATTTCGATTTTCAAACGCGGACCCGACGGCAAACGGCCCTGCTTCGGCTACTACAAAAAGTTCCAGGAAGACCCGCACTGGAACCAATGCCTGCTCTTCAACGAGTACTACCACGGCGACACCGGAATGGGCCTGGGAGCCAGCCACCAGACCGGCTGGAGCGGGCTGGTGGCCAATCTGATCGACGAATGGCGGCGATAGCGCCATGGCCCTGCGCAAACGACTTCTGCTTGCGATCACCCTTCTGCTGGGTCTGATCGTGGTCAGCACCACGGGATACCGCCTGATCGGCGGCCCATCCGTCAGCTTTCTCCAAGCCTTGTACATGGCGGTCATCACCCTGGCCGGAGTGGGCTACGGCGAGATCGTTGACACCAGCCACAATCCCGCGCTACGCGTGTTTAACATCGGCATCGTGCTGTTCGGAGTGGCGATCACAGTCTATGTATTCTCGGTGGTGGCCGCCTTCCTGGTGGAAGTGGAGTTCAGTAACCCTTTCTGGAGGCGCAGAATGCAGCGACACATTGACGAGCTCTCGGGCCATCACATTGTCTGCGGTCTGGGAGACACCGGCCGGCACGCGGTGGCCGAACTGCAGAAAACCAACACTCCCCACGTGGTGGTGGACCTCTCCGAAGAGAATCTCAAGAAGTTGAAAGAGCTGCATCCCGAAGCTTTGCGCGAAATGCTTTACGTGGTCGGCGACGCCACCGAGGAAGATATTCTGGAAAAGGCCGGACTGAGCCGCGCCAAAGGTCTGATTGCCGCCCTGCCGCTCGATAAAGACAATCTGGTCGTAACCGTAATCGTGCGCCAGCGCTTCCCCAAAATGCGCATTATTGCGCGTTCGGCGGAGCGCAAGTTTTCCGAACGCATGCTGCGGGCCGGGGCCAATTCCACGGTTTCGCCTAGCCACATCGGCGGCCTGCGCATGGCCAGCGAACTGATCCGTCCGCATGTAGTCGGATTCCTGGATACCATGCTGAAAGAGCAGGGCAGGACCCTCCGGGTGGAGGAGATCGAGGTAAAACCAACCTCGCCGTGGGCAGGAAGCGCCCTGCACGAACTGAACCTCAAGGGGCGCTACAACCTTCTTGTTCTTGGTCTGAAACGCCCGCTGGCGGAAGACTCTTCAGACTTGCTGATAAATCCACCGGACAATTCGATCCTGGACAAAGAGCAAATCATCATCGCCATGGGCGACGTAAAAGATATCCAGCGGGCGCGGCAGGATGCGGGCGCGTAAGCACACAGTTGAGGATTAAGCGCTGACCCCTGCGTTAATCTGCACTTTCACTTTCAGCTGTTCGCCCAGCTTTACGAAGCCATCCAACCATGCCTGAGCTTCAGCCTCCCCACGCTCGGCTCGCTCTCTTACTTCGCCAGCCACTTCGCGCATCATGCGGTAGTAGGTATTCTGCGCTTCCCAGAGGCGTACCTGGAAAGGCAGGCTGAGAACCAGTTCAATGGTTTCCTGCAACCGCGCGAGCAAGCCTGGCTCCATGGGATCGGCCACGAAGCGGGTGAACAAACGCTCGATCGTCCGGCGCAAGGCGAACTCCAGAGTCACGGCATCGGGGGTCACGCCCGTGCGCCGTATTTCCTCCAGAATTTCTCTGGACTTGTTCAGGTCAACCTCCTCAACGGAGAACGCGTCGAGCAGATCCGAGTTCAGCGTGAAGTCGACTGCCAGGCGGAAACGCCTGGGCAAAGGCACTCCTAGGTCGGTCACAAAGCGGATCAAGTGCGCGTGTTCATCGTGGAAATTACGGTACAGCGCGCGCGCCTGGTTCGTCGCTTCTTCCAGGATGATACCTAGTATTTTCCTTTGCTCATCACGGAAAAGCAGTCGCAGGGTATATGTGCCCGAAGTGAAGTTCTTTTCGATCAGGCGCACCAGTTCGGCCAGATCCCCGCTGGCCAATGCCTTGTCGAGTTCAAGGTCGAGCGTGCGATACGCCATGTCGCCCTGAATCTGTCGCACTCCACCAAGCACGCTGTGGTCTGCGAGATGTAGCACGCCGAAAGTAATCTGGTCCGACTCCCGCGTGATTTCAGAGGTAACGCTGGCCTGGCCCAGGACGGCCCGTAGTTTTCCCTGGCGCGAAGTTCGGTATTCCATCCGGGCCACGTCGTAGCAATAGATACGGGTGTTCTGCCCGTACTCTTCAAAGACGGAACTGACCGCGTAGTGAGCACCCACTTTTTGCAAATCCACCATAGCGGGCTGCACATAGCGCTCGTAGATAGATCGCCCATCGCCCTGTTCTGGGATATTGCTGCGGGCCTGGGCCAGCAAGTCGAGAAAGGGCGTGGCCATGTCCTCCGCGAACAATTGTCCGGCCAGTTGCAGGGCGCGGCCGGCGTATTGGATCACCTGCACGGTTTCTATTCCGGAAACCTCGTCGAAGAACCAGCCGCAGCTCGTGTACATCAGCATCAGGTAGCGTTGCAGTTCGAGCAGCTTAAGACCAGTGACGGTTTCGGCAGGTGAAAGCTCACGCTTTGCCTGCGCGGTCATGAAGCGCACGACATTCTCGAGGGAACGGTCCAGCACTATATCCACATAGGCATCACGGGTTTGCCAGGGGTTCTCAAGGAGTTTCTTAGCCTCAGTCTCGTAGCGCGGGGCCACCGTATCGCGTAACCAGTCGAAGGCCTGGCGCAGGGGCGCTCTCCACTGCTGGTTCCAGTCGCCGTGGCCGCCTGAGTTGCAGCTGCAATCGCTGCGCCAGCGCTCGATCCCGTGAGCGCAACTCCAGGAAGTGTTGCCGATGGTCTTGGCTTCCATGGTTGGCGGATGTTTCTCGAGATATTCCCCGTAGTTGGTCAGCTTGGCCACTTGACTGGTTTCGATGTTGTGCAAGGCGAAGGCCAGCGCCATATCGCCGTAAGCGCGATGATGTCCGTAGGTCTCACCATCAGTGGCGATGTGAACCAGTTGGGGCCATGTGCGAGCATCGGAAAACGCGCCCAGAAGACGGTCCGAGAATCGCTTGCCGTCGGCCAGCAAGTCCTCAAAAGCAATGGCGCGGGAAATTGGTCCATCGTAAAAAAAGATGTTGATTGACTTTCCCGAGCCCACGCGAACCGCATAGGCCATGGAAGGATCGATCCTGCCTCCGTCCACCTTGCGCCACACCCGTCCGCCAAGCGGCCTTACCCGTCCTGCCTGGTAGGGAGAAAGAATCGTGAACTTGATGCCGAGCTCCGCCAGGACTTCCAGCGTTTGCAGATCCACCGCCGTTTCCGGCAGCCACATTCCCTCGGGATGACGCCCGAACCGTTTTTCGAAGTCGCGAATTCCCCAAACAATTTGCGTGTATTTGTCCTGGCGGGTCGCCAGAGGGAGGATCATGTGGTTGTAGGCTTGCGCAATTGCCGAGCCGTGTCCGGAGAAAAGCTGTTGGCTTTCGCGGTCGGCGGTCAGGATCGCTTCATACACTGACGAACTCTTCTGCTCCATCCATGAAAGCAGGGTTGGGCCGAAGTTGAAACTGATTTTCGAATAATTGTTGACGATTTGAAGAATTCTGCCGTCGCCGTCCAAGATTCGCGAGGCGCTGTTAGGCGCATAGCACTCCGCCGTGACCCGCTCGTTCCAGTCATGATAAGGATAAGCAGAATCCTGATATTCTACGGCCTCCAGCCAGGCATTTTCCCGCGGCGGCTGGTAGAAGTGAGCATGAACACATACGTACCGTTCCATCAAGTCTCCCAATTTTTGGCCTCATTACGCGCGCGACGGGGGGCGAGTAGGGCAATCTAAACTGAATAACTCCCACTACGACGTTCGGCCCGACTAACCTTTCGGAATGGGATATACACGAACAACCGCCCCGATTCATTCTGCATCTTTGGGGGGTCGTCACTTGCTGCTGGTGAGCATAGGTTAACAGCAAGAGTCACAAACTGCGCAATCGACCCGGTGCTGGGATGGGGCGCGAACATTTCGCGTTCCGCACAACCGGCACTATCTGTTTATACTGCATTCGGACGCGAAGCAGCGTCTCGGCGCAATGCGAGGGGGCGGCCTCAGTGTTAGCGGCGCCTGCGCGCACCTTTTTCATCTCATTGCAACATCAGATTTCGACCGAGGCGATTGAGTGAACAGTCGAGCTTCCCTGGAACCCGGATATGTTCCCTGTTCGACCTACCGTCTTCAACTCAACCAGCGTTTTACGTTTTCCCAGGCCGCGGCAGTCGTGGCCTACCTGCACGAGTTGGGAATAACCGACTGCTACACCTCCCCGTTCCTGATGGCCCATCCCGGCAGCATGCACGGTTACGACGTCACCGATCACACTCGCTTCAACCCTGAAATCGGTTCGGAGGAACAATTTACCGAATTCGCCGAACACTTGAAGCAGCGCGGCATGGGCCTGGTAGTCGACGTCGTGCCCAACCACATGTGCATCACCCACCCGTCGAATCTCTGGTGGTGGGATGTGCTGGAGAATGGGCCCAGCTCAGACTACTCCCGCCACTTCGACATCGACTGGAACCCGCCCAAAGCAGAGCTTGCTAACAAAGTCTTGCTGCCGTTTCTACCCGATCAGTTTGGCCTGGTGCTGGAAAGTCAGTCCATTCGGGCGCTCTATGACGGCGGCGGCTTTGCTTTGGACTCGCTGGGAACTCATTTCCCTTTGGCTCCGCGTTCATGGTCCCCTTTGCTGGAAAGAACTCTGGTAAGGGCAAAAGAAACGCTCCCCGACACCGACGGACATGTGCTGGAGCTGGAGAGCATTATCACTGCGATCTCGCACCTTCCACCGCGCGCGGACACGGACCTGACGAGAGTGCGGGAGCGACAACGGGAGAAGGAAGTCATCCGGCGCAGAGTGGCGGCCCTAGTCGAGGACAGCGATGTGGTCAGGACGAGTCTGAAGGAAGTATTGGCTGTCATCAACGGCAGTAAGGGAGATACACACAGCTTCGACTCGCTGGAGAAGCTTTTGGACGACCAAGCTTACCGGCTAAGTTTCTGGCGGGTTGCGTCCGACGAAATCAACTACCGCCGGTTTTTCGACATCAACGATCTGGCTGCAATCCGGGTGGAGAGCCCGGAGGTGTTCGCCATCGTTCATCGCATTCCTTTTGAGCTGATACAGAAGTCACTGGTGACGGGAATCCGTATTGATCATCCTGACGGTCTTTTTGACCCATTGCGTTATTTCGAAGACCTGCAAGCCCAGGCTCCTCTGCCTGGCCATGGATCTGCGAGCGGTTTCGGCAACGGTATTCGGCGCCGCATCTACCTGGCCGCGGAAAAGATTCTGGTTGGTAACGAAGAGTTGCGTCCGGGCTGGGCCATCGAGGGAACCACCGGCTACGGCTTCCTCAACTTGCTCAACGGAGTGTTCGTGGACGCGTCCAAAGCGGGCTTCTTCCAGCGGCTTTACCGCAAGTTTACCGGATGGTCGCAGAGCTATTCTGATCTCATCTACGAAAGCAAACGCCTGGTCATGCAGGTATCGATGTCTAGCGAACTCAACGTGCTGTCCCGCCGTCTGGACCGCATTTCCGAGCAGCATCGCCGCTCCCGTGATTTCACTCTGGAAAGTCTGCGGGACGCGCTGCGTGAAGTGATTGCGTGCTTTCCGGTATACCGGACCTACATTCGCACCGACACCCAGCACCCCGACGAACAGGACGAGCGTTACATCCGCGCCGCCATCAAGACGGCGAAGCGCCGTAACCCGGCAACCAGCGGTTCGGTCTTCGATTTCATTCAGGATCTGCTGCTGCTCAAAGATCCGGACAGCATCGGGGATGCCGACCGTGCCGAGCGCCGGTTGTTTGTGATGCGATTTCAACAGCTAACCGGACCGGTCATGGCCAAAGGGCTGGAGGACACAGCGTTCTATCGGTACTGTCCGCTGCTGTCTCTCAACGAGGTCGGTGGATCTCCCGATAAATTCGGAGTTGCGCTGGCGCACTTCCACGGCAAGAACGTGACCCGACGCCAGTCGTGGCGTAACGCCATGTTGGCCAGTTCCACCCATGACACCAAGCGCAGCGAAGATGTGCGGGCGCGCATCAATGTGCTGTCGGAAATTCCGGCAGAGTGGTACCGGGCCATCCGCGCCTGGCAACGCTTGAACGAAGAGAAGAAGATCCAGGTGGCGGGTGAAGCCGTCCCCAGTGCGAACGAAGAGTACTTTCTTTATCAGACCCTGCTGGGTGCCTGGCCACTGAGTCCGATGGACGTCGCCAGTCATGCGGACTTTGTTGGCAGGATCCATGGATACATGGAGAAAGCCCTGCGTGAGGCGAAAGTGAACACCAGCTGGATCAATCCCAATACCGAATACGAAGCCGTCTTTCACACCTTCCTCGATGCCATCCTGGATCGTTCAGCCGGCAAGCCTTTTCTCGAACTGTTCGCGCCGTTCCAAACGAGAATCGCAACAGCCGGGATTTTCAATTCGCTGTCCCAGACACTGTTGAAGATCGCAGCCCCGGGCCTGCCCGATTTCTATCAGGGAACGGAAGTCTGGAATTTCAGCCTCGCCGACCCGGACAACCGCCGTCTGGTTGACTACGATCTGCTTCAGACGCTGCTCGGGCGGCTGCGCGCAGCCGAGTCCGAGGACCCGGCTGCACTCGTCGACAGGTTGGTTGCTGAGCCGGCGGACGGCGGTCTCAAACTCTATTTAACCCGCTGCGCCCTGCGTTTCCGCCGGGAACATCGCACACTTTTTGCCAAGGGGAGCTACCTGCCCTTGCGCGCCGCCGGAGAGAAGAACAAGCATGTGATTGCCTTCGCCCGCTCCTTCCGAGGAACCACGGTCCTCGTGCTGGCGGGACGATTTTTTGCTCAGCTGAGCGCAGATCCTCGCGCTCCATTAGGCGCCGGCGTTTGGGGCGATGCGGAAGTCGTTCTGCGCAAGCAGCTCCCCTCCGGTTCTTATCGCGACGTGTTTACCGGAAAAACAATCTCTTCGACTCGTCGGAACGACGAGGTCGTCCTATCAATTGCTGAAGCATTTTCCCACTTGCCCATCGCCATGCTGGTTAGCGGTAATGGGAACAATAAAGGTCAAGCCGATGCTTGATAGCCCGACCGAAAGAAGTTGGAACCTTCAGTTCGGCACATCGGTTCGGGGTGACAACACCGTGGACTTTCGGGTCTGGGCGCCGAATCTGACCAACCTGGCGGTTCGTATCCTGGGAGAACGCCCGCGCACGATTCCCATGATGCGGTCTTTAAACTCAGAAGACTCAGAGTTCGTAGCGACGGTTCCGCAGGTCGACGAAGGGACGGACTATTTTTACGTCCTCGAAGGCGAGCGGGAGCGTCCCGATCCCGTTTCCAGATGGCAACCGCATGGCGTACACGGCCCTTCCCGCATTGTGAATCCCGCGGCGTTTGAGTGGTCTGACCAAGAGTGGCCTGGAATTCCGCTCAAGGATTTCATCATCTACGAATTTCACACCGGCACGTTTACCCGCGAGGGGACCTTTGAAAGCGTCATTCCACGCCTGCCCTATCTTCGTGACCTTGGCATCACCGCCATCGAAATCATGCCAGTCGCGGAAGTTTCCGGAAACCGAAACTGGGGATACGACGGCGCCAGCCTCTACGCACCTCAGTCTTCGTACGGAGGTCCGGCCGGGCTAAAGCAGCTGGTGGACGCTTGCCACCGGCACGGGCTCGCAGTCGTTCTGGACGTCGTCTATAACCATCTCGGCCCTGAGGGGAACTATCTTCCCGAGTTTGCTCCCTGCTTCACCGACACCCACCACACACCCTGGGGAAAGGCGATCAACTTTGACGGGCCAGGGAGCGACGGCATTCGCCGCTTCATCATTGATAACGCTTTGTACTGGCTTACCGAATTTCACGTTGACGCGCTGCGCCTGGACGCTATCCACGGTATCTACGACTTCGGCGCTCGTCACGTTCTCGACCAGTTGTCGGACGCTTTTCAGAGGCAGGCGCGACACCTCAAGCGCCAGGCTTGGTTGATTGCCGAGAGCGATCTCGAGGATGTGCGCATCATCAATCCGCGCTCCAAGGGAGGCTACGCGCTCGATGCACAGTGGCACGACGACTTTCACCACGCTCTCTACGCCCTTTTGACCGACCAACGGGAAGGCTTTCTCATGGATTTCGGCGCGCTGGGTGATCTGTCAAAATCCATCCGCGATGGATTCGTCTTCGACTGGAAGTATTCGCGCTATCGCCAGCGCCATCATGGCAGCTCGTCGAGGGAGCGGCCAGGAGAACAATTCGTCGGGTTCATTCAGAATCACGATCAGATTGCCAACACCAGCCGAGGCAAACGGCTGACCAACCTGGTTTCCGCTGGAGAACGAAGACTGGCGGCAGTGCTCACGCTGTGCTCTCCTTTCTTGCCCCTGCTGTTCATGGGAGAGGAATACGGGGAGACTGCGCCGTTTTTCTACTTCACCAGCTTTGAAGACCGTGGCCTGGCCGATACGGTGCGCGAGGGACGCAAAAGGGAACTGGGGTCGCACTACTCAGAGAACGATTTCGCCGACCCGCAGGCACTGACCACGTTCGAACGATGCAAGCTGGATTGGTCAAAGACTGCGACTTCACCCCATGCCGAAATGCTGCGTCTGTACCGCGATTTGATTTCCTTGCGAAAGCAGTGGCCCAGTCTGGGAAACTGCCGCAAAGATCTCACCGAGATCCAATTTGATGACCAGGCTAAGACGTTAGTTATGAAACGGACTGACCCTGCCGGCGGCAGCGCCTTGCTGATTCTAAATTTCTCCACTAACGTGCAGAGCGTTTCGACCGCAGGCGATTCGCAGACGCGGCGATTGCTTTTGTGGACAGGAGACCAAGTTTACGGGGGAAGCCTAGGACCGCGACCGCTTGAAACCCTGGCCCCAGGTCCGACGTTCCGCCTGTCACTCGCGACATTTGAAGCCGTCATATACGTGATTTAACGCTGCCGCACAGCTACGGTTCAGACCCGTTGCCTCATCTGGCTCACTTGTCCAGAAGAGTGTTCAGCGGGCGCACGGTGCGCCACGGCATGTGATAAATTTTTAAAACAGGCCAAATATCAGTGTTTTCTCACACCGTCGGGTCCTGGATGCAACCTGCCGGTGTTTGACTCATGGCAACCAATGGCCTGGAACTCAACGCAGGGAGGTCGGTACCGCGAATGACGGACGAAGAGAACAGCGTCATCAGTCCCGCCGATTCCCGCCGGGTCGTCATCGAGAACGTCCAGCCGCAGGTCGATTGTGGACGATTTCCCATCAAGCGCACGATGGGTGATCACGTTTCGGTGTCCGCCGACATCTTCGCCGACGGCCACGATATCTTGTACGCCATTTTGCGGCACCGTCACGCTGCTCAGCCCGATTGGGAAGAAGTTCCTATGGAACCGCGGCCCAATGATCGGTGGCAGGCGGAGTTTACCGTTCCGGCTCAGGGCCGTCACCTCTATACCCTGCAAGCCTGGATTGATCACTTTCAATCCTGGAGCCGCGATCTGGAGAAGAAGTTTGCAGCGGCACAAGATATATCAGTCGACATCCTGACTGGGGTCCAACTGATCGAAGCGGCCGCGGCCCGCGCTGGCGGAAAAGACAAAACCCAGCTTACGACCGCAGCCGAAGGGATAAGGAAGCTGTCCGCAACCGACCTGCCCCAGGCCATAGAGAAATCGTCGAGCCCGGAACTTAAAGCGCTGATGATCCGGAATGCGGACCGCCGCCGGGCAACGACCTACAGCAGGGAGCTTGAAGTTATCGTCGATCGCGAAAAAGCCCGCTTCAGCGCCTGGTATGAGATGTTTCCGCGTTCTTGTTCGCCTCAGCCCGGGCGACCCGGAACTCTGCAAGACTGCATCAAGAGGCTGGGGTACGTCGCCGGTATGGGCTTCGACGTTCTCTATCTTCCTCCTATTCACCCCATCGGCCGCGTGAATCGGAAGGGAAAGAACAACGACGAAAAGGCTTCGCCTGACGACGTGGGCAGTCCCTGGGCGATTGGAGCTAAGGAAGGCGGTCACAAAGCCATTGATCCGCAGCTTGGAACGCTCGAGGACTTCAAGCAACTGGTGACGCGCGCAAAACAATTGGGACTGGAGGTGGCGCTCGACCTGGCTTACCAGTGCGCACCTGACCATCCCTACGCGAAGGAGCACAAGGAATGGTTCCGCATTCGTCCTGACGGCACGGTACAGTATGCGGAGAACCCGCCCAAAAAGTATCAGGACATCTATCCTTTTGATTTCGAGACAGAGAAAAGCCAGGAGCTATGGGAGGAACTGCGAAGCGTGGTGCTCTACTGGATCGACCAGGGCATCCGCATTTTCCGCGTCGACAATCCTCACACCAAGCCCTTCGATTTCTGGGAGTGGTTGATCACTGACATAAAGAGCCGCCATCCTGACGTCCTGTTTCTCGCGGAAGCTTTCACGCGGCCGAAAGTGATGTACGAGCTGGCCAAGCTTGGGTTCACCGAGTCCTACACCTACTTCGCCTGGCGCAATGCCAAACCGGAGCTCACCGAATACTTTAGGGAGCTCACGCAAACCGATGTGCGTGAATACTTTCGATCGAATCTGTGGCCCAATACTCCCGATATCCTTCCGGAATTCCTGCAACTGGGAGGGCGCCCCGCCTTCATGATCCGGCTGACGCTGGCTGCCACTCTAGGGGCAAACTATGGAATTTACGGCCCCGCCTTCGAGTTGGGAGAAAACCGCGCGGTTCGATCCGGAAGCGAAGAGTATCTCGACTCGGAGAAATATCAGGTCCGCAACTGGGACCTGGACAATCCCGCCAGCCTGGCCGAATTGATTGCAAAGATTAACCGCATACGGCGTGAGAACCCGGCGTTGCAGGCTGACTTGAACCTGAACTTTCATCCTGTGGAAAACGAACAAATCATCGCGTACAGCAAGATGAGCGACGACCTTTTGAATATCATCGTTGCGGTGGTGAACCTGGATCCACAGCGCACTCAGGCCGGAATGATTGATCTGCCGCTGGATCTCTTCTACCTCGACCCGCGGCAGCCCTACCAGATGCACGATTTGCTCACCGACGCCAAGTATGTCTGGCGCGGTTCGCGCAATTATGTCGAACTCAATCCCCAACGCTTGCCCGCCCATATCTTTTGCATCCGGCGGCGGGTGCGTACGGAAAATGGCGTCGACTACTTTGTTTAAGAAGTGAATTGCAGGAGCGAAAAGCCTTGCCTATGTCTCAGGACCAGCTCTGGTACAAGGACGCCATCATTTACCAGGTCCACGTGCGCACGTTTTTCGACACCAACGCTGACGGAATTGGCGATTTTCGAGGCCTGGCGCAAAAGCTCGACTATCTTCAGGACTTGGGGGTCAGCGCCGTTTGGCTCATGCCCTTCTTTCCTTCGCCTCTGCGCGACGACGGATACGATATCGCGGACTATTTTTCGGTGCATTCGAGTTACGGAAATCTTGACGACTTCAAGAGTTTTCTGCAGGCCGCCCATGAGCGCGGGATACGGGTGATTGTGGAAATGGTCCTGAACCACACCTCCGATCAGCACCCGTGGTTTCAGGAGTCTCGCAAGTCGCAAGACAATCCCAAGCGCGATTGGTATGTCTGGAGTGACACCGACACCAAGTATCACGGCGTGCGCATTATTTTTGTGGACACCGAATTGTCCAACTGGGCCTGGGACCCGGTTTCCAAGGCGTATTACTGGCACCGTTTCTTCAGTCATCAGCCCGACCTTAACTACGACAATCCCGCCGTCCGCGAGGAGATGTGGAGGGTGATGAAGTTCTGGGTTGAGCTGGGAGTTGACGGATTCCGCTTGGATGCCGTGCCCTACCTGGTCGAGCGCGAAGGAACATCTTGCGAGAACCTGCCTGAGACCCACGCCGTTCTGAAAGAACTGCGCGCCAAACTGGACCAACACTTTCCCGGCAAGATGCTGCTGGCCGAAGCCAACCAATGGCCGGCCGATTTGCGCGCTTACTTCGGCGAGGGCGACGAGTTTCACATGGCATTTCATTTCCCGCTCATGCCCAGAATGTTCATGGGCCTGAAGCTGGAAGATCGCAAACCCATCACCGAAATCCTCAAGCAGACTCCCCAAATTCCGGCATCGTGCCAGTGGTGCCTGTTCCTGCGCAATCATGACGAACTGACCCTCGAGATGGTCACCGACATGGAGCGCGACTACATGTACGACCAGTACGCGATCGACAAACACATGCGCATCAACGTCGGCATTCGCCGCCGGCTGGCGCCCCTGCTGGACAACGATCGCCGGCGCATCGAGCTGATGAATGGATTGCTCATGTCTCTACCCGGCACGCCCATCATCTACTACGGAGACGAAATCGGCATGGGCGACAACATTTACCTGGGTGATCGCAACGGAGTGCGGACTCCCATGCAGTGGCAAGGCGGCTGGAATGCGGGATTTTCCGGGGCCGACCCGGAAAGTCTCTACTCGCCGCTCGTGCTGAATCCGGTTTATGGCTATCAGGCGGTGAATGTCGAGTCGCAGAAACGTTTTGATCACTCGCTACTGAGCTGGATGAAGCGCATTATCAAGGTGCGCAAAGCCAATCCAGTGCTGGGAAGGGGCTCGATCGAGTTTCTCTATCCTGCCAACCATAGAATTCTGGCCTACGTACGGCAATTGGACAAAGAGTCCGTCCTGGTCGTAAACAACCTTTCCAGCACTGCCCAGGCGGTAGAACTCGATCTGCGCAGGTTTAAAGGAAATATACTGATCGAGATGTTCGGTCGAAACATTTTTCCACGGGTGGGGGATTTGCCCTATCTTTTGACTATGGGCCCGTACCAGTTCTATTGGTTTCGTCTGCGCAAGATCTAGGTTTCACGGAGGCAGGATTTGGCCGAGGAAAGCATTCTTACGGATGAGTTTCTTCGCCAGTTGATCGACGTGGGTGAAGCGGACGTTCTTGTAGGTGTGCCCACCTACAATAATGCCGCCACCGTCGGCCAGGTGGTGCAGACCATTCGTGCCGGCCTGCTCAAATATTTCCCCCGCGAACGCGCCGTAATCGTGAATGCGGATGGGGGCTCACGAGATCAGACGCCTGAACTGGTCCGGGGAGCTTCCATCAATGACCTGCAACATTCGACCGACCTGACCGCGCTGCGCACGCTGCACAGCATCAGCGCGGAATATCCCGGGGGCCCGGCGACGGGTACTGCACTGCGGACCATTCTGGCCTCGGCGGAACTGCTGCGCGCTTCCGCTTGTGCCGTGGTCTCACCTGAATCCACCACCATCGAGCCCGAGTGGATCGAGCGGCTGCTGCGTCCCGTGTATAAGGGAAATTTTGATTTTGTCACCCCCCTCTATCGCCGCCATAAGTTTGACGGATTGCTGATGCGCAACTTGGTGTATCCCATGACTCGCGCCTTCTACGGCAAGCAGGTCCGCGAGCCATACGCGGCGGAATTTTCTTTCTCTGGACAGTTGGCCAGTCATTTTCTCGGGCAGGAAATTTGGACTCATGAAGTCGGCCAGGCCGGAACGGAAATTGCATTGACTATATCTGCCATCACCGGAGGCTTCCGCCTGGCCCAATCTTTTCTCGGCGCCAAGCCTCATGTGGACGCGCGCGCCGCCGACCTGGTCGCAGCCATGCGCCAGACCGTGGGTGCGCTGTTCTGGTCGCTCGAGCCCAACTTTTCCATCTGGAGCGCGAAAAGCGATTCGCAGCCCATCCCCACTCTCGGCGCAGCCCAAGAAGTAACCCTTGAGCCCCTGCGGATAAACCGGAAACGGCTCTTCAGCATGTTTCGCTCCGGTGTGGCTGAACTGGAACCTGTGCTGAAGTCGATTCTTTCGTCATCAACGCTCACTGAGCTGCAAAGAATCTCCGCTCTCGAAGAAGATGATTTTCTTTTTGGAGACGAGCTGTGGGCCCGCACCATCTACGAATTCGCCGCTTCGTATCACAAGGCAGTCATCAGCCGGGACCACGTCGTTCAGGCCCTGGCGCCTCTTTATCGCGGAAGGGCATTTACGTTTCTGGTGGAAAACCGCGAAGCCTCGGGAGAACAGGTGGAGCAGAACGTCGAAGATTTTTGCATGACGTGCGAACGTTTGAAGCCGTCCCTGTTGGAACTGTGGAACGGAAGGAAGTGAGGTCACCATGCGGGACATAATTGTGCACGAACTGACTCAGGCCACCCAGGAATTGGTGCGCGAATTTGCGCGCTTCCTGCCTCGCCTGATGGTGATGCTGATCGTGGTGCTCGTAGGCTGGGTCATCGCATACCTGGTCAAGTCGATCCTGCGCAGTTTTTTGCGTCTCATCAAGTTCGACAAACTCTCCGAGGGCGCCGGAGCTACCCAGTTGCTCAACAAGGCGGCGCTGCCTTCCTCCACGGAACTGGTCAGCCGCTTTGCTTTTTGGACTGCATGGCTGGGCTTCATTCTCGTGGGAGTGAGCGCATTGGGCATCCTGGGCATGCAGGAATACGTCACCCGTTTCTTCGTTTTTCTGCCACGCCTGTTGGTAGCCCTGATTTTCCTGTTCATCGGGTTGCTGGCGGCCAGCTTTTTCTCGCGTGCCGCTCTGCTTTGGGCGGTCAACACCAACATGCCGTCACCTCGGCTATTGAGCTCCGCGGCCAGGGTCCTCATCACGGTCTTCACCGCATCGGCGGTTTTCGAAGAGCTCGGCCTTGCCGACTCCACCATGCTTTTGGCTTTTGCCATCGTCATGGGAGCGGTAATGCTGGGTCTGGCCATTGCCTTTGGTCTCGGCGGCCAGGACCTGGCCAGGAGATTTCTCGAAGCCCGCTTCGCCCCGGAAAAGAAGGAAGGACAAGAGCGTGAGGACGAGCTTTCACCGCTTTAGGGTGCCACAGGAAATTTTCGCGCAGAGGGGACGACGGGAACCGCGGTTCGAGGGTGGAGCAGGGCTTTTAGCCCTGCATTAAAAGACATCGCGTGCTGCGGCTTCGGCCGCTGAGGTATCTGACGAAGATCTCCTGCGGACTTGCAGATTGCCATGCCAACCAATTCATCTCCGGAAGACCTATTTCTCGCAGCTCTGAGAAACAGCCTTCCCGTTGCTCTGCCACAATTCCTGATAAAGCAACGCTGGTTTGGCGGCAAGGCCCGCACGATTTCCTCCGTCGAAGTCTCGGACGTCATTCCTTTCCATTCCGATACCCTTCGCTCCTATCTCATTCTTGCGAGAGTTAATTACACCAGCGGGCCGACAGAGACCTACGACATCCCGCTCGTGCGGGCCCCGCAGGGACCAGCGCAGCCCAGCGACTCCTCCTTGCTGAGAGTTCGAGCGCGAAACTTCCCCGAAGAAATCGTCCTCAAGGACGCCTTGACGGACGAGAACTTCCTCGCCCATCTTCTCGATGTCGTCGCAAACGGAGTCGCCGTGCGTGGCGCCGGGGGTCAGGTCCGGGCAGTTTCTACCTCCGCGCTGCACTCCATCTGGCAGCCCTCGCAAGGTCTGCTTATGCCATCGGTAATGAGCGCAGAGCAAAGCAACAGTTCGGTGGTCTATGAAAAACGCCTGGTGCTGAAAATATTTCGACGGCTGGAGCAAGGTCTGAATCCCGATCTGGAGATCGGATCTTTTCTGACCGGCAAAACATCATTCCGAAATGTGCCTCCACTGGCTGGATATCTCGAATATCTGAGTGAAACGGGGGCGCGCACCGCGCTAGGCATCCTGCAAGGCTACATAGCCAATGAGGGCGACGCGTGGCAGTTCACTCTGAAAGCTCTTGCGGAATACTACGGCGAAGCGCAGCGGTCGGGCAGCCTGGGGGCGAGCGAAGTACCTCATTCGCCGCTCCTGTCTCTCTGCGGCCAAACCCTACCGGATAAAGCCAGGCAACGAATCGGTCCTTACCTCGATTCAGCGGTGCGGCTGGGCCGAAGGACGGCTGAGCTTCACCTGGCTTTGGCATCGGACCAGAAAGACCCTGATTTCGCGCCCCAGGCATTTTCCGAAGCGGAACTCCGGGCATTAGCGAACTCTGCTGTCCAACTCCTGACCGCGAATTTCGATCTGCTCGGCCGCCTTAAGGACAAAATGCCGGACCACTCCCGCGAGGACGCAGAAGGCACCCTCAGACTGGAAGAACGTGCCCGTGCCCGCCTTCAACTGCTCGCCGGGCGGAGGATTTCGGCCATGGTCACCCGCATCCATGGCGACTATCATCTCGGCCAGGTCCTTTTCACCGGCAGCGATTTTGTCATTATCGACTTCGAAGGCGAGCCCGCGCGCCCACTCGCGGAACGGCGCAAGAAACGCTCGCCGCTCCAGGACGTCGCCGGCATGCTGCGCTCGTTCCACTACGCCGCCTATGCGCCCCTGCTCCATGACAATGGAAAGAAATTGCCGCACGAACCACTGCAAGACCTGGGAAACTGGGCCCAATACTGGCAAAGATGGGTGTCAGCAACTTTTCTGAAAACGTACCTGGAAGTTTCAGGCAATTCGAACTTCATTCCCAAGGACAGGGAAGAGCTGGCTCTGCTGCTGGATCTATACCTTCTGGACAAAGCTGTCTATGAACTCGGATACGAATTGAACAACCGGCCATCCTGGGTCCGGATTCCTCTAGATGGCATCTCGCAGCTCCTTCAGAATTCCGTCTAATTTCGAGGCTGCTCCGTCCAAGCTTCGCTTGGGCGGGACTTTCGTCTCTCTGTCAAAGAATTAAGAGGGGGTTGTCGCCGGGCAAGGGGCGGAGATTCCATAACTGTGGGGCGGCGTCGACCGCAATAAAGTCCCCGCCCAAGCGAAGCTTGGACCGGGCACCCTCGAGTGCATATCGATCACTCCGAAAGTCTCCACTCACGCGGCCCCGCTCTTTGGTTTCCCAAACGCCTTCTGAATAAGCGTGTAGCGTGCGGCTCCCATGATTCCGCAATCGTCGTTCAGGACGACTTTGACCGGCATCTCCTCAAGCAGTCCCCGCATGCGTCCCTTGCTCAGGAACGCTTCCGTAAACGCCGGATCCTGCATCCTGGAGAGGTTTTTGGCGGCAATAATGCCGCAAATAAAAATCCCTCCCGTGGACATGAAGGTCAGAGCGCAGTCTCCAGTCTTGGCCCCATAGAGGCTCGCAAAAATGGAGAAAGTCTGTTCACAAATGGGGGCCTTCTTTTCCTGGGCCACTTGCGAGATCAGCGCCGCAGCGTCGGGCGCTTTCTCCATTTGTTCATTCAACCACGACGGTTCCTCAGCTTTCTTGGTGTCACGAAGGAAGTCATAGATGTTCTTGATACCGGGCCCGGAGAGGATTCGCTCGCTGCTCACGTGGCCATGTTTTTTCAGAATGTAGCGGAACAGTTCGACCTCCAGATCATTCCTGGGCGCGAAATCTGTGTGCCCGCCTTCGCAGGCAAAAGGATGATGCCGGAAGCCGTCCCAATAGAGGCCGGCCACACCCAGACCGGTCCGGGCCGCGATCACAGCGCGATTTCCTTCCGCGTCGTCAGATCCTGCCCGCAACGTCACCAGATCTTTGGATTCGAGTGCATCCACGCCGTAGGCATAGGCCTCAAGGTCATTGATCAGGCCCACCGAATCGAGCTTGAGTTGTGCAGCCAGTTCGCGCGAATCAATGGTCCACGGGAGATTCGAAATCTTGCTGCGTCCGCCGCGGACTGGTCCCGCCACGCCGAAACAGGCGCTGTGCACGGGAATGCCCTCCGTCTTCACGAACTCGGCAACGATTTCCGACAGACCCCCACGCTTCTGGCTGGGGTAGGTTTTTTCGACCACGCATTGCAGCTTGTTGCCTTCCGTGTTGAACGCGGCCAATCGAGTGCGGGTTCCGCCAATGTCGCCTGCGAGAATCATGGTTCGATTTTCCTCCACTGCCGGCCGTCACGGGTCAGCAATTCGTCGGACTCCGCCGGTCCCCACGTACCTGAGGGATAGTTGGGAAATCTCCGCGGGGGCAGGGCCTGCCACACATCCAGAATCGGGTCCACGATACTCCAGCCCGCCTCCACCATGTCGGCGCGCTGGAACAGCGTTGCGTCTCCGATCATGCACTCGTAAATCAGGACCTCGTACCCGGTGTAAGCGTCCGCGCCAAAGTATTTGGTGTATTCGAAGCTCATGTCGACCGATCCCACGCGCAGCACGGGCCCGGGAACTTTGGCCCCGAAGCTCAGCGATATCCCTTCCACGGGCTGTATCTGCATGACCAGTTGGTTGCTATGATTGTGGACCGGAGAGTTGCGAAATATCTCAAACGGCGTGCGCTTGAACTGGATGGTGATTTCGGTGTGACGTTGGGCCAGCCGTTTCCCGGTGCGGATGTAAAACGGCACTCCGGCCCATCGCCAGTTGTCGATGTTCAGCTTCAACGCCAGAAATGTTTCGGTTTTCGATTCGGGGGCCACTCCAGGTTCGGAGCGGTATGCCGGCACTCTTTCTCCTCCGACCATTCCTTCCCCATACTGCCCACGCACGCTCGAGTAGAGCACGTCTTCCGAGTCCAGCGGCTGCACGGCCCGCAGAATCTTCGCCTGCTCGTTGCGGACGGCATCCGCCTGAAACGACACGGGCGGCTCCATCGCCGTCAGGCTGATCAGTTGCATGATGTGATTGGGGACCATGTCGCGGAGCGTGCCAGCTGTGTCAAAGTAACCACCGCGCAGTTCCACACCAACCGTCTCGGCGTTCGTGATCTGTACATGGTCGATGTAACGCCGGTTCCAGATGGGCTCGAAGATGGAATTATCGAACCGGAACACCATGATGTTCTGAACCGTCTCCTTGCCCAGGTAGTGATCGATGCGATAAATCTGGTTTTCCGCCAATACCGCTTTGATGTCCCGGTTCAAGGCCTTGGCCGAGTCCAGATCGTGCCCGAAAGGTTTTTCAATGACCACTCGTCGCCAGCATTCCTTGGATTGGTCGGACAGTCCCGCCTGTCCCAGTTGCTGTACGATGGGAGCGAAGAACTTTGGCGCCGTAGCCAGGTAAAAGAGATAGTTCGCTTGGGTGCCGTGCTCCCGGTCTACGCTGGCAAGTTGTGTCGCGAGAGCGGAATAGGTAGCCGGACTGCCGAATTCGCCGTGCAGATAGTAGAGCCGATCGACAAACCACTGAAACTCTTCAGTGCCCCGGTCCCCGGGGTGCAGGAAGCTGGTGACCTGGTCGCGAAATTGGTCGCGAGTCAAATCGTCGAAGGCCACGCCCACGACGGCAAAAGTCTTGGGAAGCAGCTTGGCTTTCACCAGGTTATAAAGGGCAGGAACCAGCTTGCGCTTGGTCAGGTCACCGGAGGCCCCGAACAGAACCATGACGCATGGACCAGCCACCTTGCCGATCTGCTCGTGTTCCTCTTGCCCGCTCACTGTCGCTGCCGTCGCCATCTGATTTTAGGGGGTGGTCACTCTTGATCGCAGACGCCCGCCGGAGGCATTGTAGGACAGTGTACGGGAAATTCACAATCGCGGACTGATGCCCTCAATTGCTTAGTTCCGATAACCGAAACCAGGGCCAACCAGCGGTATCCATTTGCAGCTTGTCCGGTATAATCCAAATTCCGCTAGCGTAGTCAGGAAGTAAAAAGGGGTGGAATGAAAGTCCGGCCCGGTGTGGAGCTGGCGAGCCTGAGCGATGTCGGCTGCCAACGCGAAAACAACGAAGACCGCTATTCCTATTGGGAACCGGCCAACGATCTGGAGTTCCCAATGAAGGGCCGTCTGGCCATTGTGGCGGATGGCATGGGCGGGTACGAAGGCGGCCAGGAAGCCAGCCGCATCGCGGTTGAGGCCATCGAAGAGGCTTACGCCAATGGGGGCGTAGGGAACCCGCGGAGCTGGCTTCTGGAGGGCTTCCAGGCAGCTCACCATCGCATCCAGGAATATGCCGACAAGTATCCCGACTTGCACGGGATGGGGACGACCTGCACCGCGATGGCCCTGCTCGATTATCAACTTTACTACGCGCATGTAGGGGACAGCCGCCTCTACATGGTGCGTGGTTCTACCATCTCACGGCTTACGCACGATCACTCTTACGTGAGCCGGCTAGTCGAAAACGGCGTCCTCCGCGCAGAGGAGGCCGAATCTCATCCCCAACGCCATATCCTCACCGCTGCGCTCGGAGCCGGCGTCAGCATCACTCCAGATTGTCCGGCACAACCCGTAGCCCTCGAGTCCGGAGATGTGCTGTTGCTCTGCACCGATGGTCTGTGGGGTTTGCTCACCGAAAGCGAGATTCAAAGCACGGTTGCAGGCAAGACCGCCGCTGAAATCTGCGACACTCTGGTGGACACCGCGAAAAGACGGGGCGGCCCGGACAATATCACCATGCAGGTCTTGCGCATCAACTAGTCCCCCGGTCACCCTGAGCGGAGTAACGGCTTCGCGATGCGATGCACTTATGCAGCCGACAGGGCCCTATAAGCTACAACCCGCAGCCAGGTGCTAAGGTTCCCCTGGAACCAACCCTATTAACACGATAGGGTTTTATGCCATCATGGGCTGCGATGAAAATCTCTCAAAAGGGCCTCTACGCCCTGCAGGCCATGATGATGCTGGCCCGCCACTACAATCAGGGCGCCATTCGCATCCGCGACATCGCCTATGAAGAGGTTCTCCCAGAGAAATTTCTGGAACTGATTTTGCTTGAATTGAAGAACGCCCGCATCGTTGAGAGTGTGCGCGGGGCCAAGGGCGGATACCAATTACGCCGCCCTCCTTCCGAGATTCAACTCAGCGAGATCATCCGGCTGATCGACGGGCCGCTGGCACCTTTCGGCGATGCCGAACAGCTCCGCAGCCTGATCGACCGCGACCTCGAGCACCGCGCCCTCTACCAGGTCTTCCTTCAGGTCCGCGATGCAGCGGCCAAGATTCTGGAGCACACCACCCTGGCCGATATCGTCGACCCAAAGTTCGTCAGGGCGGGTAAACGCCTGGGTAAAAAGAAGAGCGCCGATGCCAGAGTCTTGCCCATGGTGGTGCCGGGCAACCCTCGTCGAAGCAGGGAAGACTGAGCCGTTTTGATTTAGTCCATGGGACGGCGCTTGCGTTATCGATAGTCCTGTTGTTTAATACAAGTCATCTTATAGGGATAGTAGAGATCACGGACTTAACAGAAGAAACACGAGTTACATTTTGACACTCAATCTCAAGCCCCGGGATTCCCAAGCGCGCCCACTGCAGGCGCCCTTCTCTCAGGCACAGCCATCCACGGGCTGTTGTTGTCTCAACAATTAACTCAGCAGTTCACTCACACAATTTCCAACAGAAGCAAATAGAACAACGAACTTGTACCTGCCGTTTTTACATTCCAGGCGGCAACGAGTCGTTTAGCACCAAGAAAGCAGAAACAAACTCACTTACAAAAGGGAGAACAAATGAAACGGCTCTTGTGGTTCAGTGCATTCATTCTGTCAATCAGCAGCGCAACGGCGCAGACGGGTGCAAACCCCAAGGCCACGACGCCGAAGTCCACCGCGAAGAGATCCGCTGCTCCAGCCCGCGTGAGCGCCAAAGAAGTAGAGGAGCTCCGCGATGCCCTGGCCGCACAACAAAAGCAATACGACGAGCAGCGCAAACAACTTGACGAGGTCAAGTCCCAGCTTCAGCAATTGCTGGAGGCAACCCGGCAAGCCAACGCCTCGGCGCAGAAAGTGCAGGGAAGTACCGAACAAGCGCAGACCGCCGCTGCGCAAGCTCAGCAATCGGCCACCGAGGCCGAGCGACTGGCCGGCCAGGCCTCGTCCAACGCTGCGGAAGCGAAAACTGCCCTCACCGTCGTGGACAAGAAGTCCAAGGAAGAGGACAAAAAGCTCGCTGCACTACAAGACGTCGTGGGACGCTTCCGCTTCAATGGCGACATCCGGGTGCGCGGCGAAAGTTTTTTCCAGGACGGCGTGCCTGACCGGAACCGCGGCCGCATTCGTGTGCGTTTCGGCGTGGACGGCAAGCTGAACGAAGACTTTGTTGGCGGCCTTGCCCTGGCTACCGGTTCCCTGGGCGACCCAACCACCACCAACGAAACTTTCACCAATTTCTTCGACCGCAAGACCATTGGCCTGGACCGCGGCTACATCACCTATAATCCGGTCGCGCATCGCTGGCTCTCCCTGACCGGCGGCAAGTTCGCCTACGCCTGGAATCGTACCCAGGTCACCGGCGACCCGGACATCAATCCCGAAGGCTTCAACGAAAAGTTTTCCTGGGACCTGAGCACGCCGGTAGTGAAGAATTTCACGATTGATTTTATGCAATTGCTGTACAACGAAGCTTCTGCGGGAACTGATTCTTACTCGCTGGGTGGGCAGGTGTCGGCAAAGATCCAACTTGGCCGCCTTACCACTACTCCAACTTTCATGGCCATCAAGTGGAACAATCCAGATTCCATTCTCCAGGCCAGCGCTTTCGCCGCGCAGGCGACTACGACGACAGGCGGCCTGCAGGTTCCAGGAGAAGGGCCGGGTTGCGGAAAGGGTTCAGGACTGCCGACTGTGCCGCCATGCGCTTTTTCCGCCAACGGCATGACGAATGCCACGTATGACGACCCCAACGGCAAGCCTCATTTCTTCTCTCAATTTCTGTACGCCGACTTCATCCTGAATAACCAGATCAGGACCAGCTCGGATCGGTTTCCTATCAACTTGCTGTTGGAGTACGAAAACAACCTGGACGCGAAAGATCATCCCTTGGCGCCAACCGGAAACGGAGTTGTCCTGACCGGGCTGGGCAAGCAGTCCCACACCTACCTCGCTGATATCAGCGTGGGTCAAACCAAAAGCAAGAATGACTTCCAGATTGGATATGCATGGCTGCGAGAGGAGCAGGACGCCGCCATCGCATCCTTCGCCGAAAGCGACCAGCGCGCGCCCACCAACATTCTGCAGAATCGCTGGTACGCGCTATGGAAACTACGCGCCAACACCGTGGCCAGCTATACCTTTTGGTACGGGCGCACCCTGAACAGCAACCTGCAGCACGCCATCCTGGCAACGGGAATTACTCCGGGCCAGCAGGAGCCTTACCTCAAGCGAATGCAGTTTGATCTGATCTACTCCTTCTGACGCAATTCGGGCGCCGACAAGAAGTCGGCGCCTTTTTTCACCCCGCGTGCGTTTGCTTTCCGCACCTCGGACCACCTGGGGACATGCGTCCAGGGCTGTCCGGTCGGTCCCCGTCTCCTGTGGCCTCTGCTAAAATCTAACGGTAGATCATTCAGAAGAAGAGAATAAGGGAGAGCACAATTGGCCGTTCTAGTCGTCGGAGGAGCAGGATACATCGGCAGTCACACTGCGCACGCGCTCAAGCGCCGCGGTTACGAACCCATTATTTACGACAATCTGAGTGCCGGCAACGCCTCGCTGGCGCAGGGCTTCGAGTTGGTGGTCGGAGATATCTCCGACACAGCCAAGCTGGCGTCTCTGCTGCAGCGGGTTGACGCCGTGATGCACTTCGCCGCCCACGCCTACGTAGGCGAATCGGTGGTCAATCCCAGAAAATATTTCCAGAACAACGTGCTCGGCGGAGTCTCGTTGTTGAACGCCGTCCTCGACTCCAAGGTCCGCAAATTTATCTTTTCCTCCAGCTGCGCCATCTACGGTACTCCGGCAAAAGTGCCCATCTCCGAGGACCTGCCGCGCGTCCCGGTCAATCCCTACGGCGTTACGAAGTTGATTTTTGAGCAGGCCCTCGAGGCCTACGGTCCTGCCTACAAGTTGGGCTATGTGTCTCTTCGCTACTTCAACGCGGCCGGGGCCGACGAATCCGGAACCATCGGCGAGATACATAGTCCTGAAACGCACTTGATCCCCTCGGCGTTTGAAGCCATCCGCGGCCAGCGGCCGGCCCTCGATATTTTCGGCGACAAATACCCCACTCCCGACGGCACCTGTGTGCGCGATTACATCCACGTCAGCGACCTGGCCGAGGCCCATGTTCTGGCCTTGGAATATTTAGCGGGCGGGACTTCGCAATCCGTCAACTTGGGAACCGGTCGCGGTCATTCGGTGCGCGAGATTCTTTCCACTATCAAGCGTGTGACAGGACGCGAGGTACCCAGCCGCGTAGCGCCGCCTCGACCGGGAGATCCCGCGGAGCTGGTGGCCGATCCAACACGAGCTGAAAAGTTGCTGAAGTGGAAGGCCAAGCGGTCGCTTGACGAAATCGTGGCCACGGCGTGGAAATGGGACGAACACGTGTGCAAGGCGGGAAACTGAGTCCGGCCAGTAATGCCAGTACAAAAAAGCAAAGCGCTATCGACCCAGCGTCCAGGAGGCTGGAGGACGCTACGATAGCGCTGCCTGTAATTGGCCCGAACTGAGAAAAGTCTAGGCCGGAGACTGCACCATTTCTAGTGCATTGTCGGATACCTTGAAAGACCTCCAGTCAAATCCCCTAGGCCCTTGCTTTCGCTCGATCTGTGAGATGCTTAGCAGCATTCCTTAATGCAAGCTCTAAACCTTGCAGATGGTGCTCCTCGGTGAGATAACTGATCACCATCATGCGCAGCACGCTCCCTCCCCGGACCTTGGTCTCGGAAATCCATCGGCCACCGTCGCGCGTGACCTCCTCCACAATGGCGTCGTGGTCCGCGGCCAGCTGCTGCGAGGTGCGACCCGCCGCCTGGAGTCGAAAGGTGACGATTGGAAGCATCGGCGGCACCGCCAACTCGAAGTCGTCGGAGGCCTTCACCCAGGCGACGAAACTCCTCGAGAGCTTGAGCTGACGGTCGATCAGCTCCTCGTACGCCTGCCGTCCATGCACCCGCAAGGTCAGCCACAGCTTCAGTGAGTTCATGCGCCGGGTCCATTGCGTACTGATGCGCGAGTTGTCGGGCAATTGCGCCCCGGGCGCTTTGGGCATGTACGGGGCGGCTACGGAAAACGCTCGCTCCAGAATCTCCGGATGGCTGGTCAGGATCACGCCCGCGGCAAAAGGCATGGCCATCCACTTGTGCGGGTCGACGGTAATTGAATCCGCCCGCTCGATGCCCCTGACCAGGTCGCGATGCTGGTTGGAAAAAATAGCCACGGCTCCGTAAGCGCCGTCCACGTGCAGCCACAGCTGGTATTGACGACAGATTTCCGATATCGCGATCAGGTTATCTACGGTCCCTGAGTTGGTGGTTCCCGCAGTGGCCACCACGCAGAACGGTTTTCGCTCCGCCGCCAGATCTTGAGTAATGGCTCGCTCCAGCATTTCAGGATCGAGTTGCGCGGCCTCGTTCACCGCGATCCGCCGCAGCGCTTTGCGTCCGATCCCCAGCAACCCCGCAGACTTGTCGAGCGAATGATGCGACTCAGCCGATGCGTACAAAACAAGCTGGCCGCCGATCGCCGCCACGCCTTCCTCCACCACCTCGGGAAATTTTGACGCCAGCGCCAGAGCCAGGCCGCTGAAGTTGGCTTCGTTACCCCCGCTGGTGAAAGTTCCGTTGAATTTCCCGGGCCACCCCACGCGCTCGCCAATCCAACGCATGGTCTCCAATTCAATCTTCGACGCCAGTTGCGAACGTGCCAGAGTCGCCAGCTGCGGATTAAGGCCCGCCACCAGTGCTTCGGCCAAAACTCCCATATACGTAGGCGTGGGGTTCATCAGTCCGAAATAATTGGCGCTGGGAACGTGGAAGCCCTTCTCCACCATTTCACGGCATAGTTGATCCAGCACCCGTTCAGCATCTTCACCGTGCTCCGGGAGCGCATCGTGAAGCGGCCCGTAACTGCGCTGCTCCAGCGGAAGCTGTACCGCACGATCGGGCAGGGAAGAGAAGAAGGAGTCAATCTGATCAATCAGACGGTAGCCCAGCCGACGCCGGGTTTCAGAGTCGAAGTCGAAGCGCATAGGCTCGATTTTAGACGCACTGCGGGCAACGACAGAGACGAAAGATTGTGGCCACAGACAGGGCAGAAGATAACAAGCGAGACAATAGTCTGGAAGAAACCGGGAGCCTCGCCTCACAAGACCCGTGGAGACTTAAGTCCCGAATCGCTCGGCGGCGCGAGCCTTCGCCTTCGCGGCTTCTTCCTCCCGATTCTTCGGCGGGGCATTGGTCTCGAGCGATCGGAGCAAGCGACTGGAGATGCCGGCTATTTCATCGATTGCGTTCAAGAAAGCGTCTTCGTTGGCCTTGGACGGTTTGCTAAAGCCGCTGATTTTTCTCACGAATTGCAGAGAAGCGGCCCGAACCTCATCGTCCGTGACTGGCGGATCGAAGTTGAAGAGGGTTTTGATATTTCTGCACATGCACTCTGACCTCAGGTAATCGGAACGTCACGGGAGCGTACAAGACGTTCCTTTGTTCACACAAACCCTATTTTAACAACCTGCTCGATTTGAATCATCTGCGCGAGGCTTTCGGGAGCCGCGCAGTTTTCGCAAAAACAATCTCACCCCTTTGTCATTCCGAAGCCCGCTCTACCGGCGAGGAATCTGCTTGCTGCCACCAGCGAAGCAGTAGATTCCTCGCGCGATAACGCCGCGCTTCTCAATGACAATTCTTTGGGGATTTTCAAATTACACCACTACGCGGCTTTCGACGCTACCTCGCTTTCGATCCGTCTGTCAGGGCACCATCGTTCAGGATTCCTGAAAGCCGGGTGCCCCACTTCTCGCTTTTGAAAGGTGGGATTCCTCGGACGCGTTCCGCTTGGGATTGCTCTTGACTCATTTCGAACACGCATCGCTCGTGCCAGCACCCACCCTTTTGGCAAACTACGCGAAAGAGGGTGGGGCACCCGAGAGTAAATGAGCCCTACTTCTCCGTGTCTGTGGTGTCCTCTGTGGTGGAGGCTTTCTCCGGCCGCAGCAGCGGAAACAGGATCACGTCGCGGATGGTATGCGAATCGGTCAGCAGCATGGCCAGCCGATCTACTCCCACTCCAACTCCTCCTGCCGGGGGCATGCCATACGACAGGGCACGGATGTAATCCTCATCCATCTGATGGGCTTCATCGTCGCCGCGCTCTCGTTCCTGTATTTGCTGTTCGAAGCGGCGACGCTGGTCTTCGGGATCATTTAATTCGCTGAAGCCGTTGGCGATTTCCATCCTTCCGGCAAAGATTTCCCAGCGCTCGGTCCAATCCGGCTCGTCCGCCTTCTGCTTGGACAGTGGCGAAACAGCAGTGGGAAACTCGTAAATAATGGCCGGCTGAATCAGATGCTCTTCGGCCGCGGCCTCGAACAGGGCAGCGATAGTCTTTCCCGCCGGCTCCTTCGGATCGTAAGCGACATGCGCATGCGCTGAGTTGAAGCGCTTGACCAGCGCCTCTACGCCCTCGGACGACGAGAACTCCGAGATCTGGGGCTTTGCACCGGCGGCCTCCGGCCAATACTGAATGATCGCTTCGCGCATGGTCATCCGCCGCCAGTTCGGCCCAGCCCAATCAATCTGGTCCTCACCCCAGTTGGTTTTCGTCCCACCGGTTACGTCTTTTGCGGCCTGCTCAATGAGTTGCTGGGTCAGGTCCATCACCCCGCGATAGTCGGTGTAAGCCTGGTAGAACTCGAGCATGGTGAACTCAGGATTCCAACGCCAGCCCAACCCCTCGTTGCGAAAATTGCGATTGATTTCGTATACCCGATCGAACCCGCCGACGGTGAGTCGCTTGAGGTACAGCTCCGGCGCGATGCGCAGAAAGAGGTCCATGTCGAGGGTGTTGTGGTGCGTGACAAACGGCCGCGCCACCGCTCCACCCGCAATCGGCTGCATCATCGGCGTTTCCACTTCGACAAATCCATGCGCGTCCATGAAGCGCCGCAGCGACTGCACCAGTTTGCTGCGCTTGAGAAACACTTCGCGCACCTCGGGATTCATTACGAGGTCAACGTAGCGTTGCCGGTAGCGCAGTTCAACATCCGTCAGTCCATGCCACTTTTCCGGTAGCGGCAACAGGTCTTTGGAGAGGAATGTAATCTCTTCTACGTGCACCGAGAGCTCACCGGTGCGAGTGCGAAACAGATATCCGCTGACTCCGATGTGATCACCAAGATCAAGCAGTTTGTACAGCTCGAAGCCCTTCTCTCCCACCGCGTCTTTCTTGACGTAGATCTGCAGCCGCTGTCCATCCTGCTGGAGGTGCGCGAACCCAGCCTTCCCCATCAGACGGATAGCCATGATGCGCCCGGCCACGCGCGCGTTGACTCGCGGATTTTCCAGCTGCTCGGCAGTCTTATCCGAGTATTCCGCCAGAATCTGCGAAATCGTATGGGTGAATTCGTACTTGCGGGGATAGGCCTGCTGTCCCAGAGCTTCAATCTGTTTCAGCTTCTCCCGCCGCAATTCGTAAATTTTCTCGTCGAGTGCCAAAGGGTTCCTTTGTTTAGCGATCGCCAGCGAATGAGCTGACCAAGGGGCAACAGTGAATAGCGATTATAAACAAGCAGCAGAAAGGGTACTTCTGGATCGTCAGACTTTCAGCAGCTCGAGATAGATCGCCATTCCAACCACTGCATCGACACCCATGGCGTCCAGGCAATCGACCTCTCCCTGTGTCCTGATTCCCCCGGCCACAGTCAGCCGTTTTGCTGTCACACTCAGTAGCTCGGAAACCACATCGAGGGGCATCCCCAGCATCAGTCCCTCCGTATCGATGTGGGTGTAGAGAAAGCCGCTGCACCAGGATTCAAGAGCGCGAATCATTTGCGCCGCGGAAATCTCCGTAAGCTGCCGCCATCCGCGGATTGCGACCTTGCCGCCCTTGGAATCCACTGCAAAGATTAACTTGTCCGCGCCCACTTGGCTCGCCAGTCGCTCGGCAAATGTGCTGTGGATTTTGCCCTCCCTGATCAGGGATGACCCGATAATCACACGCAAGGCACCGTCGCCCAGCAGCTGCTGTGCCCTCTCCGCAGTGCGAATTCCGCCGCCCACCTGGCAAGGCAGCCGCCCTAGAAGAGAGGACACCAATTGCCGGTTGTCTCCCTGCCCAATAGCGGCATCGAGATCAATGATCTGAACCAAAGGGTACTTCGCGAAGCGCTCCAGCCAGGGTTCGAAGTCATCGAACTCGAGCGCCTTTTTTTCTCCCTGCACTAACTGAACGATCTTGCCTCCCATCAGGTCAATCGAAGGGATCAGCATGGCCACCTCATGGGGATTCCAGCGGCTTGCAACTCCTGCTTAAGGTCGCCGATCGGCGTCACGCCCAGGTGGAAAATGGACGCCGCCAGGGCCGCATCTGCTCGCCCGTCGCGGAAAACATCAACGAAATGCCCCGCTGCTCCTGCCCCTCCAGAAGCGATCACGGGAATGTTCACGGCATTCACCACCGCCCGCGTCAATTCGCAATCGAAGCCATCGCGCATACCGTCGCGGTCGATCGATGTGAGCAGGATTTCACCCGCGCCACTCTGTTCCGCCTCGCCAGCCCATTCCACCGCGCCGCGTCCGGTGGCGTCCCGGCCTCCGGTCGCTCTAACTCCGAAAGACAAACCGTTACCGTGGCTGACGCGCAGAGCGTCAATGGCAACGATCACCGCCTGCGAACCATAGCGGTGGGCAATTCGGCCAATCAACGTAGGATCAGCCAGCGCCGCGGAATTGACGGCAACCTTGTCTGCTCCGGCGTCGAACACGGCTGCGGCATCGTCGAGCGAGCGGATGCCCCCACCCACGGTGAATGGAATGAACAACTGCCGCGCCGTCCGACGCACCACGTCGAGCAGAGTGGAACGTTGCTCGTAGGTCGCGGAAATATCCAGCAGCACCACTTCATCGGCTCCCGCGCGGCCGTGGGTCAAGGCTAGGGCGGCGGGATCGCCAGCATCGCGCAGGTCAGAAAATTGCACGCCTTTCACCACGCGTCCCGCGTTCACGTCCAGGCAGGCAATGATGCGTTTGGTCAACATTTGCGATTCAAGCCCCTACAGTTCACAAAAATTGCATAGAAGATGAAGCCCTGCCGTCCCTGACTTTTCAGGGTGAAACTGCACTCCGAAAAGATCACCCCGCTCCACCACCGCGGAAAACGATCCGCCATACTCACACTTGCCCACCGTGGCGGCGACCAGCGGGGCCCGGTAGGAATGGGTGAAGTAGACGAAAGCATGCTCGGGAAGTCCGCGTAGTAGGCGTGAGGCGCCGCCAACCTGCAACTGGTTCCAGCCTACGTGTGGGGATTTCACCGTCACGGGGAATTTCTCGCATTCGCCCGCGAACAGACCCAAGCCCCGGAGTTGGGGTGCCTCCCGGCTCGACTCAAACATCCACTGCATGCCCAGACAAATACCAAGCACAGGAATCTGCCGGTCGATTGCTTTCACGACCGCGTCCTGCAGAGGTCCAGACAAGGCGGTGGTGGCTTCGAAATTCCCCACGCCCGGCAGAACGATTTTGCTGGCCCGCGCGATCTCTACGGGGTCAGCCGTGATTGCCGACTCGTATCCGAGATGATCAAAGGCTTTCCTTACCGAGGCGAGATTTCCGGCTTGATAGTCGACGATTGCGATCACAGTAGTCCCTTTGTGCTGGGCAACAGGCGGGCCATCCGCCGGTCACGCCAGCAGGCTGCCCGCAAGGCCCGCGAGAAAGCCTTGAACAGAGATTCGATTTTGTGGTGGTTGGAGCGCCCGTACAACACGCGGGCATGAACGTTGGCGTGGGCCCCACGCGCGAATCCCTCGAAGAAGTCGTAGACGAGTTCAGCTTGCAGGTCGCCGACGAGCCGTTGCCGCACTTTTGTGTCAACCACACTCGACGCGCGCCCGCCGAAGTCAACCGCCGCGAGGCCGAGAGTCTCATCCATCGGCATGACAAAATACCCGGCGCGCAGGACCCCGCGCTTCGACCCCAGCGCTTTATGAAATGCCTCTCCGAGCACGATGCCCACATCTTCCACCGTGTGGTGCTGGTCCACATCGAGGTCGCCCTGCGCCCGCAGTTCAAGGTCGAATCCACCGTGCCGGGCAAAGAGTTCCAGCATGTGATCGAAGAACCGGATACCAGTGGACACCTTGTACTGTCCCCGACCGTCGATATTCAGTACCGCCCGGATTGCGGTTTCCTGCGTCTTGCGCTCGATCGAAGCCCGTCTCATGCCGGCGTCCTTTCTGCCCAGCCAATTTCCTTCAACGTTTCGTGCAGCGCGACCAGCAGGCGTTCCGTGTGTTCCTTCCAGCCCGCCGTGATGCGAACGCAACCTTCGCAACCAAAATCCGAAGAGCGGTCGCGGACCAGAATCGCGCGCGCCCGCATGCCCCGCACAAAATCCGCGTGCCTCGGTCCAATACGCGCCAACACAAAATTTGCCTGGCTGGGCCAGAAGGGAATTCCGAGCGCACGAAATTCTTCTTCCAAGCGAGTCCGGCTGGCCTGCACTTCGGCCACATACCGGCAAACGTATTCCTGGTCCGCCAGCGCTGCCGGCAAACACCCCAGCGCGACACCATTCACGTTGTAGGGCGAGCAAGAGCGCCGCAGACTCTGTATTTGTTCCGGTGCGCCCGCCAGCACGCCCACCCTGAAACTGGCCATGCCGTAGGCCTTCGAAAATGTTCGCGCGATAAAAAGGTTCTCCACCTGGCCAGCATATTCCAGAAGGGACTCGCCATAGAATTCGAAGTAAGCCTCATCCACCAGGACCGCGGCCTGGGGAGCGCTCCGGGCAATCAGAAGGAGGTCTTCTGCGGAGGCTACCGCGCCCGTGGGATTGTTCGGGTTCGCGATGGCGATCAGGCGTGTCTTCGGTGCCGTCGTGTGCGCCATGACTTTGGCCGTGGGAAAACCAAAATCTTTGTCCGCGGGAATCGAAATGACCCGTGCCCCGGTCGCACCCGCGCAGATCTGGTACATCGCGAAGGTCGGTACCACAATCAACGCGTCGTCCTTCGCTTCCAGGTACGCTTCGCAGACCAGGTGAATTGCTTCGTCCACACCATTCGTCAGCAACACCTGCTCGGGTTGCAACCCCAGAAATGACGCGACCTCCCGCTCCACCGGTTCTCGTTCCGGATAACATGCCATCTGCTCCGGCTGCAGCTGGCGCAAGCGTTCGATCACTCGCGGAGAACATCCGCCGGTATTTTCGTTGAAATCGAGACGCAGCCCGGAGCGGTCACCCAGGGGCGGCTGGTACTGCTTCAACTTTCGGACTGCCTCGCGCGCTTCAAGCATGGCCGTACCTCAACTCTATGGAGCGAGCATGAGCCCGAAGCCCCTCAGCCTTGGCCAGGGACAGTATTGACGGCGCAAGTTTCCGCAATCCGGCGCGAGAGACTTCCTGCACTGTCACGACCTTGACGAAGTCCAGCACGCTTAAGCCTCCGCGGACGCGGGCAACGCCTCCGGTCGGTAATACGTGATTTGGCCCGGATCCATAATCCCCCGCGGCCTGCCCCGAATAGTCGCCGAGAAAAATTGAGCCCGCGCTAACGATGCCTGGCAGCTTTTCGCGGGTGGTGGTGAGATGTTCCGGCGCAATTCGGTTTGTCCAGTCAAGCGCCTGGGTTGGGGACGTGGCTAGCAGCACGGCCCCGTGTCCTTGCAGCGCTTGCTGAGCAATCGGATTCCCGCGGGCCAGCGCCGCCACAGACCGCGAAACCGAGCCCGCAAACTTCCGCGATTTTGTAACCAGTAGCACCAGCGCGTCCGGATCATGCTCCGCCTGTGCGACCAGATCAGACGCAATAAAATCTGGTTCTCCAGCGTCACAAAGAATCAGCCCCTCGGTTGGACCTGCCAAAAAGTCGATAGCGCAGTCGAACGCCACAATTTTCTTGGCCGTGGTCACAAACAAATTCCCCGGCCCGACAATCTTGTTTACGCGAGGAATGCATTTCGTCCCGTAGGCCAGCGCCGCAATGGCCTGCGCGCCGCCGATGCGGTAGAACTCACGCACTCCCAACAGCGCCGCCGCCGCCAGTGTCGCCGGGGCCGGGCGAGGCGAAACCACTCGAATATCTTTCACGCCCGCCACTTGCGCTGGAATCACCGTCATGAGCAAAGTTGAGGGCAGGGGGTAACGTCCGCCGGGCACGTAACATCCTACCGAGGCGAGCGGACGTATCAATTGACCCAACCTTCGACCGTGCTTCACTCGTTCCCACTCCGCAGGTTTCTGCCACTCGCAGAAAGCCCGTATATTGCCCGCTGCGGTCTCCAGCGCCATTCGCAGCTCCCGTGATGCAGCTTTCAGCGCGGCTTTCATCTCGCCTTCCGAAACCCGCAAGAGATCGCGGGTTTCGAGACCGTCCCACTTTTTCGCATACCGCCGCAGAGCCCTGTCCCCATCCCTTCGCACGCTCTGAACGATGCGGCGCACACCCGGCTCGAGCGCATCAAGCTTCTGTCCGCGTTGCTCCAGTTTTTGCACATAGCTTTCGGCAGCACGACCTTCGAGAATCCGCATTACATGACCACCTTGTTCAGCGGATATTCGACAATGCCCTCGGCGTTCGCCGCTTTCAAACGCGGAATGATCTCCCAGGCCGCCGACTCTTCAATAATCGTGTTCACCGCGACCCATGCGTCATCGCTCAACGTGGCCACGGTCGGCTTCTGCAAGGCCGGAAGCACGCCCAGCACAGCAGCCAAATCCGATTTGCGAACATTCAGCATTAGCCCGACCCGGCCCTGGGCTTCCATCGCGCCACGCAGCATCACCGCCAGGTTTTCGATCTTGCGCCGCTTGCCACTGTCTTTCCACGCGGAAGTATTGGCGATGATCTGGGTATTGGATTCTAGAAGGGTGTCGATAATGCGGAGGTGATTCGCCCGCAGCGAACTGCCAGTCTCGGTGACTTCCACGATGGCGTCCGCCAACGTTGGAGGCTTCACCTCGGTCGCTCCCCAGGAAAACTCCACACGGACGCTGACACCTTTCTTGTCAAAATAATTTCGCGTCACGTTCACCAGTTCAGTGGCGACGATGCAGTTTGTAAGGTCTTCCGCGCGCAGGTACGCGGAAGCCTCGGGCACCGCCAAGACCCAACGCACTTTGCCACGGCTCTGCTTGGCGTAGACCAGGTCGGCCACGGTCACAACCTCGAGGCCGCTTTCCATCACCCAGTCGAGCCCCGTCAGCCCGGCATCAAGCACGCCGTGCTCCACGTAGCGAGCCATTTCCTGGGCGCGAATCAGCATGCACTCGACATCAGGATCGGCGGTGCTCGCGGAGTACGACCGGCCGTTGGTGTAGACGTTGAGTCCGGCACGCGCAAACAGCTGCAGGGTTGCCTCCTGCAAACTCCCCTTGGGGATACCGATACGAAGCTTCATGACAACGATCCTTCGGTCTGGGCGGATTGCTTGGTGACTGGCAAGCTCTCGGTGAAGCAGGACCGCGTTCCGTTGTGGCAGACCACGCCTTGCCCCTGCACCCGCACCTGCAGCAAAACCGTGTCACGATCGCAGTCGGTCGAAGCTGAGATTACTTCGAGCCGGTTGCCAGAGGTCTCGCCCTTCGTCCAGAGCTGGTTGCGGGTGCGGCTGAAGAAGGTGACATAGCCGGCCCGCAGCGTCTGGTCAAGTGCTTCCCGATTCATGAAACCCAGCATCAGCACCTCGCCGCTCGCCGTGTCCTGCACAATGGCGGGCAGCAGCCCTTGCATCTTGTCGAAGTTAATTTCTTGACTCATGGTTTGTTTGGACATGGATTCTCCAAATTTGTGGCTAACGACAAAAAGCCCGCTGTCGCATATCGCGTCAGCGGGCCGAAACTTGGTGATTGAGTTCTAACCTATCTCAGCACACCCCCGCCAACACGTTGTGCACATGATGGTGATGGTGGAGATGGGAAAGAAAACACATCGCTAAAAACATACCTGATGCCAGGGCTGGTGTCAAAACTTTAATCAAACGTCCAAGTGGCCACCACAACCCACGTGGGGACAGCCACCCTCCGCTGTCCGGGAAGCAAAGCTCCGCTAAAAGGTATCTATCTTTGATAGACTTTCCCGCATGTCCGCAGGAATTATCGGCGCCCATGTTCTGCTCTACAGCGACAACCCGGAGGCCGACCGCGCCTTCTTCCGCGACATTCTCAATTTTCCCGCGGTAGACGCCGGTGGCGGCTGGCTCATCTTTGCCCTGCCTCCCGCCGAAGCCGGAATTCACCCCTCCGACGGCGAAAAGGGTCAACTCCACGGCGGCAGGCGTCTGCTGGGGTCAGTTCTATACCTGATGTGCGACAACCTCCCCGCCCTGATGAAGTCTCTCCTGGCCAAAGGCGTTAGTTGCTCCCTCGTCGAAACCGAAGTCTGGGGAATCAAAACGACGATTCAATTGCCCAGCGGCAGCGAAATTGGTCTCTATCAACCCACACACCCGACGGCCCTTGGCTTGACCTAAGCGAGCAATCGTTCGAACCGATCCCAGCTTCGAGAGCTGGTTTGTGAGCTGGTTTGTGTCTGGTTTGTGTGAGCTGGTTTGTTGAAATTGCATTGCCGCGAGAGTAGGGTTCCGGCGAAACCGCACTCACAATAATTTCATATCACACTGGCATTCTTGCGAACGCCGGTGACTCATTGGGGAGGAACAACGATGAATAGAAAACTATGGGGGATGCTTGCGTGTGTGTGCACGCTTGCCATGATGGCCGCCTCGGTCATCCCAGCTCGCGCGCAAGACGAAGTCAAAGAGAAACCGCCGATGTACAGCTACGTCGGCTTCTGGAATATTCCTCGCGCACAATGGGCGGAGATGGAAAAGAACAATGCCGCCGAACAGAAAATCCTGGACAAGGCGCTGGCCGATGGAGCCATCGTAGCCTACGGCAACGACTTGAATATCGTGCATACGGCGGATGGGATGACGCACGACGACTGGTGGTCGGCGATGTCCATGGCCGCCATGCTGAACGTGCTGGACAAGTTTTACAAGTCCGGTACGCCAACTTCACCCGTGCTCGCCAGCGCTACCAAGCACACGGACGGCATATTTGTCAGCCGGCATTACAACTGGCGTTCGGGTACCTACAAGGGTGCCTACACCCGCGTGGGCTATTACAAACTGAAGCCTGATGCGCCTGAGCACGCGATTGAAACGCTCAGCAAGACGTTTATTGTCCCGCTACTGGAAAAGCTCTTGGCCGACGGATCGATTGTTGAGTACGAAATCGACACCGAAGCGGTCCACACCGAAGGTCCAGGAGCGTTCTGGATCGACGTGATCTCGCCCAATGCCGAAGGCCTGGACAAATTGAATGCAGCGTTGCTCGATCGGGTCAAGACGAACCCACTGGCCGGCCAGGCATTCGATTCGATGATTGATTCATCAGCGCACCGCGATAGTCTGTCGACCTCAACCGTCACTTACAAGTAGTGCCCGCTTCGGGTGTGGCAGCTGCGTTCTTAACGCCAGCCGCCGCTGCGGCGAGTTCCGTGGGCATGTTACCTCGCGTGTTGCTATTAAGATGGGTATCGAGTCGACGCTGGTATTGGATGGACTTCGACTTTGGTGGGGCTTGATCTTGGGTGGAGCAGCGCTTAGCCCTGCCCTGAAAGCCGTGTTTCTGTGCGCCTTCAGTCCCTGAGGTCCCAGGGGCTGAAGCCCAGCACACGCAGCAGGTTTATGCGGGCCTGAAGGCCCGCTCCACTCTTGATACCTCAACACCTCCCGCAACAGCTTGAAGAAATCCTTGCTCTGCGATTTTTCAAGCTGACCACTAGCCATCAATTCCATATCTTGAAGGTGGAAGACGTCGGAGGTACTATTGGTGGTTGATGCTTCGGCAAGCAGATTGGCTAGAGGAGTTCGATGCCGCAAAACTACGTTCCTATATTTATCTTCATAGCGTTTGTAGGAATCCTGATCCCCGTCACCCTGCTCGCGGCCAAGCTGGTGCGCCCCGACAACCCCAGCAAGAGCAAATTGATGCCTTATGAGTGCGGCATCGATCCGGTAGACAGTTCCCGCGGACGATACACCGTTCGCTATTACATCGTCGCCATCCTGTTCGTCGTTTTTGATGTGGAAACTATTTTCCTGTTCCCGTGGGCGGTGCAGTTCAAGGCGCTAGGCCTGTTCGGACTGATCGAGATGCTGATCTTCCTCCTCATTCTGGTCGTGGGCTACATCTGGATCTGGAAAAAAGGCGCCCTGGAATGGGTATGATCGTGTAGAGCAGATGTCCTCATCTGCCCGGCTGAGCGCAGCTCAGCCGGTTCTTACTTTCCCAACAAGTCGCACCTCAATGCCGAATCTCCCCAACTCCGAGACCTTCACCGCCAGCCGCTGGACCAAAGGCAATCTGTTCTTCCCGGTGCGCATCATCGTTACGCCGCAGCACGTCAGTCGGGTAAAATCCCGCCTGTTCGGCAGCAATGAAGAGAGCATCGCCCTGGGAAAGGTCGCCTCGGTGCAGATTTCGACTGGAGTGATCTGGTCCAACATTCGCATCGATTCCTCCGGCGGCACTGCCCCCATCACCAGCCACGGGCATCGCAAGGCCGACGCACTGCGAATTCGTGAGCTGATCGAGAGCTATCAGGTAGAGCAAAGAAAGTGAGCAGTTCGGCTCGCAAATTCATGAACCACGAAGGACAGGAAGTACCACGAAGGACGAAAGCCTTCGGGATTCCTTCGTGCACCTTGGTGTCCTTCGTGGTTCACGAATTTAGGAACGACCGCCGTCTTCTCCGTGATTGACACTTACTTTGCAAGCTGTTAAAAGTTAACGTTCTTCTAAACGTACGTGGCGCCGGAGATTTGTACCTTCCGTAGCTATGCCTGAGGACACAAAAGCCCCCGCACCTCCGCCGACTGGTGAGCCGAAACCCCCGGCGGGTGAACCTGTTTCTGGCAGCGTTCAGTCGTCCCCGGAAAAACCAGCAGCGCCGAAAGCCGCCGACCACGCCGCGCCTCCTAAGCCGACTGGTCCGGTTCCAGTTCCGTGGGATTCCCCGATGATTGCCCGGCTTCGTGGACAGAATGGCTCCGGCCTTCGCGAAACCAATACCTACCTCGGTCAGAAGTACATCGTCGCCGATTCGTCATTGATTCCCGAATTGCTGCAAGTCCTCCGCGATCAGGAGCAGTTCGACTATTGTGTGGACATCACTGCGGTGCACTATCCCGACCGGGAAAAACAGTTCGAAGTGGTCTGGATACTTTATTCCTTCCCGCACAATGAACGTATCCGGGTAAAAGCCTCGTATTCCGAGACGGATTCAGTGCCCAGCAGCGTCCCCATCTGGCCGGCCGCCAACTGGCTGGAGCGCGAAGTCTTCGATATGTTCGGCATCCCCTTCGATGGACATCCGGATCTGAAGCGAATCCTGCTGCCGGACGGCTGGAAGGGCCACCCGCTGCGCAAAGACTACGGCATCATTCAACAGGACCAAGAGTGGGTACAGATCAACCTGGGGATCGAGAGCGGGCAATGACCGACCGACCGACTATCGACCGGACATCCCACCTGGAACTCGAACAGCACGAGAAAACCTTTCTCGATTCCAACGAGCTCATCATCAACATGGGCCCACAGCATCCCGCCACTCACGGCGTGTTGCGCGTCATCCTCAAGCTCGACGGCGAAAAAGTTCTGGGCACCGAATGTGTGATCGGCTATCTCCATCGCGGAGTGGAGAAAATTGCCGAGCACCGCACTTACACCATGTTCAATCCGTACGTGGACCGCATGGACTACGTGGCTGCGGTCTCGAACGGATTGGGCTATTGCGAAGCGGTAGAAAAACTGCTCAATGTGGAAGCCCCACGCCGCGCGCAATACATTCGCGTGATTCTGACCGAACTCAATCGCCTGGCCAGCCACATGCTATGGCTGGGCACGCACGCGCTCGACATCGGCGCCATCACTCCGCTGTTCTACACGTTCCGCGACCGGGAAGAAATTCTCAAGATTTTCGAGAAGTACTGTGGCGCCCGCTTGACCACACATGCGTTCCGCATCGGCGGATGCTCCTACGAAACTTACGAAGGTTTTGAACGTGAGGTAAAAAAATTTCTCGATTTCGTTACTCCAAAGATTGACGAGTACGAAGAGCTCCTCACTACCAACCGGATCTGGCTCGAGCGCACCAAGGACGTGGGCAAGATTTCCGCCAAAGAATGCATCGCACTGGGCGTGACCGGTCCGGTGCTGCGTGCCAGTGGTGTGAAATGGGATTTGCGCAAGGCCCAACCCTATGCCGCCTACTCCGACTTCGATTTCGATATTCCCGTCGGCGAGAACGGCGATACCTACGACCGGTATATCGTCCGCATGCAGGAGATGCGGCAATCTCTGCGCATCATCGATCAGGCGATCGGCAAAATACCTGACGGCCCCATCATGGCCAAGGTTGCCAAGGTCATGAAGCCGCCGGTGGGTGAAATTTACCATTCGATCGAGGCCCCCAAAGGCGAGTTGGGATATTTCATTGTGAGCGATGGCTCGACTCAACCCTACCGGGTCCGAGTGCGGCCCCCTTCTTTCGTAAACCTGCAGGCGCTGGACATGATGGTGCGCGGCGCGTTGGTAGCCGACGTCATCGCAGTCATTGGAACCCTGGACATCGTGCTGGGCGAGGTGGATCGCTGATGCTCGACTACATCACTTCCTACCTCAAGAGCGACACCACGCCGGGTTCGGCCGGCAACATGTTCTGGGCATTCGTGTACATCGTTTTGATCTTCCTGGGTCTATCCGTCGCCGTCATCGCGATGAATTGGCTGGAGCGAAAGATTCTGGCGCACATGCAGGTCCGCCTGGGCCCGATGCGTGTCGGCCCGCACGGCTTGCTGCAGCCCATCGCCGACGCCCTGAAGCTATTAATCAAGGAAGACATCATGCCGGCCGAGGCCGACCCGTGGGTCTTCTGGATGGCGCCGCTGATCGTGGTCATTACCGCGTTCACCGTCTTCATCGTAGTGCCCTTCGGGCCCACGCATGCCGTTACCGACATGAATATTGGCGTGCTATTTATGCTGGGAGTTTCGTCCCTGAGCGTGCTCGGCGTGGTCATGGCAGGATGGGCCTCGAATTCTCACTACCCGCTGATGGGCGCGCTGCGTTCCAGCGCCCAAATGGTTTCTTACGAAATCGCGATGGGCCTGGCGGTCATTTCGGCAGTCCTCATGACCAGCCTTAATAAAGAAGGCGTCGGCACCCTGAGCATGATTGGGATCGTGCAGGCGCAGCAGGCCCAGCACGTTTGGTTCGCTTTCAAGTTTTTTCCGCTGGGGCTGATTGCGTTCTTTATTTTTGCAGTTGCGATGGTAGCTGAAACCAATCGCGCACCTTTCGATCTGCCGGAAGCCGAGTCCGAGTTGACCGCCGGCTTTCACACCGAATACAGCGGCTTCCGCTGGTCTCTGTTCTTCCTGGCGGAATACTCGGCGATGATTGCGGTCTCGTCCATCGCAGTAACACTGTGGCTGGGCGGATGGATGCGCCCGTTTCCCCATGCTCTCGAAGGCGAGACTTGGGACCTGATCTTCTCGTTGGCCCCGGGCTTGACGTTCTTGTTCCTCGCCGCCATCACTTTTTACAGCACCGCCCGCATGCCGAAACATCCATACTTCAAAGTGCAGACCATCGGCCTGGGCGGATTCGGCGCGGTCCTGGGCCTGATCGGTGTCGTCCTGTTCGTCCCCGTGGTGCGCGATCGCGTGCAGGATATTTTCTGGTTCAGCGCCAAGGTGGCGTTCTCCATGTACATGTACATCTGGTATCGCGGCACGTTCCCACGATACCGCTTCGATCAACTGATGAAAGTAGGATGGAAAGTCCTATTGCCGTTAGGCATCGGCGTCTTGGTTCTGACAGCAATCGCAGGAATTGTTTTCTAGGCACTACGAACCACGTAGGGGCGGGCGCCCTCGCCCGACCAGCCGAGCAAAGCTCGGCAAGGGTTTTGAGGGAGGACTGTAGAAAAAGGCAAGACATCCGGGCGGATGCCCGGAGAGAAAAATATGGCGCCACTAGCCACAACATTCTTCTTCTACTTTCTGTCGGCGGTAACCGTCGTCAGCGGCGTGCTGGTGATTACTCGCAAGAATGCGGTGCACTCGGCCCTGGCCCTGATCGTATCTTTACTCGGACAAGCGGCCCTATACCTCATGCTCTACGCCCCGTTCGTCGCCGGAGTACAGATCATCCTCTACGCGGGCGGCATCATGGTGCTGTTCCTGTTCGTGATCATGCTGGTCAACATTGAAAAGGCACGAAAAGAAGATCAGTTCAATCAGCAGTGGCTGGTCGGACTGGCAGCGGCTTTAGCTCTAGGAGCACTGTTTGTACTGGTGTACGTAAAGGGCAGGGCCCTGTTTCCAGACCGCGCAATCCTGATGCCGGAACAGGCCAACACCCAGCAGGTCGCAGTCCTGCTCTACGGAAATTACATGTTCACCTTCGAAATCGCCTCGTTGCTGCTATTGGTGGCGATCATCGGAGCGGTGGTGATGGCAAAGAAGAGAATTTAAAAGCAGCTGCTGGCTGGTATCTAGCGACTCGCTAGGAGCCAGAAGCTAGAAGCTAGAAGCACAACATGGCACCGATATCTACAATCCACTACCTCGTCGTCGCTGCCGCCCTCTTCATTCTGGGCGTCATCGGTGTGCTGACACGCCGCAACGTTGTGATCGTGCTCATGTCCATTGAACTGATCCTGAACGCGGTGAACCTGAACCTGGTAGCGTTCTCGCGGATATGGGGGCTGCACGGACAGATTTTTGCGATCTTCGTAATCACCGACGCGGCCGCGGAAGCTGCAGTCGGCCTGGGAATCCTGATCGCGTTCTTTAGAAATAAAGAGACCGTGAACATCGACGAAGTGGATTTGATGAAATGGTAAAGAGAGCTTCTGGCTGCTAGCTTCTGGCTACTAGCTAGAAGCGGGGAGCTAGCAGCTAAAAGCTGAATCTAAAAATGTTCTTCCTCGACTACATATGGCTCGTCCCGCTGCTCCCCGCCTTCGCCGCGGCCATCATGTTTTTCTTCGGCCGCAAGCTGCAGAAGGCGACGGTCAGTGCGGTCTGCGTTGGCGCAGTGGCCCTGGCGTTTGTCTTTTCCTGCTTTGCGGTTTGGCAGTACACCAAATACACGCATGACAGTCCGGGCAAGCCTTTCGAGAAAATCGTTTACACCTGGCTGGGCACCGACACCGGCCACATGAACTACGTCAGGCGGGACGGCACGCCGGCTCCGTTCCATGCCGATGCCGGCTTCCTGCTCGACCCGCTTTCTTCTATCTGGTTGCTGTTTGTCACCGGAGTCGGCACCCTTATACATATTTTCGCGACCGGCTACATGGCGCACGAAGGCGGGTACTACCGCTTCTTCGGATATCTCAACCTGTTCATGTTCTCGATGCTTACTCTCATCCTGGGGAACAACTATGTCTTGATGTTCGTGGGATGGGAAGGCGTGGGCTTGTGTTCATATCTGCTGATTGGCTTCTATTTCCATCGCCATTCCGCGAGCACTGCAGCCAACAAGGCATTCATCGTGAACCGCATTGGTGACGCCGGCTTCCTGCTGGGCATGTTTACCATCGCCTGGTACTTCGGCTCTTTTCGTCTGACCGAAATTACCCATATGGCGCGCAGCGGACATTTCGCCATCGGCGATCCCATCATTACCGCGGCGACATTACTTCTATTCGTGGGCGCGTGCGGCAAGTCGGCGCAGCTTCCGCTTTACGTCTGGCTGCCCGACGCCATGGAAGGCCCCACTCCGGTTTCCGCCCTGATCCATGCCGCGACCATGGTCACCGCGGGCGTCTATATGGTGGCGCGATCGAACGCGTTGTTTGTGCTTGCACCCGGCTCCATGAAAACCATGGCGTTGATCGGGGCGTTCACAGCTTTGTTCGCGGCATCCATCGGCCTGGTGCAAAACGACATCAAGCGCGTGCTTGCCTACTCCACCGTCTCCCAGTTGGGATACATGTTCCTCGCTCTTGGCGTGGGCGCATTCGCCGCCGGCGCTTTCCACGTGTTCACGCACGCGTTCTTTAAGGCCCTCCTGTTCCTCGGCGCCGGATCGGTCATCCACGCCATGAGCGGCGAGCAGGATATGCGTAACATGGGCGATCTGCACCGGCGCATCCCGATTACTCATTGGACGATGTTCATAGCGACCTTCGCCATCGCGGGCATTCCGCCCTTCGCTGGATTCTTCTCGAAAGACGAAATCCTGTGGCAAGCCTGGTCGTCCGAAGGCGGTGCATACCGCTTGCTGTGGCTGGTTGGTTACGCGACAGCGCTGATGACCGCCTTTTACATGTTCCGCCTGATGTTCCTCACTTTTCACGGCCAGCCGCGCATGAGTCACGAGGTGGAACATCACATCCACGAATCTCCTAAGTCGATGACCGTGCCCCTGATCGTTCTTGCGATTTGCGCGATCAGTGCCGGATGGCTGGGCTGGCCGCATAGCCTAGGCGGATCGAACCGCTTCGAGAAGTTCCTCGAGCCCGTCTTCGCAAGAGAAGCGGAAGTATTTCAAGCCGAGGGCAGGGCCGCCCAACTGGCCGCCGGCGAGAAAGAAGAAGAGCACACCAATCCGATTGAATATTTCCTGATGGCTTTCTCGGTTGCGGCGGCGGTCGCCGGATTCGGCATGGCGTGGAAGGCCTATCGCGATGCCGGGAAGGGCTATGAGGAGCCGATCGCCGAAGCAACGCCGCAGGTCTATACCGTCTTGCTCAACAAGTATTACGTGGATGAAGCCTACGACTACGCCTTCACCGGCCGCCGCAAAGTAAAAGGCGTGCGCCTGGGTGTACTGGGATTGGGCGAGGCCTCGTCCTGGTTCGACTCGCACGTCATTGATGGCATCGTCAACGGAGGCGGCTGGCTCACTCGCCTCAGCGGAACGATTTCAAGCTGGGGGGACAAATGGATCATTGACGGACTGTTCGTCAACGGTCCGGCAATCGTGTCCCGGATGTTGTCGTATCCAGTACGCCTGTTGGAGTGGGGCCTGGTGCAATGGTATGCCCTGGTGATGGTGATCGGGCTGGTAGGATTCGTTTTCTATTACGCAGTGCGGTAGCGAAGCGATTGCTGACGACTGAAGACTGACGACCGACGACTGCTTTTATGCACAATCACATTCTCTCGATCATTCTTTTCACGCCGCTGGCCGGCGCTCTTCTGCTCATCTTTGTCCCGCAAGAGAAGAAAGACGCCATTCGCTGGATCGCAAATATTTTTGCGCTGGCCGGCCTACTGGTTTCCATCCCGCTGGTGCCGTGGTTCTGGGCGCAGCGCTTCGAACCCGGTTTCAAATTCATGGAGGGCACGCCCAACAACTGGATCCCTTCGATCGGCGCCGGCTATGTCCTCGGCATCGACGGCATTTCCTTCCTGCTGATCATGCTGACCACGCTGCTGGGCTGGATTTCGATCCTGTCCTCGTGGGCCGCGATCGAGACCCGGGTGAAGGAATACTACATCTGGTTTCTGGTCCTGCAGACCGGCATGCTGGGCGTCTTCATGGCGCTGGACTTCTTCCTGTTCTTCGTTTTCTGGGAAGCCATGCTGGTCCCCATGTACCTGCTGATCGGCATCTGGGGCGGCCCGCGAAAACTATACGCCGCAATCAAATTTTTCCTCTATACCCTGATCGGTTCAGTGCTGATGCTGCTGTCTGTCCTGTTTCTGTATTTCTACAACTTCCATCAGACCGGGCAGTACACTTTCAGTATTCAGGCCCTGTATAAGACGGCCCCGCTCATCTTCCACGATCCGGCATACGGTTCAACATTTGCCATCTTGCTGTTCCTGGCATTTTTTTTGGCGTTCGCTATCAAGGTGCCAATGTTTCCGTTCCACACCTGGCTGCCCGATGCCCACGTCGAAGCTCCAACCGCCGGTTCCGTGATCCTGGCAGGTGTCCTGCTGAAGATGGGAACCTATGGCTTCGTCCGCTTCGCATTGCCCTTCTTCCCGGACGTGGTCATGCATCCCAAGGTACGGGGCTGGATGATTTTCCTGTCCATCGTAGGGATTATCTACGGCGCTCTGGTCTCACTGATGCAGAAAGACATGAAGAAACTGGTCGCCTACTCGTCTGTCAGTCACCTAGGTTTCTGTACCCTGGGAATCTTCGCATTGAATCCGGCGGGATTGAGCGGATCTGTACTGCAACAGATCAATCACGGCATCTCAACGGGCGCGCTCTTCCTGATTGTCGGCATTCTGTATGAGCGTCGCCATACCCGCGAAATATCCGAATATGGCGGGATTTCCAACGTCATGCCGGTTTACGCCACCATCACCATGATCATATTCCTGTCGTCCATGGGACTGCCGCTGCTCAACGGGTTCGTCGGTGAGTTCACAATCCTGCAAGGCACGTTCATGGAGAATTGGAAGTGGGCGGCGTGGGCTGTTCCGGGCGTGATTCTGGCCGCAGCCTACCTGCTGTGGCTCTACCAGCGGGTATTTTTTGGGACGGTCACGCCCAAGAATGAAAAGCTGCATGACCTCACGCCACGCGAGTTGCTGACTTTCGCGCCTCTGGTCATCATTGCGTTCTGGATTGGCCTCTACCCCAAGCCTTTCTTCCAGATTCTGGAACAGCCGGTGAACCAGCTCGTTTACACCGTGAGGGGGAAAGACTATCCCGGCGTGCAAAATGTGAATGCGGCGATCCGGCCCGCAGGTGAGGCAGCGGATGCTGCAGCAGTGCAGGCAGCATTGAATCAGTCGAAGGGAACTAAATAAGTGTCCGGTAACATGGCGCAAAATTTCGGCCGGGTCGACTACTTGATGGCACTCCCCGTCATTCTGCTGACCCTGTTCGCGCTGGGCATATTGCTGCTGGACCTCATGCTGCCCGCGCAATGGAAAAAGATCAACGCGGTGACGGCGCTGGTGGGCATTCTGTTTTCCGCCGCCGGAGTAGTGAAGATTCAGGTTGCCTTGAACACCGCTGGCGTTCCGGGAGAATCCGCCTTCCTGAACTCGATGGTGGTGGATCGCTTCACGATCTACTTCTGGTACCTGTTCCTCGCCGGCGCCGCACTTTCCATCCTGATGTCCGTGCGCTATCTTGAGATCGAGCACGAAAACCACGGCGAATTCTATGCGCTGCTCTTGTTCTCGGTCGTGGGCATGATGTGCATGGCCGCCGGTTTTGACGTCGTGCTTATTTTCATCGGCCTGGAGCTGATGGCGATTTCCACTTACGTGCTGGTCGGATTCCTGCGCACCGACCGCCGATCGAATGAAGCCGCGTTGAAATATTTGCTGCTGGGGGCTTTCTCATCTGGCATATTTGCCTACGGCTTGTCGCTGTTTTACGGGCTGACCGGAAGCACCAGCCTGCTCGGGATCAGGAGCGGCCTGGTTCGATTGGCGGCCACCCACCCCAATCATATTGATCCGATTGCTGTGATCGCCCTGCTGACCGTTTCGGTCGGCCTGTTCTTCAAAATCGCGGCCATCCCGTTTCATCAATGGCTGCCCGATGCCTACGAAGGGGCGCCCACCAGCGTCACCGGTTTCATGTCGGTCGCGGTCAAGGCAGCGGCCTGGGCCATGCTGCTGCGCATCTTCCTCTGGGGTCTGTATCCTCTGCGCACCGTGTACGTGCCGCTGCTGATCTTCGTCTCGATCCTGACCATGACCGGCGCGAACCTCGCGGCTCTAACGCAGAGCAATCTGAAGCGCTTGCTGGCGTATTCCTCCATCGCTCACGTCGGATACATGCTGCTGGGTTTGGTGGCGCTGGCCTCAGTCACGTACCCGGCGCCGGCGTTTTTCGACGGACTCAAGGGCATTCTGCTGTACCTGCTGGTTTACACCTTCATGAACCTGGGGGCCTTCGGCGTGATTGCATCGCTGCGGCAACGCAACGTAATCGGCGATGAGATGGACGATATCGCGGGCCTCTATTTCCGTGCTCCCACCGAAGCCGTGCTGATGCTCATTTTCCTGCTCTCGCTGGCCGGGATCCCGCCGCTGGCAGGCTTCTACGGAAAATATTTCATTTTCCTCAGCCTGATCGAGAGCGGCCACTACGTGTTGGCATCGCTGGCCGTTCTGTACGCGGTCTTCGGCCTCTACTACTACATGCGCATCGCTAACCAGATGTTCATGCGCGAAGCTCTGGACAAGACCCCCCTTCCGATCAGTGTCGGGATGCGATTGGCCCTGGGCGTTTCTGCTTTCGCTACTGTCTACATCGGAATCTTCCCCGAACAATTCATCCGCATTGTGAATTGGTCGCTGGGCATTGCCCAGACCGCGTCAGTTGCCAGTCTGATACGCTAGGACGACAATTCGAGAAGCGGTGCAGGGAAGTGCCCTGTTCCTGTCGCCATGTCTGGTCAGGAAGAAAATTCGAAAAAAGAACGCAGCACATGGATTCAGATGGCCAAGTACAGCCAACTGGCCTTCGTGTTCCCGGCGGCAACGGTTGCAGGCTGGCTACTTGGCGTGGCACTCGACCGCTGGCTGCACACCACATGGCTCTACATTGCAGGACTGATTGTGGGTATCATTGCCGGTTTTGTTGAATTGATTCGGGCCGCGCTGTCGTCGGAGTCCAAATGATAGTCTGCCGATCGATGGTCTGCCCATCACAACCGCCGACCCTTGTCTTCGAAATCAGTGACCACGAACCCTAACAGCGAAGCCTTCTATTCCGGCGCGCTTGATCGCATTTCGCGCCTCATGCTCGTACTGGCGATCGGGTTGAGCGCAACTGCCTGGTTGCGTTACGGCTGGCGCATCGCCCTCGGATTCGCCTGCGGAAGCGCCCTCGCCTACCTGAATTTCCACTGGCTGAAGCGAGTCGTGATCGGGTTGGCCGACCGCGCCACTCAGTCCGGCCAGACGCAATCCGGCCAGGGAGTGGTGTTGCGCTTCCTGCTTCGCTACGTTTTGATGGCCCTCGGAGCCTATGTTATATTCACTGTTTCCCGCGCGAGTCTCTACGGGCTGTTTGCGGGCTTGTTCTTGCCCGTAGGTGCCATTGCGTGCGAAGCCGCCTATGAGTTGTGGATCGCTCTTGTACGCGGTACTTAGAATCGGCTTCTGGCCGCGAGCTTCAATCCCAAGCGCATAATGATTTTGCCGGTTAGCGGTCAAGGCCAGAAGCTAGTAGCTAGAAGCGTACTTCATGCCTGAACAACTCTGGTTTACCGAACTTCTGAACCATCTGTTCGCCAGTCCGGTCACCGTACTGCTGCGACTACTCCACGTTGAACCTCAATATCCCCAGGCGCCGATCACTAATCCGGTGGCGATGCAGCTCCTGGTGTTCCTATTTCTGGTGCTGCTGTTCGCGCTGGTGCGCTCGAGACTGTCGGTCGACAAGCCGGGCGCCCTGCAACACATCTTTGAAGGCGCTCACGGCTTCGTCGAAGACCAGAGCCACGAAATTATCGGCCACGGCAGCTCAGCCTTTACGCCTTTTCTGATGACCCTGGCCCTTTTCATCCTTGTCTGCAACCTCATCGGACTGATTCCTGGCTTCGAATCTCCGACAGCGGTCCCTATTGTTCCATTGGGCTGCGCGGTTTGCGCCTTCATCTACTACCACGTCCAGGGAATCCGTAAGAAGGGAGTCGGACACTACGCGGCGCATTTTCTGGGGCCGTCGGATGCCAGCATGTCCCTGTTCATTCGGGTTCCGTTGTCTATTCTGATGTTGCCCATCGAGATTGTGAGCCATCTGGCCCGGGTGCTTTCACTGACCATCCGTCTTTGGGCCAACATGTTTGCCGGCGATCTGGTCACGATGGCCTTTTTTTCCATGATTTCCGTGGGTGTGCCGGTAATATTTCTAGGGCTGCACATCGGCGTGTCGTTCTTGCAGACATACATTTTCATCCTACTCACGATGGTGTATCTGTCGGGCGCAGTGGCGGAAGAGCATTAGTACAGTTTCTAGTTGCTAGTTTCGAGTTTCTGGTTTCTAGCTTTACCTGGAAACCAGAAACTGGAAACTGGAAACCGTGTAGCGTGAGGGCGTCTGCACTTGCATAGACGTCAACCACCCACTGGCGGCAATTCATCGCGCGAGGAAAAACAAAATGCGGAAACTTAGTTATCTGTTCATGACACTCTCATTGCTTTGCTTCGCCGTGCCTGCGTTCGCTCAGGGCGCGGAAGCGGCGGGCACCAACTGGGTAGCAATCACCGCCGGCTTTTCCATGGCGATTGCTTCGGGCTTGTGCGCGCTGGGGCAGGCGAAAGCCACGGCGTCTGCGGCGGAAGCCCTGGGACGCAATCCCGCGGCCCGTCCTGGGATTCAGCTGGCGCTGATTCTCGGCCTGGCTTTAATCGAGTCACTGGCGCTGTACACGCTGGCGATCATTATTGTGAAGGTAAAGTAGAAAGGCCTCACTAAGACTGAAAAGCCTCTGGCGGACCCACAGTTTCGCAAAGTACGCGAACAGGGTGTGGCACCCAGGGGTTTTTATTTTTGAGATGAGGGGATTCCCGCGATTACATCAGTTGCGGTTTACGCTTGCCGTCCCAGTCGCTTTCCTTGGTCCCAGATGAGTTTTCCAGAGAGTCGACTAATATACGACGCAGCCGGTAGCGGCTCTCCAGGTCAGTGTTCACGATCTCAAATCCGACTTCGTTCACGCGAGCGCGACGCAGCAGCACCTGTCCGCGAATGTGGCGGGCGCCGGTGGAGATATCGATGTTAGCTTCCGAGCCTACACGGAGGTTATCTTCTTTGGTGCCCATGCCGCCGCCCAGGCTCAATTCACGAATCAGAATGCTGGATTTTCCCCAGGAACTGCTGATGGACGCGTGCAGCGTCTTCCGCAGCACAATGCGCTCATAGCGCCGCTGCCTTACCCATGGGCAAGCCGGGGCGGAATCCAAAGGTGCGATGGCCAGCTCCCCGGGTTCCAGTCCGCTTTCGGCCATGACCTGGCTGCCGTAACGAGGATCGATCTTTACCAGGGCCTGGGCTGCCGCGACTCGCAATTCCCGGTGATGCGTCCATCTCCACATTTTCTTCGCTTCCAGCAGGTTACGCAGCACCGGTATTGCATCGTTTTCGCGCAGGCGGCCCAACGATTCCACCGCTTTCAACTGGATCAGAGCGGAGCGGCCCTGTGCTTCTCCCGCTTCGGCCATGACCACCAGCGACGGGACCGCGGTGCGATCGCCGCTCATGCCAATCTCGTCAATGGCCTGAGGCAGCACCAGCGAATCAAGAATTTCCAGCAGCTCCAGCAAAGAACGTCCCCGATCATGGGCTGCGCCGTAAGCAATCTGGCGCACCACCACGTCGTGATAAAACCGGTTCCACTCGGGCAGACGCGAAGGCAGCAGTTCGAGCAGGGTCGGTACATCGAGGCGGCTCAGCAGGCCCACCACTGCGGCAGCCTGCCGAGGCTGACCGGTGCGCACCATCTCTCGCAGCTGTTGCAGGGCCGGCGCTCCGAGTTCCTTCACAATGTCCATGATGCGGTCGCACTCTTCACGCCGCATACAGCGGAAAAACCTGTCCGAGAGGTGTTCGACGGCCGCCTGCGAAGTCCGGCGCAGGACCTGAAGCAGGTCCGCCGGAAGCTGTGGCAGGTACATGGCTTCTTCGATGAATTCGGGCAAACGGTTTTCCACGCCAATTCGAGGGCGCAGCTCACTAGCCAGCACGGGCCGTTGCCGCGCGATATTTTCCATCGCGATGCAGAGTTCGTTCAGAGCGGCAAATTGCTTGTTGGTGCTGGCTTCTGTGCTGAGGCGCACAAAGGCAGCGCTCAACATGCTTTGCAGGTCGGGATCCGATTCCTGGCCCATCAGTTCGCCGATCTTGCGGATCGACATGGCCATCAACTCGCCGCCGGCTCCTGCAAACAGGTCCGCCAGCTGACTGATGCCAGTCGCGATTCTGCGCCGTGGTTCGGGGTCCTTCGCATCCAGGCAGCTCAAGTAGTTCTGCAGGATGGCAACTGCGGTTTCCTTGTCGCCACGTTCCAACAATATCTCGACAAACTGACGTACGTTGCGCGGCGGTACGCAGGGCGCTTCGTGCGACAGCAGCACGCTCTTCTTGCCCGCTTCCGGCACTTCCGCCCAGAACATCCGGTCCAGGATGTCAGCATGCGATTCCACCAGGATGCCGGCCTTGCTCATCTTGTCTTCCTGGAGCTTCAAGATCTGGCGGAGAGTGTCCATCTGCCGGCTCATGTGCTCCATCATCTGGTGCACTGCATTGACTTTCACTTCGCCCTTCTGGAAACGTTCCAGGGCGAAACGAATAGCCATGTGCTCGGCCGCTTTCATCAGCAGCGGCGTGTTGTCCGTTTGCTCCTCATTGACATTGACTTGGGCAGCCAGACTGCCCAGCAGTTGCTGCAGGTTGACTTTGGTGTTGGCGTCAACCGTAGTCAATTCTTTTTGCAATGCCGTGGTATCGGCGCTGGGATCGCCGCCCACTTCTCCAAATCGAGTAAGCAGTCGGATGGTCTGGATGACTTCTTCTTCTTGCAAGGGCACGACGCCGCCCGCCCATGTCCCGCCGCCGGTAACCTGGACACCGCCTTCCACCGCTGGTCCGAGATTTGGAACGCTGCCCACAGGAGCGCCACCGGGAACCCCGCCGCCGCTCTTCGCGCCTTCCGCGGCCGCTATCAATTGCAAGAGCTTCTGCGGATCATTGAGCCATTGCTTGAATTCCGGACCCAGGGTCTGGGCCGCAATCTGGGCCGCGATGCTGATCTCGCCGGTTGACGGATCGGCAGCCACAAACCTCACTTCGTTGATACGGATCGAGGCCGTCTTGCTGTCCCCGAAGGTGCTCTTGATCTCTTTAACTACGTCCTGGGCCCGGGACCCGCCCAGGGCGAAGGCCCGCACCAGTTGAATAAATTCTTCCTTTGTGACCTGGTTTGAAAAATGGATGCTGGCCAAACCCGCGGTCGTGAGCAGTTGCGCGAAACTGCGTTCGGCCTGCCCGGTCTCCAGCGGAGTTCCGTCCAGCAGAAGTTTGTTTTCCGAGACGCCCAACAGGAACGACCCCTCCGCCCCCTGGGGTAGACCTTCCTGCAATTCTTTCCAGGTGACTGCGAACTGGCCTTCGGTGCGCTTGTGGTCGAGCCCGTAGAGTCGGACGTACTTCACCAAGATGTTCAGGCTGTGGACAAACGCCCGGGCGGACGCGATCCTGCTGCCTTTACTTGTGTCTGCCGTTTGGATACGCGGCTCCCCTTATTACTGTTTCTGGTTACCGGCTAAGGGTAATGCGAAACCATGAGAAGATACACATTACGGAGGTAATACGGCTCATTGGCCTTCCGTGACGAGGGTGCTATGCAAAGGGGTCCCAAAGGGACCATTGATAGTAGCCCGCCATATCAATGGCGGGTGGGATAAAGAGCGAAGATGTGCGTGCCGTAGGCACGCATGAAATGGACTCCCGACGTCGCGGGTGATGGTTCAGCCGTCCCTACCGGACGGGAATCACCTCGCAACCTGACGCAGCGTTGAAACGCCGGGCTATTATCGGGCGTTCCTTCGGGACGCGCGGCTCGCTTCTTCGGTCCGAATTTTCTCACAGCAAAAACGCGACCAGCTAAACTATTCCTCTGCCCATGCCGATAAAGCCCGCCAAGAAATCAGGCCTCGCTTTCTGGATGCAGCGCGTCCTCGAAGAATGCGACCGCACCGGTGTTGCCTTCGAGCCCGATCCGGTGCACGATCTGCGTGTGGCCCTCCGCCGCTGCTGTTCGATGGCCGACGGCGTCGCGGCGATTGACCCTGATCCTGCCTGGAAGGAGATGAAGCAAGCAGGGAAGCGTCTCTTCCGCCGCCTGGGGGAACTGCGCGACGTCCACGTGATGCAGGAATGGGTTCACCGCCTGGACAGCCCCAACGATCCCGTCACCGCACCCTTGCTACAGACCGTCGCGGCCCGCGAGACTCCGCTGCAACAGGAAGCGGTACGGGCGCTCGCCGAATTCGACCGCAAACAGTGGCAGCGCTGGAGCCGGTCCCTGCCTCGCCGGATGGTACGGTTCCGGCCCGGCAGCCTGGTTTTTTGCCATCTCGCACTAGAGCGCTGGACTGAAGCCCACAGACTGCACCGCCAGGCGGTGCGCAGCAGCTCCTCAGGGGCGTTTCACCGGCTTCGTATTGGCATCAAACGCTTCCGCTACATCGTGGAAAACTTCCTGCCCGATCAGCACGCCGCCTGGAGCGACGATCTTAAGCATATGCAGGACGTGCTCGGCGAGATTCACGACCTCGATGTGCTCTGGCCCGCCGCGGTACAAGCCAACGTTTTTCCAGACGATAGCGCCCGCTCACGCTGGCAGAACAAAATCAACGAGGAGCGCGCCCAGAGGATCGAAGCCTACCGCAAGAAGATGATGGGCGAAGACAGCACCGACAAGGATTCGCTCTGGCAGGTCTGGCGCAGCCAGCTTCCTGACCGCAAGCAGACCGAAGCCGCTGCGCTGATTCGTCTGGAACTCTGGGCCTCGCTGCTCGATCCCGACTTCAAACACTCCCGGCACGTTGCCCAACTCACCCTTCAGCTCTATGACGGACTGGCGGCCATCGAGGCGGCTGCCGGGGCCTCCGCCCAGGAGCGCGCCGTTTTGCGGGTAGCCGCGCTGTTGCATGACGTAGGCCGATCCGATAAGGAAAAGGGCCGCCACAAGGCCACTTACCGGCTGATTCGGCGGCTTTCACCTCCACTGGGTTGGCGCGCCGAGAATTTGCTGACCGCCGGCGTAATCGCCCGTTATCATCGGGGCGCGCTGCCCCGCGCCGGGCAAAAGCCCCTCCGTGGCTTGTCTCTGAAACAGAGGCATGACATCGCAAGACTGGCGGCCATTCTCCGCCTGGCCAACGCCTTCGACGCCTCTAAAGACGGGCGCATCAAGCGTCTGCGGGTCCAGAATGGGGACGTAGGAAATAAAATCTTCTTGATCGAAGCCCAAGGCTATTCGGCACGAGATAATCAGGCAGAGGCAATTGCCGCCGCCCGGCACCTGCTGGAAACTGTCTATCGCCGCTCAGTCATGGTCAAGCCGATGAAGGCATCGAATCTGAAGCCAAGACTGAAAAACCGGAAACCAGCCGCCAGCCGCCAGAAGCGAGCAGCTTGACGCTGACCCTATGCAGTCACTTCCATCTCGTACAGCTACCGCGTACAGATACACCATGACCCATTCGCAACTCGTGGAAAAGGCCGTGGAGTGGCTGCGCGGGTATCGCTGTGGCGTAGTTCTCTCCGAGCAGGCCTGCGTCAGTGGAGAAATGCCCGACGCCATCGGGTGGAAGCGCGCCTCTCACTCCGTCCTGATCGAATGCAAGCAGTCCCGCGCCGACTTTCTCGCCGACCGCGACAAACCGTTCCGGCAAAAGCAGGAACTAGGGCTGGGTTGCGAACGCTTCTATCTGACGCCTCCGGGACTGCTTCAGCTGAAGGAGCTGCCCCCAGGTTGGGGTCTGCTGGAAATTCGCAAGCGCGAGGTCGAGGTCATTCGCCGCTCGGATCGTGACCTGCGCACCCCCGCCGGCCTAGCCTATGAAATGAACCTGCTGCTGGCCAGCCTGCGCCGCGTAGAGATTCGCATCGAGCCCCAAACCATCACGGAATTCCTGAAGTGGAAGAACCGCATGCAGCAGTACAACGGCGGCGCCTTTCCGAAAGGCGTAGAGCCCACCCACGAAGAGCGAAACTATTTCCTGGAAAGCAACCCTCTCGACCCACCCCAAGCCACGTAGGGAACGACTGCCCTCAGCCGTCCGGTCGACCGAAGCTCGACAGAGGTGTTTTGCCAGTGCCACAAGACGCAAGGTCTGTCGACTCGTGCTCGCAAAAATAAAAACCGGGCTGGTTGGCCCGGTTTCAAGTGGCGTCGAGTCGAGATGCGGTTACATCACCACGCGCCGCTAACTGGCAACAAGACCCCTTGGGTCAGTTTGACCACAAAAGTCACTGCGGTCTCATGCCAGGGGAAAATTGACGGAGACGGGAGGAACATGTCTTGGGTAGAGCAAGCTTGCTGCCAATCCAGACCTCGTCTTTCACTTATCGGAATACGCGTAACCAATTGTTATATATAGACTTGCTTTTCATATCGCAGGCTTCATTGCGCATGTGACGCAGGGGGTGGGAAAGGATTTTCTCAAGAAGGAAAATCGCGAGGCTGAATATCAGAGCTCCCGACGCCCCTCCATCGCCTTCAGCATCGTGATTTCGTCCGCATACTCGATGTCACTGCCTACGGGAATCCCCATCGCGATCCGGGTGACTTTGAGCCCGGCACGGCGCAATTGGCCGAGAAGATAGGTTGCCGTAGCCTCACCATCGATCGTGGGGTTCGTAGCCAGGATTACCTCGTCCACCTGGCCATCTTCCACCCGGTGCATAAGGTTAGAGATCCGCAACTGGTCGGGCCCGACGCCGTGCAGGGGCGAAATCGACCCGTGAAGCACATGATAGACGCCGTTAAAATGCCTGGTCTTCTCGATGGAAGCGATGTTGGTAGGCTCTTCCACCACGCACACCATCCGCTGGTTGCGGGTCGCGCTGCTGCAGTACAGACAGGGATCGACTTCGGTGATGTTGTTGCAAATGGAACAAAGCCGCAGGTTGGCCTTTACATCGCGCACCGCCGTCGCCAGTCCCTCCGCGTCCTCATCAGAGGAGCGAAGAATGTGGAAGGCAAGCCGCTGCGCACTCTTGCTCCCAATGCCCGGCAGTTTTTTCAGCTCATCGATAAGCCGTGTCATCGGTTCGGCAAAACGAGACATTCGGGGGGTCCTTTGTTAGTCGCGAGTTGAGTCATCTTCCGTTGGATGATGTTTCTGTCGGAAGCTATTGGTTTGTCATCCTGAGTGGCCTTCAGGCCACCAAGGACCTATGCATTCGCCTGCAGATGCAGGATCCCGTGCTTCGACCACAGAGGTAATGCGTCACAATCCCGGAATCCCCATTCCGCCCAACATTCCGCCCATCGTGGACTGCATCGCTTCATCCACTTTTCTGCCCGCGCCGTTGATCGCCGCGGTGATCAAATCCTGCAGCATCTCGAGATCGTCGGCTTTCACCGCCTCGGGATCGATTCTGATGCTCAACACCTGTTTGCGGCCATCCATCTTGACCGTCACCGTGCCGCCGCCGGCGGAACCCTCAACCACAATCTCCTGCATCTTCTTCTGCAGTGTTTCGTATTGCTGCTTGGCCTGCGACATCAGTTCCTGCAGGTTGAATCCGCCCATGCGTGTGCCCCCGGCCCTTTCGGCGCTATCCGAAGTCTAGCGCTTTTCCTTGTAATCGATGATCGTCCGAATCTCGGCTCCGAATTTTTCTTTCATGCGACGGACCACCGGGTCCTGTTCAGCCCGACCTCGGCCACCGCCGTTGGTTGATACGGGCCGCGCCACATCCTGAGCCACTCCGCCCGCCACCACACGCAGCTTCATAGCACGTCCCAGCGCCCCACTGACGGTCGCAATCATCAGCCGTTTTGCGTCTGCGCCCAGCGACATCTCCAGCACCGTCGCGGATGACGCCACCTTGATCAGTACTTCATTTCCCTCCACCTGCCACTCTGCCGTCTCCAGCATGTTGATCAGAATGCGGTGGCTCCCACCGCTCAATGCGTTTAACACAGCATCGCGAAGGTCGACCGGGCGTTCTTCCAGGGCGCGCAATGGTTCGGGAAAAATCTCCGGTGCCGGTTGAACAACCGCGGCCGGCGCTGCCGACCCCATCACAATGCTCGCGGCCGCTCCCGCTGCAATCGCGTGTGACCCCGACAGCGGTACGTTTTCCGAGGAAAGCTCTGGCTTGGACCCGCTCTTTCGCGCTGAATCCGCTGCAAACGGTGAAACACTCGTAGAGCGTGTCGCAGAAGGCAAGTCGGGTCGCCTGATTTCCTTTGCGATCTCAGGCACCATCGAGGGCTTTCCTAGGGGGCGGGGCACACCCGCGCCTGCCGCGTCAGTGAGCAATTGCTCGATCGGCAGCAAGCGTTGCGCATGGGCCATTTTCAGCAGGCCCAGTTCCAGATGAAAGCGCTGTTCCTGCCGGTAACCCAGTTCGCCGTGGGTACGCAGCATGATCTGCAGATGCCGCGCCAGGTCTTCTTCCTCAAACAGTTCTGCAATGCGGGCCACACGTCGGCGTTCGTCACTCGAAATCTGCAACAGGGAAGAGTCCGCGCCAGCCACTCGGGCCACGACAGCATTGCGCAGGAAGCGCACCATCTGCCGGGCAAAATGAGTGGGGCTGTGTCCCTCGCTGATCAGCTTGTCCACCAGGCGCAACACCGTTTCACTTGATCCCTGGGCCACCGCCTGCATCACTTCTTCGAGCACGCCCGAAGGCGCTGCGCCCACCAGGTCTCTCACCTGCTCGGCAGTCAGTCGTCCGGTTGCCGAAGCAATCGCCTGATCGAGGATGGAAAGCGCATCGCGCATCGAACCGTCACCGGCTTCGGCCAGCAACGCCAGCGCACCTTCGTCCGCCTCGATCTTCTCCCGTCCGGCAAGGTCCTTGAGTTGGTTGAGGATTTCTTCAAATCCCACGGCACGAAAACTGAAGTGCTGGCAGCGTGACCGGATGGTCTGCGGAATGTCTTCAGCCTGGGTCGTGGCCAGCATAAACACGACGTGCCCCGGCGGCTCTTCCAGTGTCTTCAGGAGCGCATTGAAAGCCGCATCCGTGATCTGGTGGGCCTCATCGAGAATGTAGATCTTGAAACGGTCTCGCGCCGGACGATACCGCGTGCCTTCGCGCAGTTCACGGATCTCATCGATGCCGCGATTGGTAGCGGCGTCAATTTCGATGACATCCACGGAATTGCCGGCCCGGATCTCCGTACACGACTCGCACACCCCGCAGGGCTCCACCACCGGCTTGTCCGAAGACCTGCAATTCAGCGCCATGGCCAGGATGCGCGCCACCGTAGTTTTACCGATCCCGCGATGTCCGCTGAAGATGTATCCGTGCGCCGTGCGGCTCTGCTCCAGGGCGTTCTTCAGGGTACGGGTAACGTGTTCCTGGCCGATGACCTCGGAGAATTTCTGGGGACGATACTTGCGGGCTAAAACCTGATAGCTCATGGTGTAGAGAACCGTTAATTATACGTGATGCTTCGAGAGTCGGTCGGCCGCAATTCCGTCTGGTTTTCCTTCGTGCCCCTTCGTGTCCTTGGTGGTTATTGCCTTTGATTTTCTGCTAGAAGCCAGATCTCCCGCGAAATGGCCCCTTGCGCTAAATCCGCCCAAGGAATAGGCTTTTGGGCTGGGTCGGCTCAGGCCAGACCGGGAGGCCGCATGCAGTTGAAACTTAACACACGCGTAGAAAAAGGCGTGACCATTGTCGATTGCAATGGTCGGATTGTATTCGGAGAAGAATCGGCGCTGCTCCGCGATACGCTCAAGAAGCTCATTGTTGAGAACACCCAGATTGTGCTGAACCTGAGTGGCATCTCTTACATTGATAGCGGCGGGTTAGGAACCCTGGTCGCGCTCTATACCACCGCGCAAAACGCGGGCGGCGGGGTAAAGTTGGCCAACCTCACCCAGCGCGTTGACGATCTGCTGCAGGTCACCAAACTGCTGACCGTGTTCGAGGTATACGACAGCGAGGAAAAGGCCGTCGAGTCGTTCGAAAAGGGCGCAGCCGCGTAGTTCTTCGACATTTTCGATCGTAACTGGAGTGTCATCCTGAGCGCAGACGAAGCCGCGCTCGCGCGGCGAGACCAGTCGAGGGACCTTGCGTTTTCGTTGATTCTCAATTCAGGTTTCTCAAATCACGCCCGTCAGCATGATCCCTAAAGCCGTTTTCCTGCTCGGCCTCGCCATCGCTGCCAGCGGATTGGTTTCCCCGCCGGTGGCGCTGGCCTTAGGGCTGGTCTTTGGCTTTAGTTTCCCCCATCCCTTCGACCAAAGTGCGAAGAAACTTTCGCGCTACCTGCTGCAAGCTTCCGTAGTCGGACTCGGCTTCGGCATGAACCTGCACGACGTGATCCGCGCCGGCCGCAGCGGGTTTCTCTACACCGTCCTGAGCATCAGCTTCACCATGACAGTCGGGATGGCGCTTGGCGCAATGCTGGCGATGGAACGTACGCCATCCTTCCTGATCTCAACCGGCACCGCTATTTGCGGCGGCAGCGCTATCGCCGCCGTGGGACCCATCACGGGCGCGACAGATGAGCAGATGGCAGTCTCTCTGGGTACGGTGTTCGTTCTCAATTCCGTCGCGCTCCTGACCTTCCCAGCCATCGGCGCCGCGCTGCATCTGAGCCAGACCCAGTTCGGCCTCTGGGCCGCTCTCGCAATTCACGACACCAGCTCCGTGGTGGGTGCGGCCGCGAAATACGGAGCCGTTGCCCTGGCTGTGGGCACCACAGTGAAGCTGGCTCGAGCGTTGTGGATAGTCCCAATGTCGATCGGGGCGGCGCTGATCAAGCACGCACGAGCGAAAATCCAGTGGCCGTGGTTCATCGCCCTGTTCTGCCTGGCCACCGTGTGCAACACGTATTTACCCGCCGGCGTGACGACATACAATGTACTGTCAAGGGCGGCAAGGATCGGTCTCACGGCAACCCTTTATCTCATCGGCAGTGGCATCTCTGTCGCAACCTTAAAGAAAGTAGGACACCGCCCGTTGCTGCTGGGAGTAATCCTGTGGCTCCTGATCTCGACCGGCTCGCTTTGGCTGATAAGAGAAGGTTGGATTGCACTATGAAATCACCACGGCCCACGTAGAGGCAGGTGTCCCACCTGCCCAGCCGAGCGAAGCCCGGCTTAAAGGCTAAGCCGTATTAATCGCTGAACATCCATGAAAACCATGCCCTCCCCGAAACCAAACATGCGCGAAAAAATCATGGCCACAATCCGCAGCATTCCCCGCGGCAAAGTATCCACCTACGGCGCGGTCGCGAAAGCCGCCGGGTTTCCCGGCGCCGCCCGCCAGGTAGTGGCAGCGCTACGCGGAGCCGTGGGATTACCCTGGCAACGCGTTCTGGGCGCCGCAGGCGCAATAAAGCTACGCGGGGATTACGCTTTCGAACAGCGATTCCGGTTGGAGGCCGAGGGGGTCACTTTCCGGGGCCGCAAGGTGGACATGAAACTGCATGAGCACAGATTCGGCACAGGCAGAGCCTCGCGGAAGAAAACCAGAACGGAATAGTTATGGAGGCAATGATGGCGAATGAGAATACTCTGGCACGAATCGTGGCCGGCCGCACCGATCTTGTCTTCGACTATGTTTCTTCTGGAACCACCGCGAAAGCGAAGGACCGAGACGGAGTTTCACTCATCGAGTGGTGTGCATACTATGGCGACGTCAGCGCGATCCGCTTTCTTCTTCTTAATGGAGAGTCGCTCGATCCGCTGGGCAACAATTTTGGCCTTAACGGCGCGGTTTTTCATGGCCATTGGCGGCTCTGTCAATTTCTCATTGAGCAGGGTGCTGACGTGAATCTTGCTTTGCCTGACAGTGGAGAGTCTCCGCTGCACAATGCACTATGCACCACTGAACGGACCGGCCATGATCGCGTTCTCAGAGTTCTGTTGTCGAACGGCGCGAATCCCAATTGCTTTTCCAAGCCTGGAGCGGAAACCGGCGGCTTCATGCGCGATTGCCGAACCAGGGCCGAAACGCCCCTCCATCGCGCTGCAGCTTTCGGTACCGAGGAAACGATTCAGATCCTTTTGGACGCCGGAGCGAAAATTGACGCCAAGGATATGGGCGGAGATACACCGCTCAGTTGGGCCAGCTGGTACCTACGCCCTAATGCCATTCTTAGGAGGCTCTGCTATGGGGAATTTCGAATTCATCCGCAGAGGCGCTCTATGCGGGAGTGTTTGCAGGGTGAACCGTACCTAGAAAAAGTAAATGGTGCGGGTGATCTCAGATCTTAGCGCTGGCTCACTTCCTTCCGGGCCACCCTCTGGTTGAAATCTTCCGACTTACCTCGCGGCACTGTGAGCGCCTTCCATTGGCTGGCCCGCAGATGCTTCGCCAGGAACACAATCTGTCCGCAATGATAAGCGTAATGCGCGATCTGTCGATTGATCGCCTGCATGACAGAGTGTGGCTCTCCGCGGATCGGGACCGTGCGCTCAATATCCGCATCGGATAACGGCTCGAGGGCGTTGAATACATAGTCCCACCCTTGCGCCCACATTTTCATCAACTCAGTCCTGGTTGCGGGCGGATCCTCAAACTCTGTGTCGCGCTTGCGGTCCGGCTTTTCGCCATCGCTGACCAGAAAGTCGGTCCAGCGCGACCGCATATTGCCCACAAGATGCTTGACGATGATTGCGATGCAGTTCATCTCGCCGTCCAGAACGGCGAAAAGTTGTTCGTCGGTGACCTGCTCCATGGCCCGCTCAGTCAGCTTCTTGTAGTAACGGAAGAGGGAGAGTGAGTCCCGCAAGTAGGAGGTAGAGAATTCATGCGCCATGTGCTTTCCTAAACCTTGAACTGGTCGTCGATCTCCACCTGGTATCCCGCCACCAGGCGGTTGGTTTCGTTCGCCATTCCCACCACCGCCATGAGCTCTTTAAACATAGCGTCGGTCATGCCTTTGTTTCTGGCCCCCACCGTATGCGAAGCAATGCAATATCCGCACTGATTGCTGACGCTCACCGCGAGGTAAACCATCTCCTTCGTCACCGGATCAAGCGCCCCTGGCGCCATGATCTGCTTGATGTCTTCCCATGTGCGTTTCAGCGTCGCCGGATCGTGCGCAATCGCCTTCCAGAAATTGTTGATCCAGTCACTCTTGCGGGTCGCCATGATGTCGTCATAGACCGCCCGGACCTCCGGGCTGGCGTCTTTGTATTCGATGAGCCCAAGCGTCGCCATGTATTCTCCAAAGTAAGTCAAAAGAGTACCGCAAAGGCCGCAAAGAAATGCCCACGCCTCAAAGGTTTTCTTTGCGAACTCTGCGGGGTCCCTTTGCGTCCTTTGCGGTCAAGAGCTCTTGACTTCAGCCGCCGCCAGATCCCCACTCAAAAGTCCGCCCAACCCCGTCGCCGGAACACGCAATCCCAAATAAAACTGCCCGAACAAGGCGTACACCGCACTCACTTCGTCGAAGCGCATCTCGTAGATTAACTTCTTAAACACCAGCGGATCCTCTGCGAACAGGTCTACTCCCCACTCCCAGTCGTCGAACCCGATCGAACCGGTAATAATCTGCCGCACTTCGCCGGCGTAGCGCCGTCCGATCAGTCCATGCTCGTTCATCTGACGCGCCCGCTCTTCAATGGGCAGGGCATACCAGTTCTTGGCCTCCCCCCGCCGCCGGTCCATGGGATAAAACGAAACGTAGCGGTGTTTCGGCATCTCGGGAAACAGACGCGGACGCATGGCCTCAGTCTGCCGCGCCAGCAATTCAGCAATTTCGCGCTTCCATTCCTCCGAGTGCGCTTCCAAGCCGCGATCTTTCAAATCCCGATAAGCCTTGATCGTAGATTCGTACAAGCCAAGTTCGATGATCGACAAGTAGGAAGTCGTCGGCTCCAGAAAATCACTGAGCCGCAGCTGCGTCAGTTGCAATTCCGCCAGGTTCAGCTCATCGAATGATCGCCGGAAATGAACCAGCATCAAATCGCCTTTATGCCCCAGCAAAGAAAAGACCGCAGACTGTCCGCCGACATTCTGCTCCATCCGGCCCAGAACGCTCGCAGCCTCATCGGCGATGGCCGCCTTTTCCGCCGTAGCCAGCTGCCGCCAGGCGGCCCAGCGGACACGCATCATCTGGTGCAAAACGCTGTAGCCCTCAATGGTCAGTGGGACAGCGGGTATCTCATCGGAGACAGGTTTCGACGCAACCGGGCGGGAAGATGACATGAGCGATCCTCGATTTGTTCGACCGACTATTGTAACTGGAGGATCAGCGCCAGCGCTTCACCGTGGGCCAGAGCTGGCTGAGCGTGCCAAATTTTGATCCCTTGCAGATGAAGACATCAATCTCACGTTCCAGGGCATAGGGATTGTCCGCGGACGTGCCGACATACTCGACATTCTCCCAGAGTTGCTCAAGTTTTTCTTTGCTGTCATCGAGGACGATCATGCAATTGCCTGAATATCCTCGAGGTCCCCAGAGGAAGTAGGTCTGGTGGCCGCTGAGGGCGCCGGGCAGGCCATAGCGGCGGCCCAGAAAATCGATGGCTCCGGCCTGGCCGTAATCCTGCGCGAAGATGCCGCAATCGCCGCGCTCCACCGGACTAAGACGGTTCCAGGCTTGCGCGGTCTCGGCCACGATCTCTTCCCAGCCAAACTGGTCGGCATACCACTGGGGCAAAACTGCTCGCTCGTGACTGTGTTCCATCACCGGCAACTTCATCGGAAGATACTTCATGTAAGCGATAAACCGGTCCGGAGACAGGACCGGCACAACCACCGGGGCGATGTGGACCGCGGCAGCGAGCAACAGCGTCACGATTGCCGGCTTCATCCAGGTGAGGCGTGGGCGGTCGATTGCACTCTCGACGGTCACCGCCCCTGCGGCCAGGAGCATGGGATAGATCGGGGCCAGGTAGTAATTCTTGCCATGGAGAACGAAGAAGACGGTATAGCAGACCAGGTAGCTCCAGCCGAGCACGCGATAGATCTTCAGTCGTTGCGAGAAAAAGAGCGCAATCAAGCCAGCGATCCAGATGGGCGCGGTCAGAGGAAGGACCAGCAGCGTCTGCTGGAAGAAGTACGGCAGTGCTCCCAGCACAACATCGCGACCCTCTGCCTTGATGTTCCGCATCAATTCGACGAACGGCCAGTGGTAGAGAGCGTTCCACAGGAAATTGGGCAGGAAGACCAGTAAGGCCGCGAGCCCACCCAGCCAGATCCACTTGTCGGCAAAAACGCGGCGTTGCTCCGTCAGCAGCAGCCCGGCCACGATGCCAACGCCGAACACCGCGATTGAATACTTCTCCTGCAGGCCTAGACCCGCGACGATGCCGAACCAGAGCCAGTTGCGAGGATCGTCGCGCTTGATGGCGAGAATCGCGAAATAGGCGCAACCCATCCAAAGATTAGGTTCGAGACAGGTCGTGCCCAGCAGGCTGCCGTTGGAGAGGTACTGCGGTGCGACGACGATGGTCACAGCACTGGTCAAAAGCGCGAATCGTCGTCCGCCCAGTTCGCGCGCGAGGACCGCAGTCTGCACCACCAGAAGAGAAGACGCCAACGCCGGGATGAAGCGCACGCTGCGCAACGAATCTCCCAGCAGCGCCCGGCAAACGTGGATCAAGAAGGGAATGAGTGGTGGCTGGTCCACGTACCCCCAGGCGAGGTGATCTCCACAGGCCATGTAATCAAACTCGTCGCGGAAGTAGCCGTAACGATTGTTGAAGTAGCAGTGAAACAGCAGTTTGGCCAGAGCAATGGCCAGAACTATCCACATGCCGTGGGCGAAGAAGGATTGCCGCTCTCGGTCTGGAGCCGCTAGGTTCGAGGACGTGCTCGCCATAGAAGATGCTAAGGATAATGGCAGAGACTGGACTCTGTCATGGCCCATGTTGCGGCACCCCGATCACAGCTACAATCGAACCGTCCCTTTGGAGGGAATGCACCTAAATGAGCGACCTCATCCAACTCACGAAAGACGGCGACATCGCTATCATCACGATCAACAACCCGCCGGTGAATGCCATAAGCCCGGGCGTCCCGGAAGGAATTTCCGAAGCTATCGATCAGATCAGTAAGGACGCTTCCGTATCGGCGGCCGTGGTTATCGGAGGCGGCCGGACTTTCATCGCCGGCGCCGACATTAAAGAATTCACCAAGATGACTTCTGGCAAAGCCAAGACCGGCCCAGGATTACTCTCGCTCTTGCTGAAAATAGAGAACTGCTCCAAGCCGGTGGTGATGGCGATTCACGGCACGGCGTTCGGCGGCGGCTTGGAGGTGGCCATGTCGGGCCATTACCGCGTGGCTGCGCCGGGCGCCCAGGTCGGACAGCCGGAAGTGAAACTCGGCCTGATTCCCGGAGCCGCAGGCACACAACGCCTGCCGCGGCTTGCCGGTGTGGACAAGGCAGTGGAGATGTGCACCGATGGCAATCCGGTCAAGGCGCCAGACGCGCTGAAGGCCGGAATCGTGGACCAGTTGATCGAAGGCGATCTGCTGAAAGGCGCCGTGGCTTTCGCCCGTGAGATCGCGGGCAAGCCAGCCCCCAGGACTCGCGAACGCAATCAGAAGCTGGGGACGCCTGAGCAGAACGCGCCGATCTTTGCAGCTGCCCGCGAAAACGTTCGCAGGAAACAACGCAACCTGATCGCCCCGCTTGCCGCCATTGACGCCATAGAAGCCGCCTCCACCCTGCCTTTCGAGGAGGGCTGCCAGGTTGAGGCGAAGCTGTTTATCGATTGCCTATACTCCGATCAGTCGAAAGCGCTCATTCACGTGTTTTTCGGCGAGCGAGAAGTCGCGAAGGTGCCGGATATCCCGAAAGAAACGTCAACTATCCCGGTCAATTCGGCTGCCGTCGTCGGGGCCGGGACCATGGGCAGTGGCATCGCCATGGTGTTCGCCAACGCTGGCATTCCGGTTCTTCTCAAAGACGCCGACCGGACTGCTCTCGACCGCGGACTTACCAACATTCGCAAAAACTATGCTGCGTCGGTGCATCGCGGACGCTACGCCCAGCAAGCCGTCGACGAGCGACTCGCGCTAATCAAACCCACCCTCACGTACGACGACTTCACCCAGGCGGATATGGTCATCGAGGCAGTCTTCGAAGGCCTGGCCCTCAAGAAGGAAGTTTTCGGCGAACTCGATCGGGTGTGCAAGTCGGGCGCAATCCTGGCCAGCAATACCTCAACGCTGAACATTGACGAAATCGCGTCCTCCACCTCGCGCCCTGCATCCGTCATCGGCACACATTTCTTCAGCCCAGCCAACGTCATGCGTCTTCTCGAAATCGTGCGCGGCAAAGCCAGTAGCAAGGAAGTCGTGGCCACCTGCATGCAACTCTCGAAGAGGCTGGGGAAGATTGGTGTGCTGGTTGGCAACTGCCGCGGCTTCGTGGGCAATCGCATGTTCCATCCCTACGTCCGTGAAGCGGTCTTTCTGGTGGAGGAGGGCGCCAGCATAGAAGCAGTCGACCAGGCGCTCTACAATTTCGGGATGGCCATGGGCCCACTCGCCACCAACGACCTTGCCGGACTCGACGTAGGCTGGCGCATTCGCAAAGAATATCGACACTTGGAGAAACCCGGCATCCGGCAGGCTTTCGCCGCTGACCATCTATGCGAGATGGGCCGGTTCGGCCAGAAGACTGGCGCCGGCTGGTACAAGTACGACGAGAATCGCAAGCCGTCGCCTGACCCCGAAGTGGCTGCGCTAACCAAAAAATGGTCCGCCGAAGCCGGCATCCCGCAGCGCCAGATTTCGGCAGAGGAGATTGTCGATCGCTGTATCTACGCCCTGGTCAACGAAGGCGCGCGCATTGTCGAAGAGGGCTATGCGTTACGTGCAGTCGACATCGACATCACCTACATCAATGGCTACGGCTTCCCAGCCTATCGCGGCGGCCCCATGTGGTACGCCGACACCGTCGGACTAAAGAAGGCTTACGACCACATCAGCGAATTTCATCGCACCCACGGCGAACTCTGGGAACCTGCTCCGCTGCTGAAACGATTGGCCGCCGAAGGACGCACATTCGCCGACCTGGACAAACAAAAAGTTGCAGCCGGATAGCCTCTGGAACCATCCCATAATGTTTGGCCAACGACCAACGACGATCGACCAACGACCCACATGAGAGAAGCGGTAGTAGTAGCCAGTTCGCGCACCGGCCTTGCAAAATCATTTCGCGGCTCTTTCAATATGACGCGGCCCGAAGACCTGGCCGCCCATTGCATCAAGGATGTCCTGAACAAGACCCCGCAACTCGATCCCAAGGAAATCGAAGACGTAATTCTCGGCTGCGGCCAACCCCACGGAATCCAGGGCCACAATATCGCGCGGGTTTCCGCGTTGCACGCCGGCCTGCCGGTCTCCGCGGCGGCGATCACGGTAAATCGTTTTTGTTCTTCCGGGCTGCAGGCGATCGCCATGGCGGCCCATCAGATAGTGGCTGAAGGCGCCGAAGCCGCCCTCGGAGGAGGAGTGGAAACCATCAGCCTGATCGTTCGCGATAACGACCCGAGCCCCGCCGTCAAGCAGGAATATCCCGGCCTCTACATGGTGATGGGAGAAACTGCCGAGGTGGTGGCGAAGCGCTACCACATCAGCCGCCAGGTCCAGGACGAATATTCACTGATCAGCCAGCAGCGCACTGCCCGCGCCCAGCAGGAGGGCTTTTTCGCCGGCGAAATCGTTCCCATGAAGGTCACGAAAGCGCTGCTCGACAAAAAGACCGGCGCCGTAATCGGCACCGAGGAAGTTTGCTGCGACCGCGACGAGTGCAATCGCCCCGACACCACGCTCGAAGGATTGCTCGCGCTCAAGCCTCACTTCGATCCCAATAGTGGCCTGGGTTCGGTGACGGCAGGGAACTCGTCCCAACTCTCCGATGGAGCGTCCGCCACTCTTCTTATGTCGCGGCAGCGGGCCGACGAACTCGGCATCCCGTATAAACTGATTTTCCGCGGCTTCCAGATCGCCGGATGCGAGCCCGACGAAATGGGGATCGGTCCAGTCTTTGCCGTCCCCAAACTCCTCCGCCGTCAGGGATTGAAAATGGAAGACATCGACCTCTGGGAACTCAACGAGGCCTTTGCCGTGCAGGTAATTTATTGCCGCGACCGTCTTGGCATCCCCATGGACAAACTCAACCTGAACGGCGGATCCATTTCGATAGGCCACCCTTTTGGCATGACCGGCTCACGCATGGTGGGAACGATCGCCAACGAGATGGATCGCCGCAAATCGCGCTACGGCGTCGTAACCATGTGCGTAGGCGGCGGCCAGGGAGCAGCCGGCCTGTTCGAGCGACCAAGCTGAGAACTGAGAACTAGCAACTGAAACCTGAACCTCCTCATCATGAAGCATCCCAAACTCACCGCGCAGCAGATTCGCGACTTCCTGCCCAGGGTCCCGTTTGCTACGCTGCTCAGAATAAAACTCACCCGCGTCCATCGCGACGGCGTGACCATCGAGTGCGCCCTGCGCCCTGAGCTGACCAACAGCTTTGCAGTCGCTCACGGAGGGGTCGCGGCCACTCTGGCCGATGCGGCGGTCGGCACAGCGCTGAACCGCCACTTTGGAGGCAAGCGCCCGATTACCACGGTCGAGATGAAGATCAATTATTTCCTTCCCGCCACCAAAGGCCGCATCCTTGCACGCGCTCGCCTTCTTCGCATCGGATCCACTCTCTGCGTCGGAAGCGTTGACCTCACTGATACGCGCGGCAACAATCTGGGCACAGCGCTCGTGACTTACATGTTGCTCGATGCTCGCAGAACCAAAGTGCCTGCTTAGCAGAAGGACTATTCCATGCCGCCCCTGGTGCTCAAGAGTTTCGATGACCTGAAAGATTTCGTGGGCTGCGAAATCAACGTCACCGATTGGTTTGAAATTACTCAGGACCGCATTCTCAAATTCGCAGAAGCCACCGAAGATCGCCAGTGGATCCATCTCGATCCCGCTCGCGCGAAACGCGAATCGCCCTATGGCACAACCATCGCGCACGGATTCCTGACACTCTCGCTACTCAGCGATCTGTCACAGCAGGCGCTGCAGATTCAAAACGGCGTCGGCATGATCGTGAACTACGGATTGAACCGCGTCCGTTTTCCGGCACCGGTCCTGGCAGGTTCCAAAATCCGCGCCCGATTCACCGTGCAATCCCTGCAGGACGTGAATAACGGCCGTGAGGCCACATTCTCGGTCGTCCTGGAAGTGCAGAGCCAGGAAGGTCAAACCCAACCCAAGCCGTGTTGCGTGGCCGAGTGGGTAATCCGTTATTATCCTCGCGACTCCAGATTTCAGCCGCAAAGCGGCGTCTGAGTGTAGCCCGCGGCGCTAGCCGGGGGTGGGAATGAGAACAAGATCGAGCCCCAACGGGGCGAAAGCCGCGTTCTCGCGAGCAGCGCTTTACCGCTGCATTATTGGGTCTGTCCTGACGGGGCGGCGCGACTGCGAGTCCTTCGGAGAGGCTCCTAACTGCCTCTCTCCCCCGTTGCGGGCACCCGGCCCCGGCGCTATATTTGTGCGGCAAGCCCAGGAGGCACCCATGGCCGTGGCCACGCAAAACCCTCTCAACATTCCCGGACCTCCAACATTTGCCACTGTCGCCGAGGAGCGCCAGCACCGCAAGCAGCGCCTCGCCGCCGCCTTCCGCCTGTTCTCGCGCTTCGGATTCGATGAAGGCGTCGCGGGGCACATCACCGCCCGTGACCCCGAGCACCTCGATCATTTCTGGGTCAATCCTTTCGGCATGCACTTTGGACAGATTCGCGTCTCCGATTTGATTTTGGTAAACGACCGTGGCCAGGTCGTGGAAGGGAAGCATCCGGTCAACGGCGCAGCTTTCGCCATTCACTCCCAGGTCCACTCTGCCCGTCCTGATGTCGTGGCGGCCGCGCACGCCCATTCGTTGTATGGAAAAACCTGGTCGTCACTTGGGCGCTTGCTGGATCCCATCACCCAAGACGTATGCGCCTTTTACGATGACCACTCCCTGTTCACTGACTTTACCGGCGTCGTTTACAATACTTCCGAAGGCGAGCGCATTGCCAAAGCCCTGGGCAATAAGAAAGCGGCGATCCTGCGCAATCACGGCCTCTTGACCGTCGGCCACACCGTCGACGAGGCCGCGTGGTGGTTCATTACGATGGAACGAAGCTGCCAGGCACAACTGATGGCCGAAGCCGTCGGCACTCCGGTAAAGATCGACGCCGCAAACGCCGTCATCACGCAACAACAAGTCGGATCACACATGGCCGGCTGGTTTCAATTCCAACCTCTTTGGGCCCGCATCGTGCGCGAACAACCCGACCTGTTGGACTAACCACGATGGAGCACGGGTTTCGCGCCCGTGTAAATGACGAAAGTCGCTCAAGACAACTCCAAGCTCATCAGAGATGTCGCGCCGCCTCGTGTATTATGCCCAGCGAGGTTTCTGAAGACTTCCCTAAGAGGTCTGGAAAATCCGGCCATGAACGTTCCGCTGACACCCATTCGGTGCTTGTACCGCGCCGTCGATCTTTACGGAAAGAAAATAGGCGTGGTTTCGGGCCCTCG